>Ga0306920_100000691_pt1 | contig 40064 bp, 39 predicted proteins | sample flu12Cox44000170_FD_204666 | JGI IMG/M metagenome (GOLD analysis project Ga0306920, IMG submission 204666) | Lab enrichment of tropical soil microbial communities from Luquillo Experimental Forest, Puerto Rico - flux4day.12C.oxic.44.000.170 (v2)... | ecosystem: Environmental > Terrestrial >... | reverse complement strand
AGACACACTTGGTGTACGTCGTTCTCTGGTCCACTCCTGCCAGGTTTTCGCGGGAATTAAGGGATGCTTCACCCTGCCTGTAGGTCCATTATACGGCTGCCTAAGGACGAGTCGCGCAAACAATCGAGCAAAGTACATATTTACAGTGGGATAGCAGTGGCGAAAGCCCTTGACACTATGATTGTCTTGGCCACATATAATCTTAGCGCATTACGCTAAGATACCTTGGCCACGCGGTCCATCACGCTGATGCCGTATTTGTTCCTGGCTTTCAACACCCCGTGCTTGTTCGGCTCGGTGTAGCGGATCGTGTAGACGATCACGTTGGCGGACTGCGTCGTGTCAATCGCCGTCATCATGTTCGTTGAACTCGAATTGTCCTCCCCGTCGCTGAACATCAGGATCGCCTGCCGTCCTCCCGTTTGTGCCAACTTCTCGGTCACGCTGTAATATATTGAGTCGTAAAAGGCGGTCCCAAGATCGCGCTCCTCTCGCGGCCCGATTTCGGGAAAGTGCCGTTTTCCCTTGTCAAACTCGTGAAAATTCAAAAGGATTTCTTCCGGCGAGTTCGTGTAATCGCTCACCAGCCGCAAATGGTTCCCGAAGCAAACCATGAACGCACGGTCTCTCGGTCCAAGAACCTCTTTGAGGAATACCTCCAGGTCCTTTTCATGTTTGTTCTCAAAGTGTTCCTGGCTACCGCTTACATCCATGATCAGCGCCAGGGTCAGAGGCAGGTCCGTGCTCTTCGCGAAGAACTCGATCTTCTGTGGAACCGCGTCTTCGTACAACTCAATATCGTCTTTCTGCAGGTTTTCTACCAGCGCCCCGTTGGCGGCGCGCGCGATAAACGAGACGTTCACGAGATTCACGTTCACGCGAATGGGCTGCTGTCCACAAACGGCTGACGCCAGGAACGCGGCCCAGATCCGGGCCGCCAGCACAGACGCACGTCGCATGACACACCCCTCGCCGATTCTTTCTAACCGTACGATGTGAGTTACCGAATTGTTTCATTCCAGGAGGCTGCGTTCCCGGTCTAGTCCTGCCTCAGGCTGCGGTAGTGGAAGCTCCACATGGCCAGCAGCACCAGGATCAACGCGCAGTCTAACCCGTAGGCCAGCGTGATGGCATGATCGGACCAGGTCGCTTGTTTCAAAGCGGCCTGCCGTAGGCTCAGGAAACGCCCCTCGCCGAACAGATTTGTTGAAGGAAGAAAATAATAGAGCGCCGTCTTCAGCCACTTCAATTTCGCATTCCACGCCACGGCTCCAGGCCCAACAGTTTCGGTCAGTATCCACAGCGCGAGCATCGTTCCCATCGTGACGACGGGATGGACCAGCGTTGCGAGGCACAGAGCGAGCCCGGCATAAATCGCATAGCGCACCATCGGATAGACCACCAGGACCCACGGAGCCGCGTGGATGCGCATCCCGGCAATGTCCACGAACAGGTAGCTCATGCAGAACATCAGGCATACATAGCAGAACATGAAGAGCATCACGCCGAGATATTTTCCGAGGAGGAATTCCCAGCGGCGCACCGGCCTGGCCATCACGGCCAACACCGTTCCGGACCTCAGTTCGGACTGCAGCGCGTCCGCGGCGCACCAGGCTGCCAGAACGCTGCCAAGGCCGCTGACGAACGACATCACGCCGGAAACCTCTTCGAGCACCATGGCCTCCATGGCCTCGCGATTCGAGACGGTTGACGCAGCTTTTGCGGCCAGCAACGGAAAAAGCGTGAGCAAAACCACGCATGCGGCCAGAATCAGAACCAGCACGATCAAACGGTTATGCAAAAAGCTTTCCCATGTGCTTAGAGCTAGAGTTACGACTCTCACACTACACCGCTTTCGGTTCCGACAGTCTGCAGGTACAACTCTTCGAGCGAACTGCGCACCGGCAGAATGTGCAACACGTCCAGATTGGCTGCCCAGAGCGACTCCGCGATTTCCCGCTTGTACGCGACGCTGACGGTGATCAGGACGCCATCTTCGTTTCGCGCGGTGGTTCCGCCGAGTTCCTGAACCCTTTGCTCCAGCTCCGGCGTTGTCCCAGTGGCGAGCAGTTCGACGCGGTCGGTCACTCCAAGCAGCTCCTGCATTCGCCCGCTCTTGATCACGCGGCCCCGGCTGATGATGATGACGCGATCGCAGATCTGCTCCACTTCGGAAAGCAGGTGAGAGCTGAGGAAAACGGTCTTGCCCTGAGCGCGCAACGTGGCGAGCAGCTCGCGCACATCCTTCCTTCCGGTGGGGTCGAGTCCCGAAGTCGGTTCATCGAGCACGAGAAGCTGTGGGTCAGCCAGGAGCGCTTGAGCGAACCCGAGGCGTTGCACCATGCCGCGCGAGTATTTGCCGATTTTGAGTCTTTCGTATCCGGTGAGCTTCACTTGTGCCAGAAGCTCCGGGATCAAACGCGCCGTTTCGCCCTTTTGCCGATTCGCCAGTCCGCCATGGAATCGCAAGAGCCGCACCGCGGTAAGGTATTTGTAAAACGCGAAATTCTCGGGGAGGAAGCCGATCTGTCGTTTTGCGCGCACGTCACCCGGCTGGTATCCCATGACGCGGATATCGCCGAAATCGGCGTAGAAGAAGCCCAGCAAGAGGTTGATGCTGGTGGTCTTCCCGGCCCCGTTGGGACCGAGGAAAGCGCAAATTTCGCCCGGGAGGACTTCAAACGAGGTGTGCGTGAGCGCAGGCACTTCGAGGCCGCGCAATCGCTGGCGGTAAACCTTGGTCACCTCGCGAAATTCAATCGCTGGTGTCGGCATGGCTGTTTCCGGTTCCTTTGAATTCGGGCTGAATGCCCAGAAACTGAGCGAGCTTGAACTCCAGCCCGAATCCATAGCCCGCCTGCGCGTGAATGACCTTCCCACTTTCGTCGATCACGAACAGTGTGGGGATCCCGTCTACGCCATAAGCCTCGCCGGCTTTTCCGTCCTGGTCCCACAGAACAGGGAAGGTGAGCTTGGCTTCTTTTACGTATCGCTCGGCCTCGTGGGGGTCCTCACCGGTGGAAATGGCCAGTATTTCGAAACTGTCGTTCTTGGAGTGATATTTTTCGTAGAAGGCCTGGAGTTCGGGCAATTCCATGCGGCAGGGCCCGCACCAGCTCGCCCAAAAGCTGACCACGAGTTTCTTTTTTCCACGGTAGTCGGATGAGGAAATCTGGTCACCGGTCAGGGTCATGAGCTTGAATTCCGGCGCCTGTTTATTCATCAACCGCATTTCGTCGGAGCGCCCGAACAGTTTCTTTTCGAGGGATTTGGCTTTCCACGTGAGAGCAATCGTGACGGGGGCCAGCAGCATCACGAAAACCAAAACTTTGGCTGATAGTTTCCGAAACATCGCGGCGAGGATATAACTGGCGAAGACCCGAGCGCAACAGCCGCGCGCCGCCTAGTTGGCGATCGTCAATTGCACTTCCGTCGCCGATACAATGCGCGTACCGGCCAGCGGCGACTGGTCGATCACCGCGCCGTGCGGCCACTGCGGCGCCGCAACATAGTTCATTTTGCGATGCAGTCCGGCTTGGTCCAAACGCCGTTGCACATCCACTTCGTTCAGCCCGATCAGGTAGGGCATCACGTAACCGGCTTCCCGCGGGCCGGTAGATACCAGGACGTCCACTCTCGGCGTCGCGGCTCCGCGTCCGGGCTTTGGACTCTGCTGCATCACCGCGTCACCGGCTTTGTCCGGCAGCGAAATATCGGAAACCTCGCCGATCTGCAGTCCGCCACGCAGCAATTCAATCCGCGACACGCGCAAGGTTTGGCCCTCCAGCGAGGGAATCTCCAATTCGCGCTGGCCCAGGCTCAGCACCACGTGGGCTTGCTGCGACACCTTCATCAGCATCCCCGGCGGAGGCGTCTGCCGGACCACCTGGTTAATTGGCTCGTCGCTATAAACGCGGTCGGCGACCCGCAGGATCAGTCCTTTGGCGCGCAACTCCCGGCTTGCCGATCCTACGTCTTTGCCGACCAGATTTGGCATGGAGACTTCCCGGCCATGAATCGCGATCCGCATCGCCGTAATCGCGCTCAAAAACGCCGCCGAAGCCAGGATGAATACCAGAAACGCCATCCGGCTTAACCACTCCAGTCGTTCGCGCAGCGTCATATCAACGAGTCTCGAACCTCAACGAAGTTCCGTCAATTCCTTTTTTGTAAGTTCGCATCGTGCCTGCCGGATTCCCGGCGAAGCCCCAACCCGCGACACCGAGCGGGGTCTGCGAAGTGAGGAATCTCTCGTCCCTTCGCTGTGGCGCTCATTCCGCACCGTCCTACTTCTTCAAGGGCGGGGCCGGATACTCCGGCAATTTCTCCTTCGTCGTGTCTGCCCGCTTCACTTCCAGCTCATCAAACAGGATCGACGGCGCTATGATGGTTTGCGGTAATGCGGTCATGCGGTTGCTCACCAGCGGGTCGTCGCCGAGCGCGATCACGTCGTTCCTTAACGCGCGCACGTCCAATTCGTTAAACATCGCGCCGCGCACGAGCTCTTCGTGCCCATCGCTGACGTACACCCGGTACAGCAACCTCGGCAAATTCGCCGGACCAAGCGTCTCCACGCGGTAGCCGTAGGGCTTGCTTTGCTCGGAAGCCATCTGCATCAACTTTTCTTTCAATGCCTGCGCCGTCTCCGGTTCCGCGCTTTTGACGATCAGTGTGCCCACGCCAGGTTGCGGCGAACTGCCCGGAACCGCGCGCCCATGGCCGTTCGAAGCAGGGAAGTCGCGGATGGGCTGCCGCCCCACAAGGTAATTCTGCAGCAAGCCGTCGCCAACCAGGGCGACCTGCTGTGCCTTTACTCCATCGCTGTCGATCTCGTAGCTTCCTACCAGGTTCTTCCCTTGGAACTGCTTCAGCGTTGGATCATCTACAACGCTCACAAACTTTGGCAGCACCCGTGTCTTGTAGCTCGTCGCGAATGCCCCCGTTGTCCGGTTCGGACGGCCAAGTTGCGGCTTGCGTCCCAGCAGGTTTCCCCCGATCAGTCCGGCTACGATGTCATCCGCGGCATCCGGAGCGAACAGAACGGGCCCGCGATAGGATTCCTCGGCGATCGGCGCCTCCCGCAGCGCCGTCAACGAATCGAGCATCTTGGTTGTTTCCTGTACCAGCGCATCATGACTTGGCAGATCTTCGGCGCGCGCTTCCGTCCAGAAAGGGTTCCGGCTCAGGCGCATTCCGTCCGGGGCTTGGGTCGACCCGTTGATCCCTACCGTCGCTGTTGTATGGCCTTGCCGCACGATGGTGCCCTCGGAATTCACGAAATAATCGTTCACCGCCGTCAAGTGCACCGAGGCGCTGACCGACTGGACCTCCGGGTATTTCCGATAGAGGTTTGTCAGCTCCTCCAGCGTCTTCTCCCATTGCTTCTGGTCCACTTTCACGCTGACCGTCTGTCCGACTGACAAAACCACCGGTGCGCGCGCGAAATCGTCCACAGGATTCGGGTCCGCCGAGAACTGCTTCAGCGCCGCAAGTTTCTCCGCATAAGCATCGGCCGCATTCTTGTATGCCTCGTCCGTCAACAGCCAGATCTGCCGCCGCAGCGCAATCGGGTCGTCGTCCAGCGGAAGAATCGACGAAGTGCCTGTTCCCTGGTTGTAAAAACTATCCTGCTTGTAGTTTCCAATGCGCACCACCACGCGCAAAATACGCACCCGCCGGCGGTCCGACTCCCGTATCGACCCAAACGCTGCGTCCGCGGCGTAGTCATCGACGTCGTTCACCCGGTACTCGATGTAATAGGGCGCCTGCACCTGATCCATCTTCAGTTGCGCCTTCGAACGGTCGAGCTCCGTCAGCAGCGATTCCAGCAGAGCGTCACCCTTCGCCGCTTCATGTGCCGCAGCCGTCGCCATGTCGGGGGCCGCCTTCTCGCTCGTTTCCGCGAAGCCCCGCTCCGCGCAAGCGGTACCCAAACCGGCCAGCATCACCATCCACAACACGGAGGAAACCAATCTGCCCTTCACTGCTTCACCTCCGCTTTTGTTTCTGGCTTCGCGCCTTGGGTTGGGCTGTCGGCGCCCGGAGCCGGCAAAATCGGCGGCCGGTCGTGTCCGTGCGCACGCTTTTGTACTTCCATCTCGCTGAATAGCATCGCCGGTGCCGCCGCGGACACGGGCACGCTGCCGCTCTCTGCTCCGCAAATCCCGTTAAACACGTGTTCTTTATCACCTGTTGTTATGATTCGCGTCAAAGCCGCCAGCGGCGTTCCCACGATATCCACGCCTCGCACCAGCTCATCCGGCCGTCCGTCCGGGTACACCTTGTACACAATCACCGGCAGCACCTGGAACGCCTGCGGGAGCGACCGGGTCGTCAGCGTAAATCCTCCCTGGATATCGTCGAAATACAATCCGTAGGGCTTGCCTGCTTTCTTCACCTGTTCGATCAGCTTCTCCCGCAGCTCCGATTCGGGCACCGTCTGCGTCGAAGACACTACCAAGTTTCCCTGCCGACCCGTCGGCATAAGTCCCGGCTGATTCCGTCCGTGCCCGTTCGAATTGTCGAAGTTCTTGATCGGCATCCGCGACATCAGAAAATTCTTCAAAACGCCGTTCTCGATCACTTCCACGCGCTGTGCTGGCGTCCCTTCGCTGTCGAACTCATAAGTTCCAGAGAGCTTTACCCCCTCGAGTTCCCGCAGCGTCGGGTCGTCCGCAACGCTCAAAAACTTCGGGAGCACCTCTTGCCCGACCTTTTTCGTGAACGTCTGTCCTTCTTCTTCGTCGCGCTGGCGGTGACCCTCCAGCCGGTGCCCGAGGACCTCGTGGAAAAACACGGCCGCAGCCCGCCCGCTGAGCAGCGCCGGCCCATCATACGGTTCGGCAACCGGCGCGGCACGAAGCGCCTTCAGGTCGCTCGCCATTTTTTCGATCTTTCCCGCAATCTCCGTTTCGCTTGGCAAACCGCTGGCCGCCGGCGCCTGGAACGTTTCCACTCGCAGCAGATCCATGCCGTCGTCGGCGCGCGTCTGCGCTTCGATCACCAGTCGCGCCGAAGCGCTTGGTGTTGCGATTTCCGCGCCTTCACTCGATACCATGCGCGAATTGGACGACGAGATCTGCAATATCACCGTGGCGTAGTAAACGTCCGGATACTTGCGAAACGCCGCCGACAGCCGCCGCACCTCCCCCTTCCATGCCTCGCTGTCGAACGGTGGATCGGTCAGTTTCTCTCCCACGTGGATCTTGGGATCCGCCTTCGAAAAATCGGGAGACTTGTCTTCCTCTTCCGCTTGCACCGCCGTGTTCGTCTTCACGTTCAAGTACGACGGTGCCGCCCTCTTATACGCGCGATCCGTTAATTCCCATAAGCTCCGCGCAATCGCGTCGGAATCGTCAGTCAGAGGCAACGGCCCCGAAGTCATTCCACTCTGCCGGCTTTGTCCGTGTGTGTTATCGAGCTCCGCAGTCCCCACCCGCATCGTTACATCGGCCGTGCGTTTGCGCTCGGCCGCGTCAGACAACAAGCCCCCATAGGAAGCGGCTATTAGAATCTGGTCCTGGTCGTAAACGCTGTAACTCAGGAAATACGGCGCCGGATCGCTCTTCGCCAGATCCGTCTTCGCGCGATCCAACTCGGTCTTCATGATCTGCAGCAACGCATCCGCGGACTTCGTTGTCGCTTTATCACCACTCGCGGGAGCGGCGGCCAGCGGCAAGCACGCGAGTTGCGCGGCCAAAAGCCACGAAGTCGCCAGGCGGAGTGCGAGCCTCGGAGAGAGAAAAACGCGTCGCGGGGGCTGGTCCACTTGCTTGATGTTCATTAAATTTTGGCTCCGATACAGACTGGCTTCGGCATAGTTGGGTTAATTGGCGAGTATGCCTGAGCGAATTACCCAGTGCAAATCAGGGTTTGCCAAAGCGTTCCCCAATGTGCAACCGTGCGCCACGGGCGAATTCCATCGCTGAAATCTGTTTACGTCCCTCTACTTTGACGTGGTTTAGCTCCAGAATGGTTGCGGCCCCGCAAACGGCCCGCAACCCCTCTTTGTGCATCAGCAGCGTTCCCGGGGCCTCGCTCGATGTTTCACCTTCGACCGGACGGCCCTGCAAGTGGCAAGTCTGGCGTCGAAACTCCGTGTACGCGCCCGGCCACGGTGTGAATCCTCTCATGCGGTTGTAGATTTCCTGTGCCCTGCGCCTCCAATCGATTTCTCCGTCTTCCCGCTTCAGCATCGGTGCCAGGCTCGCTGCCTCGTGGTCTTGCTTGCGTGGCGTGATGGTTCCTTCATTCAGGCCGCGAAGCGACTCCGCCATCAATGCCGCCCCCGCCTGCGAAAGCCGCGCCGCTACCTCCGGCGCAGTTTCCTCGGGACCAATCGCCAGTTCCTGCTGCAGCAGCATCTCGCCTGTGTCCATCCCGGCGTCGATGCGCATGGTGGTATTCCCAGTGACCGATTCTCCGTTTGCGATCGCCCAATGGATCGGCGCCGCACCGCGGTATTTCGGCAGCAGGGAAGCGTGAAGATTGATCCAACCCAACCGGGGAATCGTGAGCAGTCTCGCCGGAACGATCTGCCCGTACGCAATAATCACCACCGCATCCGGGGCCAGTGACCGCAGTTGTTCTTCGGCCTCGGGCGTGCGAATTTTTGCGGGCTGGAAGAGCGGCAAGTTCGCCGCGAGCGCCGCCTCCTTCACCGCCGAGAATGAGACTTCCTGCCCGCGCCCCCGCGGACGGTCAGGCTGCGTGAACACACCTTCAATCTCAAAATCCGCCTGTTCGAGGAGATGTTTCAACGGGGGAACGGCAAATTGCGGCGTGCCACAGAACACGATCCGCAGGCGTTTCATTGCTCGCTTCGAACCTCGAGTCTCTAACCTCTGCTCTTTACCACTCGCCTTCTTTTCGTAGCTTCTTGATCTTTCGCTTGATGAGATCGCGTTTCAGCATGCTCAGATGCTGCAGAAAGAGGATCCCGTTCAGATGGTCGATTTCGTGGCAAAACGCCCTCGCCAGCAGGTTTTCACCGCGAATCTCAAACGTCTCACCTTTCAGGTTCTGCGCTCGTACAGTCACAAATTGCGGGCGAACCACGTACCCGCGAAACCCGGGAATCGAAAGGCAGCCTTCCTCCTCGCGCACTTCTCCTTCCGCGTGAATGATTTCCGGATTTACCAGCACGATCTTTGCTTCCGGGTTCTTCCCGCTCGAGACGTCAACCACCGCCATACGCAGGCTCTTCCCGATCTGCGGGGCTGCCAGTCCCACGCCTTGCGCGGCATACATCGTCGCGAACATGTCTTCGGCAAGCTTCTCCAGCTCGGCGTCAAATTTCTTGTTGATCGGCGTCGATTTTTCCAGCACCGGGTCGCCGTACTTCACGATCGTGTAGAGTTTCCGCGGCGGCGCCTCGGCGCCCAGCGTTTGCTTGGCCTCAGCGATTGGCTCAGAACTCGTCGATTTGTCGGGCATAGCTTTCGAAATTCCGTCGCGTCTCGGCGAGCGAATCTCCCCCAAATTTTTGCAGAAAAGCATCGGCGAGCACAAGGGCCACCATTGCCTCCCCGGCAACGCCGCCCGCCGGCACCACGCACCAGTCTGAGCGCTCGTAAGCCGCCTGCACCGGCTCCTTCGTCACCATGTCCGCCGTGCCGAGCGGCTTCCTCAGTGTCGAAATCGGCTTCAGGTACCCGCGAATCACCACATCTTCGCCATTCGTGATGCCGCCTTCGAGGCCTCCGGCTCGATTGCTGCTGCGCCGGAACCGCCGCGCGCCCTTGTCGTAGGAAATTTCGTCCTGGACCTCGCTGCCATAAGATCCGGCAGCCAAAACGCCTGATCCGATCTCCACCGCTTTCACGGCTTGCACGCTCATCAAGGCCTGCGCCAGCCGACCATCGAGCTTCTCGTCCCACTGCGCGTGCGAGCCGAGCCCGACAGGAACGTTATGCGCCACAATCTCAAACACCCCGCCGACTGTGTCTCCGGCCTTCAGCGCCGCGTCCACTTCCTCCTTCATTTTTTCCTGAGTCCGCGCGTCCACACAGCGCAACGGCGATTCCAGATCCTGACAGACCGCCCGTACTTCGTTCCACGCCGCCGCGTGCTCGAGCCTTACATGCCCGACCTGGATCGTATGACTGGCTATTTCCGTGCCGAATTGCCTGAGCAGCTGCTTCGCAAAAGCCCCGGCTGCGACCCGCGCAGCGGTCTCCCGCGCCGAAGCCCTCTCCAGCACGTAACGCGCATCATGAAAATTGAATTTTTGCGAGCCGGCAAGATCCGCATGACCCGGTCGCGGCGCTACGAGCTTTCGCGATTCCGCCTCAGGAGCCGACGTAGCCTCAACGGGAAGTATCTTTTCCCAGTTCGCCCAGTCCCGATTCTCGATTCGCAGCGCGACCGGCGCGCCAATCGTCTGCCCCTGCCGCACTCCGGCGAAAATGTCCGCGCGATCTTTCTCGATTTTCTGCCGCCCGCCGCGCCCGTAGCCGAGTTGCCGCCGCTGCAACTCGTGATTGATAAACTCGATAGCAACCTGCAATCCCGCCGGGAGACCCGACACAAACGCCAGCAGCGCTTGACCGTGCGACTCACCCGCGGTATAGAAGCGAAGCATAAACTATCAAGTGTATCGGCGACTTGGCAGTTCCGTCCAGCCTGCCTGGCTGAATGTTTCCCTCCTGCGGTCTTACCGGTTCGTGTTCACGCCGCTAAGGAATCCCCCAAGATGCCCGGTGAGCGCCACGACAAGCACGCCGGCAAGCTCCAGCGCCACGCGCCACTCGGGCGCAGCCTTCAACTGCGCCCGCCGTGCCCGGTAGTGAATCCACCAACTGGTCCAGATAATCAGTGCGGAGCAGCAAGCGGCCAAAAGGTGCCACAACAGGATGCCCTTGAGCCGGTGGCCTTCGAGTTGCCACTGCCAGGCCACCAGCCCGGTCAGAACTGCCGGAAACACCGACAGCGCTGCGAGCGACAGGTTGAAGTATCCGGCCGTCGCCAAATCCTCGCCCTTGGTCCACACACCGAGCAGATCCAGCGCAACTGCCGCGATAAAGAGCGCAATCGGGAAGTGAATCAACGCAACGTGCTGCGCATGTTTTGCCAGCAACACCGTTCGCCAGTCAAAGGGATTCATGGCGTCCTCTACTGCACCACAACCTTCGCCGTCATCTTGGGGTGGATCGAGCAGAAGTACGTGTACGTTCCCGGCTTCGTAAACGTGTAGGAAAACGAATCATCCGTATCGAGAGCCTTCGATCTGAACGTAGTCTTATCCTCGCTCACAACCGTGTGTGGGATATCGTCGCGATTCGTCCACTTCACGGTCGTCCCCGCCACGACCGTCACCGTTACCGGCGAATACGTGAAATTGTCGATCTTCACTTCCACGGGCGCCGACGACTGCTGCGGCAGCGGCTGTGCCTCCCTTCCGGCCGTAACAAACAACGCCAGCCCGACTCCGACCGGCAACGCATACTGACACCAATACATCTTCAAACGCATATCGTTCTCTCCTTTTTTGAAATGTGCTCAGATTTTTGAGCCTGCCCTGCCTACCATTGTGGTAAGTGCGCCGAGGCCTTTCCGCCTCAGCCCAGGCTGCTATCGACAATCGCGAGGGACTGCTGTCCCCTGACGAAATTCACATCCGTGATCCCCAGAAGCGCGCGAAGTTGCTCCGCGGGAACTTTCATTGGCCCGGGCGAATCGGCCTTGCCCGGTTGCGGCTGCGGAAACGCCGTTGAAGCCGCTGTGTGAAATGTCACCGTGCCTTCCACTTTTTGCATCGTCTGGTGAATGTGTCCGTTCAGCACCGTCGCTGACCCGAAGCGCTTCAGTATCGTCAGCACCTGCGCGCTATCCTCCGTTCCCCATCCCCACTCCGGGTAGACCGACCACAGCGGAATATGAGCGAACACGATGACCGGCGTGCTGCTTGACAGCGGTTTCAAGTCCTTCTCGATCCAGTCCAGTTGTTCCGCGCCAAGCGTGCCTAGCCCCCCTGCCTTCAGATTCATCACATTGACCAGGCCCAGGAAGTGCACACCTTTTTTGTCAAAGCTGTACCAGCCCGCTCCTTGCGAATTTTTGCCGTAGCGCTCCAGGTACTGCTTCCCATCGTCCCCGATAACGTCGTGCTCCCCGGGCACGAAGAAGACGTCCTTTACCACCGCCGACTTCAGGATCTGGTCAACGGTGTCGAACTCTTGCGGCTTCGCCAGATGGCTGATGTCTCCCGTGTGCAGCAAAAACTCCGGCGCAGTCGGCAGGGCATTCAGTTTGTCGACAGCCGCCTTTAATGTCGCTATGACGTCCGTATTCGCCGGCTTGTTAAAGCCCATGTGGCTGTCGCTGATTTGTGCGAAACTCAGCTCGCCCTTTGCTTTGGCCGCATGCCCGGCGGTGAACCCGCTCAGACCGTACGAGTTCAGGATTCCGCCCTTCATAACACATAGCGTTCCGGTCCCCGCCCACGCCATGCACTTTAGAAAGCCCCGGCGGTCTATTCCGTCGTGGTTATGGTTCACGATAATTTCGTCCTTTTTTCCTCGAGCCATTTGCGGCCTCCTTTTTCACGTCCTTGTACGTCCCATCGGCGGTGGCGCAAGCTTGAAAAGAGATAACAAACTCGCGCCACCCTTGGACGTGTTCTGCCATTGGAGACCGCCATGCGCCGGGTTTTATTCCTTGGCTGCCGCGCAAAAAGCGGGCGCCCGTGGCTCCTGCCTGCGCAGTTTTCATCCCGGAGAGTTCCCGGCAACACCTCAGCCACCCCCTCATGGATCACACCGCCGTTCTGCTTTCTTTCTCGTAGCTTGGCTAGGAAAGGGAATAAAATCGAACCTCCCGTGGTTATAGCTCACAGGGACACCAGAGGCTGGCTTGGGCGTGCTCGAACAGGAAGAGAGAAAACGGTTCGAAGAATGCGTGCTGCCGCATCTCGATGCTGCTTTCAACCTGGCCCGCTGGCTTTTGCGCAGCCGCGAAGACGCGGAGGACGTCGCCCAGGAGGCCATGCTTCGTGCTTATCGATTTTTCGGCGGCTACCGCGCCGGCGATGCGCGCGCCTGGCTGCTCCAAATCGTGCGCAACTGTTGCTATACCTGGCTGCAGAAAAAACGCCCCGGCGAGGAACTGACCGACATCATGGAAGAAACCGTTCCTGACGAAGGCGATTCACCCGAGGCTCTCGCCATCGCCAGCTTTGACCGCGAGCGGCTGGCCGGCGCGCTCGAATCCTTGCCTCCTCATTTCCGCGAAATTCTTGTCCTGCGCGAACTCGAAGGCTGCTCCTACAAGGAAATCGCCGCCATCACTTCCCGTCCGATCGGCACGATCATGTCCGCCCTGGCGCGCGCGCGCCAGCAACTGAAGAAAGTGCTCACACAGCCGAAGGAAAGCGAGGCCCGCCGTGCGGTGTGAATTGTCCAAGCTTCACGTGCACGCGTACATCGACGGCGAACTCGACGCCGCCGGCACCGCGAATTTCGAACAGCACCTCACGACCTGCCCCGACTGCGCCTCCACCGTCGCCTCGGCGGGGTCGCTTCGCTCTTCGCTCCGGCAAGACGATCTCTACGAGCGCGCTCCACTCGGCTTGCGCAACAAAATTCTGTCCAGTCTGCCCTCGCCCGCCCTTCCTGTGAAGCGAGAACCATCCGCCGCCCGCTGGCTCGCCCTGGCCGCCGGCCTGCTCCTCGCCGCTCTCCTCGGAAGAGAAATCTTCGTCACCACCACCAGACTCGCCCAGAAGCCCTTGGCCATCGCCGCGGTTGACGCGCACCTTCGCTCGCTTCAGCCGGGCCACCTGACCGACGTCGAATCCTCCGACCAGCACACGGTAAAGCCGTGGTTCGGTGGCAGAGTGGATTTCGCCCCGCCTGTCCACGATTTCGCCCCGGACGGCTTCCCGCTGCTCGGCGGTCGCCTCGACGTGCTCGACGGCCGCACCGTGGCCGCGCTCGTCTACGACAGGCGCAAGCATATCGTCAGCGTCTTTGTCTTCAAGCCTCAAGGCTCGGAAACTCTGTCGGGTGCTGGCGAGGTGCAGGGCTACCACTGGCTCGCCTGGCAAAACAACGGATTCCTCTACTGTGCCGTCTCCGATGTCTCTCCGGCGGACCTCCAGCAACTCCAGCAATTACTCTTGAAGCAATAAGGACTCGCGCCGCCAGGCAGATTCCCAATTTCCAATTCCTATCTCCCGTTTCCAGACCTCCGCCTTTAGCTTCTCGCTTCTCCCTCTTCCAACTTCGCCCTTCTTCGGTTACGCTTTCCCTGAAGCCAACAACGAGAACTCTGTGCCAGAGACGCCTCTCCAGGTTACTCATCGGCAATCGGACGACGCCGGCACTCCTACGGTGGTAGAAGTACTCACCGACGCCGCAAAGCACAGCGTTTTGCAGGTTCAAGACTACGCCAAGCTCTCCTATCACTCTGTGCTTGATCTCTTTACGCCTCCACGCTATGGCCAGGACACTATCCAGCAGATGGACGATATCGGCGTTGGCTCCCTCCCCATCGTTCTGCTTTCCGGCTTCTTCATTGGCGCGGTCATGGTGCTGCAAACCGGCGCCCAGTTTCAGCGGTTCGGCCAGGTCTCCCTTACGGGCGACATCGTTTCGCTCGCGTTGGTGCGTGAATTGGGACCTTCCATCACCGGCTTGCTGGTCGCCGGCCGCTGCTCGTCCGGCATCGCTTCGGAATTGGGTTCCATGCTCGTCACCGAACAGGTCGACGCAATGCGCGCCATGGGCACCGACCCCGGCCGCAAACTCGTCTCGCCCCGCGTGCTCGCTTCTCTCGTTGTCGTCCCTCTCCTTACCACCATCTCGGTTTTCATCGGCCTCGTCGGCGGCATGGTTGCCAGCGTCTTCTCACTTCGCCTCAGCGCCACCACCTTTTGGCAGCGCGCCATCGCCATTCTTGTGTTCTCCGACCTAATGCAGGGCTTCACCAAGTCGGTCGTCTTTGCCTTCATTCTTTCTACCGTCGGCTGTTACCAGGGTCTGAACGTGCGCGGCGGCACCCAGGGCGTCGGTCGCGCTACCACCCAGGCGGTTGTCGTTTCCTCGGTACTCATCATCGTCGCTGATACCTTCCTCACCAGGCTCGCCCTGTTCTTGGCGGACAAGCTCTGACACATGGGCTCACCCTCTACCTCCGCCATCCCTGCCGGGTCAAACAGTGCAGAAGCCTTGCGTTTCTCGGATGTCTGGATCGGTTTTGACGAGGGTCCCATTTTGCGCGGCTTGTCGTTCTCGATCCAGACCGGAGAAACGCTTGTGCTCCTCGGTGAAACGGGTACCGGAAAAACTCTCGCGTTAAAGCTGGCCGCCGGGCTACTTCGTCCAGATGCCGGAACCGTCCGCGCGCTTGGTCAGGACATTTCCGCAAAGTCCGAGCGCGAGCTGCTGCAGTTTCGCCGCCAGGTTGGTTTTGTTTTCCAGGAAGGCGCTCTTTTCGACTCTCTTACGGTCGGCGAAAACGTGGCCTATCGCCTCGAAGAAGATGGCGTGCCCGCCGACGAGATCGAGCCGCGCGTTCGGGAAGTCCTGCGCTTCGTTGAGCTGGAGCACACCGGAGAGCAACTGCCCTCCGAGCTTTCCGGTGGCATGCGCCGGCGCGTCTCGATCGCTCGCGCCTTGATCGGCCGTCCGCCGATCGTGCTCTACGATTCGCCGACCGCGGGCCTTGACCCCATTACCTCGCAAACCATCATCACTTTGATTCTGCGTCTCCGCGACGTCTATCACGTCACTTCTGTTCTTGCCACGCATCGCCTCCAGGATGGTTTCGCGCTGGCCAATTTTCATTTTGATCCGAAGGCCCGGACCGTTCGTCGGGGCGCCTCAAACGACAAGACCAAGCCCGCGGTGACGCGTTTTCTCGTGCTTCGCGATGGACGCATTTATTTTGAAGGCAGTCCCGAGGACATGCTCAACACCAAGGATCGTTATCTGCAACGCTTCTTGATTTGAATTCGGTGTTGCTGGCTTCAGGCTGTTGGCTAAACTCGGTATAGTGGTTTCACCTGTGCCCTCGGCGGTTTGCGGAGGAATCTCGAATGGCGCGCGGCAAACAACTGACTTGGTCGGAACTGCGCGTAGGCCTGTTCGTGCTCGTCGGCCTCCTCATTCTTGCCGTGGCTATCTTCTATGTCACGGGCGCGGGTGTGTTCGGTCCGAAGTACCACCTCAAAACCTTCTTGCCCGAAGTCTCCGGCCTGGCCCCCGGTGCTGCCGTCAGGCTTGACGGCGTCGAAATCGGCAACGTCGACCGCATCACCTTGGCCCCTCGTGATCGTGGCAAGCCTCCCGACCGCATGCACAATATCGAAATCGGCATGAAGCTCGACCGCAAATACCAGAATGACGTCCTCACCGATTCCACCGCCTCGCTCGTAACCGAAGGCTTGCTCGGCAACCGGTACGTCAATATCCAGCGCGGCTACACTGGCGTCCCCCTGAAAGACGGTCAGATCGTTACGGGCACCGAAGAAAAGGCCATCAAGGAAGTTGTCGAGCGCAGCGCGGACGTCCTCAGCAACCTTCAGGCCTTGAGCGACGAGGTCCGCGACCTGATCTCCGGCGTTCGCGCTGGTAAGGGCTCTCTCGGCAAACTGCTCACCGACGACCAGGCCTACAACCACCTGAATCACATTCTCGCCAACGGCGACCAGATCGTCAGCAACGTTCAATCAGGTCAGGGCACCGTCGGAAAGCTTTTGATGACCGACGAGATGTCAACGAAGGTGCAGAACGCGGTCGACCAGGTCAACACCATCCTCGCCGATCTTCGCGCCCAGAAGGGAACTCTTGGCAAACTGCTATACGATCCCACGCTTTACGATCAGGCTAAGGAAGCCCTCACCAATGGCAATGCCGTCATCGGTGATGTCCGCGCAGGCAAGGGCACCCTCGGCAAACTCGCCACCGACGAAACCCTCTACAACAAACTGCGCGACACCAGCAGCAATCTCTCCGAGGCCACTTCGAAACTCAATCAAACGAACAATACTGTCGGCAAGCTCTTCTCCGACCCGCAGCTCTACGACAACCTCACCGCTGCCACTGCCGACCTGCGCCAGTTCCTCGCCGAGTTCCGCAAAAATCCCAAGAAATACCTGACCGTCAAACTCACCCTCTTCTAGTCCGTCGGAGAAAGCCAAAGCTCGTCTGACCGGCTCGGCTCGTTGTTCTTTCAACTCTTTCTCGATCTCCGGTTTTTGCCTGACCCCTATCCCCTATGTTGTAATGAACCATTAACAATGACTGACTACCCTCAAGAATCTGGTAACGCTAGTTCTTCGATGGAAAATCAAGACACCGCGGTCCGGGTTATCAGGCCCGAAGTCTCGAAAACCACGCTCCCCCAACCCGGACGTCCTATTCCCAGCCGCGCTTATCCTGGCGCGCTCATCGTCGTCGAAGGCACGGACGGCTCCGGAAAAAGCACCCAACTCTACCTTCTCAAGCGTTGGCTCGAAATCGGTGGCTACCGCCTGCATTTCACCGAGTGGAACTCCTCTCCCCTCGTCAAATCCGCCACCCGTCGCGGCAAACAGAAGCGCCTCCTCACTCCCACTACCTTTTCCTTACTGCATGCGGCGGACTTCGCCGACCGCTGCGAGCGCCAGATCATGCCCCTCTTGCAGGGCGACTACCTCGTTCTTGCTGACCGCTACATCTACACCGCCTTTGCCCGCGACGCGGCTCGCGGCTGTTCTCATCGCTGGCTCCGCAATCTCTACCGCTTTGCTCCCATCCCCGATATCACTTTCTATTTCCGTGCGCCACTCGACGTCGCCGTGAACCGCATTCTTAGTGGCCGCCCCAAGCTCAAATACTACGAAGCCGGCATGGACCTCAGCCTCTCCTACGACCGCGCCGAAAGTTTCAAGCTCTTTCAGGCGCGCATCCTCGAGGAATATGACAAGATGGTCGACACCGACAATTTCGTGGTCCTCGACGGCACGCTCCCCGTTAACAAGCTTCAGAAACAGATGCGCGATATCGTCGCTTCCAAAATCGACTTGATGCGCTTTGCGCCGCGCCCGGAAGCGGTGGAGTGACCATGCCCGACCAGGCGCGCGACAAATCGCTGCAGCCCGCCCCTCTCCCCGAGCCAGCCCCCCGGGCTCCCGGTGCGGATTCCGAATACACCAGTGCATTCTTTGGCGAACACCTCGTCGGCCTCGATCCCTCCGAACTTAACGGCACCTTGATCGTCATCGAAGGGATGGACGGCTCCGGCCGCTCGACGCAAATCGCTCTGCTCCAGGAATGGCTCGAGTCCGAGGGCTTTTCTGTCGTAACCAGCGGCTTGCGCCGTTCCAACCTCGTTGGCCGCGACATCGACGTACTGCTTGCCAAGAACGCCGTCACTCGTCTCACGCTGGCCTTAATGTATGCGACGGACTTTTTCGATCAGCTCGAGCACCGCATCGTTCCCGCTCTTCGCTCCGGCGCCGTCGTTCTCGCCGACCGCTTCATTTTTACTCTGATCGCTCGCGGCGTTGTCCGCGGTATCAATCGCGACTACCTCACGGGACTCTACGCTATGGCTCTCCGCCCCCATCTGACCTTTTGGCTGAACCTGCGCCCCGAGACCGCCTTTGGCCGCGAGTTCAAGAAAGCCCAGGCCATCAGCTATTGGGAGGCCGGCCGCGATATGTCTCTCTCTCACGACCTCTACTGGTCCTTCGTTCGTTATCAGACCATGATCAAGCGCGAATTCGAAGTCATGGCCAAAAAGAACGGCTTCATTGAACTCGATGGCGAAGCCAGTGTTTCTGCCGTCAACAAGCAACTCCGCCAGCGCATCGGCGAGCAACTCGCCATTCGCACCACCAAATACACTCCCTCGGCCGCTCTCGCTCATCTCTGGCGGTAGGCGTAACGATGCCTGAGCCGGTCCACATTGCCGCCATCGATGCCGGCTCCAATGCCGTACGCCTGTCCGTTGCCCGTGCTTATTCCGCGCTCGATATCGAACCGCTCATCACCGAGCGCTACCCTCTCCGCCTCGGCGAAGGCGTGTTCGTACGCCATCGCTTTACCGAAGACCTTTTGAAGAAAGCCGTCAAAGCCCTCCGTCATCTTCGCCAAATCATGGACGAATTCGGCGTCACGAAATACCGCGCCGTCGCCACGAGCGCAACGCGCGAAGCTCAGAACCGCGACGCCATGGTCCGTGGCGTCAAGCTAGCCTCCGGCATCTCGCTCGAAGTCATCGGCGCAAAAGAGGAGTCGCGCCTTGGCCGCGAGGCCGCTCTCGCCGCCGTCGGCCCCGAAGTCCAGCCGCGCTGCGTCGTCGATCTCGGTGGAGGCAGTCTCGAGTTGACCATCCTTCGCGACCACGACGTCGAGCTAGGTGTGCAGCTGCCCATCGGCACCGTTCGCCTTATGACCACGCTCAATCTCCCGGGAGTCATTCGGCCTGTCCAGGCCGAGCAAGTTCGCCGCTACGTCCGCGCGCTTCTCGAATCCCGCTTGTCGAAAGGGCCGAATCTCGCCGATCAGGTTGCTGTCGCTCTCGGAGGCAACGCGGAAACTCTTTCGAATGTCGCGCCCGGACCCCGCCAGGACGGCTTGCCGACCCTCGAGCTCCCGTTGTTGCGCGATCGCATGGGCGACATCCTGAAACGCGACGTGCGCGAACGTATGAAAACTTACGGCGTTCGCCGTGACCGTGCCGACGTGATGGGCGTGGCCGCAATCGTTCTCCTAACGCTCGGCCGTTACCTCAACGTTCAGCGCTTTCTCATCCCCGGTGTCGGCATTCGCGAAGGCTTGTTGCAGGAAATTGCACGCGAAGCCTTCTCCCGCAAAGAACCGCATCGCTACGACGACGAGGCGCGCCAAATCCTCATTGGCACCCGCACCTACGGCCGACGCTTCGAATACGACCAGCGCCACGCCGAACACGTTCGCGAACTCAGCCTCATGCTCTTTGATCAACTTCAGGCCGTTCACCACTTGCCACCCCAGTCCCGCGTGCAGCTTGAGGCCGGCGCCCTTCTCCATGACGTTGGCCATCGCATCAGCCACCGGGGCCACCACAAGCACGGCGAATACCTGGCGCTCAACGGCGACATCCCGGGCCTCGAAGGGCGCGATCGCAACATCGTTGGCGCCATCGTGCGCTACCACAATCGCAAGTCCGAACCCGCCAGCCACCATCCCGCTTACTCGGCCCTGAACAGCAATGACAAGCGCATCTCCCGCCGTCTCGCCTCGATTGTCCGCATCGCCGAAGGTCTCGACCACTCCCACCGCCAGCGCGTCCAGTCGCTACATGCCTCCTTTCACCGCGGGGCCGTCACCCTCCAGGTCGAAGCCCACGGCGACGCCGCCGAAGACCTCCGCGACGCCGAACGCAGCTCCGACCTCTTCGAAAAGGAATTCCACGTTCAACTCTATTTCCGCTCCTTGAACCACCGCTAGCGATCAGCCGGACCACCGCCAGCGGGGTGCGAAATTCCTCTTAGTCATAGACACCCTCACCCTGGTTGTTGCAAAGTGTTACCTCGGTTTCGGTAATATTTGCGCAGGAGGACAAAGCCTGATGCAGCTGTTCATTGTGCGCCACGGCATTGCCATCGACCGTGAGGACCCCAAATGTCCGCCCGATCCTGAGCGCTTCCTGACCGAAGAGGGGATCGAAAAGGCCAGGCAGGTTGCCAAAGGTGTCGCGGAAATCGGTGCCGTCCCGGACTTGATGCTTTCCAGTACCTACGTGCGCGCCGCGCAAACGGCCGAAATTTTCGCCACCGTCCTCGAATATCCCAAACAAAAAATCCAGAAAACCGAACTGCTCTTGCCCGGCGCCGAGCCTCTTCAGCTATTCCGCGAACTGTCGAAAGACAAAGACAATTCCGTCGTCTTCGTCTTCGGTCACGCTCCCCATCTTGACGACTTGATCGCGACCGCCGTGGGCTCCAAGCATCACATCACCGCCCTCAAGAAAGCCGGAGTTGCCATGCTTGAACTTAGGCGCCTGGCTCCCCCGAGCGCCGAAATCATCTGGCTCGCGACCCCAAAGCTCCTCCGCAAAGCCGGGAAGTAAGCCCCTTTTATAGCCCGTCATTCCGAGCTCCCTGCCGCAGGCAGGCGCTCCGAGGAATCTCTCCTGTTTTGTGTCGGGTACCCCGCCCTCGGATTTTGAGGGTGGGTCTCGCGGGGACTCTCGCCTTGCCTAATCCGACGCCGCTGCCGACGGCGGCCGAACCTCTTCCTTCTTCGGTAACTCCACCACCTTCAGCACTCCCGGCGCGGCCTTGAGAATCAACGGCTCTTCAAGCGTGCTTTCCAGCAAATACTTTCCCGCCGCCAGCCGCGTCACCGTCTGCTCCGTCTCCTCGAGTCCCGGCACATAAAGAATCAGCGCATCCACCGACTTCTCGATGCGCAGGCCCGAAGCCGATACCACGCCGCACTTCCGCAGCGCCCGAGCCAGACGCAGCACCCCCGCGAGCACACAAACGGCTTTCTGCTGCCCGGGTGTCAACCGGCCAAAACTCTTATGCTTCACCTTCGGCGCCACGCCTCGATGGTAGCGCACCACACTGCCGAGAAGCTCCCATTCCTCCTCTTCGCATCCCGGCGGGACCGCCATGTCACGCAGAAAATTCCGCGCGGCTTTCTGCGGCGCATGGGGATTGAGCCTTCTTCCTATTCCGTGAATCTGGGCCGCGGCTCGCATAACCTTGCGCAAGTGCTTTTCAGCGAACAACGGTGCCGCGTGCGCCCGGCGCAAACCGTCGTACAATCGCGTCGCCAATCGTGCCACTTGGGCGGCCCGCACCGCGTTGCCGATGAGCGCCCGCGCCGTCGAGCGTATTCTCGCCATTGCAGCGGCCTCGAGCCTGCTCCCTTGCGGCAGCCCCGCTCTCCACTCCTGCCACAGGTTGCTGTTTCCGTGCGTCAGTTGCCGGTAAGCATCCAGCCGCCCATGGCGCTCGCAGTGGATGCGCTCAGCCCATGCCGCGCGTACCTCTTCCGATTCGCTGCTGGCCTCTTGCGCAACTTTCTCCGAAAGCACATCGAGGTCGTGCACATCCCCCAACAGGTCCTGCACGTGTTTCAGATTGTCGCCCCACGCTTCGTAGCGTTCCGGCAAGAGGCTCTCCACCGTGTAGCGGAACCTCTTCACTCCGATTCGCAGCATGTGCCAATGTTCAGGCTTATCGGTGCGCAGCGCCTGCGCATGCAACTCCTTCGCCGCCTCGTACCGCTGCAGTGCAAGGCACTCGGCAGCCAGTCCATCGAGTGGCACAACCCGCACTCGCCGCGACAGTGTCTGCTCGAGTTTCCGCCAGGCTCTTTGGTCGAACTTCCCGGCAACCTTCAGCGCCGCCTGACGCAACTCCGCCTCTTTCTTCTCCAGCCCGCTCAACAGGCGGTGCCGGACCGCTTCCTGCTCCGTTCCGAGCTTCTTCGTCCAATCTTCCAGAATTTGCGTGTCGCGCAATTCTCCAAGCTGGCGGAACAGCTTTCTCCCCACCTTGCGCATTTCTCTCCACGAGCGGTCGGGGTCGACCTCTTCCATCACCGCGGCAACCGACCGGCACCGCCGCAGCGCTACGCGCAGATCGTGCACCGCGTCCGCATCCGGCGACGTGCGCACGTGGTCTAACTCCTTCAAAGCGCGTTCCATCCAATAGGACAACCCGCGGTGCTCGGGACGCGAGCCCATTACAGTGCTGGAAGTAGCCATTTTCCCTTGTAGCGCCGATACCGCGACATTACGCCGCGGCCCCTGTCGGCCTGCGCCTAAAGAGTAGCGCGTTGCCGCAACCTCGTCCAGTAGAGCGCGCTCGGCCATAACTCCGGCAGCATCCGCGCCAGCAAAAATCCCATTACCACGCACGCCGCCGCGCAGATCAGAAACACATGTCCCGGGTCAGGATGCCCCAGCTGCAGCATCGCGTACTGCGCCACCGGTTGCAGCGCGATCCCTCCAAACGAAAGCAGATTCGACGCCGCAATCACCCGGCCCTTCACCTCCGGCCTCGGCCGCTTCTGAATCAGTGCATTCACCGGCACCACGAAAAATCCCGCACAAACTGCCAGTACGAACAGCAGCACCATCACCACGTCATAACTCAATCTCGGAACAAACAGCGCGCCCGCCGCAAGCACGATGCCGCTCAGCCCCGGCAAAATCATCCCGGTCTCAATTTTCCTGCCGGACGCATACCCCGCAAGAAAGCTGCCCGCACCAATGCCGAGGCTCAGCACCGCCAGCAGATAACTGCTGTGCGCCTCATCAACCTGCAGAATGTCCGTCGCGTACAGCACAATGTTCAGCAGCAGAATCGCCCCAAGAAACCAGAAGAACGTATTCGCGATTACCGCCACCCAGAGCACCGCATCTTGCCGCATCCGTTGTATCTCCGCGAAAAACTCTCCCGCCCAGTTCCAGTGAAACCGCCGCTCCGGATCCGCCGCGGGCACGCGCGTTATTCCGAGGCTCGTCAGCAGCCCGAGCGCTCCGAGCGCAAGGAAGAAAATTCCCGACCATTGCTGCCTTCCTTGAAAATGGTGGGCCAGGAACCCGCCGGCCAGCGTTCCCCCGATCGCTGCCAGCAGCGTCCACAATTCGATGACCCCGTTTCCCCAGCTCAGCTTGCTCGCGGGCAACAATTCCGGCAGCAACCCGTATTTCGAAGGGCCGAAAATCGCTTCCTGCGCGCAGATAAAGAAAAGAGCCACCGCAGCCAGATCCAGCCGGTTCATCCAGAACGCATAGGTCGCAAACCCCATGGTCAGCAGCTCGAGCCGCTTCGTCCATGTTGTCACGCTGCGTTTGCTGAACCGGTCCGCAAAGTACCCTCCGGGAATCGAAAACACCAGGAAGGGAATTGCAAACACCATCGGAACCACCAGCACAAACAGAAAGTCCCGCTGCTCCCGCGACACCCCGGACTCGAGCACCAGGAAGCTCACCAGCCATTTCATCCCGTTGCTGCTGAACGCGCCCTGAAACTGAGTGGCAATCAGCGCCCAGAACCCCAGCAACCCGCCGCGCGGATCCCGCACCGCTACCGTTTCTTCCAAATGACCTGGAGAAACCTTCATGAAGGTCCGCAGTCTATCCTGTCGTGCACCACCCATCAAGCGCACGCACTCTCACTGGCTCGCAATGTGCAATGATTGCGATGGACTTGCATGTGTATGTCCCGGACCTCGGCGAGGAGCAGAGTAGAGTTTCGCTTGCGGCACTCACCTTAGGCCTGGTGGATGCGCAGCCGGTCTTTTTTTACGCTCTGGAGAATGAACAATCCGTCAAAGAGCGCGAGACGTTCGCGTTGGTCGCCCTGTTCGAATGCGAGTTCTTCAATTCTTTTGGAAATTGCTTCCTCGGCCCTTTGTACCTTGCCAGGTAATTGCTCAGGATTAAATTCGAGAATAGCCGCAGCGAGGGGTTCCTGCCACTGGGGATATTTTAGGGCCATTTTCTACGCACCATCACGATTGCCTGCCATAGGAAACACGGTCCCGAGGCGGGCGGCCGCCCCGGGAACCGCTTCCGCTCTCACCAATAGCCGACTACGGTGCAGCCAAAACTACCTTTCGATTCGTTAAACGTAATCCCATAGGCTCGAGCCAGATATGCGATCCGGAGCCTGACTTCATCGTGGTCGTCCCTAATAACGGAGAGCAAAAGACTGTTCAAATTTTGAGGTCACTTTCGGCGGCGATTTTCTGGCAGATTAGACCCACGAAGTCAGCGTTGAACATGAGCAAAACCAATCATCGCCAACTCTTCGAACTTAATGTGGCTCGACGCCTGAGAGCAACTGGGAATGTACCTTAGGGAACGGGAAAATTTCGCTTACGCTTGCCACGGTTCGGTGGAAGCGGGCGAAAAAATGGGAGAAAACGGTCAGACCCGTCTGCGCCGTGCGCACCTGTTCGAGGTGTTCGGCAGAAGACGGCGCGTACAGTGTCACGCCGCAAGACGGACTCTGTGTTTTCGCGGTACAATATCGTCTGCGAGGCTGATTTTCGGAACGCGGCCAAGAAGGATTCGGGAAGGCGCGAAGGCCGCTCTCTCAGGCTCAATGCATAGTTCATCCAGAGTTGATCCTGAAAACGATTCAGCGTCGGCGCAGGCAGAAAGTCGAAAGCCTTCCTGGCTAACGGTTGCATCCCGTCCCGGAGTGGCGGAACTGGCAGACGCAGCAGACTCAAAATCTGCCGGGGATCACTCCCCGTGTGGGTTCGACTCCCTCCTCCGGGACTCTCATTTTCTGAAATCGAAGAATTGAGAAGGTTTTCTTCGAGCCTAGATTCAATGTCAGGAAAACTCGTTAATTCGCCGATTCCGTCGAGAGCCTTACTTTTTGCAGTTTCGATGTAATCAGAAGCCCCCGCGCCGACAATGGAAAACACATTGCGATTCGCAAAAATGTGGTCCTGATCTTGCCAGTGTCGCCTTTGATGTATCCGGGTATAGTTTCTTGACTATCAGCAGCGAGCAAAACGCCGTCATTAGCACAGGAATCCAACTGCAATCGCCATTCGTGATGCTCCTCTCGCTCCATTCTTGACCTACGGCTGAACCCTTGAAAAAACGTACCCTCCTCCGGCGTACATTCCTCGCGTGCCAGCTGCAGAGAAGCCAGTCAACCGAGGGTTCCGCGTGGAGAATTTTCTTCTACGTTCATGCGCTTGGCTGAACATACCCATGAATAGCGCCAGCCTTAGAACCATGCGAAGGTCATGGCAATTGTAGGTCAGCATTGGCGCCGTTTGCGTAGCCTGTGATGGGATTCCCAGAAGAGAAAGTCAGGAAAGAGGCCGCGGATCTATTGGCGCAACTTCAGGAAGCTCGCGAGAAACCGCAATTCGTACTTCTCGATAAAGAGGAAAGGCGACTGATGAAAGCTTCCGTGGCGCTTCTCGGCAAATTAGACCAGTGGGACCACACGACAAGAAGATGACTGAAACTATCAACGCAATCATGCACCATATGTCTGCCCTCATAGAGAAAAGCGAGCGAGTTTTCGTGCCAGCCAAGGAGTCAAAGCGCGACTTCAAGCCCGGTGACAAAATCCGCGTCAACTTGCACCGCGGCAAAATTGAGGACGCTGTCGTTCGTGCCGTGGTTCACGACGACGATGGAATCAAACTACAGGTGGACGTTGTGGGTCTCGACCTCACGGCGTTGATTGATACGCGGCAGGTTGTCGAGTGGAGATTGGCTGGAGCAACGCGGGAATTGCCCTGAGCCAACGTCCCTCTCCCCCTGACAAGCTAGAATTGGGATTAACCAGCCTTCAGCTGACAGGTTCGGGAGGGGGGCGTCCGTTGGAGGACAGGCTCTCGTCCCGTGCTATTTGCCCGACAGTCTGAAAACCGTAAGCGTTCGCTTCTCACCGTCTTGAAGTGGGAAGAGAGCTACTCATGGGAACGTAAATTCCGTTATGGGGTGTTGATCCGTCAATGAGAATACCCTCGGTCTGTGCCTTGTCGAGCCGAGTCAGCAACTCCACCATCGTTCTCCCTTTCGCCGCACCAACATGGCCAAGGCGTTATGTCCGTCGGCGGCGGTCGCGCCGATGCACCAGACGTTATGGAGAACGCCTACAGTAATTTGGCCTTCTTCGATCAACCCGCGATGTTGGGCAGATACAACGGACTGCTCGCGGAATCTTTCCCGATTCTCTTCTTCAGGCTATTTGATGCCTTTCGCTCTCTGTGCCACTTCTAAACATAGGGCGTTACACGCCCGGCTGAAAAGCCGAACGCAATAGGCCAATTTTTCCGAAGTTACAATCGCATCGCTGTCTATGACCGTGCCGGCCCCGACGACGCGACTCGGGCCCTATAAAGATTCTGGCGATGTTAGGCCTAGGCGGAATGGGCGAGGTGTATCTCGCGAGATACCTGCCTGGAACGCATCGTCGCGATTAACCGGGTTACTGGGCGTATGGTCTTCTTAATCCTCAGGTTTAGGATTCGGGGATGCAAGGATTGCTCTGCGGGCCAGCGCTGTTCTGAGCGAAGAACCAATACAGGTTTGGAGTGCCATATTGTGCGTCCCCGCCAAAATTGTTGATGCCTTGGCCACTGAAGTTGCCAAAGAGGAGCGCGCAGCCTCGTCCGTTCTGCTGGCCTTGTCCGTTCTGCTGGCCTTGTCCGTTCTGCTGGCCTTGTCCGTTCTGCTGGCCTTGTCCGTTCTGCTGGCCTTGTCCGTTCTGCTGGCCTTGATTGTTTTGGCCAGTACTCAACGCATAAAACGGATAGAACTGCGCACCGTGCGGCGGAACTACGCAGCCGACCCCATTTGGGGTACATTGCTTATCCGAGGCTGCAACCTCGGTCTCGAGCTGAATGATTGGATAGGGTCGGTCATAATCGCGAGTCACGTCAGACAGACTCACAGGGCCGATGCCGTTTCCAAGGACAGAACCGATCGCAACCGACGTGGCATGATTCTTTGTCCCGTCTGGCCAGTCGCGCCGGTAGGACGTGCCGTCAAAATCAATGTCCGAATCGAGGCAGCCAGCGACCCCCGGTCCGGGGAAACAGAAGTTATCGTCGGCATCACCATCGGGGGCCTCGAAGTGTCCGACTTCCATGGAGAAGTTGATATTCACTTGGTTGGCAGCCCAGGGAACAAAGTTTCCAAACTTGGCGGTGCCGTACTCCGGATGGAAGCTAAAGTTCGATCCGGCGCACGTGTTCGGATCTGTGGTTTGGTAACCGTTTTGGGCGCTTGCTGTCATGAACCCCGACTGACCCGTACTCAGATCCTCGATAAGGGTGAGTACTCCTCCAGAGAGATCTCCCGGTACGTCTTTAATCGTTACGCGGAGCCGGTCGCCCTGGTTCATCAACAAGGTTTGAGCATTCGGAGTGACGCTCGAGGCGTTGATGTTATTTGGACCAGGAGGACCGGTAGGAATCCCATCGCGCTGGATAAATGCAAAGTTCGTGGTTTCTGCGCAATTCGGATTGAGTTGCCCATTGCTCATGACTTCTAAGCTGTTGATGTGAAGCGAGGCGCACCAGTGTGTTAGATCGCAACTGATCCGAGTGATGAATGGGGGATAGCCTGGGGGATAGAACTGCATCTCGAGGAACGCAGAGCCAGCAAGGAATGGCGTGTTTTCGTCGCTATCCGGGATGCATGGACCATTGGGAAATGAGCCGGGATCGCAGAGTGCCATACCAAGCCAGAAAGTGCTGAAGTTTTGGAAAGACTGTGTAGCCGGCCGAGGGCGCTCACGCGGAAGTGTGAGTTCCCACTGCATATCGTTGCCTGAGTGAGGAACTGCCGAGAAGAAGCCGATACTCGGCTCGTCATGCCCGATGTAATGCCCGTTGTCATAGCCGCGGCCACCGTATTCATCGCGAAAGTCAGTGCAAGCGTCCTGCGGCCTGAGCGGTTTTTGAATCTTGCTGTAGCCATTACAATCCAAACCGCCTACGGGATTGAACGACTGAGCCTGTGAAGCTGGGGAGAACATCAACAAGCTAAGAGCCATACCAACTAGAAGGACTACTCGAACGAGCGACATAGCACACACCTCCTCCTCTGAGCTGCAGAATCTGGTGTCCAGTGCACTCGCCATGGGTCGGTCTACTGCTCTATGGAAAATCGAACCTAGTTCTTCTACTCTTCGTGTCTTTGCGTGTCAATGCCATTTTTTTCGGTCAGGTTGCTCGAAGGATTAGAGCGACGGTTACCTTCCAAGTGGCTACGCTCAAACAGAAATTCGGAAAACGGCTGCGTGAGATTCGACGAGAAACGCCGCGTCCAACTGCACCATTTTGCAGCAGAACCGCGTCCAACCGCGTCCAAGCTCGGGGTGTTTCAGGCCAGTTTTGAAGGGGGTTAGGCCAGTAAAGGTATTGGGATCGGGTTTCTGGAGCGGGCGATGGGAATCGAACCCACGTCCGAAATTTGGGTTCATGCCGCCACCTCGCGAGCGAGACTATACCGAAACGGCAGAACCAAGGTGGCGGCTTCGGTGCATTGCAGGCCCCCGCAACCATCGATACTTGCAGCAGAAGGTCGCCCGTTTCTGGCGACCTTTTGCTTTGTACGGTCGCTCCAAGCATCGCCGCCAGGTTGCCTTTCAGTTCGATTTTCAGGGCGCCCTCGTCGGGCGTCATGACGATGGTGTCGATCAGGCCCCGGAGCGCCTCAGTCGCCTCCACGCGGGTCTCTGGATGCTGCAGCGCCTGCGCCAGCGTCGTGACCTTCTGGCGGAATAGCGCCGCCATCTCGGGATGGAGAAGCGGAGACGGTTCGTCGGCGGTCTCGAGCTGAGCCTGCAGCTCTTTGCGACGGGCATCCAGCGCCTTGATCTCAGCCTTGCCTTCGTCGACCGCGATCTCGTCGTCCAACAGCAGATTCAGCAGTTTCTTAACGCGGACGCCGATCCGCTCGACCTCGCGCTTTGCTGACGACAGGCTGGCGCGTCGCTCCATCCGAAGCCGGCTCATCTCGCATGTGAACTCGTCGCAGAACTCCTCGAACAGTTCCTGGTTCAGCAGCTTCTCTTGCAGGGCCTTGAGCACGCGCGCCTCGACTTCGTCGCGCCTGATGGTCAGACGGTTGTCGCACCGTCCCTGATCGCGTGCGCCAAAGCAGCCGAGGCGATGCTTGCCGGTCATGATGAATCCGGCGCCGCACACGCCGCATTTCGTGAGACCCGAGAACAGATAATGCGGCGCCTCGCACCGCCCGGATTGCCCGCGGACCGGACTGCCTGTCGGCCGACGTTCTGACGCTGTTTCGCGCTCGCCCACAACTCGTCGGATACGATGCGCAGCTCCGGCACTTCCTTGCGCATCCACTCCGCTTCAGGGTTGAGGCGCGACACGCGCTTGCCGGTGTCGGGATTCTTCACGTAGCGGAGGCGATTCCAGACCAGCCGGCCGATGTACAGCTCGTTGTTCAGAATCCCAGTGCCGCGCTTGCCGTTGCCGTAAATCGTGCTGGGACTCCACGCACCGTCGAACGGCCCGGCAATGCCTTCACGATTCAGGTTCTTCGCGATCTGCTTCGGCGACACACCAGCGACGAACTCGCGAAAGATCCGCTCGACGACGCGTGCTTCATCGGACACGATTTCGCGCTCGCCAGTCGTGACGGTCGCACCGTTGAGTGTCTTCACGACACGGTAGCCGTAGCAGAGGCCGCCGGCCGACTTGCCGTCCTCGACGCGACCGCGGAGTCCACGATGTGTCTTCTCGGCGAGATCCTTCAGGAACAGGGCGTTCATCGTGCCCTTGAATCCGATGTGGAGGTGGGTGATGTCGCCCTCGGCGAGCGTGACGATGTTGACGCCGGCGAAGGTGAGACGCTTGAAGAGCCCGGCGGTGTCTTCCTGGTCGCGACTGAAGCGATCCAACGACTCGGCGAGCACGATGTCGAACCGGCGGTTCAAGGCGTCGCGCATCAACGCCTGGAAGCCCGCGCGCAGAAGCGTGGCGCCGGACACCGCGTGGTCCGTGTACTCCTCGCAGATCGACCAGCCTTGCCGCTCTGAAAACGCGCGGCACACGCGCAGTTGATCGGCGATCGACGCGTCCCGCTGGTTGTCCGACGAGTACCGCGCGTAGAGGGCGACTTTCACGGCCTTTACTTCATTGAACTCCTGGCGATCGATGCTTCAGTTCTCGCTCGAAGCACTCGCGTGCGGCCTGGCGCGCGAGCACCCGAACGAACGCGCGAAGGGCATCGTCGTCCGCGCCGGCATTGTCGGTGCGGTTCCTCGGTTGCCCGCGTACCCAATGTCGTCGTCGGCGCCCCCTTCGTCGCGATCGTCTGTCGGCCATGATAAGCCTGCCCATTCCGAGCGTCGATGCCGCTGTTGTTCACAGTGAATGGGCGCGCTGAGCGCATCTCCCGACGCATCGACTTCTGACAGGCGTACCGCCGTGGCAGCGTGATGATTGGACGTGTGGATACACGGTCGGATCTGCGCCTGGCCTGGGACCGAGCCGTAGTCCGAGTCTGTTGTCGGCTTCGCGGACGTGACGTCGCACGAGCAGATAACAAGGAACCGAGTTGAGAAATGGAGAACGAACCGTGGTCTGAAACCGCCGATTCGAACATGCTCCACACCGGGCGATGTGGGGGGGGCCGCGAGTGCAGCCGGCGAAGATGATCAGACAGTAGCGCCGTCGCTGAACGTCGTCAAGCACGTCTGTGTCTGGCGGCCGTCGATAGTTGCCAAAACCGGCTCGCGATTCGCACGGTCAAGGCCGTCAGCCGCGCGCAGCGCGGGCGGAGCGAAATCGAGGATGCGCAGCGCCTTGAGCGCGCGAGTTGCGAGCCGCACAATGACCGCGCGCGGCGGCCGAAGATCGCGACGTGGATCCACACGCATTCAACGCCGCCGCGATGCACGAATTCGACGACGACCTCTCCGGCTGAGACACAGACCGCGTGGCGTGAGCGACCACCTCGCTGGCCGCGGGCGTGGCAGGCGAAGGGGTCCAAAATGGTGGTCGCTCACGCCACGGTACTGCAGTTGATAGCCTCTTCGACGCCATCGAATTAGTGCGGGCGGCAAAGAGCGCCGCCCAACCCGCTTATCCATCAAGTCGAATTGATGATTCCAGTTGGAACGAAGCATCTGCACAACGGGCAGCTTTCACATTGATCGTGACGTGCGCTGAAATCGACGCAGGAGAGGGGGAACATCTCGCGCGCGGCCCTGTTCCCCGTCCTGTTCCCCTCTCGTAATCGACGGCTGAGGTTTGCAACAACGCGAGGCACTTTCGGGCACAATCACGTCGTCACGCGTCAGGAACGCGCGCTTCTCACGGCCATCGATCTGTTAGAACGTCACCGGAGCAGAAGTACCTGCTGACGTGCCAATGCAATCGCCTGAACGGGCGGCATCGCGCGTCCTTCGGCGCGGGCCGTCTCGAATGCTGCGGTGCCGAGCGATGTTTTCACTGCCTTCATGTAGCGATCACGGACCCATCTAAACGACGGCGGCAGCGAGCCGCTCACGGTGTCCAGCATCTGCTCTGAAGCACCCCACAAGCGGGTCGCACCCTCGGCGAGTTCTCCGGTGGCGAGGAGGCCCGCGAACAGTTCCAGGCTCCAAGCTTGCCCACGTGGATCCTCGAACTCCTGACACACCGATAGGGCCTCGGATGCCTGGACCCGCGCCCGAACGTGGTCTTCCAGGCCGATGTGCAGGGCTGCCGATAGCAACAGCACAATGCTCATCCCCCAGTCCTCGCCGGCACGCCTGAGCACGTCGATCGACTGGTCGTACAGCTGCTGCGCGGCAGCGTGATCTCCTTTCGCTACCGCGACGTTACCAAGAACGAGAAGCGGCGGACCGTGCAGGACGTCGTCGTCGCTCAGGTCGGCGGCGTCCAGGGCCCCCCGTGACCGCTCCTCAGCCAGCTCGTGGTCGCCTCGTTCGAATGCGGCTGTTCCTTGCAGGAACAGCGCGAACGACACCACCCACGCATCACCCAAGTCCCGACCCAGTGATAGCGCCTCGGCTGCTCTTGCGTCCACGTCGACATGACGTCCTTGGAACCAATGGAGGTTCGCCAACCCGATGAGTGCCCGCGCACGCACGAGTTTCGGCACATCCGCAGCCCTTCCGATGGCTAATTCGAGCCAGCGAGTCCCCTCCTCGAACAGGCCGCACTTCGTCCAATACCAGAACAGCGCGCCCGCGAGCTCCACGCCCTGCTCCGCCTTCACCGGAGACCTCAGCGCCCAATCGAGCGCCGCCCGAATGTTTTCCTGCTCGATCCGAAGTCGCCTGAGACACGGCAGCTGACCATGGTGGCTGAGGACGGGCAAGGCTCCGCGGAACTCATTGAAGAAGAACTCGAAATGACGCTCGCGCAACCGTTCAGCAGCGCTGACCTCGGCGAGCCGCTCGCGTGCGTACTGGCGAACCGTTTCGAGCAGGCCGTACCGCCGCCCGCCGGTGCACTCGCTGTCAGCCATCACGAGTGATTTGCTGATCAAGCGCGACAACAGTTCGAGGATATCGTGTCGTTCGATGCCGCCGCCCGCGCACACGGTCTCCGCGGCTTCGAGTGTCCAGGACGCGGGGAACACTGAGAGCCGGCTGAGTAACTGCTTTTCGACATCCGACAGCAGCTGATAACTCCAGTCCAGCGTCGCCTCGAGCGTCCGTTGTCGTGCAACGGCCGTCCGGGCACCGCCGGTCAGCAACCGGAAGCGGTCCTGCAGCCGCGTTTCGATCTGCTCGGGTGTCAGAACGACGACGCGGGCAGCGGCCAACTCGATCGCGAGAGGAATGCCGTCGAGCCGCCGGCAGATGTTCGCGATCGCGTCCACGTTGTCCGGGGTCGGTCTAAAGGCTGGTTCAACCGCACTCGCACGCTCGAGGAAGAGCTGCGTCGCCTCCGCGTCAGCGAGCGCTGCGGCAGAGAGCGACGGCAAGACCTCAGGAAGCGATAGCGAGCGGACACGGTGAACCGACTCACCGGAGACGCCGAGCGCCTCGCGGCTAGTCGCGACGATCCGCAATTTAGGTGCTCCGCGAAGCAGCGCCTCGACGAGCTCAGCGCAGGAGGCGATCAGGTGCTCGCAGTTGTCCAGTACCAGCAGGAGCTCACGGTGGCGCAGGTTCCCGAGCAGAGCGTCCCGAGCCGATCGCTGCGGGCCCTCCCGAATGCCAAGGACGGTCGCGATTGTCTGCGCGACTAGTTCGGGTGCCGAGAGCGACGCCAAATCGACCAGCCACACGCCGTCGGGGAATTCGTTCACCAGACCGTACGCCAGCCGCACCGCCAGCCGTGTCTTGCCAACACCCCCGGCGCCTGTCAATGACAGCAGCCGCGATGCTGTGAGTACCACCGGCAATTCGAGGAGTTCCTTCCGCCGTCCAACGAAGCTCGTGACATCGGCCGGCAGGTTATGGCGAGGTGAGTTCGGCGGCTGCTCGGGTGAGGCCATAAGGCCAGGCAAGGCCAGCGGAGGCGACTGAAATACGAGCTCAATGGGCGCAACAAAGCGGTAGCCCTTTCCCGGGACGGTCGCGACGAATCGCGGCGACTCGCGCGAGTCGCTCAACACCAGTCGGATTTTTAGAACCGCTGTGCGAATGCCGGCATCGAGGTCCGTGAAGACCTCCGGGCTCCACAACCGCTTCGCGATGTCCTCCCGCGTCACCAGCTCCTGTCGGCGCTCCAGAAGTAGGAGCAGGAGATCCATGGGTTGGCGCGCAAGTGGAAGAGGCTGCCCCCTGCGTCGCAGCTCGTAGGCCGCTACGTCCACCTCGAACTCTCCGAAGCGGTAGGTTACCCCAATGGAGGACGAACTCATGTGTGAACCACTGGACTAGGGTGTCATACGTTCGACCGCGATCGACAAAGATTCGAGATTCTTTCGACGCCCCGTCAATGGCTTCAGCGGGTGCCTTTCGCCACCATGGCCGGGACGAATTTCAAAAGGAGCACACCCATGAGTTCATTGACGCAAATCCTGAAATGTCGTGGTCGAACAACGCCCAGCGAGGCGGGCGTCGCCGATGTCCGGAGTCGCCGCCGCTCGCTTGCGACGGGCGCGGCGATCTTGCTGGCACTATCGGCGATCGTGTTCACGACATCGGTCATCGCCACGGAGCGCCGTGACGACGCGCACTGGGTGGGCACCTGGAGTGCCAGCCCTCAGGGGGTTGCGGCGCCCATCCAGATCAACGGGCAAACGGTGCGTCAAATCGTCCACACTACCCTCGGCGGCGAGCGCGTGCGCGTCCGTTTCTCCAACGCCTATGGTACGAGCGGGCTGGTTATTGGTTCCGCGCACGTGGCTATCAGTACCGGAGGCGCATCGATCTCCAGCGGGACCGATCGCGTCCTCAAGTTCAATGGATCACCCACTATCACCATTCCCGCCGGTGCGTTGGTGGTGAGCGACCCCGTCACGTTCAACATGCCGGCACTCAGTGATCTGGCCGTCGACCTCTACCTGCCGGAGAATGTGGCCGCGACAACTCAGCACTCGGTGGGTCTGCAGACGACGTACATCTCGGCTTCCGGAGACTTCACGGGGGCGGCGGCCATCGAGTCGACGACGACCACTCAGTCCTACTACTTCCTGACCGGGGTCGAGGTCAGCGCGTCCAACCGCGCCAGGGCAATCGTGACGTTGGGTGACTCAGTGACCGACGGTTTTGGCTCAACGCCAGACACGAACCAGCGCTGGCCGAATCTTCTGGCGGAGCGGCTCAGCTCCAATTGGGCCACTTCGCGCCTTACCGTGCTCAACGCCGGCGTCAGCGGCAATCGCGTGCTGCATGATTTCGTCGGCACCAGCGCGTTGGCCCGGCTCGATCGCGATACGCTTGTGCAAACCGGCGTGAAGTACGTCATCGTCGGGGAAGGCAACAATGACTTCCTCATTCCTGGCCTGATCGGCAACGCTGCTGAAGTCGTAACCGTGGCGCAGATGATCCAAGCCCACCGTCAGATGATCGATCGAGCCCATGCCATGGGATTGAGAATCTATGGCAGCACGTTGACTCCAGTCGAAGGATACCCGTTCCCGGGCTTCTGGACGCCCGATCTAGAGGCGAAACGCCAGGCCGTCAATCATTGGATCCGGACCAGCCGGGCCTATGACGCGGTCATTGATTTCGACATGCTGTTGCGTGACCCGAGCCATCCCTCACGCCTGCTGCCGGCGTACGACAGCGGGGATCATCTGCATCCGAACGATGGCGGCTACAGGACCATGGCCGATGCGATCGACTTGTCTCTGTTTCGTGACGACGAGGATTGATCAGTCCGTGATTGTCAAAATCGAAGCCGGCAGCAGTGGGGCGGTATCACGCCGCCCCCACTCCACAGCTGCAAGTACCGCTGGTTGCGCGCCCCCGCAAAGCCCATCAGTAACGAAACCCGTCGAATTTCGGCGGGTTTCTTCGTGTACGCGTCGTTCAAACTCGGTTGATGGTTGCGCGTCTGCCTGAAATTGCGCTGATCACGCGGCTCAATGCGGGGCGCGGTATTCCATGCACCGTAAGTCACCAGAAGAACGACGCCTTCGAGAGTATCGAGGAAGACTCGTTTTGGGCGCATTCGACTTCGCCCGGCGATCCTTGTGTCTCTGGAGGTATCAGGAAGGGATGGGGGCCGCAGTCGCACGACGACGCGATCGCCGCCACGCCCGAGATTCTCCTTGAATTCGGGATCGTGGCCGACGGTCGTCCGTAGACTCGACTCCGGCTTACGGTGCGTCGCTGTCGCCCGCCACGAAGAACGGCTCCATCTCCTTGTACTCGAGAATCTTCACCGCCGGTGCCGCGGCGTTCCTGCCCTGCACGAGCGCGAGGAACGCCTGCTCCGACTGCGCGACCATGGCGCGCGCGAGGTCGTTCCTATGAATCGAGTGGTAGCGAGATGGCATCGCCCAATGGAGCAGCGGCATAACAAAACCCAGTGCGGAAGGCGTGTTGGAGTTGCCGAGGATCACGCCCGGACGGTAGAGCCCGAGGAAGTGGAACCTGAGCGCCTCCGCTCTCTTCTCCTTCTCGCCCATGTTGCGGAGGTACTTGGTCGAGGACTGCGCGTTCGCTCCAGCCGCTGTCATCATCGCCAGCACCCGAGCGCCACCGGACCTGGCCGCAGATGCGAATGCCGTGGGGTAGGTGATCTCGATCTTGCGCACCTCCTCGTCCGCCATCTTCGCACTGCCTTTGCCGACGCCGAACGCCGCGAGCGCGATGTCGACGCCCCTGGCGTGAGGTGCGAGTTCCTCCTCCAGCTTGTCCATGTTCACGACCACCTGCCGCACCTTAGGATTCGCCAGCTCGCGGACGTCGCGTCGAGTCACGACCAGAACGTTTCTGCAGAGCGGCCTCTCGACGAGCAGGTTCAGAATGCACCCGCCCACATTGCCAGTGGCCCCCAGCAGCATCGCGGTGTACTCCTCCCCGGTGTGCATGCCGCGGCTTAGCGTCGCATGTCCTGTGAACGATCGATCCGAAGAGTCCACAACGCATCTTGAACGTTTTTGGCCAACTCCTCCGTGGCCTTCGGCACGACGTTCCGAAAGAGTCCAGTATCTTCAGGAATGATTGAGACCATTGCGTCGGCCATCCGTTGCGGATCCATCCGGTTGTCGTCGGTGGAGAGAATCTGATTGAAGAATGTGGTCACGGTTTCCAACTTGATGTAGTTCGCGCGGTCATCCATCCAGTGCGCTGATGATTCAGCTTCGGTCTCGTTGAAGCCAGTCAGATACCCGCCCGGGTTGATCACCTGCACCTGAGTTCCAAAGGGCTCCAATTCAGCTCTCATCGAGCCGGCCAGCGCCTCCAGGGCATGCTTGGTGGTGGCGTACGGCGCACCGTACGGTACAGCTATCAGGCCTCCAATTGAACTGACGAACACGATCTTCCCAGGACGCCTCTCAGCGACCAGTTTCCTCACGACATTCTGGGTGAGGTCAAGCGGAGCGAAGAAGTTGGTCTCGAATGATCGACGCAGCAGCTCAAGTGGGATTTCGCTTGCTGGACCGCTGATGCCGATGGCGGCGTTGTTGACGAGAATGTTGATGTCCCACTTCGATGCATTGCGTATGTCGTAGGCGTCGAGGATGTCCAGCTTTTCAGCCCGAAGGTTTTTCAGGCCGAGTGCCTCTGCCTTCAACCGCAGTTGTGTGACCTGCGGCCAGATTTGCGCGCCCACGATGACGTCGTGTCCGGCCCTGGCCAAACCGATCGCCGCCAGCTCGCCAAAGCCAGAGGCCGCACCGGACATCAGAATTCGCTTCTTTGTCATGATCTCCTCATCGGTGGTCCGTTCCATCCCGCAGCTCTGAAGTTGTTCTCCACGTCGGCCCCGTAGACCTGATCGTGGGTCAGGACGTAAGCAAGCGCGCGTGCAGTGCCATCGGGTAGCGGATTGCTGGCCGGCGCGCATCGCTGGAACACCGTTGCGAGCGTGTTGACGACGTCGGCCTCAGAGACCTCACCACTCAGGGTCACGAGGGCCGTACCGCTTTTTACAGTATTCAGTACTGAACCGCCGTCGATCTCAAGCAACGTGGACAGCGCGTTCAGGATCGTTGGTCGGCTAAGCACCTGGCCACGAAGATTGGTGACAAGTGCGTCGCTCATTTTTCGATCGACGAACGAAATGATCTCGGAAAACCTCCAGCCGTCTCGCGTTCGCACGACCGTCCGATAGTAAAAGCCGGTATTCCAAATCTGATTCGGCGTGTTGGGTCCTTCACGTTGAAACATCAGCATGTGGTGCCTGACCAACGCCTTGTCATTTGCGACAAAGTCGATGAGGTAGTCCAGACACAGATGCTGAAGCCCGGCACCCTCCCGGTATTCGGCCGCGATCGCGTCTGAGGCTTCGGCGCCTCCAAACCCAACCCAGCCGTGGTTTGCGTTGATGTACCGGCCATCATGCGTGAAGGTTTCCGCATAACCCTTCACGTCACAGTAGAACGAAGCTTTGTTGTAAGCAGAAATCAGATCGATGATCTCGGCGCGATCCGACAGCGTCTGAAGGTCCATACACCCTTTCCGCCTTCACCGCGCCGGTCACCGGCTTGACGAAGTCCGCTTACGCTAGCGCGCGAGAACGGGGTGCTCTTGTAGAAACTTGCTTAATCGCCCTGGCCGGCGAGCGGGTGCGCGCCGGGTGTCGTACCCAGCAATTTGCGAAACGCCTTTGTGAGATGGGGCTGGTCGTGAAAGCCACACTCGACGGCGATTTGTGCCAGGGAAAGAGTTCGAGCCTTCATCAGACTCAGGGCTCGCTGAACACGCAGCTGCATTACGAACTGGTGAGGCGTGACCCCGAGAGTCCGACGGAAGAGGCGGGCGAAGTGGAAGGGGCTCACGTGGGCCTGCTGCGCGAGCGAAACCAAGGACACGTCCGCGCTGATGTGTGCGTCAACGAAGTCAACGACGCTGCGGAGTTGAAAGGCGTTCAACTTGCCCCGGGGCGAGGGTAGCTTAGGCTTCGCGACGCCGTAGTTCGCGAGCAGGTGGAGCACGAGACCAATGGTCGCCGTCTCACCGTAGATGGCGCCGTTGAGTGTATCTGCGGTCAGTTCTTCACGGAACTTGGTGGCGTAGTAGACGATTACCGAATCAACGACTGAGTGCTGGCTGACGAATTCGATTCGATTCGCGGCCAGCCCATCCTCAACGACATTGGCCACAAATTGTGGATCAATGATCAGCGACACCTCGTTGTAGGTCTGAAGCCAGCGCGTCGGGTGAGATTCGCCATGCGTAATGATTCGACAGTGGCCTGGGTAGGTCGGCCTGTCATCCCATGCTCCTCGCCTTCGCGTCCAGGCGAACGAAGTGGGCTGGGCACCAACGTTCACAGAGATTCCATGTCCGATCACCGAGTGCTCGGGCATCTCCGCTGGCGAGAGGCGGTGTTGCTCCACGATGATGCCGCTCCAGCCAAAGCGAGCGGCGGTGAGCAGCAGCGAGCCGGCCGACGCTGCCGGGTATCGCCTCCTCGTCGTCTTATCAACGAGGATGTTTTCACCGGCTCGCGGGAGTGCGTTGAAGGCGGGATCGTCCGGGGTGATCGCATGCATCGGCTGAACTGATCAGCAGGAGTATAAAGCCCTGGTGGTTCGACGATGCGAGCGCTGAGCGGCCGCGGTCTTCGAAACCGCCCTGCGGGCGCACCTGTCTGCAGCCGTGCCGCGCTATAGCCAGTTTGCTGCGGACAACCCCTCAAGACGGCAAGACCGATCGCCGAGACGCGAGTGGTCGGCGCAGCTGGTGAAGGAGCACGCTTGGCAAGCCTAGCTCCTGAGGCTCAGGCGGCCGGCCGCCACAGCTGCAGATAATGTTGGTTGCGAGCCCCCGCAACCATCCGAATGCGCTTTCTCAAAGCCTGTGCATTGGTTGCGTGGTTTGCCAATTGAAGGCTGATTGAGGCTCCAAACGGAAGGTTGCTAAGGTTGCTATTTGAGGGGTATGGCGAAAAAGATAAGTGATTGAGACACCGCATCTTAGCTTAGATTTCTCCTCGTTCGCAATGAGGAGGCCGGGGGTTCGAATCCCCCCTCGTCCACCACATTCCAAAGGACTTGCCTGATATTTGGAAGCAGGAGATCCTCGTTTTGGC
>Ga0306920_100000689_pt1 | contig 40161 bp, 46 predicted proteins | sample flu12Cox44000170_FD_204666 | JGI IMG/M metagenome (GOLD analysis project Ga0306920, IMG submission 204666) | Lab enrichment of tropical soil microbial communities from Luquillo Experimental Forest, Puerto Rico - flux4day.12C.oxic.44.000.170 (v2)... | ecosystem: Environmental > Terrestrial >... | reverse complement strand
GTGCGCAGATCGAAATCGCCGGTGGCGCGGGTAGCGCGCCAGCTCGCATATTCGCCCTTGGTGGCGATGAGCTTGACTTCAACGGTGATGCGACGCTCGTCAAGTGCCGGAATGCGCACGTCGAAGCGGTCGCCGAGTTTGAGCGTCTTGACTAGGTCCTCGCGCAGGTCGAAGTGGACCCACACGTCGTTGAGATCGATCAGCGTCACCAGCGGCACGCCGGGCGAGATGTATTCGCCGGGCTCCACGTTGCGTTTGTAAACCTGGGAAGCGACCGGCGCGTAAACCACCATCTGGTCGATGATCGACTGCACGGCCTCGATGTCGGCAACCGCCTTCTGCACGTTGGCGACGGCGATCTCGCGTTCCTCTTTGGTGTAGCCGTTGACCGCCTGCTCGTAGGCGGATTTGGCCTGATCCACGGCGCGTTGATTTTCATGCAGGGTGTCGGTCGCCTGGTCGAGCCGCGCCTGCGGCGCATTGCCGTGCTCCGCGAGTTGGCTGACGCGGTCATAGGTCTTCTGCGCCAGGACGACGCTGGCCTGCGCCCGCTCGAGCGCCGCCTTGCGCGCTTCGATCACCTCGGCGCGCGTGCCGACATTGATGTTGGCGAGCTGCGCCTCGGCGACGACTTTGGCCGCCAGCGCCTGCTTGTGCTTTGCAACCGTCTCGGGGTTGTCGATGCGGACCAGCACGGCGCCGGCGGCAACGTTCTGCCCGCGGAAGACCGGAATCTCGCCGACGCGTCCATCGACCCGCGCGGCAATGTCGAACCGCGTCGCGTCCACCTCGCCTTGCACGAGCAGCGGCTGGGGTCGGACCAGGTACCAGATGGACAGGCCGGCAATGGCGACGATGACCACGCCGACGATGATGGACGGGGCACGCGAGGCCCGGGAAGCCGCGTCCACGGGCTGCTTTTTCGCGGGCGGGGGCTCGTGCTGCGCCGTGGTGATCGGGGTGGTCTCGTTCATCGCAAGTCCAGCGCGCGAGTGTGAGGCTTAGGTTGCCCGCGAAAGACCCGCCATTAACCTATCGGTTTAGATCATTCGCGTCACTAACGCAGCGCCGTACGCCCCCGCCACGAAAATGCGGGATGCGTCACGTATTCGAAAGAGCGAACGCCCGGACGATTTCGAGTGGATCGTCCGATCGGCAAGGCGGTACATTTCGTTCGCGGTTTTCGTTGGCGGCGAGGGCGTGAACAATGGCCACAGATCAAGCGCGAATAGAATCGTTGTACGCGGGGCTTTACCGCACGATCGTTCAATTCGGTATCCTGATAGCGGCTGCCTGGCTGTTCGCAGCATTTTCCTACTATCTGTCCAGGAAGACAGGCGCCGATTGGTTTTCGCGGTCGGGCGCGCTCATGGCTTTGGTCGGAGCGGCCGTCACCTTCAGGCTCGCGCATTTCTACCAGCGCGCGCTTGCGACGGCGCTCAAAGAAGGTCTCGTATCGGTGCCCAGAGGAATCGAGCTCGGCCTCGAACCGCCCAGATCCTATGTGCTGCTCTCATACTTCGGTTATCTGACCGGCATCGTCGGCACCGGGATCTGGGGTTACGGCGACCTGCTGGTCGGTCAGATTTCCTGAATCCGCCGCGCGCATCGTTGTTGGCAAAGCGGACATCGCCGTCGCATCGTCCCAATCATCTCCGCCGCTTTTGACCCGAAGCCGACGTAAGTGACCGCTTCTTGCCGCGAGGCGCGGTGTTATAGTCAGGTCGTGATCTTTGGCCTTGGGGGTAGGCCCCATGAGGCGGCGGAATTCATCATCCTTGTCGGTGGTGCGACCCATTCGCGGTTCGGGAGGCCAAACCGGCAACGCGCCCGGCAAAATCGACTTCCGCGTGAGCGGCGAAGACATGAGCTTGTGGATCGCTGCCTTTCTTCTCATTCCCCTCGCCGACCAGGCGATCAAGGCACTGTTGCGCCAGCGGCTCGGCGACCATGTCGTTTCGCTGGGACCGTTAGGCTCGCTCCGCGTCACCGACGCGCCAATCTGGTGGGCGCGCGGCGGATTGCGGCCAACGCCGGCGATGCTCTGGATAGCCTGGCTCGCCGGCGCCGGCGCGTTGCTGGCACTGACCGCCCGCCTCCCCGGATCGGAGTGGTGCGCCGCGCTGCTCCTCGGCGGATCGTTGAGCCATGTGATCGAGACCTCCCGACGCGGACGCGTCTGCGATTACGTGTGCCTGCGCTTTTGGCCGGCATTCAATCTAGCCGACGCCGCGATCACGATCGGCACCGCCGGCTTCATCGTCCGAGGCATCTCCGCGTTGGTCACTTCGGTTATTTGACCGGTATCGTCGGCACCGGGATTTGTGGAGCGGTCTCGCCCTCATGATGCGGCGGGATCTTGCGCCGACCGTTTGCGATGCCAGAAAAATCGTGCGATCACCGCTACGACGAGAACCGCGCAGTCAGCTTGAATTTTTGCTCTTTTTCAACCGCCGCTCGGCACGTTTCGCCAGTTCCTCATAATCCTCGGCAATCCGCAGCATCCTGCGCCTTGAGTTCGGGTCGCGCATCTGTTCCGCGTGCGTGCGCGTTTCCTCGGCGCGGTCGCGCCAATATTTGGGATCGTTGATTGGGACCTTGGCCACAGCGCCCCACCCTCCCCGGGATACCGTGGCATCGGCCGCTTACACGGACCTGAACTCTGCGTGGCTTTCATGCCACCATTCGCTTTTTATGCGGGCCACGCTTGCCAGCATAAGGCGGCGCGCCGCTTCACTCGATCACCTCGTCGGCGAGCGCGAGCAATTTAGCCGGAATTTCTAAGCTCAGCTTTTTCGCAGTCTGAAGATTGATGGCGAGGCGCCGTCTGTGAGTAAAGCCGATAGGCCCTATGAATGCTCTCCGAAGGCCGCATGGGGCCGATTCGAGCAGCTAGGTCAACGTTGAGAGCAGCCGCTCGATGCGTGCGGTGGCAGCTGCCACCGCCTCCGCGTTGAACGCCGGCCGGCCCTTGGTAAAGAAGCCGTGCTCGGCGCCGGGGTAGAGATACACCTCGACGTTGCGATTGCCCTTGGCTGCGGCGATGACTGCGTCGACCTCTGATTTCGGGATGTGCTCGTCGTTGAGGCCGTAATGGAGCTGCAATGGAGTTGTGATCGTTCGTAGCTCGTCGAGACGCTTGGCGATGCCGAGCGCGTAGAGCGAGATGCTGGCGTCGACGCCGCCGCGTGTCGCCGCCAAGAACGCCGTGCGGCCGCCCATGCAGAAGCCGAGCGCCGCAACTTTGCCGCTGCTGAACGCTTGCGTGCGCACCCACTGCACTGCAACTCGGGCATCATCCGCCGCGCGTTGCCAGTCGAAGGCGTTGAGCCGCTGCCAGGCCTGGTCTGCCTTCTCGAATGGCACAACGCCGGTGAATTCCGAGCGCCAAAACATGTTGGGCACGTAGGCACACCAGCCGCGCTTCGCATAGTCCTCTGCCATCTCGGTCTTGGACGGCGCGACGCCCCACATCTCGCTGAAGATGACGAGGCCCGGGCCACGTCCGTTCGTCGGTCGGGCCAGATACCCGTCGAAACTGCGCCCATCCTGCGTCGCGATGACCGGCCGCTCGATTTGTATCGCAGGTGCCGCCGCGTCCTTCATTTACGCAGTCCTGCGTTCGCTACCAAATCGTTCCCGCATTTGCGCTCATCTTCCATTTAGCGGCGCAGACAACCGACCACTGGCATCGCGGCCTGCTGTGCCCGCGCCGTGAGCGGTCACCGCCGCCGCGCCATGTATTGTCGGTCTGAACCGCGACGAAATAAAAGTTCGCCCCCCCTGCCCGCTCGTCACAGCGCGGACAGATAGCGCGCCATGGCATCGATCTCGTTTTCGGGCAGCGCGTGCATGAATTTCGGCATATCCTCGTTGTTAGTTCTTGTATTGGCGGCGAAGCCGCGCATTTCTGCGAGCAGATAGTCGTAGCTGAGCCCTGCCAGCCGCGGCGCCGGCGGCCCGCCCTCGAAATTTGGCTGATGGCATGGCTGGCACTGGGCGATTCCCTGGGGCGGCGAGGAAGCAGCAACGGTCACGGTTTTCGCCGGCCAGCTCTTGGCCGCGAAATAGGCGGCGATCTTGCGCAGATCGTCCTGCGCAAGCTGCTTGGCGATGGGCGACATGATCGGGCTGTCGCGCTCACCGTTTCTATAGTCGCGCAATTGCTTCATGAGGTAGCTCTGCTGCTGACCCCAGATGATCGGAATGGTTTTGGGATCGGTGGGGACGCCATTCTGACCGTGGCATGCGGCGCACGCCTGCGCTTTTGCCTCGATGTCGTCGGCGGCACAGGCCGGGACGACAGCGAACGCCAAGCCAACCCCAACGCCGAAAATCGCGAAAACGCGGCCTGCGAACATAGAGACATCCCTCCCTGCCCCGGTTGCCTCGACCGATCCGGCCAATACAGCGCCGAAGCCCATGGATTGGGCTTGTTACACCAGCCAAGCGGAGTCAGGATAGCGCATCCCTCGACGGTCACGGAATGATTCTGAGGGGGCTTCAGGGCAGCCAATACAAATTTTCATTAGGGAGAGCGCGATGCGCAGCAAGCTGATGTTGGGGGTCGCCGCCGGCGCAGCGGCGATATACTTTCATCCAACGGCGCAAACGGTTTGGGCGCAAGGCCAAGCGGCACTGACCGGCACGGTCAGCTCCGATGCCGAAGGCAACATGGAAGGCGTCGTCGTTACCGCCAAGAAGCCCGGTTCGATCGTGCAGGTCAGCGTGACCACGGACGCGCAAGGCCGCTACACCTTCCCCGAAAACCGCCTGGAACCGGGCGAATACACGATCAGTATCCGCGCGGTCGGCTACGACATTGGCGCGCCGGCCAAGGCGACCGTGGAGTCCGAGAAGACCGCCACGGCCGACATCAAGCTCAAGAAGACCAAAAATCTCGCCAGCCAGCTCACCAACGCCGAGTGGATGATGAGCATCCCCGGCGCGGAAGAGCAAAAGGCGCCGCTGCTCAATTGCACCGGCTGTCACACGCTGGAACGCGTCATGCGCTCGACGCATGATTCCGACGAGTGGACGCAGGTCATCACCCGCATGCGGGGCTATGGCGCCGTGAGCCAGCCGATCAAGCCGCAGCGCATGTTGGATGAGGCCCGCTCGGGCACGCCGGAGCAATACCGCAAGTTCGCCGACTATCTCGCCACCATCAATCTGAGCTCGGTCGACCATTGGCCATACGAGCTCAAGACGCTTCCCCGCCCGAAGGGACGCGACACCCGCGCGATCGTCACCCAGTACGACCTGGTGCGGCCGACGACCGAGCCGCATGACATCCTGGTCGATAACGACGGCAACGTCTGGTACACCGACTTCGGCGAGATGTTTATCGGCAAGTTCGATCCGAAGACGCTCAAGCTCACCGAATACCCGATCAAGAAATTCAAGGATAAGGCGCCCACCGGGCTGCTCAGCATCCACTTCGACCATGCCGGCAAGATCTGGTTCGACACGATGTACCAGGGCTCGCTCGGCGCTTTGGACCCGAAGACCGGCGAGATTTCCTATTATCCTCTCCCGCCGGAATACAACGACGACCGCGTGCAACTCAATTTCACCGGGCTACGCCACGACGTCGACGGCAAGGTGTGGACCAAGAGCGTCGGCACGCAGCACATTTTCCGGCTCGATCTGGCGACCAACACGTGGGAGCGATTCCACCCGACCGACCATCTGCCGGGCGTCAAGGATGCCGGCATCTATCAGGTCATGTCGGACTCCAAGAACAATCTGTGGATGGCCGAGTTCACCGAAGGCCATCTCGGCAAGATCGACGCAAAGACGACGGAAGTGACGTGGTACCGCATCCCCACGCCGCATGCGCGGGCTCGGCGCATGCAGATCGACGACCACGACCGCGTCCTGGTGACCGAATATCGCGCCAGCAAGGTCGCGCAGTTCGATACCAAGACGGAGAAATTCACCGAATACACCCTGCCGCCGTACACCTTCCCGTACCGCGCCAATTTCGACAAGAACGGTGAACTCTGGGCCTCCACGATGCACACCGATCGCGTCGTGCGGCTCGATCCCAAGACCGGCCAGACGATGCAATATCTGATGCCGTCCGACACCAACATGCGCACGGTGTTCGTCGACGATTCGACGACGCCGGTGACGTTCTGGGTCGGCAGCAACCACGACCACAGGCTGGTGAAAGTGGAGACGCTTGATTAAGGATCAAGGAGCGGTGTGCGAATTCGAGAATTCGCACATGTCAGGCTTAAAGAACGAATGGGCGAGGCGGTGCCTCGCCCATTCGTTTTAACGCGTGCTGGGACGTAAAGATCGTCTCGTGTGCAACAAACAACATTTCCCGGCCCGTGCCAGTAGCGAACGCCGGTAGGACGTGCTTATCTATACCGCCATGAGCATGTCCCGAATGGTGGCCCTCGCCCTCGCCGTTCTTATCCTTGGGACGGCTGCAAGCGCATCGGCCCGACCCAAGAAACATACCGTCAAACATAGCGCCGCGCCTCAAGCGACGGTGATCACGTCGTGCGATGGAACGCCGATCATCATGCAGGGGATCGAGTGTAAGAAGCGCGCGACCCGCAGCGAGGAGCAGGTGACCCAGCCCCCCGGCGGGGAGGAGCAGGCAACCAAGCCCGCGCCGCGCCCGCGTGTCACGCGGCGTGGCAGCGGCGGCATCTACGCGCCGGCATATCTAAGCCCGCCAACGGTGGGGCTGTCGCAACCATCGGCGGCTCCCTACATTCCGCCGCCCGTCGCCAATCCCAGCGCCCAGATCAACCAGCTCAATCAATCCTTTCCGCTCAACGGCGGCCTAGGGAATAATCCCACCAACCGCGACGCCTTCATCCGCTACAACCTCACGCGCTAGCGGACGCCGCCGGTTTATCAGTCAATCGCGTAGAACGCCCACCGCTTCGCATGCACGAACGATCTCGCGGGTCGCGACCGCGCAAGTCCGCTTGTGGCGACACCCGGTCCTGCCGGGACGGTCTAATCGTCCGCGGTCCCGGTAACTCTCAGGAGAGGAGACATGGCTACGCCCGTTGTGCCCAACCAATTTGCGGTCGGTAAAAACAGAATCGTTCACAAACCGACGGCGGCGATATTCAGTTTCGACACCGGCGACACCATGTTCAAGAGCGTGGATTGGGGCCGTGCGGACGAGCAAGCCGGTTCAGATTATCGACGGGACGACATCATGCGGGTTGCTCAGCAGTTGTTGAGCAAGCTGCCCAGGTAGGCGGCAACGCGCAAGTTCTTGGCCTTCTCTACACGTTATTTATTTTTGCTGCGGCGGGGGTGTGATAGATTGAGCGCCGCCATCCCTGCGCCTGTGCGCTGTTGCCGGCGCTTGACGATTATGGGAGCGCGATCGATGCAAAAAATCATCAGACTTGAAACGACGGCCCCCTTCCAGGGACTGGCTGAGCTTGTGGCCCATGATGAAGGATTGTTCGAAAAGGAGGGCCTCAGGATCGAATGGATCGACCGCGAAAAAGGCGTCGACAAGAGCCCGCAGCTGCACATCACCAGCCACAAGGATGCGCCGCGGTTTGCGAGTCATGGCAGCCAGCTCGAACAGGGCAAGGCCGACCTCTATAACGCCTGCGAATGGGGCAATTATTCCCGCGTCGAAGGCACCAAGGTGAAGAGCCGCCAGATCGGCCGCCGTTCCATTGTCACCTACGCGGCGATCGTGGTGCGCGGCGACTCGCCCGTGCAGACTCCTCAGCAGTTGGCCAATCGCCAGATCGGCGTCCCCTTCTTCAACGGCACCCACTATCTCGCAATCCAGATGCTCGAGGGTTTCGTGCCGCGCGACATGATTAAGCTCGGCCGCGTGCCCAACGGCTCACCCTATCGTTTCAGGATGCTGATGGATGGCACCATCGACGCTACCACCCTGACCGAGCCCTACATCACGCTCGCGGAAAAAAAGGGGTGCCGGCCCGTCATCGCGGCCTTCCATCACGGCACGGAAGTGGCTTCCGAGCGCATCGATGCCGAGACCTATAGCGCCTTCAACCGCGCTGTGCGCGAGGCGGTGCGGCGCATTAACGCGAACAAGTCGGCGTACATGCATTACTTCATCGATTACTACAAAGATAAGGATCCGGAGATCGCCAGCCTCAAGGTGTCCGACCTGCGTGAGAGCCGCGTGTATCTCGTCGACCCGGCTCCGATCCCGAAGGATGAGCTCGAGCGCACCTATGAATGGATGAAGAGCTGGGATTTCCTCGAGACGGCGAATTGTGCAGGCGACCTTGTCGACGTCGACATCCAGAAGGACGCCCACCTGCGGGCATCCAACGAGCCTGCACCGATGCACTAGCGCTTCAATTGCGCAGCACCGTGCAGCTCGCGCCGGCGGTACGCAGCTGCGCGCACAATTTTTCGGCACTGGCACGGCTATCTGCCCCGACGTGGACCCGCGCCCAACCCATGCTGCCGCGCGCGAGCCCATGATGAAAGACGCGTGGCTCCCGGCCGCCCAGCATGGCCGCGTACTTCTCTTGCAGCCGGCGATATGCGGCGAGTGCCGTCTCATCCGACGAGCTACCGACTAATTGGACGCCCCAGGGATCCAGCGGCTTCATCACGGGCGCCGGCGAGCGAGCGGCAAGAGCAGCCATTTGCTGACAGGGGACGGAATTTGCGACGTGCATCTCGGCGGGGCTTCCTTGACCCCGCGCCCATCGCTCGGGAGATTGCCCCGTTATAAGGCGGACATACGCATCGGTCTCCCGCGGCAGGCCACGCCGGCCGGCAAGCCAATCGCGAACCCGCCGGGATCCTGCATTGTAGGTGGCGGCCGCAAGCCCCAGGTTTCCGAGTTCACGCTGCAGGTCGCGCAGGAGCTTCGCGGAGTGGGCAATCGATTCGGTTGGGTCAAAGGGATCGGCAAGACCGCGCGAGTTCGCCGTCGCCGGCATGAATTGCGCCACGCCTTGCGCCCCTGCGCGGCTTACTGCCGTCGGATCGAAGCGGCTCTCTTGCCAAATCAGCCGGGCGAAGAAATCGACCGGGAGATCATTTTCGCTCGCTGCCGCCGCGAGCGCATCACAGATCTTGGCGACTGAGGCCGCACCGCTTGATGGGGCCGCGGGCGGGGTGCTTTCAAGCGGAGGAGGCTGATCGGGTTCACCCGCGCTCGCCTGCCCGACAAGTTGGCTCGGCAGCCCCGGCCGGAGGGGGACGACAGGTAGCAAGACAGCGAAGAGAGCGGCCGTCGCAACGAGAGACGCGGTGATCGCGATGATGCGTGACTTGATCATAGGCTTGGCGCCAGAGACCTAGGGCGCAATAAGCGAAGCGCATTGCGCCGCGGCCGTCCAGCAGGAGGTCCCGAATTGACCCACGGTTGCTGATCTACGATTATTGTGAAGCCAACACGCATTCGGGCCGCGATTATGATTACGCTGTCCGAGCTAGCGGCTGAAGCCCTGGGGTCGTTCCTGGCCTCTGGTATGAAGGATCGGTTTGGCTCTTCGCATGCCTGACAATCGCGTCAAGGTCGGAATCGTCGGTCTCGGCCGCTGGGCCAAGGTGCTCGCACGCGCCGCGCGCGGCTCCGATAGCCTGGAAATCACCGCCGCTTATAGCCGCACCCAAGACAAGCGCACGGCGTTTGCCCGGGAGTTCGGAATTGCGCCGGTGGCGGATTTATCCGCCATGCTCGCCGATCCGGCGATCAAGGGCGTGATCCTGACGGTGCCGAACGAGCAACACCTGCCGCTCGCCCGCGCCGTCGCCAAAAGCGGCAAGCATGTCTATACCGAAAAGCCGATCGCAACGACGCTGGAAGACGGGCTCGAGATCGAAGCCCTGGAAAAAACCCATGGCGTGACCTGCACCGTCGGCCACAGCGCGCGGCTGATGGCCGGCATCCGCATGATCCACGATGCGGCCGAAGCCGGAGAGCTCGGCCGGGTCGCTTTCATGGAGGCGAATTTCTCCAACGAGCGCGCGCTGGAGCTCACGCCCGATGCCTGGCGGTGGTACAAGGATCGCGCGCCGGGCGGGCCGCTGTCGCAGCTCGCCATCCATCAGTTCGACGTGTTGCACTATCTCGGCGGCGAGATCGTCGCGGCAAGTTCGATATCGTCGAAACTGTCGCCGGTCGGCGCCGAGGTCGACGATCAATCGATGACCCTGCTCAAATTCGCGGACGGGAAGATCGGCTATGTCGGGTCCTCATGGACCTCGCCGGGGGTGTTCACCGTGCGCGTGTTCGGCGCGAAAGGATTGATGCACTACGAGATCGACTTCGGCACCTGGGATACCCCGGAAAAATTGCACGAAAGCTCGACGCTTTTCATCCAGCGCGGCAAAGACGGCTACGCCAAACGCGAGGAATTGAAAGTTCCCGCAAGCGACATGTTCCGCGCCGAGCTCGACATGTTCGCGGAGAGCTGCCGCACGGGCAAAGGCAACGAGCTGAATGCGCGCAACGGCAATATCGCTATCGCCGTGGTCTATGCCGCGCTCCGCTCGATCGAGAAGCACGGCCAATCCGTCGCCATCGCCGACGTGATTGCAGAATCCAACCGCAAGCTCGCGCAAAGAAGCCGCCATGTTGCCTAGCCGTTATTTCGTCGAACTGACGCAGCCGGAGATCGCTGCGCAACTGAAGCAGAGTCCGCTCGTGCTTCTTCCCTGCGGCAGCACCGAGCAGCACGGACCGCATCTGCCGACCGGCACCGACACCTTCGCCGCCAATGCGATCAGCCACGCCGTCGCCGAGCGGATGGATGCCCTCGTGCTGCCGCCCTCGCCCGTCGGCGTCACCCCGATGCACATGCCGTTCGAAGGCACGATCACGCTTACTCCCGAGACCTACATCCGCGTGGTCACGGAAACCTGCGTCTCGACGGCAAAGCACGGCGCGAAATATTTGCTCATCCTCAATTGGCACGAGGGCAATATCCCTTCGCTCGCCATCGCTGCCGAAGCGCTGCACCGCGAGCACGCAATGAGCGTGGTCACGGTGCAGGCTTGCTATGTGGCGGAGGAGCTTTACGGGGCGTCCTGCAACGGTCTCACCCACGGCGGGGAAATCGAGGCGCTGGCGGTGCTCGCGCATCGGCCCGATCTCGTTCACCTGGACCGGATCGATTATTCATCCGATCACGCGTTGGGGCATAAGATGGACAAGCTGCGGCGCACCCGCACATTCCAGCCGGTACTCACCGACATTCGCTCGATTGCGCCGACCGGCTGGTTCGGCAGCCCGCAACACGCCACCGCGAAAAAAGGAAAGCGCATGCTCGCCGAGATTGCCGACACTATCGCGCGCGATGCGCGGGAAGTTTTCCGGCAGCTCGACACGGTGCAAGGCGGTACGGCGGAAATCAAACAGCTGCGACAGGTCGGATAATGGCGCGCTTGTTCAAGTCCTCCGCGGCCAAGCGTCTCGAGCTGCCGGGACGCGTGTCGCTCGAGCCTATCTCCGGCGAGGCCGGATCGCGCATCACAGTGCGTGTCGTCGAAATCCCGCCGGCAAAACCGGGCGACACGCCGCGCGGCCCGCATCTGCATGACGGCTTCGAGGAATGCATTTACGTCTTGCGCGGGGCGGGCCGCACCGTTTCCGAAAGCGGCGATATTCGCATCGGACCGGGCGATATGGTGCTCATCCCGGCGAACGAAAAGCATATGACGAACAATATCGGCAGCGAGCCGCTCATCCTTCTCTGCTTCTTCCCGGCGCCGGATGTGAGCGCGCGCACGACCGAATTTCCCCGTTTCTGAGCGCGCCATGGCCATTCTCTGCCTGCGGCCGGAGGCCGACTTCGCGCGCGTCGATGCCCTGCCCCCGCCGAGCCTCGAGGTCCTTTACCGTGCGCCCGACGATCCGGCGCTGGGCGATTTGCTCAAGACCGCCGCCGCGCTCGTGATCCCGGCGGTCGGGCCGAAGCTGCCGGCCGCGCTTTTCGAAAACACCGCGCTGCGGCTGGTCCAAGTCACCGGCGCCGGCGTCGACCGCCTCGATCGCGCGGCGCTGGAAAAATCGCGCATTCCTGTCGCCAACGTGCCCGGCGGAAGTAACAGCGCGGTGGCCGAGTACGCGGTCACCGCAGCCTTGCTGTTATTGCGTCGCTTCGCCTGCGCCGACGCCGAAATCAAGCGCGGCAACTACGCGAGCTATCGTTCGCGCATGCTGGCGGACAACCTCTCCGGCCTCGAGGGACTGCTCGTCGGCGTCATCGGCTTGGGCACGATCGGCCGGGCGGTGGCGCAGGCATTCCGCAATCTCGGGTGCCGGATCGGGTACCACGATCCCGCGGCGGACGCGTCGACGGCGCAGGCGATCGGCGCCTTGCCCTTGACATTCGACGAGATCCTGGCGCGGGCCGACGTCGTCACGCTGCATGTGCCGCTGTTGCCGCAGACGCGCCATCTCATCGGTGCCCGCGAACTCGCCAAGATGAAGCCGGGCGCGGTGTTGATCCAAGCTTCGCGCGGGGGAATCGTCGACGAAGCGGCGCTCGCCGCCTGCCTCGCGGCCGGCGGCATTCACGGCGCGGCCGTCGACGTTTACGCCGCCGAACCGCCGCAAAGCGGCAATCCGCTGTTGACGCTCAATAGTGAAGCCGCACAGCGGCTGCTATTGACGCCGCATATCGCGGGCGTGACGCGCCAGGCTTCGGCGCGGCTCTTTCGCGCTGCCTGGAAGAATGTCGAACGCGTCCTCGTTCGCAATGAAGCGCCGCAGCATCGCGTATTCTGAAAACGGGGCGCGCGTCAGTTCGCTTTGATGTTCGCGCGCTCGACGACTTCCCTCCACCGCTCGACATCGCGCACGAGCTGCGCCGCGAAATCAGCCGGCGTGCTGACGATCATATCGTAGCCCAATGTCTTGATGCGCTCCTGCATCTCCGGCGTGGCGAGGATGCGAACGATCTCGTCATGCAATTTATTCACGATCTGCGGATCCATGCCGGCCGGCCCGAGCAAGCCCGCCCAATTCGCGACCTCGAAATCGGGCAAGCCGGACTCTTCCATCGTCGCCAGATCGGGCAGAAGCGCAGAACGCTTCTTCTCCGCCATCGCGATCGGGCGCAGCCGGTCCGATTTCTCCGTCAGCATCGCCGGCACGCTGGCAAACATCGCCTGCACTTGTCCGCCGATGAGATCGACGAGCGCCGGATTCATGCCCTTGTTGGGAACATGGACCATATCGATCCCCGTCCTGAGCTTGAGCATTTCGCCGGCGAGATGCGAGGCGCTGCCGACGCCGGCGGAACTGAAGCTCAGCGTGCCGGGATGGGCCTTGGCGTAGGCGATGAACTCCGGCAGTGAATGCGCCGGAACCGACGGATGCACGACCAGCGCATAGGGACTGATCGCAACATTGATGATCGGCGTGAAATCCTTGCTGACATCGTAGGGAGCGGTCTTGTTGACCGCGACGGTGAGCGAAAGACTGCTGGGCGTGTAGAGCAGCGTATAGCCGTCCGGTGGAGCGCCGATGACCGCCTTGCTGCCGATCATGCCGGCCGCGCCCGGGCGATTCTCCACGACGAACTGCTGATTCCACCTTTCGCTGAGTTTCTGCGCAAGCAGTCGCGCCATCACATCGACGCCCCCGCCGGCGGCGACCGGAACGATGATGCGCACGGGCCGATCGGGATAATCGGCCTTCACCGGCGCGGCGCTGGAGAGCGCGGCAAGGAGGCTTAGAAGGAAGGTGAGGAAGCGCATCGCTATCGTGACAGCCCGCCGCGCGCGATCGCATCCGATCAAACATCGTCGAGGCAGGTCAAGAGCGCTTTTGCCGATGGTCGGTACGACGGCCGGCGCATTCGCTAACCTTCTCGTCCGATTGGGTTTGCGGGGTTTTGGGCGCGTGAGGAATATTCGCCGCCCGCAAGGTGTTTTTCACCTCAGGAGTCCTCGCGTACCCCAGCCCCCCAATGAGGATTCCCGAGGCCCCGCTCGGCGACCTCCCTTTGTTGAGTGCCACACCCGGGCGGGGCCTCGTTTGGGGCGCAGCTGCGTCCGCGCCGAGCGGCCTGGTCTGGGACTGGGCGCAATCAAGGGAAGACTTCTTTATGCCTTTTGCCGGGATAACGATGACATCGCGTTCGATTGGATTGGCGGCTTGCGTCTTGGGCCTCGGCATGCTCTTCGCGGCGCCGGCCGACGCGCGCAAGCCGACCAAGCAGCAACGCGCGTATCTTGCGCAACCCGCCGCCGGTCCGGGGATGCGCGGCCTGCGCCGGAATAACGGCAATACGGTCTGTTGGACCACATGCGGCCAGCCGGGATCCATTGTGATGGGCCGCGATCCCGACCCGTTCATTCGTCAACAGATTCTACGCGATGCCAGCGGCTTCTTCGGCGGCCAGCCGTGAGGATCGCGCCGTGAGGCGAACGCGAGTGACAATTGGAGTCGTCATTGCCGGGCTTGACCCGGCAATCCATCCTCTTCGCAAAAAAGTTTTACGAAGAAGATGGGCCCCGTGGGCGGCCGCCCGACGAAAATTATGAATACATTTTGAATTTTTCGATTGACTACAATACGAAGCTGATGTAGAAGATTCGCAGCCTCGCTCATCGAGGGGCGTCTCCGGAGACGATCCTGAAGGCGGAGCGAGGCGTGGCGTCCTGCGGCGACGGCTCGTAACCGCTTGCCCCGGGAGGCCCGGGACCCCGCATGCCAGGGGACCTGGCTGCGAGCAGGCTCGCTGCAACCGATCCGGCGCCAATGCCGCGGACGGAAGCGCGGACCCGGAGCCTAAAACCGCCACAGTGGAGCGCCGAGAGGCGAGCGTCCCGCGTCACGGGACGCAAGGCGCCTCGCAAGCGCCTGGCACGCTACGTTACTGCGTGCCCACGGGTGCTCCGCCGAGCACCCGAACGTCTCTCGGCGCTCCGCCCACCCCTCATTGGGGTGAGCGAAGCAACGATGCAAAGCCCGGGCGCAAAAAGCGCGCCGCGGGAACGAGGTGGGCTGTTTGAAAAGTGAATAGGGTTTGCGAACGCGTCCGACGATGCTGTGTCCCGGACGCGATGAAGCGCGTAACGAAGGGTAAGCGGCGCCGCTCTCATTGTTTTTCATTGATCGGAACAATGAAAATGCAAACTTTCGTTGCCGGGCTCGACACCGGAAGTCGGTTCACGCGACTTACGGGCCCGTCCCGTACGTTGCGGACAGAAGCGGTGCCGGGTTGTACCCGCGCGCCTGTTTTTTCCTGTTATTTACAGGAGAGCCGCGCGCGGTGCGGCGGACACTATTGCGCCATTCGGGCAAGCCCGAATTGCGGTGCGGGCGCTAACCGCCGAGCCAATTGAATTTGTAGCTCAGCCCGACCCGGCCGATCAGGTTGTACACGCTTTCGCTGGACGTCGCCGGGATAGCGGCGCTGGCGGAATTCTGCGAGGTGTTGAGCAGTTGCAGATAAAGAAATTCGAACCGGAGGATCACGTTCGGAGTGACGGCAGATTCGCTGCCGACGCCGGCGACCAACGCGGTGCGCCGGGAGGTTGCGGCGGTGGAGACAGGCGTCCCCGACGCCGAGGTCGTTGTTCCCGTGCTCGAGAACTGGGCGTAACCGCCGCCGCCGGTCACGTAATACTGAATGCGGTCATAGGCATATCCGATCCGGGCGCGTGCGGTCGCAAACGACGGCATGCTGGCGACGAGGGAGTTGCTCGCGGTTTTCTGCCCTGTCGCGTCGGCGTCCACTTCGATCCCGAACACGGTGTGGCGATATTGAAAATTGGCGCCGATTTGGCCGCCGCCGATCCAGCCCGTCATGTTTTGGCTCGAGCTTCCTAAACCAGAACTGTGGTTTCGCCTGTTGCGGATTTATCACAACGCGGGACGATTCATGCGCAATCAGCGAAGATGAGGAGACCTCCGCACCCGGCGGCTTGGGAGGAAACTGCGGCCGGGTGATGAAATCGGTCGCGGCGAGCCAGAAGAGGATCGCGCAGTTCCGGCACGGCAGGAACTAGGAGCGTGGCAACGAATTCGATCTGATAAGAGCAACGATCCGACCGCCGATCGGCGGCGGTTGTGCACAATGGCACGCAACCGATGAAATGCACCGGCATCGGCGCTTGATTTTTTGCATCCGGGATCGACACTCAGCCCACCGCGGTACATTTTCCCGGACGAGCATTGCTGCGACGGGTTTGGTCAAATGATGTTTGAGCCGTGAATACTGCAGGCGAACTCGAGCTCTTTCTGTCCTGCGTGTGGTCGGCCACGGTCTTTTGGCTGATCAGCCGCGCCGTGGCTCAACGAGATCTATTTCCACACCTCGAACCATGCTCCGCGCCTTTGCCGCAGGACGCGCCATACGTGGCGGTCATCGTGCCGGTCCGTGACGAAAGCTCCAATATCGCCGCCTGTCTCCATTCCCTCCTGACGCAGCGTTATCCAGCCGCTCGCTTCGGCGTGCTCGTCGTCGACGACGAGTCGGCCGACGACACGGCGCTGATCGTGCAATCGCTGGCCGAGAAAAACGAGCAGTTAAAGTTGTTGCGCAGCCACGCGCTGCCGCGCGGCACGACCGGAAAATCGCATGCCTGTTCGCTCGGCGCCCGGGCCGCTCCCGCGCGCGCCGAATGGCTGTGCTTTGTCGATGCGGACGTTCGCGCTGACCCGCCTTTGCTCGCGAGTGCGGTCCAGGCCGCGGTGAGAGAGGAGTTGGATCTACTCTCGCTGGCGCCGCGGCACGAGCTGCGAAGCTTCGCCGAACGTCTGGTCTTGCCGTGCGGTCTTTTCACGTTGGCATTCACTCAGGACCTGCGGGAGAGTCAGGCGCCGGACACCGCGAACGCGACGACGAGCGGCCCGTTCATGCTGATCCGGAGGAAGGCCTATGAGGCGGCCGGAGGACATGCCGCCGTTCGTTCGTCGATCTGCGAAGATGCGGCGCTCGCGCGATTGCTGAAACGGCAGGGCGGGAAGGTTGTGCTCCGATCCGGAGATCGACTGTTATCGGCGCGCATGTATACGGGGTGGAGTACGGTGTGGCCCGGCCTCGCCAAGAATTTGGTCGACACGCTCGGCGGCCCCGCCTCGGCGCTAACGACGGCGCTCCTGGCGCTGCCGCTCGCTTGGGCGACCTTCCTCATTCCGGCCCTTGGTCTGGTTGCTTGCATCGGCAATGAGGGAAGCAGCGCTTGCTTCGCACTGGCGGTCGCGCTGGCCGGCTCTGCCGCAGCAGTCGGCCTGCATATGGCTGGCGCGGTCCATTTCCGCATCCCGCTGTGGTACGGACTGCTCTTCCCATTAGGATACAGCGCCGGTGCATTGATGGTACTGGACAGCGTGCGCCGCCGATTGTACGGGCGCGTCACCTGGAAAGGCCGCACCTATCCATGAGCTCCCGTCCGCGGCAAGATCGAGCGCGCTCCTCCGACGAAGAAATCCAGCGGACCCGCGGCATTTCACCCACCGGCGCGGTCTTGGCGCTGATCCTTGTCCTGGTGTTTCTGTACGCAGTTCGCTGGGCCCTACTGCCCTTCGTTATTTCCGCCGTCGCGGCCTACATCTTGACTCCGCTGATCCAATGGCTGACGAAGCGCACGCATGTACCGCGCATCTTTTTCGTTTGCGCAGTATTTATCGCCCTCCTCGCCGTCGGCGTAACGATCATAATCCTCGGCGCAGCGCCTTTGATACGCGAAGCGACAGCAACCGTCGCCGACCTCGGCGACACGATGGAGCGATTGGCTCGCGGTGCGCTCGGTGACAGATCGATCGAATTTTTCGGGCAATCCATGAATGCACAGCAGGTCGCTCAGGCCGCGGTAGCTGGATTGCGAAACTGGATCGACCAAGCTGGGGTGATTTTGACGGTCGCCGGCTGGAGCGTCGCAGGCCTGTTCGGAACGTTTCTGACCTGCGTGCTTTTGTTTTTCTTTTTGAAAGATGGTCCGCGCCTCGCACGCGGCGCCTTATGGCTCGCCCCACCCAAGCACCGCCCGACCGTGGAATTCATTTGGTATCGGCTCGACCCGATCCTCAAGCGCTATTTCATCGGCGTCATCATCGTCATGATCTATGCAACGGCCGCAGCCTACGTTGGCCTCGGCCTGTTCCTCGGAATTCGGCACGCGTCGTTCCTGGCCCTGGTGACCGGCCTACTGGAGATGATCCCCGTGGCTGGGCCGGTGGCCGCAGCCGTGCTGGCCGGCCTGGTCGCGCTTCATCAGGCGGACAATTTCGCGGCTGTCGTGGCCTACGCGATCTATGCAACTGCCCTGCGCCTCTCGATCGACCAACTGCTGGGTCCGGTTGTGCTCGGACAGGCCGCGCAACTGCATCCGACCGTCATCATCTTTTGCTTCCTGTCCGGCGGCCTGCTATTTGGAATCGCAGGAGTGATCATGGCGGTGCCGGTCGCACTTGCCCTCAAAGTGAGCTTGGCGACGCTCTACGACGAGGCAATCCCCCTTTCCGTACACGTGCGGCATCCGGAGGAGCGGACCTAGCGAGTTGAGGCCCGTTTGCGCAAAAAGCGTTTTCACGCAAAAGAAAGAAGACGAGAAACCGCTTATGTGTCGGAAAACTAACGGAATTTTTCGAATCGATCGGCCGTTTCGCAGGCCTGCGAAATATCTTTCCGCGCAGCCCGTGCCTTGGTGACTAGATGGTCGGGCCGATCGAACACCATCTGATACCTTCGCTGGCCAACATATGTTTCGCCGGCGCGACGCTCGGCTGCATGTATATGCTGCTGGTCTCGGTGCTGGTGTTGCGTTTTCGCCGCGATTCGTCGCCAACCGCCCGCTCCTCGGCCCCTGTGACGATCTTAAAGCCATTGGACGGCGCGGAGCCGCGGCTGTTCGCGCAGCTCGCTTCGTTCTGCAATCAGAATTACGCAGGTCCGGTCCAGGTCGTTTTCGGTACGCATGACCGAGATGATCCTGCGATGGAGGTGGTCGAGCGGCTGAAGGCCGCATTTCCTGACAAGCTGCTCGACTGCGCATGCGATTCGCGCGAGCACGGGTCCAATCGCAAGGTCTCGAACCTCATCAATATGGCTCCGCTCGCCCGCCACGAGGTCTTGGTCGTTGCGGACAGCGCCATTCAAGTCGGCCCGAACTATCTGGCCGAAGTAGTCGGCGAACTCGAACGACCAGATGTCGGCGCGGTAACCTGCCTTTATCACGGCATCGCCGGAGCGGGCTTCTGGTCGAGGCTCGCGGCAATCGCCATCAATACCCATTTTCTTCCCGAGGTGATCGTTGCGCTGAGCTTCCGCATCGCGCAGCCCTGTTTCAGCGCCACGATTGCGATGCGCCGGGAAACGCTGCACCGCATCGGTGGATTTTCCGGCTTCGCCGACTATCTCGCGGAAGATTACTGGATCGGCGACGCGGTCCGATCGGCCGGTTACGAAGTGGCCATTCCTTCGTTCTCCGTCGGCCATGTGTGCGCCGACGAGAATTTTTCATCTTTCTTCGGACATCAAATGCGGTTTGCGCGCACGATCAAGAGTATCGATCCTATTGGCTATGCCGGCTCGATCATCGCCTATCCCCTTCCGCTCGCACTTATCGCTGCGTTTTTGGGCAGCAATGGAAGCCTGGAGCTGGTCGCTGCAGTACTGGCCTGCCGCGCCATTCTCTGTGGTATGGTGACGCGAGTATTCCGGCTCGCACCCCAAGCCTATTGGCTCGTCATGATCCAGGATTTGATCTCGTTCGTCGTCTATATCGGAAGCTTCTTCGGAACGACGGTGAGCTGGCAGGGGCAAAATTATCGCGTGCTCAAGAGCGGCCGCTTGCGCGCAAGTTAGTCGCAGGATCAATTGGATGGCGCAATTCCACCGTTGGAAAGCAATCAACAGTCGCTGGCGCAGTGACGCCGGCGATGTTGCCGCGCCGTCGATTCCTCTCGTCATTGCTTTGGTAGGCCTCGCCCTTGAGGCACGAATTGCCGCCTCGCCCGGCGTGCTGGTCATCTGTCATGAAGAGCCGCGAAAGGCTGCCGATGCGATCGAAAACGCCATTAAGAATGGCTGCCGCAGCATCATCAGTTTTGGTATCGCCGGGGGCCTCGCTCCGGGCCTGAGCCCCGGGGATTTGATCGTCGCCTCAGCGATCATCGACCAGCAGACAGTTCGGCCCACTGACCCTGCATGGTCGGCTCGACTGCTGCAAACCCTCCCGGGGTCGACCTATGCCCCTATCCTCGGGGTGGATGCGGCCATCGCGGATCCGGCCATCAAACGACAATTGCATCAACTCGTAGGGGCGGCGGCGGTCGATATGGAATCGCACGTAGTTGCGCGGCTTGCCGTCGACCACGGCCTGGCCTTCGCCGCGCTTCGCGTCATCATAGATCCGGCTCATCGTGCGATCCCGGATGCCGCGCTTGCCGGTTTCGGCGGCGGCGGAACCGATGTCCGCGGTGTTCTTCGCCAGCTGAAAGCGAGCCCGTCCCAGACGATCATGCTCGCACGCCTTGGGCTCGACCTGCTCAAAGCCCGCAGTCGGCTCGTCCGCACTCGCCATCTGCTCGATTCCGGCTTTCATCACGCGGAGCAATGCTGAAGTGGCCTCGAGCCGCGCGGCGATGCAACCGGTCCTAGCCGTTTCCGAAAAAATATGCGCGTCGGGCGGTTGACGCTACGCGCCATAGACCAGTGAACCGTCTTCACGCCGTCGCGCGGCCTCGGTCATGCGCGCCGACTCGACGTGATCCGCACCTAGAATGTGGAAGACGCTCTCCCCCGCGGCGATCAAGTAATCTGCGATGATCCGCCGGTGGCACCGCCACCACACGGCCTCCGCGCACATGATCGCGCACCGCCGTTCCTGTCCCAGGACGCGCAGCCCGGCGAGCCCGAATTGGAAGGGTTGGCTCAGCGCGTAATCGGCATAATTGTGAAAGCTCTGATTTTGCCAGAACGCATTTACGCTTGGGGCAACATCCTGTGCTTTCGGCCGCAAGCCGCCGAGCGCGGCAATATGTTCGTATCCGATCGCAAACTGCGCCAGCGTTTCGGGAAGGACATCGCAGTTATATTGCGGGTTGGTGCGCGAGCGCGGAACGGTTCGGACATCGGCCACGAGTTCGATCTGCTCGCCCTTCAGCAGGTCGACGAAATCGCTCACCGGCCGGGTCGAATGTCCGATAGTGAAGAATGGGTGGGCCATATGCGGGATAACTCACCGGCCTAAGAGCCGAAGTGCGGTGCCCTTGTGCAAGGCAATGTGGTCGGTCTTGTCGCTCTTAATTTCGTATTGCGGCTCGTCCTTGCTCGCGTGATGGACGTAGCCTTTGTAATTCACGTCCTTCGTGTGCACCTTGACGATTCTCCCTCTGACCCGCCCAGCCTCCGAATTCCAACTCACGCGGTCGCCCGTTTTGAACCTTTTGGTCATGCGTACACCTTGTGGCGGCATGCCTGATAGGGCTCGAACTAGATTGGGGGGCAGACAGTTCCCGCTCTCGATGTTCTGAAGACAGTCAAATGCCGTTCCTGCGATGGAACTCGAAAGCGGCAGGACTGTTCGTCGTAACGCTCCTGATTATCGCGCTCATTGCCGCCGTACTCGGATTCGGCGGCATCGCAACCGCCGCCGTGGGGATCGCGAGGATCATCTTCTTCGTCGTGCTGGTCCTGTTCCTGATCAGCTTGCTGTTCGGAGTGGCCCGCGGGCCTGGACGCGCGGTGTAAGTCGCGTCACTCGCGGCAGACGAAAAGAAGCCCCGGTCAACCCCGGGGCTTCTGCAGGTTTGATGCCGCGCGAGCTAGCGTCCAGGAGGAGGCGGTGGAACCGGACCTCCAACCGTGCCGCCGCTCTCGCAGACCTTCACGGTCTTCATGGCGCCTTCGGCTTCCGTCCGCGTCGTGTACGCCTTGTTGCCGACGACCACGGTCGTTTGCGTCGTGGGTCTCTGTTCCACGATCGTGCAGCGCTTCGTACTCGAGTCTTGCACGATGTAGTACTCTGCTGCGAGCGATGGAGTGGCAAATGCCACAAGTCCTGCCGCGGCAACCAGCAATCTAATCCGCATAAAGTCCTCCTGTGTTGCAGTAAGCAACAAACAAACTTCGAGCCCGCTTGGTTCCCGCGTTGCGAAAGTGAGCCTTGGAAAGCATTGCCGGGCACGCTGCGAAGTGTTTCCATCATATTGCACTGATGGTTGGTATGTGGCGGCCAAACCCAACGGGAACGCGCCCTCGCTTATGTCGTTGAGATGACGAAACACGAAAAGAGTCGCTCACTGATGCCGCAGGAAGCGCAGCCGGTGGTGGACTTTCCGGGCATGACGCAGCAAGACCTGGCAGCGCTGCAGCGCGCCGTTGCCGCGCTCGAGTATCCGAGCCTTGCGGCGCGCCTCACCAACATGATCGGCAAGCCGATCGAACTCGTCGGCTCCGCGCTTCCCGCTTCCGCCGCGCAGGCGATCACCGCGGCTACCTCCAAAGCGCTTCAGATCGCCCTGCAGGCGGCACTGCGCACGATCCGAAACGCGCCGATGCCGTTGTCACAACGCTTTCATAAAGTGTTGGTCACGGCCTCTGGCGCTGCCGGCGGCGCGTTTGGTCTCGCGATGCTTCCCGTAGAGCTTCCCGTCTCCACGGTCATCATGCTGCGGTCGATCGCGGAAATCGCCCGCAGCGAAGGCGAGGATTTGTCCGATCCGGAAGCGGTACTCTCATGCATGCAAGTCTTTGCCTTGGGAGGACGGCCTGGCTCGGCGGAGGCTGCTGAAAGCGGATATTTTGCCGTCCGCGGCGTGCTGGCCAAGAGCGTGTCACAGGCCGCCCGGTTTATCGTCGAACGCGGCGTTGTCGAGGAGAGCGCGCCAATTCTGGTTCGCTTTATCGCGCAGGTCGCATCTCGCTTCGGCGTCGTGGTGACGCAGAAGCTCGCGGCGCAAGCCGTTCCGCTCATCGGCGGGTTGGGCGGCGCAGCGGTCAACTACGCATTCATCGAACATTTCCAAGACGTGGCGCGGGCGCATTTCACGATACGTCGCCTCGAGCGAATCTACGGCAGGGACGTCGTTCAGAAGCAATATGAACGCTTCGCGCAGCGACACTAAAGCCGCACCTTCACATGCCGACATTCACTTTCCGGTTCTCGCCGAGTGCGGGCTCCCAGATCCGGTCGACGCGGCCCTACTCAGTCACGTCCACCTTCCCTTCTTGGAGGTGCGTAAGTCCGAATTCCCCTGCTTCGCGCAGTTGGAACCTTTCTCCGATCTTTTGGTTTCATCTGCGGTGTTTCCTTACAAGAGGATGAGACATGCCGACACGGAGCAATGTCCGAAGTGTCGTCGCGGATGCGCAGGACAAAGGACGGGAAGCCGTCGACGCGGTGAGCGAAGTTCGCGATAACCTCGTGGTTGCGATCGACAAATCTCTCAAGAAGCGGCCGTACACGACCTTGGCGCTGACGCTGGCCGCTGGTTTTGTGCTCGGCGCGATGTGGGCACGTTAGAAAGCCGCGCGGCTGCGACCATTGCAGATTCAAATCTCAGGAGAACTGTCCTCATGAACGAAGATCGTCTCGGCGGCACCGCCAAAAACGTGGGCGGACAGGTGGAGGAAGGATTCGGACGCGCGACTGGGGACGTGAAAACGCAACTCCAGGGCAAGGTCAGGCAGATGGAGGGTACGCTGCAGGACGCCTACGGCCAGGCGAAAGATACTGCCGCTGATGCCGCCGACACCGTCCGCGAAAGGGCCGGCGAAGCCGCCGACTTCCTTCGTGCAGCGATCGAGGAGCGCCCGTACACGACCGCCGCGATCGCCCTTGCCATCGGATTCCTGATCGGGCGCTTCGGCCGACGCGACTACTAGAGCCCTCGCCGCCCCGTCGTGCGTAAGCGCTAACGAACCCGACGTCAGGACACTCGCGTAAACTAGGGACACTCATTGCCGTCGTACTCCGGCATTTGCAAAATCAACAGCGCCACATGGAAATTCTCGATTTGGGAAAGTCCGGCTCGAGGATAGGCCAATTATGGGAGCGCGAATGCTCGCGGGGGGATTGCACATGGCAAGGTCCCTTCAATTAACCCGCGCCATCCCCTAAACGCAGAACGTGAATCGGAGTTCCCGCGTGCGTGCGCCTTGCCGCCGCAGCCCTCATTCCACGGCTGCGAAACGACGCCGCGCGTACCATGCGAATGCCTCGCTGGCCTCGCGTCGTAAGATTTCGTGACAAGCATCCTCGCGATCCTCACCGGATCATTCCTGATCATTGACTTGCGGCGCTGGGCCAAAGTCGTGGGACAGTCACATCCCGGAACGACAGCGCTACACCCGGTTTCCTATTTGGCAGGAACTCCATGGAGATTCGTAAGACGCGCGGACTCTTGCTTTGGCTGGTCGGGCTGCCGTTCCCGATGATCGTGTTGATTTGGTTGCTCGGCGGCTTGCACTAGATCGCGACCAGCGGCGCGATTGCACTTCCTTTGTTGGTTCCAAGTTTCCCGGCGTTAGAGAGAGCGCGATTCGCCTGCATGTTGCGGAACAGGCCGCCGCTTCGCACGTTGCTCGTAAGAGGGCGTCGTGGCGCGAAGCGGATTCGTGTCGCGCGTTTTCCCAGGTCAAGAACACGCAATAGGAAAGACAAGGAGAAACTGCATGGGCTTCTTCTCGAAAGACATCAAGACAATGAACGATCTGTTCGTGCACACCTTGCGCGACATGTACTACGCGGAAAAGCAGATCGTGCAGGCATTGCCGGAGATGATCGACAAAGCAGCCGATCCGCAGCTCAAGCGCGGTTTCGAGACGCATCTGGCCGAGACCAGGAACCAGGTAAAGCGTCTGGAACAAGTGTTCAAGCTGCATGGTAACGAACCGAGCGGCGTGGACTGTCCCGCCATCGACGGCATCATCGACGAGGCCGAAGAGGTGGCCGGCGAGGTCGAGGACAAGGCCGTTCTCGACGCCGCGCTCATCGCCGCGGCGCAAGCGGTCGAACACTATGAGATCTCGCGTTACGGCACGTTGATTGCCTGGGCCAAGGAGCTGGGCCGATCGGATTGTGCGGCCTTGCTCGAGCAGAACCTCAACGAGGAAAAGGCGACCGACAAGAAGCTGACCGCCTTGGCCGAAGCCAAAGTGAACCGCCGCGCGGCGTAGACCTTCCGCATCGGCACTTCGGGTTTTGTTTTGGATGGACTATGGCCTGAGCGAGTCCCCAAAGGCTCGCTCAGGCTTACATGCGGGAGCCTTGTTACGAATCACGCCTGCAGGCGGACCGTCTTATCATAGTGAGCAAGTAGATCGGCTGGGTCGCGATACACTGCGGCGCATCCGCTCGCCTCGAGATCCTGCCCCGAAAAACCGCCGGACAGCATTCCAATCGCTCGCACGCCCGCGCGCTTCGCCGCGACGGCGTCATAGGGAGTGTCGCCGATCATGATGGCGTCATGCGCCGCCACGTCGCCGGCACGCAGCAGAGCGACCTCGATCAGGGCAGAGTCGGGCTTCCCGTGTTGCACGTCGTCGCCGCATGCGATGGCGTCGACGAGATCACCCGCATTGGTCAGCGCCAGATAATGATCGAGCTCGTCGGCCGATGAACTCGTGGCCACGGCGATCAGCCGTCGCGTATCCTTTATGCATTCGAACAGCGCCCGCACGCGGGGAAATGCCGCCACGTGGGGCAGGTATTTCTCGCGATAGCGCCGGCCTTGGGCCTCAATGAGGCGTGGCACGACGCGGCTGACGTGCGGACCCGGAAGCAGCGCGTGTAACATATCGTGCGGGTCCTGGCCGGAATGTCGATGCAGAGTGATGAGCGGAAACTCAAAGCCGAACGAGTGCAGCGTCTCCTGCCAACAACGCAGCGTCGACGTGGTGCTGTCGACCAGCGTCCCTTCCACGTCGAAAATCGCAAGCGAATGACCAATCGTCATGGCAATGGCTTCGGGCGACGTTCAGTCCGCCACCCCGCAGACGCCGGCCACATTCCGGCCAGCCGACCCCGGTGATAACGGCCTAATGCAATGCGATGGGTGGCTCGGAAGTTCCTAGCCTACGTCGCGTAAGCGACATACCGGCGGATTTTGGGAACTTATAATCCGGCACCTAGTTGTGTAATGCGCACACATCTGGGGCTGAAGGATGCCCCCCTGTTATTTTTTTTTAGATGGAGACGACGATGTCGCTTGGAACGATACTGCTCATTATCTTAATTCTGCTCCTCATCGGCGCCCTTCCCACGTGGCCTTACAGCTCGGGTTGGGGTTACTATCCCTCCAGCGGGCTCGGCCTCGTTCTCATCATCATCCTCATCCTCGTGTTACTGGGAAGGTTCTAGAGGTCTTCGCGGCCAGACGTGCCGCCACGCACGCCGCCTTGCAGCACATCAATCGATGTACTTCTCGGGCTTGGTTTCCCGCAGGAAGGCCCAAATCAGGGCGGCGGCGGCGGGCCCGATAGCCATCAACAAAAATCCGGTGAAATCGCCGAAGTGCTGCACGATGAAGCCCACCGAGCCCGTGCCAATCGCCGCTGCGATGCCGCGGATCGTGCCGAGCACGCCTTGCGCCAAATTGAACCGGCCGGTGCCGGTCGTGAGGTCGGTGGTCACCAGGATCGTCAAGACCGTCACAGCCGCACCGGTCACGCGGTCCAGCACTTGCACGACCAGCATGAGAACGGGATCGGAGACGAACGCGAACAGCAGCGCGCGCCCCGCTTCGATGGCGAAGGCAACGAGCAGCAGCGGCTTGCGGCCCCACAGCTCGGACCAATAGCCGATCCACGGTGCTAAGATTGCGACCACCAGCTGCGGGACCACGATCAGCCCCGCCATGAACAGCGTGCTGTTGGCCACTTTGCTGTGCGCCAGGTTTTCGCTGACGAGCGGCAGCAACGAGGCATTGCAGAGATGGAACAGGACGAGGGCGCCCGCAAAGAAGACGAGGCGCCAGTTCTTCATGAAGTCGATGAGCCTTTGCAGGTCGAGCGTATGGTCGCGCTGAGTGGCATTGCGCGCGCGGATGTAATCGATTTCCTTCGGCCGGATTTCATTGAGCGCGATCAGCGCTGGAATGCATAACACTGCGGCGGCGATGAATATGGCGTGGTTCGACAGATAGGCTCCGAGCGCGCCCATGAAGGCCGCCGTCACCGCATTGCCGGCACCGCGAAGCGATAATTTCGACCGATCCGCGAGGACATTCCATGCCGGCCCGCCAGACCAAGGCTGATCGCGGCGATCGCCGGTCCAACGAGGCCCGCGCTCATGCCATGGAGAGTCTCGGCGACGAACACCAGCGAAAAGCTCGGCCCCAGCGCCAGGATTAGCGCTGCTGCCGCAATCAGGACGAAGCCGCATGCCGCCAATCCGCGCTTCCAGCGCACCGCGTCGGCGAGCGCGCCGCCCGGGATTTGTGCCACCACCGCGGCCAGCCCACCAACGGTGAGCGCCAGCCCGACATTTTGTTTCGACCAACCGAGATCGGCCAGATAGAACGCCAGAAACGAGCCGAAGCTCATCTGGACGTCGGCCAGGAAAAAGTTGGTCCAATCGAGCCCCCGCCGACTGCGATCCGATACCTCCCGCTCTCGGAGTTTGCGCTTGTGGCGATGCTCCGAAATGACTTGGCGTGATCGGATGTGGAAACCGATGAGGCGCTCTCGAACCCGGGTGCGTCGCCGCTCTCGCGTAGCCCCCTGGCTCGCGGAAGCATTCGGACGACGCTCTTTCGGACTGGGCTTGGCACTCATCGATCGTTTGACTCGCCCCTCCTTTTCGTACTTCGAGCCTTTCTGAGCGGCGGCCGCCCGGCCTCAAACTGCATCGTTATCGCGCGGACGCTCTGCTGTGTTGCGCTTTTCGATATCCCGCACGTCATCGGCAAATTTTTGTAAAGTGGCGCGAAGCCAAGCCTTGTAGTGCCGCTCTTTTTTCTCTTCGCTCTCGTTCATTTTCGAAATTCTTTCCATCTCGGGAATGAACGTTTCGACAATTTGATCGATGGCTTTGTGAATAGACATCGTTGTAACCCGCGGCGGCAACGGCGCCCGCGCAGGGAGATCCCGGCGTGCCCGGCCACCGTCGTGCACAGACAACTTGTCAGCCGGAACTTGGTTCGCCACGCCCCCTGCAGCGCAACGTCGCTTGACGCGGTGCGACGAGAAAAACGCCGCAACCTTTGCGTGGTCCCGGCGTTAATACTGATACGAGAAACAGCCGCCCGGTGCGACCAGCCCCTGGCCGAAGAAATCGATTGCAAAGAAATCGATTATCCGCGTTCGCCTGGCAATTCGCACCTTCATGTTCACATCGGGCGCTGAAACCCCGGGGAGGCAAGCGCGTGACCATCGCCGCGGGAGGCGCTGATATGCCCGCATCCTTCATCAACGATCCTGCGCACTGGCGCCAGCGGGCGGAAGAGGCACGCACGATCGCCGAGCAGATGAACGACCCGCAATCCAAGGAATCGATGGTGCGGATTGCCAAGGACTACGAACGCCTCGCCGAGAGAGCCGAACAGCGCGCCAAAGGGTTCGGAACAACCAAGATAAGCTCAGCCGACGGATAAGCCGCAACCGACGCAGGCTCCGCGCCGACGTAAAGCGAATAGGGAAGCCGAGCGGAATTGCGCGCGGTCTTCGTCCCTTGGAACTTATGCCGCGTTTCGGCGTTCTTATCCGTTGTCCATCATCGCTTGTAATGTGAGCCATTTACCGCGCCGGAGATATTGGGTTTCCCATCTGCCGCGTATCCCCGGCCCCAGAAGAAGAGCTCAGCAGCGGCGCTGGGCTCTTTCTTCGTTTTGAACGCCATTTGGGACGGAGTGGTGACGCCAGTCAGCAGCGAGCCGTGCGCTGAATTTTCATATTCGAATCACACCTCGCACGAACGCGGCGGATGATTCGGATGACTCTTGAAAGGAGTCTTGCATCGCAGCACGCCGTCCAATTCCGAGAAAATTTTGCAAATTTAGTTCCACCGATTCGCGCAAAGCAGAGCGGCGAGGCGCCGCAGGAAATCGGACGCGTTTGCGGAACTACGCATGAACCCAAATCGTTTTCCCATATCGACGACCTCCATGGGCCGCGCGGGGAATCAACGTGAAGAAAGAAGAGGACCGTTCCATGAGGAAGAAACTGTTACTCAGCACAGCTACGTTGTTGGCAGGAGTCGCCATCGCGTCAGCTCAGGACATGCCGGGCGGCAAGTCTGGTAGCGCTGCCCAGAGCGGCGCGCAAATGGAGCGCGGCTCGTCAGGCGCGAGTCACGAGCAAGGGCGCGCCGGTCAAGCGCAACGCGGCGCGCAGGACCAAAGCAAGAAGGGTCAGCCTGGCGAGCAGACGACCGGCCAAGCCAAGCAGGGCCAGCATGACCAGAACCAGATGCAAGGCCAGCGAGAGTCAGGCAAGCAGGGCCAAGCCCAGCAGCGCCGTGAGGGCAAGAGCAAGCGGGATCAGACCACAGGCCAGTCCCAACGCGGCCAGGATCAGAGCAAGCAGGCGCAACAGCCTAAGCAGGGCCAGGCCAAGCAGGGCCAAGCCAAGCAGGGCCAGCAGGACCACACCACCGGTCAGGCTCCCCAGCGTGACCAGAGTCAGCAGTCACCGACGCAGCGGGGTCAAACTCAGCAGACACCGCAGCAGAGCCAGGGCCAGACTGGCAGCAGCGCAACCGGCCAAACCGGCGCCAGCAGCGCGACCGGTCAGGCCGGCAGCGTGAACCTGACGGCACAGCAACGTACGCATATTCAGCAAACCGTCCTCGCCGGCCGTAACGTACCGCGCGTGGACAATGTCAACTTCTCGCTGAGCGTGGGGACCGTCGTTCCCTCGCACGTGCGCGTTGTCGAAGTCGTGCCGGCGCTGATCGAGATTAATCCGGCATGGCGCGGACATCAGTACTTCGTCGTTCGTGATGAGATCATCATCGTCGATCACAGCCGTAAGGTCGTCGCGGTCTTGCCGGTAGGGTCGTCCGGGGCCCAACTGCACAACCGGGGCGGCGCGTCGAGTGCATCAGCTGCCTTGGACCTCAGGCCTGAGCAAATTCGCGAGATCCAGATGGTCCTGAAGGAGAGAGGCTTCGCCGTCGAGATCGATGGGCGACTGGGTCCGCGGACCAGGCAGGCGTTGATCGCGTTCCAGCGCAAGCAAGGCCTGACCGCCAGCGGGCGCATCGACAACCAGACCGTCTCCGCGCTCGGAGTGTCGGACAAGATCGGCGCGCAGGGTGGCGCCACGACCGGCCAGGGCAACGGCGCTGCTAACCAAGGCAAAGCGGCCCAGCAGCCAGCGCAGCAGAACCAGGGCGCGAAGCAGCCTTCGACCAGCGGTCAAGGCAACGCAAACGCGCAACAGAAGCCTGCACAGGAGAACAAGGGCCAACCCTCGACCAGTGGTCAGGGCGACGCGACGAAAAACCAAGCGCCTGCGATGAAAAACGAAGCGCCTGCCCAGAAAAACCAGGGCGCGAGCAAGCCCTCAACCAGCGGTCAGAGCAGCGGCAAAGCCCAGGAGAAGCCCGCTGAACAGAGTGGCAGCAGCAAATAACGCGGCCATTCGAACGAAACTAGAGCCCCGCGTAAGCGGGGCTCTTTTTTGCGCAGCGCGCGAAAAGGGGCAGCCCGCGCCCGCAAGCCGTCTCCGTTCAGTCGATCCGGAGTCACGTCAGCAGCTTGGCGAGGTTCGCCTTCTTCTGCGCGACTTGATCCATGGTGCATTGTCGCGGCGATTTGTCGGGCCGCCAGCGCAGAAGTTTGGTTCCGTGGCGAAACCGATGTCCGGAAAAATGGTCATACTGAACTTCGACCACCAACTTGGGCTTGAGCGGCTGCCACTGCGCCGAACGGTCGGTGGACCATCGGCTCGGGCCTCCCGGCGCGTTGCCGGTGAATCCGGGTGGCGCGATGAGACCTTTCAGCTTGCGAGTGAGCGCCTTCTTGTCGCTGTTGCGAATGGTCGAGGTGGAACCAACGTGATGCAGAAGGCCATCGTCGTCATAGAGCCCTAGCAAGAGCGAACCGACCACCGGTTTGCCTTCGTTGTAGCGAAACCCGCCGACTACGCAGTCAGCGCTGCGGTAGTTCTTGATCTTTTGCATTCCGCTGCGCTCGCCCGAGCGATAGTCGAGATCAGAGCGCTTGGCGATGATGCCATCAAGCACGGCGCCGACATCCTTAAGCCAGCGCTTGGCCTCGCTGAGCTTGGTGGTGGCGGGAGACAATCGAACTCGTTGCTTGTTTCTGAGATATCGATGCGCGAAGTCCTCCAGCTTGCGGCGTCGCTCGCGCAGCGGGAGATGAACGAGAGGATGGCCGTCGGTATCAGCCAGCAGGTCGAAGACGATCACCAGGGCCGGCGTTTCCCCGGCTAATTTCTGCACCCGGCTCGCGGCCGGGTGGATGCGCTGAAGCAAGTCATCGAAAGAGAACGCCCCGTTCCGCGGCATTACGATTTCGCTATCGAGGACGAAGGTTTCGGGCTTGAGGGCGAGGACCGCCTCGACGACGTCGGGGAAATAGCGCGTCAACGGGCGGCCGGCCTTGGACTGCAGAACGACGTTTCGCCCATTGCGAAAGACAAGGCAGCGAAAGCCGTCCCATTTCGGCTCGTACTGCCAACCGCTTCCGGTCGGAATTTCTTCGACCGAGAGCGCCTCCATCGGCGCGAAGGGCGGACGCAGTTTGCGTCCGCCCGCTCGGCGCAGACTTCGACCGGCAAAAGATGCCGGACGTTCAGTGGAGCCCGCCAAAGGCCCAGATCAGAATCAGAATTGGGATAGGGACGCCAAGCAGCCACAAAAGAAGATAACGGCCCATTGCATGACCTCCGATTGAATAATCCTGCAAATAATGCAGCCGCTTGCAAAAAGTTCCATTGCTGACTTGGTCGAGCGGACATTAAACACGAGCAAGCGGACGGTCGTCTAATCGTCGGCGTCCGCGTGCCTGGATCGAGAGCAGCTCCGAGTACGCCCCAAAAGTTCGATTCACTCTGCTGCCACGCGCGCCCTTTTCTTTTTTACTGCGCCCTGCAATACAGGCAGGTCTCGCGCCCGCGCAAACGTGCGCACGATGAGACGCTCGACTCGGCCGCGGATTTCGATCTCATGGCGAGGCGCATCGCCGAGGTCGGCCCCTGCGCGCAGCGCCACCGCCTCGGAGATGACGAGCTCGCAGGCGTAAGTCTTGGTGAGACCTTCGAGGCGGCTTGCAGTGTTGACCGAATCGCCCACCGCGGTGATGGAGACCGCCGAGCCGTAACCCATCTCGCCCACAATTGCGGGGCCGGTATGGATACCGATGCCGATCCGCAGCGGCTCGGCTATGTCGTGAATGAGCGCGCGATTGAGCGTTTCCATGCGTTCGGACATGTCCCTCGCCGCGGCGAGTGCCTCGCGACAGCCGGCCTCAGCCCCGCTGTCGAGACCGAACAGCGCCATCACGCCGTCGCCGATGAACTTGTCGATGCGTCCGCCCGCGGCCTCGATCGCGTGACCGGTCTCGGAAAAGTAGCGATTGAGGAGGAACACCAGATCGTAAGGCAGCTTCTTTTCGGAGAGCTGGGTGAAGGATCGGAGATCCCCAAACAGGATCGCGATCTCGCGCTCGGCACCGTGCAGATAGCCGGGGCGGCTGAAGCCATCCCGGGCCTCGGCCGTGGCCGGCAACAGCGGCGTCACGCGCAGGTCACCCTGCGGGCGCAGCTGACAAGCAAGCCGCACATCCGGCGCCGCGCCCACCCGGCGCAACACCTTCACCTCTTCCGCCGCGGGCGTCACGAGCGCCTCCTGGGATCCTTCGACCCTGATGCGACAGGTGGAGCAGCGGCCGCGACCGCCGCACACGGAGGCATGCGGGATGCCGGCCATGCGGCTTGCCTCCAACACCGACACGCCGCGCACGATCTGCACCACGCGGCCGCTCGGATAAGTCAGGCGGACGACGCCGCGCCGCCGCTGCCACTGCCAGCGAACGAGCCGTGCAGCCAGCACGCCAAGCAGCGCCGCCACGAAGCCGTAACGCACCCACACCACCATCTGATCGAGGAACGCGGCATCCGCCGGCGCCGCGTGCGGATGCTCCTGCGCGAGTTGCTCGACCCAGGCCGGATCCTCGGACAAGGTCATGACCTGCCGGCCAGCTTCGAAGTATCCGAGGATCGCCAAGGTCGGAATCAAAAGCGCAAAGGCGTAGAGGATGGGCTGCCAGCGTGGATACCAAGGTTTGAGGCGCAGCCAGAACCACAGCCCGATCATGGCGTGCACCCAGGCTATCACCAACACCACGAGCTGGAGGCCGCCGCGCAGCGGATTGGTCACGAAATACGTGAGCAGCAAGCTCGAGTAATAGCCGACATCGGCGCCATAGAAGGTGTCGGCAACGCGGGTCTTGAGCACGTGGTCGGTAAGGAAAAAAGGAATCGAGAATCCGAGGACGAGCTGCGTCGCTTCGGCGAACGGCATCTTGAGCGAGCGGCGCAGCCACAGCGCCCACAGCGCCAGGCTGTAGTGGGTCGCAAAGGCGCCGTAGAGGAGAACACCGCCGAGCGGAGATGACCAGTACTGGTAGATCTCGATCAACGCGCGATCCATAGCCTGGACCGAGATGAGGCCCAGGCTATGGTTGACGAAGTGGGTCGTCACGTATGCCAACATGACGAGACCCGAAGCCAACCGCAGCCGCCGGATCACGCCGTCCACCCGCGCTTGTGTCTCAGTGGCACGCTTTTCGCCTTAGCTGATGCCGCATTTGGTGCAATCTTGTGGCGCAAGAGGGCGCACATTTAAAGGCAAATAGGCGGGCCTTCGCCAGCCATAGCCACGGCTTCTACTACACCCAAGAAACGCAAAGCACGCCGGATCGCCGCGGCGCTGCCGCGGGTCAGTCCGGCGGCCTCTGTGCGGGGAGGCACCAACGCCATGGACCGTCTCGGCCGTCGGGCGGGCGCTCGCACCTGCTCTCCTTTTTCCAGACATCTTCGCGCTGAGCAGCGGTTAGCGCCGGTTTTGTTTGATTGAACACATAATTTTCAATTCTGACCACGAGCTCTTTAAACGATCCCGTATTCGACCACTCGCGCGAGACTTCCTCTTCTGTGCCCGCCAACAGGATGTAGTTCGAGATTGAAAGAACGGTCATATAGTCGAAGGCCTCGATCATCTTCCTGAATGCCTCGAAGTCGCAAACGCCGGCGGCTGCGCAAGAGGCCAGCGCCTCTAATCGTCCATAGACCACCATCAGCCGTCGTTCGACATCGAACGGTTTGCCGCAGTCCTCCATGGTCGCGCTTTCATTCTCGACCAACTTCCACCAGTCCCGCGCGAGTTCGATGCTGCGCGCGCGGTTGGGCGCTGCCGTCACATCTGAATAGCGCCGGTACGAGATGTGAGCACCTTTGTGTTTCTCGAAGCAGATCGTGAAGTCCTGAAGGTCCCATAAGTGATCGATGAAGTCGCGCTCCGTGGTCCTGTTGACGTAGTCGAGCGTCCGGTCCGTCCTGCGCGTTTGCGCATCGGTAAACCAGCCGATGTCTGCCTTTATCGGCGCATCTGATCGAAAGGCCAAAATTCCAAGAATGAATCGACGCGCCGGTCCTGGTGCGAACGATGACATTCAATTTTGCCTCGTCGACCGGACGATAGCCGAACGATGAAACTTGGGCAGCGAATGTCATTTTCACGTCGGAGTTAGCGTCATTGCGCAGGAACGCGACGGAAATATCGGTGGCCTGAAATCGACGATCGTTGGCGCCTTGTCTGCCAAGCCAGACGAGCTGTTGTCCTTTCTGCACGCTTTCCTTCAACGTTCCAGTGATCGGTGCAATTTCAAAGATGACTGGCTCGAACGACACAGCGTCCGCCGCATCCGGTGTGAGCTGATTTGGTGTGGTTGTCTGCGCGCGGGCGGGCAACGCAACGAACAAAGAAACAGCAATAAGTGCAGGAAGGCGTATAATATTTGTCATATCCGGTTCCGTTACTGTGCGTCCACCCTCGGGCGCGAGCGTTCAGGCTCCCGTTCATAATAGCGAACGCCCCAAGATTGAGCGTCCGCCAAATCTCGCTAATGGAGGCATAAGCGACCGAGCGAAACGCGGCTTGCGGTCGCAGCATGTTCAGCCAATGTCAGCGTGGCGGAAGGGGTGGGATTCGAACCCACGAGGGGTTTGCACCCCTGGCGGTTTTCAAGACCGCTGCCTTAAACCACTCGGCCACCCTTCCAATCGTTGATAGTCAATTAGAATATTAATTCGCTTTTCGAGAACTCGCGCAAATGGTCACCAAAATGGTCACCAACACTATGGCACCGACTTGATATGTGGTCATTGATAAGCCCGATCTAGCCTTGCCGTCGCATCACTCTGCATTGTCTCGGACACGTGGGAATACAAATCCATTGTGACGGCGATTGTGGAATGCCCCAGACGCTCTTGGACGATCTTAGGATGAACGCCGCTGCCCAGGAGTTGGGTAGCATGGCTGTGCCGAAGATCATGGAAACGAACTCGTGGAAAGTCCATGATCCTTCCTACGAGGTAAGTGAATTCATGCGTCAGGCTCTCAGGCTGCTTCGGTTCGCCATCTTCCCGGCAGCAAACCAGTATTGAACCTGATTGACGAACCCCAACCTTCAACAACCGCTCAGCTTGCAGCCGCTTCCATCCCTTCAATTCCTCAACAGCGAACTTTGGAAGAGTGACCGCCCTCGCCTTCTCGGTCTTTGTGGATTTGAACCGCAGACCCGCCTTAGTTTGTTCAAGGCTTCCAATCACTCGGACAACGCCAGCATCAAGGTCAACGTTCTTCCATCTCAACGCTAATATCTCCCCTCGCCTCATTCCAGTGGCGACTGCTAGAAGGGTTGGCCAATAAGTTGTTGTGTGCGCAATCTCTCTAAGCAGGCGTTTAGTTTGATCGACTGTTAAGGCCGTGATTGGTTCCCGTTCGACCTTCGGCAGTCGCTTAATGGCGTCAGCCGGATTTCTGGTGAGGGCTTGTTGTTCGACCGCTCGTGCAAGCGCAGATTTGAGAATTCGATGGATGTGCCGACGGGTCCGGGGCGAAGGCTTGCGATCAAATCCATTGTAGCCCCGCTGAATATCAGTTGGTGTCAACCGCTGGAGTCGAATGCCGCCGATTGCCGGTAACAAGTAGCACCGGACAATTTCAGCGTATCGCTCATGTGTCTTAGGCGAGACTTCTGTCCTGACGGTATCCACCCAGAGGGTTAACCATTCCGCAACCGTAATGCGAGAGGGATCAACGTGCTCGCCGGTGTCAACGCTCCGCAACAGCCTAACTAATTCTCGTTCTGCTTGCTTCCTACTCCCTCTGATTGTTGCCGTGCCGTATCGACGCTTCCCACTGACGGGGTCAAGGCCAAGGCTATATCGAATTCGGTACGAGCCCGGCGACCTGGAAGTGATCGTGCCTCTTGGCCTCATCGTGACCTCTTCAGCGAATTGAATTTGATCCTGTGCTCATCACTACAGAACTTAGCAACAAGCCGCCGCCCAGAATTGCCGCCAACTGGAAACAAGTCCCCTCAATGTAAGCATTTCCGCCATTCACAGCCGCCGGCAAGCACAGGCGGAAGCCGGTTACGGCATCGCGCACGTCGATGACGATGGCCCAGTGACCCCGCGAGCGTTCGCGGATATGGCCTCTCATTTGGAGTCCTCTTTATCGGTTTCCCTCACCGGCTCCTTCACTGACGCCTTCTTCGGCTCTGGCAGAGGGACTTTGGGCTCCGGAGTTTCCGCGATCGGATGGTTCAGCGGAGTCAAGTTTTTTACGAATTCTAGGTATTTTGGGTTCCAAAACCCGGCTCTCTCGCCGGTTTGCTCTTCCCATTCCCGTATTGCGCGCATAAGCGGCGTTTCCTTTTTTCAGCATCTCTTCGACGATTTTAACGCCAAACGATTCAAGCTCCTCCTGGCGCCGCTTATCGTCCTCCTCCCGCCGGAACGACTGCTCCAACCGAAATTCGACTTCCTGCACAGCGACCGGCCCGAGGCCATGGCCGCCTCCTCAATCTTGTCCCTCAATTCCCTCGTGGTTCTCATATTCGGCGGGTATCGCTTACCTGGCAGAAGCCGCTTTGACTTACGTGGCATTTCTCAAGCTCGGAAGTCTAGCCCAGCGTCAGACCCATGATGACGAGGCCTTGGTTGCCCCTTTTGGTCGGAAAGCCAAGATTCTCAAGGTTGCGTTTCACGGTCTGGTATTGTTGCGTTCGCGTGTATCCCCTTTCCTGCGCCCACTGCCGATACCGATCATAAAAATCCCTCAGCAAGCATTGGCCCCGAGGATCACGGCTGCAATTTTCGTCTACGAACGCGGCTAGCGGGTTTGCCTCCTTCAACCACTCAGCGTTTGCGCGTGTGACGGCGATTGGCATTTTGAAATGCCTACGCCTAAGCAGCCGCTGCAAGCCATCAATGCTCCGGTTGAGCACCCCTGCCATTTCAGTATTCCAAATGGTCGGGAACAGAGTGGGATCGGCGTCATGCCGAAAGGTCCGGTCAAAGGGCAGCACCATAAGGCGCCGCGACATACCGTATGACACGTCTGCCAGCGACGCGGTGTTGTTGCACAAAAGAACCGGTACGGAGCGGACGACGAATTCAAATGACGGGCCATATTTATCGGGAAGACGGATGCCGGCACGAACGTCATCGTCGACCAGCAGTAGTTTGCCGACCAAGCTAGTGGCAGCAAAGCGGTGCTTGTCTAGGTTTTCAATGCGTTGAGCCGACACCAACCCGGGCCCGAGGAGTCCGGCTATTGTCTGCACCAGCATTGACTTCCCATTACTGCCGCCACCCACGCAAACAAGGATCAAAGGTATGTGGCGGCGTGGTTGGATGAGGTAGCCGACCAGTTCGTGCCAATGCCGGACCATGGCTGGCGGGTCTTCGGCATTGCTAAAAATTTCCGCGAGGGTGTTGTCGTAGATGGGACAGTGCGCAGCTGAATCGTAACGTACATCCAGGCACTGCCTCAGGTAAGACTCTGGGTGATGCGGCCGTAAATTCACCGCCCCGTTTTCTTCGACCGCAAGCTCCGCTTCAAGCAGCGTCGCAACCTGCTTCATCAGTGATGCAGTACGCTGGGCTCCTCGGTCAGGCAGCTGACGGATCGTTTTAAAGATCCTGCCCTCAATCCACCTGCGGGGCGTCATCACCCATTTCCTGCCGTCAAATCGCCAGAACTGTCCGTCCTGACAAAGCATCAGATGATCGCCCCCATTAAAATTATCCTGAAGCAAAGCTCTCATTACATGTTCGGCCGGGTCTTCGCCTTTCGCCGGGGAGACGAGCGGATATCGCCTGACACTTTCCGCAATTTTTTCGACCTCTGCCCCATCAAGCGGAGGATCACACTTGGCCACGTTCTCCGCCTTGAGCGCAGCTAACATGGCGTTGTCCGAGAGACCGCTTCGCCTCAGACCGCCAGCCACCTTCGTCAAATGGGTATTTCGTTGACCTTGAGGGATCGCAATCGCGTTTGATTTGGCGGAATCGGAAGAACACGCCGTGCTGCCGTTCAGCCGTTCCAGCCAGCTGCGCGGCAGGCTGGCGCGCTTTATGTCGTCGAGGCAAAGTCCCTTTTCCCAGGAGTACCTCTTACCCGAGACGTGGAGGCTCGGAGGCGCGACCATCATGCGCCCCTCACCGAGCACGTCGACCCCTGGACCGGCGGTGTGCTTACGGACAGTAATTGGCGGAAGATCAAATAAGAGGTGGGCACCATCTCCACCGGTCAACACCATTGGTGCTTCGGGTAACGGACCAAGCTCGGCTTCCAATTTCTCGAATGTTTCAAGGCCGCCATTCCGAGGATCGATGTCAATAACCACGATCCCGGACGCGTGGCCTGTCGCGATTCCGATGTTGGCATCGGGCCATTTGTCCCAGAGGGATTCAATCTCCGCCTTATCGCGTGTCGCATCGTGAATGCCATGCACCATGCGCGGGTGCTTGCCCGGGCTACCACATGACTTTCCTTCTTTGCACGAACACGAGCCGTCGTTCTTGATCGTATGGACGGGTACCACCGAAAATCCGAGTTCAGCGTAGCGCAAGGCTGCTATAAGCAGATCGCGTGGTGGTTTGTGGCTCATGCCCGCATCCTCCTTCGCAAGTAGCTTGGGAGGCAGCGCGCCCCGAACGACAATTGTTTCCAGGCAAGCGGCGGGCGGTGCTCGCGCGAGGTTTCCTTCATGGCACGCCATCCGGGCATGGAGGCGCCAGCGGGAATTTGTAACCGCCGATGACGTTGATGGGGAAATCGCCCGGTCCGATCAGGACCAAATCCGACCACTGATTTTGTTGGGTTTCTTGGGGCTCTAGCTGTGACGTTTCGGGTGCGGGTACATAGGGTAGCCCGGAGCCAGATTTGTCACGGCTAACCGCCTTCCGGCAGGCCGCCGAACAGTAGCGAGCATCCGCGCGAGCGCGCTTCGAGAGCCGTTCGCCACAGCCCGGTCGGGCACAGGGACGGCCCACGCGCTTGACCGGCTCCTGGTCGCGGCGCTCCTCGGCCGGAAGGGCCATGCAGGCCGGGCAATACGCCCAGCCCTTCGACTCAAACTCGACGGCGCAGGCACGGCACTGAATAAGCCAGTTGCGCATCCGCGTCTTGACAAGGTGACCGGGGTCACCGCCAGCGATGACGCGCCAGCGCGTTACGGAAAATGGATCAAAGTCGCTGCGCTCGATTTTGGTGCGACCGCGGACCGCCTTGCGAACGGCTCGTTCGGCGCGATCACGGAGTAGGCTTTCAGTCAGAGCTCGACTGCGTGATTTCTTCTTAGACTTGTGCGCAACTTTGCTGTCGGTTATATCCACATTTGTCATTCAAAATCCTTTGCCGGCGTTCGCGGTGACACGCGCGCGCCGGTTTTCTTTCGGCGGCACGCCGGCTCAATTGGTTGCTGATGAAATTGCGGTTCATGCCGACGAGGATTTGGCGCTCGCTCCATCGAGCATTTGCTCGAGCGCTCGTACTGGCACGCGCAACAATCGTCCGATTCTAATAACGGGTAGCTCTCCCCGTGCCGCAGCGTCATAAGATGCGTTTCGGCACAACCCGAAATATTTCTTCCCGGCCTCCGGGACGGAAATGGTTAACGCGGTTTCATCGCTCATAATTACTCCTTTCGTAATACGTAATGCGATACTCGTAATACGTAATGGGATACGCAATAACGTAGTATTATAGGCTAGTACCTAGCTT
>Ga0306920_100000687_pt1 | contig 40225 bp, 37 predicted proteins | sample flu12Cox44000170_FD_204666 | JGI IMG/M metagenome (GOLD analysis project Ga0306920, IMG submission 204666) | Lab enrichment of tropical soil microbial communities from Luquillo Experimental Forest, Puerto Rico - flux4day.12C.oxic.44.000.170 (v2)... | ecosystem: Environmental > Terrestrial >... | reverse complement strand
ATGGCTCCCACTGCTTTTGCTGTTACCGGAGGATCCGGCATTCCATTCAGTTAAATTGCCGGCGCGGGCGGTTCGGCGTTTCCCGCGGTTCGGGCGAGCGCTGCTGCTTTTCCGCGTAAAAGCCGCGTTCTTCACTACGGCCGATGCGACGGTGAGCCCATAGCCCCTCGAGAATCATTTCTGCAGCCGCAGCGGCAGCAGATTCGTCCTTGCGGTTCGCGACGCCAAGCTTATCCACGTGGCTCAAGAGGTCCTGAATCTTTGCCAATTGCCGATAGCGCTCGCCCGTTGAGATGATGTCCGGAATCTTCAGTTCGCCGCCGAGTTCAAACCACTGGATCACGGCCTGGAAGTTCACGTTCGCAAAATGCTTGCTGAAAACGCGGCCGACGGCGGCGCGGATCAGTTCCCGGGCAATCGTTTCCGCCCCTTTCAGTTCGCCTTCGTATTCAAGTTCGAGCTTGCCGGTAATTGCGGGAAGTGCTGCGTACACATCGGCGATACGCGCCACGGCGCGAGTTTCTCTGGTACGTGCCGCCCGCTGCTCGGAACTGCTGATCGCACTTTCCAGCGCGGTGATCGGCAGACGTTGACTGACGCCGGAACGACGATCCACGCGTTTGTCCTCGCGAGCCTGGAACGCAATCTCTTCGATGACTTCACGGAGATAATCGGGAACTTGGACGCTGATTTCGTCCTTGCGGTCGGTCCAGGCTTCCTGACCGGTAATGCGCATGCCCTCGTCGATTGTAGAGGGGTAGTGGGTACGAATTTCGGCGCCGATGCGGTCTTTCAGAGGAGTAATGATCTTGCCGCGCGCCGTGTAGTCTTCCGGATTCGCGGTGAAGACAAGGAGGATGTCGAGGGGAAGACGCAAGGGATAGCCCTTAATCTGAATGTCGCCCTCTTGCATGATGTTGAACAGACCTACCTGGATTTTTCCCGCGAGGTCGGGCAACTCATTGATGGCGAAAATACCGCGATTGGCGCGGGGAAGAAGTCCGTAATGGATGGTCAACTCGTCGGAAAGATCGCGGCCTCCTCGAGCGGCACGAATGGGGTCCACGTCGCCGATGATATCCGCAATGGTTACATCGGGAGTGGCCAGTTTTTCGACATAGCGCTGGTCGCGCGGCAGCCAGGCGATGGGCGTCTGGTCGCCTTCGCCAGCGACATGTTCGCGGCAGGAGCGGCAGATCGGACGAAGAGGATCGTCGTTGATCTCGCATCCAGCGATCACGGGAATCTCGGGATCGAGGAGTTGGATCAGGCCACGCAGAATGCGGCTTTTCGCCTGGCCGCGAAGACCCAGGAGAATGAAATTGTGACGCGAAAGCAGCGCGTTAACGATTTGCGGGATAACGCTGTCCTCATAGCCGTGGACACCAGGGAAGAGGGGCTCGTTGCGCTCGATCGCACGAAGGAGATTGCGCCGAATCTCATTCTTGACAGAGCGCGAGGAGGAGCGCGCGTCGAAATCCGGAATGCCTTTCCATTCGCCAATAGTGTGAGGACGCAAATGGCCTGCGGAGTGAAGCGAAGCACTTGCCGTCATGAAGCCCCCAATCGCGGACCACTCGATGGTTCGCGAAATTTAATTCAAACCGTGGCCGTTGCCGGCGGCCCGATGGCGCGACGTTTCTGCTTTCTGTAGATGCGGCGTCCAGTCGCGGAGATACCTCAAAAGGCGTTCCTGGCGTTCGGCCTCGGAGCGAAGTTCGAGGATTTGCTGTTTCCAAAGCAAGTCGAGAGGAAGCGCCGAGGCAATGGAATAGGCAAGCCGCTGCGGCGGCGCGGCGGAGAAGTCCTTGGGCACGCTGGTGAACAGGAGCGCGTGGCAAGTCTCGTAAGAGTCGAGCAACTTTTGCCGCTTGTCCGGTTCGAGAAGGAAATCGCAATCTTCGAGATATTCAATCTGGCCTTCGAGGAGCGGATTTTCTGTCAGGAGATCCACAATGCGGAATCGCTCGCGACCAGTGGTGAGAATGTCCATGCGGCCGTCTTCGTACTTTTTGATGAGATCGGTGATTTCCGCGGTGCAGCCGACGCGCACAACTCCATCGGGTAGCGCCAGCAGCGTGCCGAAGGGTGACTTCGTTTGAAGACAATCGTAAACCATATGGCGGTACCGAGCTTCGAAAATGTGCAAGGGGAGTTGTTCGCCGGGGAAGAGAACGACGTTCAGCGGAAATAACGGAATGCGATCCGGCCGCATGGGTCCCAAGAAGTGAGAATACCAGAAAGAAGGCACAGATGGGTGAGGATCGCCCGATTGCCCAGAATCACAGGCCGGGCTTAACTCGCGCGGTTGGGCGTCCGGAGATAGGCGATCACAAACAACACACCCAAGAGCAAGTCCGTCCCTGCGAAGATGAGATCCTGAGCATGCATGCGGCCTTGCGCGACGAGCATAATCACGGAAACGCAATAGAACAGCTTTTCCAGGACCGATGGGATCATGAGCGGGTGATAACGCACCGGATCCGTCGCAACGACCATGAAAGCGACTTGCCAGGCAAGGGCAACTCCGACGAAGCCATAGAAAAATCCGGGGTGGGTGATGGGGGCGGATCTTTCTGGCCGATCAAATCAAACAAGAAGTAGAGTGGTGTAATGAGCAGAACCCCCCAAACTCCAGCAATCCAAAACACCATTCTGGCAAATCTCATACATTACCTCCGGGAAATGTTGGTTCGGTCACGTAGTTTTCCCGGCGATTCGACATGCGCCGCGAGAGTTATGGTAACCGCGAGAGACTATAATTTCATCACGGAACTGAACGAATTCAGTATAACTGCGTCGAAACCCGCCCAACGCTGCCTGCAATTCAAGCAAACTCCCGGTATGGAGGCGCCCTAATTCATGCAACCAGCACGACCCTGTAGAAGAGCTTGCGCGGAAGGCTGGCGAGCGCATGCGGGATCTCGTGCGCCGTGCGCCGGTGGCCATGTTGATCGAGAGTGGTCCAGACCACCGCTGCGAAATGGTCAACGACCGATTCACGGCGTTGCTGGGTTACACGGTGGGAAGACATTCCCGATGTCACCACCTGGGGCTCGTCAGCACACTCGAAACAGGACGCCCGCACCATCGTCAGTTGTATGGTTCCCGTGGCGGGCTCGACGGATGCACGGCAGAAAAGCAGGGCCGCTGCCGCGAGGGGCAATCCGCGGTCGCAGTGACGATGGGGCTGCAGTAGAGAGCAGAGCAGCGGGCTAGTTCCAGACCTTAAGTCTTGGCCAAGCTTGCGTTAACGGCAACTTGAAGTCGCGACAGATCAAAATGTCGTAGTGCTCCCATCCCATCGTGTAGGGAAACTCGATCCTTGGTCCCGTCTCCACGGTTCCACACCAAGGCTGTGCGCCTTTGGGGGTCCACTCGAGCAAGATAACGCTCTCGCCGGTGTATTCCCGCGGTCCCCAATAATAATAGTTTTGGTGGGGGCTGATGGATTTTGGCAAACCATAGCGCGCGCCAAAGAAGTCGATGGCGCCCGCTTCCCCGTAATTCCCCGCAAGAATGGCTGTTTTGGCTCGTTGCTCTGGCGGCAGGGCGTGATAGACCTGGGCCACGGTGGCGACCATTTCCTCCCAACCGAATTGGTCGGCGAAATGTTGCGGGAGTTCGCTGCGCATGTCATTTTCCGTGCGACTCATTTTCAATCCCAAGGCTTCCATGTAGGGAGCGATCCTGTCCGGCGGGAGAATCGGCAGAGCGAGCGGGGCGGAAATTAAACAAAGTGCAACGACAACTGCGGGCAGCGCGAAACGTAACCAGCGGAGACGCGGGCGCGCTTCGCTGAGTTTTTCCCAGAAGACGCCGCCGGCAGCGAAGAGCATTGGATAGATCGGTGCGAGGTAGTAGTCCTTTCCTTTTAAGACCATCATTAGGCCAAGGAACACCAGATAGGTAAAGCCAACAAAACGAAATCGCTTTGCGTCGCGGTGGAAGAGCAAGTACCCGAGGCCAACCATCCAGACCAAAGTGTTGGCTGGATTGAGCATCATGATCTGCTGCTTGACGAAGGGGAGTGGGGGAAGTTCCACGTTCTTGTGCATGGCCTTGACGTTTCGCAGGTCTTCGAGCGTCGGGAAGTGATGCGTGTATTGCCAAATCACATTCGGCAGAGTTATGAAGAAGGTGATCGCGGCAGCCGCCCATAACCATCTGGAGGCAAACAATCTGCGTTCCGGCGTGAGTGCCAATCCAAGGAGAAGTGCGCCCAGGAAAAACACCGTGGAGTGTTTGTTAAGGAGGCCAAAACCAAGAAGCACGCCGCACCAGATCAGAAGCCGGGGCTGCTCTCGATTGATCGCGAGCAGCAAGGCATAGATGCAGCCCATCCAGAAGAGCGGTTCGAGCGGGTTCATGGCCAGGTGCGTGCCGTTTCCTAGAATCGTGGGCGCGAATAAGACCGCCAGGCTGCCTAGAAATATAGCCCATCGCTTCCCGCCCAGCTCACGGGCAATGTAGCCGGTAAGCACAACCTCCAGTCCATTGGCGAGAGCAGGGAGAAAGCGGATGGCGTGAAGCGAATCGCCAAGGAAGATCCGGCTGGCACGTGCCAGCCACGCAATGAGCGGAGCAAAATCGACATAGCCGAACGCCAGATGCTCGCTACAAGCCAAATAGTAGAGTTCATCGCGAAAGTAGCCGTAACGGCCGTTCAGCGACATTTGTATGAGAAAGCAAACAGCACCAAGAATCCAGGCGATACGAACTGGAGGATGCGTTGGCTCCTGCGCAGCGGCGCGTACGTTGTTCGACATTATGCCTCCGGTGGAAAATATATCATGCAGGTTCTGAGACCCCGATAGAGTACGGATCGGTGTTTTAGTCGAACTTCGGTTCGCTAAGCCAGTTCATCGAGGAGGGCTTCCATCTCCGAGCGGGCGTGCTGATTGCCATGCTTCGTGGCGGAGGTGATACCTTGACCGAGGATGGTCCTGGCGTCTTCCACACGGTTCTGCTTTGCAAGAGTTTGCGCGTACATCTGATAGCCAGGAACATAGTCGGGATTGTTCTGAATCAAGGTGCGGAATTGCGTCTCTGCCCCTGGAAAATCGCCCTCGCGAACGCATTCTAGGGCCAGGCCGTAACGCGAAAAGGCGTCACCGGGGTTTTGGAGAAGGAATTCTTCCAATTTCTGGCGCCGGGTTTTCTTTTGTTCGGTCATGATAACTTCTCGTATTATACGTGGAGGGGAACGGGTCTCCAAGGCAGAGGCGAAAGGGAGAAGGATGGCGCGAAAAAGTGGCGAAAAGAGGCTGGGAACAGGCCAGGAAGAACTGAAAGGGAAGCCCGTAAGCGCATCGGCTTCGGAAATGGCGGAAGTGGTGCTCCCGGCGCAGACCAACGCGCTAGGCAAGCTGTTGGGCGGGCACGTGATGCACCTCGTGGACATTGTTGCGGCCATGGCGGCGAGCCGCCATGGCAACAGTTACATGGTGACCGCTTCCGTGGATTACATTGATTTTCGGAACCCTGTGAATCTCGGTGAAATCGTACTGCTGAAGTCCCACGTTAATCGCGTGTTCCATACGTCTCTGGAAATCGGCGTGGAAGTGTATTCCGAAAATATCCTAACCGGCGAGCGCAAGCAGACCACGACGGCCTACGTCACGTTTGTTGCCATCGATGAGAAGACAAAGCAGCCGAAGCCTGTGCCGCCGCTCCTGGTCAAAACCACGCAGGAGCGACGCCGGTGGGAAGAGGCGGCGAAGAGAAGAGAAATCCGGCTGGCGCACCGGCGCGCTAGGAAGGATTAGTTCGCAAAGCTGACGCGGATTTCGTCGGCGACTTTCAAGGCATGCTCGACGCAGGCGCCGATGGCTGGTCCGTTGAGGAAATTCCCCGCGAAATAGAGACCCGGAAACTTCGAGCGAAGCTGTTCAACGGCGGCAAGCCTGGCCAGGTGGCCAAGATTGTATTGTGGCAGCGCGCGAGGCCAAATTGTTACATGGGAAAAAACAGGTTCGTTACGAATGCCTACGAGAGGCGTAATTTCGCGATGCACCTGAGCGGCGAGTTCCTCAACAGACTTCTGCATCGCAGCCGCATTTGTGGCGCCACCCATGAAACTCGTCAACAGTGCATCCCCCTCTGGAGCGCGGTCGGGGAAAAGGGATGAGTTCCACACCGTGCCCAAAGTGTTCAAGCCGGAAGAGCGCGGCACAAGAAAGCCGAAGCCCTCAAGAGAATGAGCGACGTCCTTCTTGCGATAACCGAGGGAAACGACGGCTACACCTGAATAACTGACTCCGCCAAGTTGTGAATCGAAGCCAGGGTCGAGCGCTGCAAGAAGCCTTCCGGCCACATTCGTAGGAACCGCCAGGATGAGGCGTTCCGCTTCTATGATTTCGTTCCCTTGTAAGGTTCTCAGGGAAACCCGGAAGCGTGGAGCCTGGGCATCATGGATCGAGTCCAAGTGCTCGATAGCAAAGGCTTCAGCGCCGCAACGCAGATTTTCACCCAACTCCTCGGCCAGTGCCTGGATCAGATTTTCGTTTCCCTCCCGATAAGTCTGCAACGTGGGTTTCTCCCGTGGACCCTTCGGGCGCTTTGTTGAGCGAGCCTTCAACACTGCGAAGATGCCGCGGAGGATGCTCCCGGAAGTTTTCTCCGCTTCGTACAGAATGGGGAAGGCCGCGCGCAAGCTCAGTGTCTCGGGGTCCCCGGCATAGATGCCGGAGACGAATGGCCCGACCAGGCGGTCGAGAAGCGTCGCCGAATATTTTCGGCGGACAAAACTGGCGACGGATTCGTCCGGTTCGGGCGGCTGGCTTTTGCCGAGGAGGTCGCGGAGGATCGCAGTTCTTGTTCCTCCGCCGAGCAGAGGGGACCAGAGAAGACCAGCCGCGCCCATGGGCACTGCCTTGAGCGCCCCCTCAATGACGACGAAGCGTGGAGCTGTGGGATTTGCGAGGAGGCGCTGGTCCAACAAATTGAGGTCAGAAGACAACGAAGTGAGAGAAGAATTGCCGCTAAAACTCTGTGGACCGCATTCGATTAGGTAGCCATCGCGTTTGACGGACTGGATAACGCCGCCGGGCCGGGGCGCCGCTTCAACAATGAGGGTGGGAATGCGCGCTTTCTGCAACGCATAAGCGGTAGCGAGGCCTGAAATACCCGCGCCCACAACGAGGGCCTGAACCTGACTGGGCATGGTTGCTAGCCTCCGCTGCGTCAGAGCGTTTTAGAAAAGAGGGGCTTGGATACCAGTTGCTGCTTTTCGAGATAGGGATCAAAGATCATAGCCAGGTTGCGGATGAAGATGCGCCCAAGCCATGCGGTCCGGATTTCCTTGTCGTTTACCACCACCAGACCATCTTCGTGAGGTACTTTGAGGCGCTCCAGTTCCGGCTCGAAATAGTCATCGAAATCCATGCCGAACTGTTTGGAAATCTCGTCTTTTACAATGACCGTGTGGCACAAGAGGCGGCTGATGACTTCACGCCGGATGAGATCGTCTTGCGAGAGATGATAGCCACGCATGGTAGCGATACCACGCTCGCGGACTGCCTTCTCCCATGATGGAATGTCGCGATAATTCTGCGCATAGCAATCCTGGATGCCGCTGATTGCGGTGATGCCCATTCCATAGAGGTCAGCGCCGGCCTTTGTCGTGTATCCCTGGAAGTTGCGGTGAAGCGTACGGTTGCGCTGGGAAAAGGCGAGCTCGTCATTTTCTTTGGCGAAGTGGTCCATGCCGATGTAGAGGTAGTCGGCTTCCAGGAACTTCAGCAAGCCGTTCCGGAAAATGTCAAACTTCTGCATTCCTTCCGGCAGATGAGCGGCGAAAGAACCTTGCTGCTTTTTCAGCCAAGGAACGTGTGCGTAGCTGAACATGGCGACGCGGTCGGGAGAAAGCTCGACTATCTGTTCGACTGTGTGCGCGAAGCTCTCGCCGGTCTGGTAGGGAAGGCCATAAATGAGATCCACGTTGATGCTGTCGAAGCCGAGTTCGCGGGCAATTGCAATCAGATCCCGCGTCTCTTCGTACGGCTGGAGGCGATGGACAGCCTTTTGCACGTCTTCCTTGAAGTCCTGGATGCCCATGCTAAGCCGGTTAAAACCCATCTTTCGCACGGTTTCGAGATGGGCGCGAGTAGTCACGCGAGGGTCCACTTCGATGCCGATTTCGGCGTCAGGAGCAAAGTTAAAACGCTCACGTGTGTACAAAAAGAGATCCTCGATCTGCTCCGGAGAAAGGTAGGTCGGGGTGCCCCCGCCCCAGTGGAATTGTGTGACCTTACGATTCCGGGAGACACCACGACTGATGCGGTCTGTTTCCTCTTTTAAGACCTCGAGATACGGATGGGTAACGCTCTTGTTCTTTGTAATGACGACGTTGCACGCGCAAAAGAGGCAGAGGCTTTCGCAAAAGGGAAGATGCATGTAGAGAGAAACGGGGCTGCCCTTTTGGTCGGCGGCGACGAGAGCTTCTTCGTATTCCTTCGGGCCGAAGGAGTCAGTCCAGACCGGTGCCGTAGGGTAACTTGTATAACGCGGGCCAGGGCGATTATAGCGATTGACGAAATCTTCGCTCACAGAGAGCTCTTCGCGCATCTCCCGCAGGTTCGGATTCATGAGTGTCACGGTGCGTACCTCCGGCGCGCTCAGGGGCGCGCTTGCACGGCTGGTTGCACGTCGTGGAGCGGCGCCTGCTGACCGGTTTGAATGAACAGTTGTGCATTTTCCACAGGCGTATGCAGCAGGATCCCGTGTCCTAAATTCAAAATGTGACCGCGGCCTCCGAGTTCCGCGGCGATATCCAGTGTGGTGTCGCGGATCTTATCGTGCGGAGCAAAGAGCACGGCGGGGTCAAGGTTGCCTTGCAAAGCCACGCGAGGTCCCGCCAGCTTGCGCGCCTCGGAGAGCGGAATGCGCCAGTCCACGCTGAGTACGTCGGCGCCAGCTTGCACGATTGAGGGCAACAGGTGGTGCGAGGCCTTCGTGTAATAGATGACGGGAACGGAGTTGCCGAGACCGTAAATAACTTGCTGCACAGCGGGCAATACAAACTCTGCGTAGTCTCTTTGGTCGAGTTCGCCGCACCAGGTATCAAACAGTTGCACCGCGCATACACCGGCCGCAATCTGGGCTCTGAGATAAAGAATCGTGGCCTGCCCGATTTTGTGGAGCAACTCCCGAAAAACTCTGGGCTCGCGATAGAGGAAGCTCTTCACGGTAGCGAAGCCCTCCTTGGTGCGTCCCTCAACCATATAGCACGCAAGCGTCCAGGGTGAAGCAGCGAAGCCGAGCACGGCCACTTCAGGACCGGCCTGCTTAACGGTCCGGCGGAGCGCCTCCATGAGGAATCCGGTCTCCATTTCCGGATCAAAGATTTGTAGTTTCTTCACGTCGGAGTCGGATCGCACCGGTTGGGGCAAGTTTGGACCGGCATCCGCCAGTTCCAGGGGTAAACCCATGGCCTCGGCAGGGATCAGAATGTCCGAAAAAATGATGATGGCGTCCACGCCAAGCCGGCGGAAGGGCTGAAGCGACACCTCCACCGCAAGGTCAGGGTTCTTGCATATCTCAAGGAAGGAGTGTTTCGCCCGGATTTCGCGATATTCAGGGAGGTAACGCCCCGCTTGCCGCATCATCCAGACTGGGAGACGTGGTACAGGTTCACAGCGGGCAGCGCGCAGGAAGAGTTCTTTTCGGGTCAACGCGGGGGCCTGATTAGTCATAACGCTCTGCGGGAAGAATAACAAATCCGAAAGAAACTTGCGCGCTAAGAACCCGGAACATGCGAGTTACGGCGAGAGTGGGTTATACTCGAACCATCTCGCTTCACGCGCAGGGTGGGATGTGTGCGCGCGCGCCGCGTCCCGAATCGGCGTGGACAAGGCCGATGAATCAATCGATCATTCTTCTGACAGTTTTGGCCTATCTCCTGAGTATGGGCCTCTATGTTCAGTATCTTTACACCGGCAAGGAGTGGACGGGCCGCCTGGCTACCTTGCTGATGTTTCTGGGTCTAGTCGCACACTATGTGGCTTTGCTGCTGCGCGCGCGGGGAACCCACACGGTGCCCTACCACGACCTCCAGGGTTCGATGTCCCTATTCGGTTGGCTGTTGGCAGTTACCTACCTTTGCCTTGAAATTTACCATCGGCAACGTACCGTTGGAGCTTTCGTGATGCCCGTCATATTGGCGTTCTTTTTTGCGGCGTACCTCATGCCGGACCACCCGAGTTCCCAAACTCAGGCTCACGGAGCCGTCTTCGCCCTTCATGTGACTCTGAGCATTCTGGCTTATGCGGCCTTTGCGCTTTCCTGTGTTCTAAGCGTGATGTATCTGGGAGAAGAACGGCTGCTACGGATTCGCCGGATCGGGCAAATCGTGTGGCGTTTGCCGTCGCTAGAATTGCTGGAGCGGATGAGCCACACCAGCGTCATTGTCGGGCTCGCCACGATTGCCGTGGGAACGGCCTTGGGATTTGTCGCCGTGGACCGGTTGACAGGCCAGTACTGGTTTTACGATCCGAAATATGTGATCACTCTGCTGGTGCTCCTCCTCTACGCGGCCTATTTGCGATTAGCGCGGACGACGGCTTGGCGGGGCGCGCGAGCCTCGAAATTGTGTGTATTCAATTTTGTCTTGGTGGTGCTGAGCTTTACGGTGGTGAATCTCTACTTTTCGCAGCACCACCGCTATTTTTAGGAGTGCGCAACCGCAGCATGGAGATCGTGCTTGTTGGCCTGAATTTCCGGACGGCGCCTGTAGAGGTGCGGGAAAAGGTATCTTTTTCCATGGAGCAGGCGCAACAGGCGGCCGAAGAGTTGCGCGCGAAGGGGCTCCTTGAGGAGACCCTGGTGCTCTCGACCTGCAATCGCAGCGAGATCTACGGCGTGCATTCCGCCACGAGCCGGGAATCAGCGAGGGCCCTTTCCAGTTTCCTGAGTTCCTTTCACAGCATTCAGCCGGAGATGCTGAGACCGTCGCTGTATCACCATTATGATCACGACGCGGTGCGGCATCTCTTTCGTGTTTCGGCAGGACTCGATTCCATGTTACTGGGAGAAGCGGAGATTCTCGGCCAGGTCCGCGAAGCCTACTTGCGGGCTCATGAAATTCACGTGACCGGCCCGGTGTTGAACCGGCTGTTCCAAGCAGCGCTGGAGATTGGCAAGCGCGTTCGCGCGGAAACGGAGCTGGGCGCAAGACCGATGGGTGTGGCTTCGGCGGGAATGAAACTTGCCGAAAGGATTTTCGGCAAGCTGGAGGATCGAAGCGCCCTGGTGCTTGGCGCAGGAACGATCAGCGAACAGGTGGTTTCGCAATTGCGCGACCGTCGCATCGGGCGCCTGTATGTAACAAACCGTTCGCGGGAGAAAGCAGAAGAATTTGCAAGGCGATACCGCGGCAAGGTCGTCGAGTGGGGTGAGTGGGACACAGTCCTAAAGTTGCCGGACATCCTTGTTTCCGCAGTTGGCGTAAAGGAGAGTCTCCTTACAAGACAACTTTTAGAGCGAGCCATGGCGGCTCGGGGCAATCGTGCGCTCCTCCTGATGGATCTGGGCATGCCCCGGAATATCGATCCCGCCGTAAGCACCCTTTACAACACCTATCTCTATACCATGGATGATTTGACCGAGATTGTGGAACAAAACCGAGGTGCCCGGGAGAGCGAGGTGCCTAAGGCAGAATCGCTCGTGGAGGAGCATGTGGGCAAGTTTATTTCCTGGCAAACGAGCGTCGAACTAGTCGGCGTCGTGGAGACTCTGCGGGATCATTTGAGAGAGCGGCGCGCCGCGTTTCTCCATGAGAAGCTGTCCGGTATGAATCATTTTGATGGCGAGGACCGCGAGCGCATCGGGGCCCTGATGGATGAGTTGATCGAAAGACTCCTGATTGCGCCCGCAGAGCATTTGCGCTCTGAAAAAGAACTGCGCAAGAAGATCCAGAACGTGGAGGCTATCCGGGATCTGTACTTGAACAATCGGGAGAAACATTGAGGCCCTTACGCATCGGCAGCAGAGGAAGTATTCTGGCGCGTTGGCAAGCGGAGTTTGTGCGCAAGCAATTGTTTCGGGTCACTGGCGTAGAGGTCGAAATCATCATCATCAAGACTTCCGGGGACAAACTGCAACAGTCGCCGCTGACACAGATCGGGGGGAAAGGCATTTTCATAAAGGAATTGGAAGAGGCGTTGCTTGATGAGACCGTCGATCTGGCGGTGCACAGCGTGAAAGACATTCCCACGGAGACGCCGGGCCGACTATTTTTTCCGGCGGTCTGCCGGCGCGACGATGTTCGAGACTGCCTGGTTTCCAGCAAAGGAACGAAGCTCGCCAATTTGCGTCAGGGCGCGCGCGTGGGCACCGGCAGCCTGCGCCGCAAAGCGCAATTGCGGCACCATCGCCCGGACCTAGACATCCGTGAACTGCGCGGCAATGTGGATACTCGCCTTCGTAAGGTAGAAAGCGGCGAATACGAAGCCATCGTACTTTCCAAAGCGGGGCTCGACCGCTTGGGATGGAGCCAGAAAATTACCGAAGCGCTTTCGACGGAGATTTCGTTGCCTGCCGTGGGGCAAGGCGCGATTGCTGTCGAGTCCCGAGCAAAGGATGTTGAAATGGGGGAGGTCCTGGCCAAGCTCGATGACGCGGAGACACGCACGTCCATTATTGCGGAGCGGGCGCTGCTATCGGCCTTGCACGGCGGGTGTCAAGTTCCGTTGGGCGCTTGGGCTCGGTTGGAGCGAGGCGAATTAGTGATGGAAGCGGTTGTTTGCTCTGTGGATGGTTCGCAGTATGTCCGGCAACGTGCCAGCGCGCCACCGGATCAAGCCGCTCAACTTGGCGAGCAAATGGCGCATTTACTGGTGGCAAACGGGGCGCGCGAGATTCTGGAAGAGGTGTATCGCTCCCGTGGGTAAAGCTTCGGCCAACGCCTTGGTGGGGAAGCGCGTGGTGGTGACACGGGCGGCGGAGCAGAGTGAGGCGTTGTTCAACGCGTTATGTGAGGGGGGCGCGGTGCCGGTTTTCTTGCCGATGCTGATGTTTGCTCCGCCAGATGATTTTACACAGCTTGACCAGGCGATAGGGAATTTGGCGGACACTGACTGGGTATTCCTCACCAGCCAGAATGCGTTGCGGGCCCTGGAGCAGCGTTGCCGGCACTTGAGGGTTTCGCTGGCGGAACGACTTTCGCAAGTGCGGATCGCCGCCGTCGGACCGGCAACAGCGGAAGCGGCGGAAAGTGCAGGATTGCGAGTCTCGTATATTGCCAAGAAGCATCGAGGCGTCGCGTTGGCTGAAGAACTGGCTGGTGAGTTAAACAACAAGAGCGTTTTGCTGCCGCGCAGTGATCGAGCGAATCGAGCCCTCGTGGAAGCGCTCTCAAACCTAGGCGCACGCGTTGTGGAAGTGGTTGCGTACAGGACGCTTCGGCCGGACGGCGATGAAGCCCAACATCGCCAGCGCCTCTTGCGAGAGAGAGTGGATGCTGTGCTGTTTTTCAGCCCTTCAGCCGTCCGCCATCTACAGGAGTTTCTAGGTGCCGAGGAGTTTTGCGAGTTGTCGCGAAAGAGCGCCTTCGCCGCAGTCGGGCCGGTGACGATGCGTGCGTTGCAAGAAGCGGGAGCGGCAGGGGCGATCTTGGCGCAGGATACTACGGTAAATTCGATTCTCGAAGCATTGGCCAGCTTTTTCTCTCACATCGAGCAGGCAGGAGCAAAACGCGCATGAGCTTTCCCACACACCGCCCGAGGAGATTACGAGGCACGGAATTGCTGCGCGGCTTGGTGCGGGAAACACGTTTGACCGCTGCGGGATTTATTTATCCCCTGTTTGTTTGCCCGGGGGTGAAGGTTCGTCAGGAAGTCAATTCCATGCCCGGTATTCACCAACAATCCGTGGACCAGATCGTAGCAGAATGCCGCGAAGTGGAAGCATTGGGAATTCCGGGAGTTATTTTATTTGGGCTGCCCGAATCCAAGGACCCACGAGGCGCGATCTCCTTCGCGGCGGAGGGCGTAGTGCAGAAGGCCATCGAGGCCATCAAAAAAGCAAAGCTGAATCTTGTGGTGGTCACGGACGTGTGCCTTTGCGAATATACGGACCACGGACATTGCGGCGTGCTCGAACATGGGGAAATCGCGAACGACGCTACGCTGGAAGTGCTTGCGCAGCAGGCCTTGTCCCACGCGCGTGCGGGGGCAGACATTGTTGCGCCTTCGGATATGATGGACGGGCGCGTCGGAGCGATTCGCCTCAAGTTAGACGAAAACAAATTCGAGAAGGTGCCCATCCTCTCGTACGCGGCGAAATATTGTTCCGGCTTTTATGGACCTTTCCGCGAGGCGGCACAGTCCGCTCCGCAGCAGGGTGACCGCCGCAGCTATCAGATGGATCCGGGCAACACCCGGGAAGCTCTGAAGGAAGTTGCCATGGATCTCGATGAAGGCGCGGACGTGATCATGGTGAAACCAGCCTTACCGTATCTCGATATTGTGCGCGCGGTACGGGACAACTTCGATGTGCCGGTGGCGGCTTACAACGTCAGCGGTGAATATGCCATGGTGAAAGCCGCGGCCCAGAAGGGCTGGATCGACGAAAAGCGAGTTGTCTTGGAGATTTTGACGGGGATTCAGCGGGCCGGTGCGGGAACGATTCTGACCTACCACGCGAAAGACGCCGCGCGCTGGCTGAAGTCCTGATGGCAGGGGACCTTGCATGAGTGCAACACCAACAGCGATGAAACCAGAACGGCGTCGGTCGCGGGAGATTTTTGAGAGAGCGGAGAAGGTGCTCGTCGGCGGAGTGAATAGCCCGGTGCGGGCGTTTCGGTCTGTCGGCGGCGAGCCGCTGATCATCGAGAGGGGAAGTGGCCAGCACCTCTACGACGCCGATGGCAACGTTCTGCTGGATTATGTGTGCTCCTGGGGCGCGATGTTGCTCGGGCATGCCTACCCCGCGGTCGGTGCGGCCATCGCCAACCAGGCCCAGAGAGGGACGAGCTTTGGCGTGACCACAGAATTGGAACTGGAACTTGCGACTCTCATCACGCGGGCGATTCCTTCTCTCGAAAAGATTCGCTTCGTTTCGAGCGGCACCGAGGCCACGATGAGCGCCGTTCGGCTGGCACGGGGCGTGACCAAGCGCGATTTCCTCGTGAAATTCGAGGGATGCTATCACGGACATGCGGACAGTTTTCTTTCGCAAGCCGGTTCGGGCCTGGCCGCGCTGGGCATCGCAGAATGCCCCGGCGTTCCACAGGCGCTGGCCGCGCTGACGCTGAATGTGCCCTACAACGACCTGGAAGCGGTCGAGAAAGTGTTCTCGGAACACAAGGGCAAGATCGCTGCCGTGATTGTTGAGCCTGTCGCCGCTAACATGGGTGTGGTCCTGCCGAAAGAAGGCTTTTTGCGTGGGCTGCGTGAGATTGCGCGGAAGCATGGCGCGTTGCTCATCGTGGACGAGGTCATTACCGGCTTCCGCCTGAAGAATGGATCGGCGCAACAGGTTTTTGGCGTCGAGGGAGACCTGACCACGTTGGGAAAAATTATCGGCGGCGGTGTGCCGGTCGCCGCCTACGGCGGAAGGGCTGAGTTGATGAACCATGTCGCGCCGCTAGGCCCCATCTACCAGGCGGGCACACTCGCGGGAAATCCTCTGGCCATGAGCGCGGGGATCGCAACGCTAAAAGAGCTGAGCAAATCCGGTTTCTACGAGGGAATTGACGGTTTGTCCAAGCGGCTCGTCGCGGGTTTCCGGAAAGCCTTGTCTGAGGCAGGTATCGCGTCGCAAGTGAACAGCATCGGCTCGCTCTCTACGATTTTTTTTGCATCGCAGCCGGTAAACGACTACACCGGAGCCAAGCATGCGGACACGAAACGCTACGCACGGTTCTTCAGGGAGATGTTGCTGCGAGGAATTTTCCTAGCGCCCTCTCAATTCGAGGCGGCTTTCGTTTCCGCGGCGCACACCTCGGAGGACATTGAGCGCACAATCGCCGCTGCGCAAGAAGCCTCAGAGGCGATTGCCGCCCAACCCACTTCTTGAGACCCGGAACCGGCGACTCATCTCCTCATCCGCGCTATGCGACGGCGGGTGATTCCCTCGGAGCATTGGTGATTTCCTCCTTCAGTTGGTCCATGCGTTTAAGAGGTTGCAGGTGCCGCTGGTCCTTCCACATTTCCTGCAGAAGGCAGCGACCTCCGCAAAGCGTTGATGGCAGGAACTTTACGTGCCTGTAAGGGCGTGTGCCTCAGTGGAGAGTAACACGGCGCACCGGCCCAGTGGAACGGGATGGCGTCCGACCCTGTCCCTTCGGCCAGGTCACATTTTGGGAACCAAGGGCAGTCTCAATATTTTACGAAGCCAAGTGAATGGATTAACTTAGAAGGCGAGACATTCTGTCTCGTAAGCACGACAACGAAAAAACGGTTGCAGGTAGACCTACGGAGGCTTCCGGAAGTCCCGCCGGTAGGGGGAGTGCACGTACATACCGGCGCGAGAAGCGGCAACTTAATGGCACAGAAAACGGTTACAGAACTGGGGGCGCGGCTTGGGTCGCAGCAGCTACAAACACTGCTCGATTCTTCCCACGAACTCATCGCCATCCTTGGTGTGGACAGCACTGTTCAGTTTGCCAACGAAACCTTTCTCCAGGTTCTCGGATACCGGCCGGACGAATTATTGGGCCGCAGTGTCCACGCGATCCTACACGCTTTGGATGTGGATTGCGCCCGAGAGAGATTACAGGAAGTCCTTGCGGATTCCGATTCCAGCTTCACGCAGCGCTTTCGTCTCAGGAGCCGCGACGGCTCCTGGCGCTGGTTTGAAGTAACATGCCGCAATCGTGTGGATGAGCCGGGTATCGAGGGAATCCTGTTTCACGGCTTCGAGGTGACGGAACTGCAGCGCATGGAAGCGGAGCGCAAGGTGATCTCCGATGTGGTGCATGCCCTGAACCAGACGTCGAACCTGGACCAATTATTGACGCGCATCCATGATGCGCTGAAGGCCATCGTCGCGGCAGAGAACTGCTTTGTGGCGCTGCACGATCCGGAGAACGATCAGTTCGAATTTCCTTTTTTCGCCGATGAATACGACACCGCGCCACCACCACAGAAGGTTGGGCGCTCCTGCACCGCTTATGTTTTCCGGACGGGTAAGGCGAATTTGATTCCGCAGTCGGACTTCGACAGGCTTGCCGGCCTCGATGAAGTGGAACTCGTTGGATCGCCCTCCCCAGCGTGGCTTGGGGTGCCGTTACGAACGCCGACCGCAACGATTGGCGTCCTGGTCGTCCAGCATTATCAGAACGAAAACGCCTATGACCAGCGCGACCTAGAGTTTCTCGATTCCGTGGGCGGGCACATTGCCCTCGCGATTGAAAGGCGCCGCGCCGAGGAAGAACTTCGCAGGAATGAATCCATTCTCCGCTTGCTTTTCGAACACAACCCTCTTCCCACCTGGCTCTATGAGATCGACTCTCTCAAGTTCCTGCGCGTGAATGAATCCGCAGTTCGCCTGTACGGGTATACGCACGAGGAATTCGAGAACATGACGATTTTGGGAATATGGCCGGAGTCGGCCCGCGCGAAATCGCTTTCCAGCCTCAAGGAAATGGGCATCGGTGTGGAAGAGCATGAAATCTGGCAGCACCAGGCCAAGGATGGCAGAACGCTTGAAGTCGAAGTTATCTCCCACGAACTCGTTTATTCGGGCAAGCGTGTGCGTCTAGCCGTGGCTCAGGACGTCAGCGAGCGCAAGAATCTGGAAGGGCAGTTGCGGCAGGCGCAAAAAATGGAAGCGATTGGGCGGCTGGCCGGTGGAGTTGCGCATGATTTCAATAATCTGCTGATGGTCATCAAGGGCCATACGGAATTACTGTTGAATGTGTTGGCGCCATCGGACCACGTGGCGCGTAAGATTGAGCAGATTGACCGTTCCGCCGATCGCGCAGCCGCCTTGACTCGTCAACTTCTCGCCTTCAGCCGCTTGCAGGTGCTGCAACCACAGATCATCAACCTGAACACCATCATCGAGGAAATGGGCAAACTGCTTCCACGGCTGATTGGCGAAGACATCGAACTTGTGATTCGCGCCGGCGAGAAATTAGGGACCATTCGCGCGGATGCCAGTCAGATGGAGCAGGTCATCATGAATCTCGCGGTGAATGCCCGCGACGCCATGCCCAATGGCGGCAAGCTGCTGATCGAGACGCGAAACACGGACTTGGACCAAGCGTATACCACGAGCCATCCGCTCATGAAGCCGGGCTCCTATGTGCAACTCGAAGTTACCGATAGCGGCGTGGGCATGGACCCGGAGACGCAGTCGCGTATTTTCGAGCCCTTCTTCACTACGAAGGAAAAGGGGAAGGGCACGGGGCTCGGACTGGCGACCGTCTATGGCATTGTGAAGCAGAGCGGCGGCTTCATCTGGGTCTACAGCGAAGTGGGCAAGGGAACCTCCTTCAAAATTTATATTCCACGCATCGATCAGGCCGAAGAGCACATTGGAACCTCCACGCCATCCGCTGAGGTGCCCACGGGCACGGAGACGGTGCTTTTAACGGAAGATGAACAAGACGTTCGGCAGATTGCGCGTGAATTTCTGGAGTCGGGTGGCTACAAGGTAATTGAAGCGAAAGACGCGACGGAAGCGAAAAGGCTCGCAGCGGAGCATCGCGGAAACATCGATCTGCTGGTCACCGACATGGTAATGCCTGGCATGACAGGCCAGGAGCTCGCTGTTCATTTGCAGAGCGAGCAGCAAGGCCTTTGCGTGGTTTTCATGTCCGGGTACAGCGAGCGGGCGGCGACGGAAATGGCAGACGCGGATCCCACGGTCCGGCTGCTCACCAAGCCATTCAGCCGCTCGGCGCTGCTGCGAGCCGTGCGCGAGATCCTTCACGGCAAACCGCAAAGCTAAGGAACTCTTTAATCATCCTTAATTGAGATTGGGATGCTTGCGGTGCCAATCTGTCGCACGTTGGAACGACTGTGCTGCTCGTAGCACGGAGCCATCGTCTCCGGCTCGCGCGACGAATTGCAACCCTGTGGGAAGGTGCTTCTCTGTAAATCCGCACGGCACGGAAATCGCTGGCAGGCCGCAGAGATTCCCGATCGCGCCGAGTGGGTCAGGAAAAGAGAGCCCGGTGAAAAGATTGAGGCTAAGAGGCGTCGCTGGCACCGGCTGAGAGGCTGCAACCAAAACGTCGAAGGAATCGAACAAGTCCGCCATTTTCTTCTGCAGAATTTCGCGGATTCGCAGCGCGGTGGTGTAGTCTCCGCCGGAAATGGCCAGATTGACGTAGCCCGCCGCACGCCCCATAGGGTCCGCAAGTTCTTTGACGCGGCCAGAACGGATCAATGGAGCAAAAGCCGAGGCGCCCTCGGCTTGCACAATTACGTTAGCGGCGTCTTCCCAGGGTCCTTCCGGAAGGGCAGCCGCCTTCATTCCGGGGAACAACCGTTGCAACGCTTTGTGCGCGGCGTCGAGGGGTTTTTTCATGCCAGTCTCGATGTCTTTTTCTCTCCACGCATTAGTCAACCACCCGACACGTTGCGCCCGCGATTTGAGATCCGCCGCGGGAGAATAGGTAAATGCGGCTTTGTCGATCGGCAGGGTGCTGCGGTCGAGCGGGTCATGCCCGGCAATCGCGGCGAAAATGCGCGCGCAATCTTCGGAGGAACGCGCCAGGGGCCCGATTTTGTCCATGGAATAAGAAAGCGCCATGGCGCCGTAGCGACTGACGCGTCCATACGTTGGGCGCAAGCCACTGATACCGCAAAATGCCGCGGGGCATAGGATGGAGCCCCAGGTCTCCGTCCCGATAGTAAAAGCAGCCAGGCCGGCGGCGACAATCGCTCCGGATCCCGAGGAGGAGCCGCACGTCCAGCACGAAGTACCCCAGGGATTTTTAGACTCGCCCTGCAGAGAAGCCGAGGCGTACATGTACCCCAGTCCTCCCGCCAGTTCGATCATCGCCGCTTTCCCGAGCAGCACGGCGCCCACATGATTCAAATGGTCAATGACCGTGGCGTTGTAGTCGAACACCTGGTCACGGAACGGTTTGGCTCCCCAGGTTGTCGGCACTCCTTTCACGGCGAGGAGATCCTTTGCGGCATAAGGAATTCCGTGAAGAGGCCCCCGATAATGGCCACGCTGGATTTCTTTCTCGGCGGCGTGGGCTTGTTTTAGCGCGGCGTCCGGCATCAGCCGGGCGTAGGCATTCAGGCGCGGCCCGATTTTCAGGCACCGATCCAGGTAGCTCTCCGTTAGTTCAACGGGCGAGAGTTTCTTGGATTCGATGCGCTTGGCCAATTCTCCAACGGACTCGTAAAGGATCGATTCCTTGAGCATCCAGGGTCTCCGTCAGGATTTTTTCACGCTCGGGACGGGGCTAGGGGCCCGAGGGGCTTGCGGTTTTCTCTCACGCTCCACCAGAGGTTTCAGATACAGAGCGGGAGCGTCGCCATTTTCCAGCTGATAAGCGCGGATGCGGTCCAAGGAAGGTTGCACGAAGACGCACAAAGTTTGCACCAGAGCTTTTTCTTCGGCATCGAACCGGCCGCCATACTGGCTCAGGATTTGCTGGAATCGAGCGTCCGCCTCGACCTGGGCCTCGGGAGAGAGCTTTGGCATTTCTGGCGGCGCTTGCGGCGCCGCGGCGGCAGAAATGCTTTGCTCCAGCAACGAACCGGCGGGCACGAGAAAAGCTGAAACCAATGCCGCGCGCTGGGCAAATTCTCGCCTGGATAGCAATTCTTTCCTGTCTTTCATCCGCAATTCCCCCGAAGTGATGTGTATAAAGCAGGAAATGCTAGGCGAGGCTACTCAATCTGGAGAGACACGTCAACTGGACAAAGGCCACCAAAGCCTCGCTAACGGCCGCGCTATTGTTCCACTTCGGTCAGCATGCGTACGTGGAGTTCGAGCGCTTGATTGTATTGGCGCTCAATCTGCAATTCCGTTTGCAGTTTTTTGATAAGCAATTCCAAGCGCGAAATCTCCGTTTGTAACTTCTGGATATCGCGTGCTGTAGCTGGCGGACGGGGCGCCGCGGCTGGGGCGTTAGGTGCGGTTCGTTCTGGTGTTCCCGTTCGACCACCTTGCTGCATCAAGGCTTCGGCAACGACGCGGGACCACACGGGTTCTCCGCTCCGTGTTTCGATTTGCGGCGGCATCGCCACGGGTACTGCTGACAGGGATGGAACGCGCGCGCTAGCAGGCGGTTGAGCCGGAGCAAAGAGGCTGCTGAGAGAAGGTATAGCCAACGGCCGATCGGCATTCGTTTGTGACGGCGTATGTGCCTGGCCGAGCAGATTCTTGACTCGGGTGATTAGTTCCTGCGGTTGAAAAGGCTTCCGCACCAGTTCATCGGCTTGCACCGCAACCGCCCGGTCAGCGACATTTTTGTTCACCACACCGGACATAAGAATGACCGGCGTCTTACCAAATTGCGGGCTTTGCTTGATCTGGCTGCAGACGGAATAGCCATCCTGCTCGGGCATGATCACGTCCGTGATCACCACGTCTGGCGGGTGCTGCTCAAACTGGGCGAGGGCGGATGCGGCATCGCCGCATGTAATCACATTGATGCTCTCCCGGCGGAAAGCGATTTTGATGACCTCGCGCATGGTGGCGCTGTCGTCTATGAAATAAACAGTGGGAGTGTGCCGGGTCTCGGGTTCACCGATTGGCGGAACGGCGACGGCGTCGCTCATGGGACCTCCTTGTCCGCAAGCTGATCAAGCTGGTCGTTCAAATCGCGAGACCCTTCGTCAAACTCCCGCATCGCGTCGAGCATAAGGTCGGTCGCCGAGCGCAGCACCGTGCGCTGCGCGGACGTGGCGCCGTAGACAAATTTGTAGACGCCAGAGCCGCACTGCACGCAGCTCTTCAGGATGTGCAGGACGGCTTCATCCCCGAAGAGGGAACCGCATTCCGCGTGGACGACTTCGCCCGCATCGAAGAACAAAACCGCGTCGGTTTCTCGCGCGTTGATGGTCAGTGCACCGGTCTGCCGCGCCTGGCCAAGCATCTGCATCACTCCGGTGAGGTCTTGTGTCGATAGGTTTCCGCTGAGGCTGGTGTCCGCCTGGCCCAGCATCTGCGTGGGCTGGAAACCCTCCATCTTGCTGATGATGATGTTTTTCACGTGATTGGCGATGGTGGCTTGGGAAAGTTGGCGGTCAATGTAGTCGTCACAACCCGCCTGAAACGCCTCCATCAAGGCGCGCTGGCTGCCGTCCCCTATAGCAATGATAGGCAATGATGCGTTTTTCGCATCCGCATGGATGATCTTGGCGATTTCAAGCGCGCCCATTTCCCGCATGTTGGTGGCGCAAACGATTGCGGCGGGCGCATCGTACTCCAGCGCGGTCAGGGCGAACGCAGCCTGGGTCGTTGTGGCGACTTCGAAACCTTCGCGCTTCAATGCGTCGCCGAGCCTCTTTGCGAACAGCACGTTGCTGTCAATCAGCAGAATTTTTGCGGGTTTGCCGGGGACGATCATGCGCGCGCCTCCGGCACTTCCGGCTTACTGGCCGAAACCGGCATCCCCGGTGTCAGAACGTTCAAATCCAGCACTTCGATCACCTCGCCGTTGTGCGAAAGCCATGCCGCCACGTGCGGGGAATCGCTCGGCCCCGCGGGCGTGAGTTCGGCTTGGATCAATTCGCAATCGCCGCTGACGGGCAGAGCAATCCAATCTGTTCCCGTTCTAAGTCGGCGGGTGGAAATCAGATAATATCGCCGCGACCCCAATCGCTTTCCCGTGAGCTTCTCGGATACATCACAGACGGGAACTACACGGCCCCGCCGCAGGATCACGCCGTCAATTTCCGGCGTACGATGAGCAAAGCGAAACATCCGGGTCGGCGCCACCAATTCCGCCACCTGGTCGGCTGCAACCGCAAATCTTCGGTCGCCCAGCCGCAGCAAGACGCAGGTACGGGCATCGGGTTGATCGGTCCAGGTCATAACGAGATATCCACAGCCGCTTCCACCGGCGCCGTCCGTGAGTGGACCGCGCTTGCGGCCACATCGAGCTGAAAGATTTCTTCTTCGGTCAGAAAACCCTCGGGGTTTACGACGGGGATTACATTTTGTTCGAGCACGGTCAGCCCGCGATACCACCGGCGTTCCTCGTGGCAAAAGGCGGAAGACAGCGCCTGCAGGCGGATCATCGTGGTCATCTTCTCGATGCCGTCCACGAGCAGAGCCACGCGTGTTCTGCGAAGAAGAAAAATCAAGGCAGCCGGTGACGGCGGCAGGCCGAAATGCAAAGCCGCATTCACGACAAAGTGATTGCCTTCGTTGCGGCGCACGAGATGACGCACCTTGGGAACATTGGCGGCGCTGAGGTCAACAGCCGCTCCGGCGAGGTTGTCCACGCTGCGCACTTCTTGTACGGATGCGGAAGAAATAGCAAAGATTTGCGTACTGGCCTGGAACAGAATGATCTGCTCGGTACGGGCGTAGGGCGCTTTGTGGGTAGATTCGAAGCGCATCAGCGGACTCCCACAGGTGTTACCCGGCTCAGGCTGAGAACGCGCTTCTCGATTGCTGGGTAAATGTCGTCAATCCCAAGAACCTGATCCACAACGCCGGCTTTGATCGTTTCTGCAGGCATCCCGAAAATGACGGAGGTTGCTTCGTTCTGTGCCAGCACCAGGCCGCCTACTGTTTTGATAGCGCGCGCGCCGCGGGCCCCGTCGCTTCCCATACCGGTCAGCACAACGCCAATGCTCATGGCACCGGCAAAAGCGGCTACCGAATCCATGGTCACGTCAATATTGGGAAGATAGCCTTCGATTCTTCCGGTGGTGCTGTCCAGTTGAATGCGTCCCGTTGGCGCGACCCGCAGATGCTGGCCGCCGGGGCAAATGTATAGCGTGCCGGGTTGCACGGCTTCATTTGCCTCCGCTTCTTTCACGCGGATGTTCGTAAATTCCGCCAGTTGCAAGGCATATTGGGTCGTAAACGCAGCCGGCATGTGCTGCACCAGAAAAACGGCTGCTGGAAAATCGCGCGTGAAGCCGGGTGCCAAGCGCATCACGGTCGCCGGGCCTCCCGTGGAGGCAGCCAGCACAACAACCGGGAAACGAAGATCCGAAGGAACCGCAGCGGCCGGCGCGGAGGGGCGCTCCATGCGCGGAGCGGTGGGCTTGCCATTGCTGGGTGCCTGCAGCGTGGATGCCAGGCGCGATGCAGTTCGCACCACGCGAACTTTGGCGGCCACACGCACCTTACGCAACAACTCTTCCTTCACGCTCTGCATGTCCAGGTCAATGCCTGAAGAAGGTTTGGTGACGAATTCGATGGCGCCCAGTTCCAGCGCTTTCAGTGTACTCGCCGCTCCTTCTTTGCTCTCCGAGCTTACAACCACGATCGGCCGAGGATTGTTGGTCATGATCTGGGCGGTGGCCTGCAAGCCGTCCATGTGCGGCATGTTCAGGTCCATGGTGATCACGTCTGGCTTCAGGGATTCGGAAAGCGCGATGGCTTCGCGGCCATCTTTTGCGTGGCCGACCACTTGCAGTTGCTCGTCGGAGTTGAAAATGGATTCGAGGACCTTGCGCATGAAGGCCGAATCATCAACCACAAGCACGCGAAACTTCTTTTGGGCTGCGCTCACCATATGTCTCTATACGGCCGGCACGACGGGGCGTGCCGCCTCCGAGCCAATCAGTTTTTCGACCGCCGCCAGCAGTTGATCTTCCTGGACCGGCTTGGTCAGAAATGCCGTGGCGCCTTCTTTCAGCGCTCGATCTTTGTGTTTCACACCCGCGCGCGAGGTCACCACCATCACCGGAATACGGCGTGTGGTGGGGCTTTGGCGCAACTGGGCCATCAATTCGTAGCCGGTCATGCGCGGCATTTCGAGGTCGGTGATCACCAGGTGGCAACCGTGCTGGGCCACGAGTTCCGCGGCTTCCAGTCCGTCCGCTGCGAGCTTGATGCGGTAGCCGTTCTTCTCCAGCATGCGGCCGACGAACTTGCGCACACTGATGGAGTCGTCCGCGATCACGATGACGCGTTCCTGCTCGACCTTGTCGATGGCGTCTGTGGGAATCGTTCCGCGTGCCACAGCGGTTGAGCCGGGCGCAAAAACACGCGCCGCGCTGGCGCTTGCCTGGACGGCACGGCGTTCATTGGGCTCGCTGGCGACCATGCGGTTGAGATCGATCAGGAGAATCAGACTGCCGTCGGGAGCGATAGTCGTGCCGGGGAAGAGCTTTACGCGCCGCAGGTATTCGCCGAGGTTTTTGATAACGATTTCGTCCTTACCCAAAACTTCTTCCACGACGAGACCAATCTGACGGTTGCCGGCATTGGCCACGACCATGCGGAAATAGCCATTGATGGGTTCGAGTAGCGGCAAACCAAGGTAGGAATCCAGCCGAACCACTTCGGTGACCACGTCGCGGACTTTTGTTAGCAACTTTCCACCAACATCCTCGATTTCATCGGCGCGCAGACGGCGAATTTCTTCCACGACAGCAAGTGGTAGCGCAAAGTGGGTGCCCCCGCAGCGCACGAAGAGCGCCGGAGAAATGATCAAGGTGAGAGGAACCTTGAGCGTAAACTTCGTGCCTTGGCCAGCGGTGCTTTGTACCTCGATTTCGCCGTTCAACAGGTTCAGATTGGACCGCACCACGTCCAGCCCCACGCCTCGCCCTGCCAATTCTGTTTTTACCGCGGCGGTAGAAAAACCGGGATGGAAGAGCATTTCACGGAGATCGCGCTCCGTGAGCCGAGTCGCCGTTTCTCCCGACACCAGGCCGCATTCGATGGCGCTCTGCTTCACTTGCTCGTAATCAATGCCGTGCCCGTTATCCTCTACCTCGATGTAGATGTGATTGCCACGATGATATGCGCGCAGGAATACTGTCCCTTGCTCCGGCTTTCCTTCGTTGACGCGGGTTTCGGGCCGTTCGATGCCGTGAGCCACGGAATTGCGCACCAGGTGTACGAGAGGATCCGAAATTTGCTGGATGATGTTGTTGTCGAGTTCCGTCTCGCTGCCAGAAAAGTCCAGGTCCACCAGTTTCTTTGCGGATTTGGCCGCATCGCGCACCGCGCGCGAAAGCAGAGAATAGAGCGTGCCGATCGGCACCATGCGCGCCGCGGTAATTTCATCCTGAAGGTGATGAGCCAGCTTGCTGAATTCGTCGATGTCGCCCTCAACCCGGTTGATGAAGCCTTCCAATTGCGACAGAACCTCGTTCACGTCTGCGGAGATTTCCGTCATCGAGCGGGACAGGATGTTAAAATCGTCGTACCGGTCCATCTCCAGTTCGCTGAATTCCTCGAGAAACGAAGCTTCGCCTGCCGCTGCGCTGGTCAGCATCTTCTGCGCTTGGGAAGCGGCCCATGGCGTATTGATCTGTGTCGAACGCAAGCGGTTGAATTCGTATTTTTCCTGGAATTCGTTGACTTTGCCTTGCAAGCGCTCTTTCGAAAAACTCAGCGTCTCGATCAGCTTCTCGAGTTCCGCTACCCGGCCCACCATTTTTGTGCGGTTGATGACCAGCTCGCCGACCGTATTCATCATGCGGTCCAACCGGCTAAGTGCGATCCGAACGGACTTAGGCACTGGGGCCTGTTTTCCGGTCTTTGTAGCAGTCGTGCGTGCTGTCGCAATTTCAGAAGCGGCTGCAGTCGATTCCTCAGAAGAGGTCTCTGCAGGCAGGTCTGCCGAAGTCTCCTCTTCCACCTCTTGCGGTGCGACCTCCGCGATGCGTCCCAACAGGGAATCGACTCCCGTGCGCATTTCAGCTTCGTCGGACCACGCGCGGTGAAGTGTCTTCTTCAACACATCCACGGATTCAAGGCACAGGTCAACAATCGCAGGGGATGGTTGAATCTCACCGTCTCGCAGCCGGCCGATCAGATCCTCGACGCGATGCGCAATGCCGCCCAGGCGCTTGAGGCCGACTTGCGCCGCGGAACCCTTCACGGTGTGAATCGCGCGGAACAATCGGTTCACTTCCTCCGCGTTGTTGTTCCCCTCGAGGGAAAGGAGGCAGTCACTGACGATCTGCAGATGCTCCTCCGCCTCGGGCTGAAAGAACTCCAAAATCTCATCGCCGACTTCGTCATCAGCGGGCAAAGCGTCAAAGTAGGAGCCGGTCAAGCCTGTCTGGATGACTTCTGGCTCGCCGAACTCGGAGGCAGCCGGCGCCTGTTGTTCCCGGTGTTGCATACCCAGGTTTAACCGAGGCGGTTCCGTGGGAAAAGCGAAGCGGTACCTTTCCTTGAAGACAGCGACATCCTCGACGTTTTCCTGACCGGTGTCGCTGATCTCAAGCAGGCTCGTCTCCAGCAAGGAAATACCATCCGAGAGAAATTCCGTCAGCGGCCCGTGCAAGTCGTCGCCGAGTGGGGCATTCAGCGCGTACTGGAAAACGTGCGAGAGCTTCGCAGCAACCTCAGAAAAGCGGGGAAAACCGTAACTGGCCGAGGTTCCGCTAAGCGTATGCGCTGAGATATATAGCCGCTCCATGTCCTCGCGCCGAGGAGTAACCTCCTGAAGCACACCAACGTATTCCCGCAGGTGCTGCAGGTGCTCCGACGCTTCCTGGAGGAATAGCTCGACGGCTTCGCGGTCCGGCATGCTCACGCGCGTCCCCCCGTCACCAGTTCCGGCTTTTGCAGTTCTTCCGCCGTTGGTTTTCGGTAGAGAATGCAATCGCCGAGCACGATGGCTTGGAATTTCACCGGCATCTTCGAAATCGATTCCGAATGCCCGAGAAAGAGATAGCCGCCGGGTTCCAGAGCATCATAAAAGCGTTGCACCAGCGCGCGACGCCTCTCTTCCGTAAAATAAATCAGCACGTTCATGCAAAAAATCAGGTCCATGCGCCCGACGTAAACCTGCGAAGCCAGGTTCATCTGCACAAAATTAATCATCTTTCGCAGGCGCGGCTTCACTCTGTGCGCCCCGGCGACAGGAGAAAAATGCGTGGCGAGCTGGTTTTCCTTCACGCTTCCGATACTCCGCCCGGCATAAATGCCGCTTTCAGCATGCTTCAGCGCTTGCCGGCCCACGTCCGTCGCCAGGATCTCCACATTCCAGGCGTCGGCGAAAGAAAGAGAGTCTAGGATCGTAATTGCGATCGAATAGGGCTCTTCCCCCGTCGAACAACCGGCGCTCCAGACCCGCAGCGTCCGCGGATCCTTCCAGAATTTCTTAGCGTGCAGTTCCGGCAGCACGCGCTTCTCGAAAGCGTCGTACACCGCCGGATACCGAAAGAAGGACGTTTCTTGGGTCAGCAATCGTTCCAGTAGCGCCTCATATTCCACATTTGTCTTCCGCGCCGCGCGCAGAAGTTCGTTGCCCTGCGTGAATCCCCGTGCGTGCAAGTGCTCGCGGACCCGCGTCGAAAAAAATCGCTCGCGCGATTCATCGAAGTGGATTCCCGTCCGCTCTTCAATCAGCATGCGGATCTCGCTCAACTCGTGTTCGCTCAAACCGTGTCCCGCCCCGTGGCGTTCGCTCATCGTCATGCCTTGGCTCGGGCTGTCCGCCGGAGCATGCTTGCCGTACTATCGGAGTGCGCCTGCCGGGACCGGACGGTCCAGTGCCTCTACTGCCTGTGCTCCCGCCTTGGACTGCGCGCGGAATTGGGCCAGGGCTTCATTCAACTGGTCCGACAATTTCACGAGTTGGCTGACCGTAGCGACCGTGCCGCGTGTGCCCTGGGAAGTCTGCCGCGTAATGTTGGAGATAATCTGCATGGCGTGTGCGACGCCTTCCGTTCCGCGCACCTGCTGTTTCGATGCCAGGGAAATTTCCTGCACTAGTTCGGCAGACTGGCGCACCACACTGGAAATGGCATCCAACGCGCGGCCCGCCTGATCGGCCAGCGTCGCGCCGGATTCCACTTCCTTGGTGCCTTCTTCCATAACCACTACGGCCTCGTTCGTCTCTGCCTGAATGGCCTTGATGAGTGCCGCGATGTCTTTCGTCGCGCTGCGTGAGTGTTCGGCCAGTTTGCGCACTTCATCGGCAACGACTGCGAAACCGCGACCTGCTTCGCCGGCACGCGCAGCCTCGATCGCAGCGTTCAGTGCGAGCAGGTTCGTTTGTTCCGTAATATCGTTGATTACATTGATGATTTCCGAAATTTCCAGCGAACGATCGCCGAGGGACTTGATTTTCTTTGCGGTAGCCTGCACGGAAGAACGGATCCGCTGCATGCCGTCCAGCGTGTCGCGCACGGCACGGTTGCCTTGTTCGGCGGCGTCCAGCGCGCGGCGGGCCGCTTCGGCGCTGGCTTCTGCATTGTTGGACACCTGCTTCATCGAAACCGTCAGCTCTTCGACGGCGCTCGATGTGTTCGTGATTTCCTGGTCCTGCTGGGTGGCGCCGGCCTGCATTTCATCGGCCGCCACCAGAATGTTGTTGGAACAGGCGGTGACTTCCATGGCTGCCTTGCGCACGCGCTCGAGCACCTTGGTGAAATTGTCCAGCATGTAGTTGATCGAGTCGGCCACGTTGCCCAGCGCGTCGTTGGTCACCTTGCCGCGCAGCGCCAGATCCCCGCGCGCAACCTGGTTGATGACGGCCAGGAGGTCGGTGATGCTGCGCTGCAGGGCTTCGCTCGCTTCCTGATTGCTCGAAGCCTTGGACACCTTGGCCACGGCGCGATTCAGGTTCTCGGCGATGTAGCCAAACTCGTCGTTCGAGGAAACGTCGGCGCGCGCCTTGCTGTCCCCGGCCGCGAGCCGTTCCGAGAATTCCGAAAGCTCGTTGACCGGGCCAAGGAAGGCAGCGCCGAGCCGCCACACCAACACAATGCTCATGCCCACGGCAATCAATGCCGGGATGATGAGCCCGCTAGGTTCAAATCCCGTCCCACCGCTCGCCTGTTTGCCAGCGCTATAGGCCAACCCCAACACGGTGAACAGGGCGACTCCATTCAGGATCGTTAACATCCAAATTGTGCCACTCAGTCGCGATTTCATTACTCCCTCCCAAACTCGTTCTCGAAATTCAGATACTCGGCCCCGGATAGACTTCCAACAACCGGCGTAAATCGATCACCAGCGCCAGCCGGTCGTCATGACGCAGCATCCCCACGCAATGCGGCACGTTTTCCGGCCCTTGCTGCAAGAGATCTTCTGCTTCAATTGCGGGGTACGTTCCCACGACTTCATCCGCCGCAATGCCGAGGCGCAAATCGTCGTGATGTCCGTCGCCTCGCAGCGAAGCCACCACCACATGCTTCGGCAACAATCCCGGCCTGCGCCCTTCGGTCAGCGCAATATCAATCAACGGGACGATGGCTCCGCGCAGATTGAAAATGCCAAGAAGATAAGCCGGCGAAAGCGGCAGCTTAGTCACCAGCGGCCACTCCAGTACTTCCTCGACGTCCAGCACCGGCAAGCAGAATCGCTCGCGGCCGCTCCGGAAGACGCAGTACTGCGATTCCGCGGGCCGCTCCACAACGGGGCCCAGGGCCTCAAGCATCTCCCCCATTTCTGCATCGGGGGGAAGTGGCGTCAGTTGGAATTCTTCGCTCATCCTTGAATCGCTCTGCTCCTTCAGGCAAATCGTCGAACGGCGCGCAACAGATCTTCCCGGGTGAACGGCTTCGTCACATAGCCATCCGCGCCCTGCTGCTCGCCCCAATACCGGTCGCTCGCCGTGTCCTTCGAAGTTACCAGGATTACTGGAATCGAATTGAACTCCGCGTTGCTTTTCAATTCGCGACATACTTGAAAGCCATTGCGCTCGGGCATCACTACATCCAGCAGGATCACGCTTGGCCGCTCGAAGGCGATGGCTTCTTCCACGCGCTTGGGGTCGTTCAGTCCCACGGGCCAGTAGCCTTCCGGCTCCAGTAGGCCTTGGATCAGCTTCACCTGCGCCGGGGAATCATCCACGATCAGTACTTTTTTCTGCACAGGCTTTTGCTCCACGCAGTTCTCCGCAACAGAAAATTGCACGTGGACGGCCAGCTCACAGGTTGCTTCCGACTGCGTGTCCAGTTTTGTTAAGTCGCAGAAAAAAGGTGAGTTATGGGATATGTTTTTGACGCTATCGGCGCTGATGGAGGCTAGCGTCTGCTTCTTCCGTCTCAGCTTGAGAAGCCGTCTCAGTGTCCCGCATCTCGCTAGCCAGGGATGAGAATCGCTGCATGATCTCGTTGATGCGCATGGCCATGGTGTGAATGGTCTTTATCTGTGCCAGCGACTGCGCCGAGAGCTGACCCGGTTCCAGCAGCAATAATTCCGCATTGCCCAGCAGGGAAGTCAGCGCGTTGTTCATGCTGTGCTTCATGTCTACCATGTAGCGGCCCAGTGTTGCCTGACTGGCGCTTTGCCCCGCGAGGCGTTCCGCCTGCCTGGCCAGACGCAACGCTTCCGTGCGCCTCAGCGATTCGCCCGCAACCAGGAGGACCATCTGCGTCCAATCCTCGCGCAGCGGCACGTGCAGCAGTCGCGGGTACCTTTTCCGCAGCGACCCATATTCCTGCGCTTCGGCAGGGGAGCACAGAATCACCACGGTGTTGGGTTCTACAGAGAGCAGGACTTGGCTCAATTTTTCTTCTTTGAACGGTCCGATGACGATTAGGTCCGCTGTAGTCGTTCCCCCGTTTTGCCACGAATCGCTGGTCAGGACCGACATGCCCGGCAACTGCCGCTCCATCTGCCAGCACGCCGTGAGCAACCGGGCAAATTCCGCGTCATCCGTAAGAATCAGTACGCTCGTATTTCGCAAAGGAAGTCCGCTCCCCGACTGTATTTCTTGCCTGCCCGTTCCCCCAGCAGGGAATTACATTTTCTCGGCTTCATCCAGCGCGGAAAGCAGCCGCTTGGTGCTGATGCCGAGGTTCACCGCCGCTTCCGTATCTTTTGCTTGCTTGGCCACTTCGACGCGCTCCTGCAATCGCGAAACTTCCGCGCGCGCGATGGAGAGCACGCGCTCCAGCCCGGTGGCGTTGCCCGATTCCTTGGCTTTCTCCACGGTTGCAGTGACAAGCGCCCGCGCCACCACCGCGCGCCGCAAATCTTCCGCTGCCGGGCCGTCTTCGCTCACGAATGCCGCCACTTCCCACGAGGACATGAGCAGCCGCGCTCCGCCGATTCGTACTGTCGTCATGGAGCGCCCCCGCGAAGGCGGTGCGGAGATCAACTGCTCCCAGATTTGTTCCATGCAGTTTTCGAAATCCAGCTCGGGCCCCGTAGGTTCCGCTTTTTGGTTGGCAGTTGCGACCGTCTTATCGGACTTGGCGGACGTGGGCGGCCCGTCGAGGGCAGCGCGCACAGTTGCTGACTTCTCTCCGCCGCTCTTCAAATGGTTTCCATCCAGCGGTTTGCCGGTGACCTTCTCGATCGTGCGTTCCACGTCTGCCCGCAAAGAAAGCAGTTTGTCGAACGCCTGGTTGACGGAGCGTTCGGTATATTCCTTTTGAAACGGTTGTTTCCATTCGTCGGCAAGCCGCGCAACCTTGGCGATGGGTTCAGCGGAACTCAGGCCGAAGGTCTGGCAATCCACAGTCTTTGCGCCCGCGTTCTCCAGGTGGCTGATTCCGGAGCGGATGTAGATCAGATCGGAATGCATCAGTTCGATCAGCGTCCGCCGCAAAAGAAAATTGAAGCGTACGAAGGCCAGCATCGCGGAAGGATCATAAAACATTCCTCCGGCGCTTTCTTTTACCTTACGTCCTTGCTCAATAAAATTTGTCTTTAACATGTCTCGCAGGCTCTTGAAGCTGCGAAGACGCGCGAGCATTTTTTCAAGTGGTTCGCACCAGGGCAGCGGAGCGGTGTCCACTTCGCCCAATACAGGCTTCATCACCTGCGCGACGTCCTGTAACTCAATCTGTTTGTGATAAGTTTTCGCCGGGGCGCACAACGCGAAGTACTGCACCATCAGGAAATCGATCTTGTCCCGGTCAATATTTGACTTTGATGGCTTCCGCAGGTGCCGCATGATGAGCGCGCGCAAGCCGCTTTCGTTCGCGTTCAAAGTAGTCATCTGCAGCAAGTGGCGCAGTTGGTGGACCATCACCTGCTGATCCATCCCATCCAGCCAGGTCTGCGCTTGGCTGAACAGTACGAGGTCCGCTTTTTCCGGCAAGACGCGTTTGTTGGGTGGGAAGGGAATCTCTATCTGCAAATGCTTGGCAAGCGCCAGGTAAATGGGAAATACCGATCGAATCTCGTCCCATTGCGCTTGCCGTGCGGAGTCCGATTTCGATGGCGTGGGCAAGTTTAAGGTTGTGATCAGTTTGTTCACGGCTGGTTCATCCAGTCGCAGGGGCCTTCCAGGAACCGCACGGCTACCGCTTTGCGTCCTTCGTGATATTGCAAGGCGATGACCGCGGCCTCCGCGGGACGTCCTCCTCCATCTCGAAAGAGCCGGACACGATCGTCAAATTCAAGCGGCAGCGCGGTGAGAAAAATGGCGTATTCCGTCCCGCCGAACTCGACGACCGTCGATTCCTGTAACTTCGACTGGCCGTGCCGGAGCGACGCGACGCGTACGGCAATGCGAACGGCGAGTAGCTTCGGGAAAAATCTGGCGAGCTGTTCTGCGCATCCCGGTTCTTCCGCAATGAGTGCCATCTTTCGCTTCTTCCCCGTTTCCGTTGAACCGAAAGTGTCCGAACTCTGACCCTCTTCGAGTGCATACACACCCGACGCGAGCCGGGACGCAATGTCCCAAGCAGGGAAGTGCACGCCGGACACCAAAACGGGGGAGGTTGGAAGGAGTTTGGATGTTGCAGAAAGAAGGAGGCTTAGGGTTTTCCACTCGATCGAGTGGTCGCAAAGTGTCTCACGCTGAAACGCTCGTGTCTCAAGTCTGTTTCTGAATGTGATTCGTGCTCTTGCGCCTTCTCAACGGCCAGCGGCGCGAGCCGACTCTTCTTTCTCCTGGAATGAAGCCTCCTCCCGCAGGGGTATGTTGTAGCGCTTAAGCTTGCGATAGAGAGTGGCACGGCTGATGCCGAGCATCTTGCCCGCCAGGGCCTTATCTCCATGCGCCTGCTCGAACACCCGTAAAATGGTCATCCGCTCCATCTCGGCAAGTGCCGTCGTGGAAAGGGAAGCGGCATCCTGCGAGGCAAAATCGCCGCTAACGGGCTGTTCGGTTCGAATGGCCGGTGGTAAATCCTGGACGTCAATTAGTTGGTGGTCGCCGAGCGTGACCGCGCGCGCGATACAATTCTCCAGTTCTCGCACGTTTCCCGGCCAATCGTATTGCAGAAGGCTCTTCATGGCTGCGGGCGAAATTTGCATGGGCGCCGTGGGTGTATAACGATTCAGGAAGTGGTGCACCAGCATCGGAATATCGGAGCGACGTTCTCGCAAAGGGGGAATGTGCACGGTCACGACGTTGAGGCGGAAATAAAGATCTTTTCGGAACGTTCCGGCGCGGTAGGCCGATTCGAGGTCTCGATTGGTCGCCGCGATGACGCGTACATCCACGGTGTGCCGGTCGTTACTGCCAACGGGACGAACTTCCTTTTCCTGCAGCACGCGCAAGAGTTTCGCCTGCATCTCCAGCGGCAGTTCGCCGATCTCATCGAGAAAAATGCTGCCGTCGTTGGCTGCTTGAAATAGTCCGGCCTTGGACTTCGTCGCACCCGTAAATGCACCTTTTTCGTAACCAAACATCTCGCTTTCCATCAACGTGGGCACGAGCGCACCGCAATCCACAGCTACGAAGGGTGACTGCGCCAGCAGTCCGCGGAAGTGAATGGCTCGAGCCACCAGCTCTTTTCCCGTTCCGCTCTCCCCAGTGATCAGGACCGGCGTCCGCGTGTCTTTCAAACGCGAGATCATCCGCAGTACATCCTGCATGCCGGCGGAAGCCCCGATAATTCCGTCAAGGTTGTCCTCCGTGTTCACACGTTCCCGCAAAAACGCATTCTCGTTCACCAGGCGAACTTTTTCCGCCATGCGCTGCAGCAACAAGCGCATCTTTTCGACCCGGAACGGCTTCTCAATGTAGTCATACGCACCGAGTTTCATGGCATCCACGGCAGACTCGATCGAACCGTGCCCGGTCATGATGGCGACCTCGGTCCGGGGAAGGACGGCTTTGATCTGCTTCAGTAGTTCAACGCCGGACTGGTTCGGCAGTTTCAGGTCCGTCAACACGAGATCTGGAGGTTCCGTTTCCACCCTGGGAATGGCCATCTCCGCGCTCTCGGCCTCATTGCAGTGGAAGGCGAGGGAAGTACCGATGGTCATGCAGAGTTTGCGGATGCTTTGTTCATCGTCCACAACCAATAGTTTGATTTTCAGTTCGTCGCTCATGGTTTTCCGAATGTGGTCTCCACCATCGAAATAAGTTGCTGGACTCGAAAGGGTTTCTCGATGCAGGGCGTCGCAGTACCGCTCAGCAGCGACTGCGTTTCGCTGTTGGCCGTGTCCCCGCTGATCAAAATAATCCGCGTACTCAATTCCGGCCGGTGTTTCTGGATCCAATGATGCACATCGGCGCCGTTTATCTTGCCGGGCATCCGGATATCGGAGATAACGCCCGCGTAAGTGCCTGCCGCAAGTCGTCGCAATCCCTCGTCCCCCGAAGATGCCTGGGTCACGGCATAGCCGCGCCGCTCCAATGCCGCGCGAACAAACGCACTCACAGACGGTTCATCCTCGATCAGTAGAATCGAGGAGCGCGTTCGCGTTGCGGATGAGGCGCTCATCGGCCAGCCTCTTTTGCCGAAGCGAGATTGACTTGCGTAGCGAGTGGCAGCTTCACCAGAAATGTCGTGCCCTTTTCGCCGATATTGTTCCAGCAAAGAATCTCTCCTCCATGCGCCCTCACGATTCCGTAACAGATACTTAGGCCCAGTCCTGTTCCTTTGCCGGCTTGCTTGGTCGTAAAGAAAGGATCAAAGATGCGCTCCGGATCCGTGACCCCCGTTCCATTGTCCGTAAAGGTGACTTCGATGGAGTCGGCGTTCACGCGCGTTCGAATGCGAATGCGCCCATGATTCCCAGATTCCTGGATCGCATCGTACGCATTATTAAGAATATTCAGGAAAACCTGCTGCAGTTGCTGCGCGTCGCCGAGTGTCTCCCCAAGCTTCTCTTCGAATTCCTCAAGCACCTCAACTCCGTGACTCGCGAAATCGTAACTGCGGAGACGGATGGTCTGCCGCAGCACGGTATTCACTTGCACCGGTTCGCGCTGCGTCGGCCTTTGGCGGGCAAAACTCAACAAATCCTGCACGATGACCTTTGTTCGCTGCGTTTCCTGCAGAATGATCTGCAAATCTTCGCGCGCCGACGCCGGCATATCCGGATTCTCCAGAAGCAGGTCCGTAAAGCCAAGAATTGCCGCCAGCGGATTATTCACCTCGTGCGCCACGCCGGAAACGAGCCGCCCGATCGTTGCCATTTTCTCCGAGTGTGCCAATTTCGCTTGCAGCAAAGCCGCGTCCGTGATGTCGGTCATCACCACAACCACGCTGTTCACCTGATTCGATTCATCGCGCATCGGGCTCAGGCTGATGGAGAAATGCCCCATGGAGTCATCGCTGCGCCGGACGCGCACCTCGAGATTCTCTACTTGCTGCCCATGTGCCGTGGTTTGCAGTGCAGCCTCGAATTCCTCGCGCTGCGTGCCGTCCACCCACTTCACCAGACGGTGCCCGATCAATTCGTCCTCGCGGTAACCCCCCTCGTAACAGCGGCGATTGGCGTAACTGATCAGCCCCGCGGTGTCGAGCACCAGGATCATGCTCTGGGTGGTGTTGAGAATCTTCTGGTTGAAGTCGCGTTCGCGTTGCAGCTGCGACTGAAACATCTTTTGTTCCGTGACGTCCAGCATCAGACCGCGGATCTGCACTACGCGTCGCTGGCTGTCACGCACCGCGCTAATATTCTGCAGCGTGTGCAGCAGGCTCCCGTCTTTCCGCCTCAGCGTCTCTTCGTAGTTCCGCAAAACCCCGCGCTCCGCGATTGCTCGCACCAGACGGTCTTTCGCCGCCGGTGTGGGATACAGATGCGAGCTGACATCCGCCTGCAACAATTCCTCGCGCGAGTCGTAACCGAGCATGCGTACCATTGCATCATTTACGTCCAGGAACTGTCCCTCGGGCGTGGCGAAGAACAAACCTTCCTGGATGCTGTCGAAGAGTTCGCGGTAGCGCCGCTCCGCTTCTCGCCGGTCTGTAATGTCCTTCAACACGTGAATGGTGCGCGTCTCTTCGTCCGTCGCCCCTTGCGTGCGCGAAGTAGAAACCAGGAAGGTGCGCCCTTCTGAAGTGGCAATATATTCTTCGCGTGCTTGCTTCGTATTGCGGCAGAAGGGGCAGGGCATCGCGCTCCCCGTTTCTGCAATGTGGCGTAGGCTGCTCATCGGTTCGCCGACCAGCGCTACCGGAGAAATGCCGAGGTGCGTCGCCAGCGAGCGGTTCGTGCGCACAATCCGCCATCCCTGATCGTGCACGGCGATGTAATCGCTGATCGCGTCAATGTCTTCGACCCAGTGCTTCTTCGAGCGCTCGAGTTGCGAGAACCGCCGGACCTTTTCCATCGAAAGCGCCGCATGGCTTCCCAGTGCGGCCAGCAATTCTTCTTCTGTGGGTGAAAACTTGGCAGCGCGCCGAACCAGGCAGAGCGTACCCATCAATTCACCGTCGCTCGCATCGATTGGATGGAACGCGCAATACAAAGGACCTGCGCCCAGGGGTAACACTTCCAGTCCGCGGCGCTTCCGGGTGATATTTTCCGCGAGCCAGTTGCGGTCCGCTTCGCTCCCGGGAAATTCCTGGTTCGCCCCGTACATCTCTACCTTGCTGCCCTGAATCTCCCCGACTCCGCCCCAGTCCGCATCCAACATTTTCGTCGCTCTAGCCGCGAAGCCCGCGAGGAAGACCGGCAAATCTCGGGAGCTTGCCGCTTCCACTACCAGGTCCATGAATTCTTGAGCGTAGTCAGGGATCGTGCGCGCAGCGGAGTTGCGACTGCGCACGGCCGCAGAACGGCGATTCTGAATTTTTTTTCGCTCACGCATAGGGGGCTTAGGGCCTCCGCGTGCGTCTCAATTTAAGAAGTCACGCACTCTCCACGCTACGCAGCAATCTCAATCTGAGTCAATGGCACTTCCGGCTCTTTGTGCGCATGTGTTACCCGCGCCAGCTTTAACCTATCGACCTGACAGTCTCAGCGTGAGACCGAAACTCACCCTTACCCTTGGCATTGAGACGAGTTCAGTGAGCACTCGAAAAATTTGGCAGGATCCCTCATGCCTCTATATCATTAAGCAAAAAAGCACTTATTTTGCAATTTTCGCGAACTTTGCCCTGCTCTTGTCGCTTCTCCTGCCTTGGCATTGCACTTGCCTTCTCTTGTGTGGGGTATTTTTACGCCTGAGGAGGCTGTTGGTGTATACGCGATTCGAGTGGGGGAAAAAATTGGTGGCAAGTCTTGCAGTCGGTTTCTTCACCATTTCACTTGCTTGTGCAGGGCAGACAGTTGTGGAAGAAGGCAAGCGCAAAGTGAAATCGAAGGTCGCGCCCGTGTACCCCGAATTGGCGAGACGCCTTAGTCTAGGCGGCAAGGTAAAGGTCGAAGCCGTCGTCGCTCCCGATGGCCATGTAAAGAGCGCCCGGGCCGTCGGGGGCCATCCGGTCCTGGTTCAGTCCTGTGTCGACGCCATGAAGGAATGGAAATTCGAGCCGACGCCGGAAGAGACCACTCAGGTTATTGAGTTCGAGTTCAAGCAGTAGATTCCGCGCACCTCGGCGCCGTTGAGGGAACGATTCAGAGACTCTGCTGTGTTTGGGGAGTGGAGGAAGTGACGCAATGACGATAGGACAGAAGCTCTACAGGGGATTTGGGCTGATCTTAGGAATCCTAGCCGTTCTTCTGATCGTGGACCTTGGCGCGATCTGGAAAGCTCGCACGGCCAGCGCCGAGGCCAAGGCCACGCTGGAAAGCGTTCGCACGGCCGAAGCTGTGCGCTACCAGATCATGCAGAACCGCCTTAACCTCAACAATTTTCTCCTCAGTGGCGATCCGCGCGACGAGGACCAGGTCAACCACGGCTTTTCCGAACTCTCGGATCTCATCAAGCGTGGTCAGTCGCAGACCTCCAACGAATTCCTTCACACCGCGCTGATTCAAGTCGAGGGCACGGAAGCGAGTTGGGCGGATAACTTCGCCAAGCCTCTTCTTGCCAAGCGCCACCAGGTGGATTCCGGTGACGCTACCGTTTCCGACCTCCAAATTTTTTACCTGCAAAAAGACCCTGCTTCCTGGCTGACAAAATCTTCCGCCGTTTTGGATCAGGCGAATTCGGACATTAGCAAGGCGCTTGCCGAATCTCAAGGAAACGCATCCCAAGCCAGCGCCTACAGCATTGTCATCATCGTTGTTGGCAGCCTCACCGCCATATTCATCGGTGTGGTCGTTGCCAGGCGCACCGCAAAGTCCATCACCGAGCCGCTACGGCACTTGATCACTGTTGCCCAGGAAATTGGCGACTCCGGCGATCTGGACCAGAACATTGACATCCACCGCAATGACGAAATCGGCGCTCTCGCTACCACCTTCAACAACATGGTGGCTTACCTCAAGGAAATGGCCAGTGTCTCCATGGCCGTGGCCGAAGGCGACCTCACCGTCGAAGTCGCGCCGCGTTCCAAGCGCGACACCCTGGGCAACGCCTTTCTCCGCATGAACCACGGTTTGCAGGAAATCGTTCGCGCCACCCGAGACGGCGCTTCGCAGGTTTCCGCTGGCTCAAATCAGGTTGCCGGTGCGGCCGACGAATCCGCCAAGGTCAGCGTGCAGGCTTCGTCCGCGATCGAGGAAGTCACCAGCACCATGCATGAAATGAGCATCAACGTGCAAAACGTTGTGAAAAATACCCAGGTGCAGGCCTCCAGCGTGGCCGAAACCTCCGCCTCCATCGATCAGATGGTTACCTCGATTCAGCGCGTCGCGGACACTGCAAAAGTGTTGCTCGACATTGCGCATCGTTCCCGCGAAGAAGTGGTCACCGGCATCGGCACCATGGAAAAAGCCACCGATGGCCTCAACCGCACGAATCGCGCCATTCAGTCTTCCGCGGAGATCATCAATATTCTCGGCCACCGCGCCGATGACATCGGCAAGATCATCGAGGTTATCGATGATCTCGCCGAACAGACCAACCTCCTCGCTTTGAACGCGGCCATCGAAGCGGCCCGCGCGGGCGAACACGGGCTCGGCTTCGCCGTCGTCGCCGACGAAGTTCGCAAACTGGCCGAACACTCCCGCAGCGCGACGA
>Ga0306920_100000686_pt1 | contig 40235 bp, 45 predicted proteins | sample flu12Cox44000170_FD_204666 | JGI IMG/M metagenome (GOLD analysis project Ga0306920, IMG submission 204666) | Lab enrichment of tropical soil microbial communities from Luquillo Experimental Forest, Puerto Rico - flux4day.12C.oxic.44.000.170 (v2)... | ecosystem: Environmental > Terrestrial >... | reverse complement strand
TGCAACGCGAATTGATCGACCCAAGGGTCAAGGAGAACTGTGGCCGCCTCGTCAAAACCACCGGCGACGGCGCGTTGGTGGAGTTTGCCAGTGTCGTCGATGCGGTGCGCTGCGCGGTCGAGGTGCAGCGCGCGATGGCCGAGCGCAATGCTGACATCCCAGCCGAGCGGCGCATCGAGCTCCGCGTCGGCATCAACCTTGGCGATATCATTATCCACGAGGGCGACATTTACGGCGACGGCGTCAACCTCGCCGCCCGCCTCGAATCCCTGGCCGAACCTGGCGGAATCTGTGTGAGTAGGGTCGTGCGCGACCAGGTCCGCGATAAGCTGGACCTCCCTTTCGAGGATCTGGGCGAATATGAGCTCAAGAACATTGCTCGCCCGGTGCGCGTCTATGGCCTGCTCAGCGGCGGGACCCCGGCGGTGACGGCACCGGTAGCGCCGGCGATACCCGACAGGCCATCGATCGCGGTGCTGCCGTTCCACAACCTGAGCGCCGACCCCGAGCAGGAATATTTCGCCGACGGCATGGTCGAGGACATCATCACCGGGTTGTCCCGCATCCGCTGGCTCCTCGTGATCGCCCGCAATTCGACCTTCACCTACAGGGGCCAAGGTGTCGATGTGAAGCGGGTCGGCGGCGAGCTGGGCGTGCGCTATGTGCTCGGAGGCTCGGTCCGCAGGGCTGGCAAGCAGGTCCGCATCACCACGCAATTGGTCGAGGCCGAGACCGGCATGCATGTATGGGCCGAGCGCTACGATCGCTCGCTCGACGATATTTTCGCGCTCCAGGACGAGATCACCCTCAGCACGGTCGGCGGGATCGAGCCTAGCCTCAGGGGGGCCGAGATCGAGCGCGTCAAGCGCAAGCGGCCCGACAATCTCGACGCTTACGACCTCGTGCTTCGGGCATTGCCGCGCCTGAGCGCAGCGATGCCTGAGCAGGCCCGCATCGCCGTGCCATTGCTTGAGCGCGCCCTCGCCCTGGAGCCCGATTACGGCTTAGCCCACGGCTGCCTTGCCTGGTGCTTTGAGGTGTTGTTCGTGCGCGATGGGCTCGACCCGGAGATCGCCGCTGCGGCGGTGCGCCACGCGCATGCCGCGATCACTCACGGTCGCGACGACGCCACTGCGCTCGGCATGGCGGGGTTCGTCATATCGTTGGTCGAGCACGATCGACCCACGGCCATCGAGGCCTTCGAATCGGCATTGGCGCTGAGCCCGTCCTGTAGCATCGCGCTGATTCTTGGCAGCATTGCGATGGGTTGGGCGAACGAGGCGGAGCGGGCCCTCGCGTGGGGTGAACGCGCCGTCCGACTGAGCCCGTTTGACCGGCTCATCTTTGCCGCGCACATTGGGCTCGCGGTTGGACATTTTGCGCGGGATCGCTACGAGGAAGCGGTGAGCGCGGCGCGGCGCGCGATCCAATCCAATCCCGGGTTCAGCGTCGCATATTGGGTCTTGGCCGCGTCCCTTGCCGCGCTCGGCCGCATCCCCGAAGCAAAGATCGCAACCGCCAAAGTGTTGGCGCTTTCGCCAAACTTCACGACCGCGGGGACTTTCGCTGGCGTCGGGGCTCCCGCCACTCTCGCAGCACGCTTCACCGAAACGTGCCGGGCGGCAGGGTTACCGTAACCACGCGCAGCCAATAGTTGAGGTAGGTCGTGAATTTATAGCAAGTTCAGCTCGCGGCGCGCGATCAAAGTCTCGTATCGGTTGACTGCGCCGGTTTGGCGTGGGGGTTGGGCGGGTGCGCTCCGAATTGGAGATCCGGTAACGCACGCGACCGACAGGCGTACCGAACCTCGCCCGCTCAAGCGGCCTTTGATCGGCGCTGGCCGTCGCCGAAGAACTTCAGTAGCCGATCAAGAACTTCCATGGTTTCCGCCGGGTCGCGCTCTGCCGGAAATTGCCGACGAGATACCCTTCGGGATCGGCTCAGTTGGGTCCCCATAGGGTTCGGCCGGGTCAGCAGCGGCATCCAACACTGCAGTTTCCGGCGTGACCTACGAACTGGAGCGAGGCGGTACCTTCGCGAAGAGGTCGCCGAGCCCTTCCGCCATCGTCGGATGCGCGAGGATCGCGTCGCGCAGCCGCGGATAGGGCATGTCGGCGAGCATCGCCGTTTGCACCACGGCCATGACTTCGCCGGCCTCGGCGCCAATCATCGTAAAGCCGAGGACGCGGTCGTCGCTTGCCCCCACAAGAACCTTCATAAAGCCCTGGGTTTCGCCGGTCGTCGCCACTCGCCGCACGCCGGTCATCGGCAGGCGGGCGATGCGCACGCGGACACCTTGCTGTTGCGCTTCGCGTTCGCTCAGTCCTACGCGAGCGAGCGGCGGCTCGGTAAACATGCAGTAGGGAACCAACCGCCCGCGCGTGCTGCGGTTGGCGCCCGCCAAATTGTCCCGGATAATCCGAAAGTCGTCGATGGAGACGTGAGTGAACTGCGGACTGCCGGCGCACTCCCCGATCGCCCAGACGTTGGGCGCGGTTGTCTCCAGGCGATCATTAACGCGAATGTAGCCGCGGGCATCCAGCTCGACGCCAACCTCTTCTAGCCCGATGCCGGCGGTGTTGGGAACGCGCCCCGCCGCAACGAGGATGTCGCTGCCCTCGATCTTTTGCTCGCCGGAGGGAGTGCGCACGGTCAGGCTGACGGCGTCGCCGGATTGGCCCTGCACATTGAGGGTTTGCGCCTGGAGGAGAAATTGAATGCCTTCTTCTCTCAAAATTCGGTGCACTTCATCGACGACGTCGGGATCCTCGCGGGCCATCAGCTGAGCACCGGTCTCGATCACGGTCACACGGCTCCCGAAACGGCGATAGGCCTGGGCCAGTTCGAGACCGACATAGCCACCGCCGAGCACCACCAGATGCGAGGGTGCATAGTCGAGTTCGAGCGCCTCGATATGGGTCAGCGGCCTCGTGGCTTCGAGGCCTGGAACCCGGGGGATTGCCGCGTGCGTGCCAAGGTTGAGGAAGACCTGGTCACCCGCCAACACGCGGGTACCGCCGTCATTTAGCCGTACCTCGAGCGTTTTTGGCGCGACAAACCGCCCGCTGCCCATGATCAATTCGGCGCCGCTTGTCTTGTAGTTGTGCAAATGCAGTTCGATCTCGCGATTGACCATGTCGCGCTTGCGCTGGCGCACCTTTGCCATGTCGGTCGTGACCGGACCGGTGATCATCGTGCCGAACTCGGCTGCGTGATGCGCCTGATGCGTTATCCGGGCGCTCCAAATCTCGTTCTTACTCGGCAGGCAGGCGATGTTGGGACAGGAACCGCCGATCCACCGGCGCTCGACGACGGCAGTCCGACGCCCCGATCGCGCCAGATCCCAAGCCAACAGTTTGCCGCCAAATCCACTGCCCAGGATCAGGACCTCAACCCGTTCAGGTTCAGACATGAACTGCCTCCGTTTGGACTGGACCCCTCGAAAAAAGTGAGCGCTTCACCATTTAAGCAGGGCATGAGGGTGAATGCACGAAGCATGCAGCGGTTGCAAAACCGAAGACGACGATCTCGTGCTCTGCCAGTCCGGTCCGAATCTGAGCCGGCGCGCCTTGCGAAGCTCGGTCCATTCGTTACCTCTCGTTCGAAGCGCCCGCTTCGACCTCGAAGCTGTGACACCAGATGCCGGAGGATGCCGCCGGTTACTCCCGTTTCCTGGGCCGAGCGATGAGCTGATCGACGACGTCGTCCTGACATTGCGCCCCTGCATGGCCGCCGTCAGCCCAACGTCCCCATCCAGCCGGCGATGGCCCGCCCGATCTCGTCCGGCGAATCTTCCTGAACGAAATGGATCCCGGCCACCGTCTTCTCGGTCAGCGCTGGCCACCCGCGGACGAGGTTGATCAGCGTATCATTGGTGAGGATCGCACCTGGCTCAGCCTTCAGGAACAGTTTGGGCACATTGCTCGTCCCCACCCAGTCCGCGTATTCAGTCGCGATCGCATGCACATCGGCGGGCTCGCCCTCGATGGGTATTTGCCGGGGCCAGGTCAGCGTGGGCCGTCGCCCCTCGCCAGGCTCGGCGAACGGCCGTCGATACTCCGCCATCTCCTCGTCGGAGAGCTTACGCAGGATGGCGTTTGGCATGATATCTTCAATGAAATAGTTGTTCTGCAAGACCATCGCCTCGCCGGCCTCCGAACGCAGCGCCTCCAAGGCTTGACGCATTCCCATCTTGTCCCAGTGGTCCCGGCCCTGCGGCGCCACAATCGCTTCCATGAACGCGATTCCCTTCACAGCCTCGCGATGGCGGTTGGCCCAGTCGAAACCGAGGGCCGAACCCCAGTCATGGATGACGAAGGTGACCCGCTCGCGGACATCCAGGGCCTCGAGCAGGGCGTCGAGGTAGCGGCGATGCTCGACGAAGCGATACGAGCCGGGGCCACTGTCAGGCAGCTTGTCGGAGTGGCCCATGCCGATCAGGTCGGGGGCGATGCAGCGGCCTAGTGGCTGGAGGTGCGGCAACACGTTTCGCCAGAGGTAGGACGAGGTGGGATTGCCGTGCAACAGCACGATGGGGTCACCCTGTCCCACCTCCACGTACGCCATCTCGCGGCCGAGGACCCGCCGCCGCTGTTTTTGGTACGGAAATGCCGCGGAGATCATGTTCGTCATGTTCGCTTCTCCCTGTAGTAAGCGCCTAAGAATGTCTTCGGGCAGCACTGCGGGCGCCTGACGGCTTATAGTCGCGGCTGTCGAGGCCGCCGAATTTCTCCAGTACGATCGCACTCATGCCAATTCTCCCGGTGCAGTCAGGGGATGAGGAAGTCGCGGATCGCCGTCGCGATTTCGACGGTAACGCTGTTCGCGGTAGTTGGTTCCGGCCAGAGCGCTTCAAAATAGACGGTCGTCATCGCATCTCAGGAAGTCGGCTTTCGATGCGCCAAGACCAGGCATGGGCACTATGTTTGGGTAACGGACCGCTTTATTCCGGAGATATCGGCTTCCCAACTACCGGCGGATCGGGTTTCAGATACGCGATCAGGCAACAAATACAAATTCCGAGCCTAGCTAGCGGATATTTCAGCGCTACAACCGAAGCCACCCCGAAAAGACACAAAGTCGTGATTGATCGGAAGCGCATGATCTTGCGCACAGTCAACGAGACCTGATCAACCGGAATTCGGTCGATGACCTCCCAAACCAAACATATGTAAGTGGCGTTTACGAGAAGAAAACCGCCGCATAGAAGCATAGAAGGCAACAGGTTGAGGCGCCAACTCGCTGTTCGCCATCCAGGCGGTAGAGAGTGGAAGAAGCGACATGGAAAACAGATGCGCGAAATTGAACCATAACAATCGAAGGTTCGCCTCGGTAGCATAGCGCAAGAGATAATGGTGATTGATCCAGACTATGGCGATGAACAGGTAGCTCACCGCGTAACTTAGCCATGTGGGCCAAAGCAACAGAAGTGCGCCAAAGGTGGGGATCTCAGGTGGGTGCAGATTGAAAACCAGCACTGTTATAAGCACAGCGAAGACACCGTCCGAGAACCCGCTTACTCGCTCCAGGGTCGGTCTATGGAGCGCGGTATATCTTTTCCTGCGCATCGAGGCCGAGTCGTGATCTCTGGCACGTGATTTATCAGGATGACGGGTCCTGGGCTCGGTGCAATAAAAAGTCATTGCAAGGCTGGCAGCCGCTCTGAACGCTGACGCCATATCGTCGGCTTCGGGGTATGGGCCGCATTTCTGCCGGCGCTCGCGGAGGTCCGCACGCTCGAACCTCCCCATTCTAGGCGAGGGGGGGAAGGTCTGGAATCGGCGCTCTGCAGCCGGTGGCTGACGACGCCGCGTATGGCCGAAGATGCCCCAAAGCCGTCATTGCGCGATGCCGGGGCTACAAGGTCTCAGACGGGTGGATTCAGCTCGAATTCAGCACGCTCTATCTGACGGACCGTTTCACGGGCAAGCCACCGACCGAGGAGCCGCTCTACCAGTGGGTTCCAATGGTCGAGTTCCAGTTCGATACCCCACTCGGCGGTGGTTATGGAACGCAGACGGCAGCCACGATGAATCCTGGCCTCGCGTACGTCTTCCCGACGTATCAGCCGCCATTCGCCGACAAGGTCTTCGACCAGCCTTTCACTGCGTCGCGACGATCGTTACTGATTGCACGCTGCCGCCGTCACCCATTATACCGAGCCCCGACGGGTTAATGACGATACTCGCCGTCGCGCATTGCACGCAACTCAGCGCGAACGTCCCGCCGTCATCGGCATAGGGCGAGCCGAACATGATCGTACCCGTGAACGGCGAGCCGTCGCTCCACGCCGCCGTCACCGTCGCTACCACCGTGCCCGGTGGCGTGTTGTCTGGGATTGACGGCATCTGCGGGCTGAAAGTCAATGTCAGAGTTGCTGGCGCCGACGGCGCGCTCGTCTGCGTCCAGCTCCCATTCTGCCAGATCCACCAACTCCCAGAAGCGGTCAGGGCGTACATCTGCCCCCCATTGGCAACCTCCAGATTGGCGCTAACGCCACCATTGCTCGCACTGCCGTTGAGGAGGATCAGCCATTCGCCCGGGCGGCCCGGTGCCGGCCCCCCGAAACTCCAGGTTCCCGCCGCGGTCGTAAGGGTGCCGGTATCATTCGAGATAACGCTGCCGTCCGGAGACACCGATTGCGCCAGCGCAGGCATACACCCCAGCGCCATCAATAGAGCACCAGCAAACCGCCCAACGTGAACCATGCGATTGCCTCGAACATCGTCATCAGGCCTAGGCCCTTCGAGCTGAATAACCGCAAGCCCGTCAACGTAGCGTCCATGACGCGTCCCTTGTGACGTCAAGAGAGCGCTGCACGGGGAATTCCTGTCTCAAGGCTCACGAATAGCCCCGTCTCGCGGCGAAAGACGGAGGTCAGATGGCTCTGGTCGGAAAACCCCGCCTCCTGGGGAATCCAGGCAAGACCACACGACCACACTGGCCGGCGGTCAGCCAATCCTGGCGCTCGACATGTACGAGCACGCCTATCAGATGGATTATGGCGCCAAAGCCGGCGACTACGTCGACGGCTTCATGCGAGTGATCCGCTGGGCGAATGCCGACGCCCTTTATGAGTGCTATAGCCGAGGGTGAAACCGAAGCAACCGGCACACGGGGGCGGCTACGTTCCCAGTGTGGCGAGCGCGGGGAGCGGACCGTTAGGCCACGTCAATCCGGCGGACGGTCGGCCATCGGTCGAACTCGCCGCCACGGTCGCGACCGCTTTAACGACTGCTTTCGGCGCAACCCTGCCGTTGCCGCGCGTTCCGGCGAAGGTCCCTTCACCGAACCCACAGCGGTCGTTCGCCCTTGGTAGCGGGTACCGGGCGCTGTCGCGGGCGGGCGGCTCGGATCACGCTCTTCTGGCGTAGGGAGCGGGCCGGCGGAAGCGGCTCTTAGCGGCTGAGCTTCGTGCGCGCGGCGCCGAGGTCTCTGGACGTATCCTGGCACGCGGAGTGGCGCGCATCGCCCCGGCATAAGGGTACCCCCCTAGCCAGTACGCAGGACCCGATGGTCGGGGTCGGCGTAATCCCCGCGGACGCCACATCACCACCTCCTCCGTCCCCTTCCGCCAGCGGTTCATCCCCGGGCGTGCGGGGAACCCCGGCACCGCCGGCCGGCTAGAACCTACAAACCGCTGCACTAACCTGAATACGGCCGGCTCCGTCTAGATCGAGCACCTTGCCTTCTGCTTTGCCGTGCCGTTCCCCCCTCTGTAATCTCGGATGTTGTCGCCGTTTTGGCTTACGACGCCTTGCCGATCCACTTCTGCAATTCGGCGAGCGGCACCTTGCGGCCGTGCAACGGCAGGATCTGATCGATTGCCAGCTGCAGCCGTTCGATGTTGTCGTACAGATTGACGCTGGCCGGACTGGGTTGTGGCGGCGGGGCGGTGTTGGGCGGCGCCGGCGTATAGAGGTCGGCTTCGACCAGCAGCTTTTCCTTCGGCAGGTATGCCATGATCAGCCCATCAGCGTGCGTGTTGCCCTGGATCCGGTAGAGTTCCACGCTGTGCGTCGCATCGCTCAGCACGCGTTTGTCCGGCATCCCCTCAACCGTTGCCTTCTTACCGCTCTCGGCCAGCTTGTCGGGGTGGATCGAGCGCGGCGCAGCCAGGCTCTGCTCCAGAAACGCCTTGGTCGAGTCGTGCGTGATGATTGTCGCACCCTCGGCGGCAAAAGCACCGAGACCGCCGGCGTGATCGAAGTGGTGGTGGCTGTTGACCACGTACTTGATCGGTTTGTTCGGTACGAGGTTCTTCACCTCGGCAATGACGGCGTTGGCGCGGGCATCGTCCAGCGGTCCTTCGATTACCACTAGATGATCGCTCATCTCGACCAGCACGCTGTGGTGGGTGCCGCCGGTCAGGTACCACACGCCGTCGGCGACCTTGTCGGCCTGCACCTTGATGCTGGCCTGGCGGACATTGTCGGGCGGCTGGATATTAGCTGGCGCGTTTGGCGTGACTTCATTGATGGTCAGGTCGAGGGTCGGAAAACCGCCCTGCTTCTGGGTGATCTTCGTCGGGAACTGTACACCGCCGAAATCCTTGTAATCGGCGTAGACGGTCTCGGTCGGCATGTCGCCGAGGACCGGATTGGTGTTCCAGGACTCGACTTTCTCGATCAGGTTCTTGTCGTTGGCCACCGCCCTAACCTTGAACTGGCCCGGCACCGTGAACGAGATCGTCGTCGTCTTCTTGCCGCCTTCCTCCTGCGCCTGCACGGTGGCGTTGTACTTGAGGGCGGCCTTGATCAGGCCATGCGGCGTGATCCACAGCTGATGCAGTCGATCGCCGACGACCGCGGGTGCAGGATTGATCGGACCCTCGGCGAGCTGACCCCGGGCCAGCGTGCCGCTCACCGCCGTCGTCAAGCGCTGGCCGCCGGGGATTGGCAACCCGCCCCCGCGCGCCACCGGATCGCCCTCGGCCCGGACCACCTCATCGCGCATTGCCGGCGTCTCGTACTCGATCGTGCGGGTGTAGCTCTTCAGACCAAAGCGCGGCCATGGATCTCCGGGGGTGAAGCTCTGGCCAAACGAGAAGAAGGCACCGCTACCGGAATATTGTAGCGACTTGACCTCGCCCATGGCTTTGCTGACGCCATCGAGCGCGGTTTTGGTTTCCTGGCCATAGCCAAGATGCGGTGCGAGGACAAAAGCAACGAGAACGAGGATCGATTTCTTCCACATACGCTTCCTCCCGGTTTGGTCGTTGGGCTTGGACAGAGGACCGTTGGCTACGTAATTGGGGCTCTTTTGCAGCCAATCTTAACCGACATTCCCTGGAATTCCCGGTGGTTTTGAGGCCAAGATCGCGCTCTTGGGTGTCGTTGGCAACGGCAAATCGCCCCACTGTTCTCGCCGGCATTCGAACCGACAAGTTGATGGCTCCAGGGCACTGAAACGGGCTGCGGCAGCTGTATCAAGACGCACCCTGCCGTCGTCGCCTATATCGTCCGCCTTCCGCGCGCTTCATGCGGCGGTGGACGGCTCCCGTTGTCGGGCGATCGGTGACAAGTGGCCGTCCGAGCCGGCCTCGGTAATCACGCCCCCAATGGGCGCCGCCGGGTCGCTCGCGCCGGCACATGTAAGTCGGTCCCCTTCAAAAGCCGTTCTATTTCGGTCAGCCGGCGCAGCAGCGCAGGCAGCGTTTCGTGCTCGTTGCGGCGCTGCTGTCGAAGCCGGGCGACCTCGTCGCCGAGCCGGCGGATCTCGGTTGCTAGTGCCGCCGGCCAGCGGTTGGGAACGCCGCGCTTCCGGCCCGCCCCAACCCGCGCACCGCCGTGGGCAAAACGCGGTCTTGAAACATTATCAACGGTCATCACGCTCTTTCCTTGCCGACGAGGCTCGCGGTCAGATTACGCTCGCTCGGGTTCTGCGATCTCCAGCATCTTTAGTTGGGCCGGTGGCAGATGATGCTCAATGATCAATCAAGGGGAATGCCGGAGATGCGGTAGCACTCGGCCATTAGGTCCTCCTGGGTCCGGACGTCATTCACGATCGCGTTCGGCGCACGAAGGCGCTGATGATAGAAATACCCGCCCGTCGATCGCGCCAACTCGTCCTCGCTCGTGGCGAGCCACGCCTGGGTTACACACCCCTGATGCAGATCGTCCGGGGCTGAAGGTCCTCCCATCTTCGTCGCCACCCATCCAGGCTCCAGCGCATTGGATCGGACGTTCTTCCAACGCCGGGCGACGGCAAATGCGAGCAGGACATCGCACAGCTTGCTCTCCGCGTAAGCAGACGAACCGCTCCAGGCTCGCCTCGTCCAGAGCAGATCGTCCATACGCGGTCGCACGCCGCGGTGCATGCCGGAGCTGACATAGACCAGCCTACCCGGCGTTTCGATCAGCGCCGTCAGAATGTAGGGCGCGAGCACATTGACGGCGAAGACGCTGGGGACTCCGGGCTCTGTTTCCACCCGCTGCGTCTCGCGATAGCCAATGCCGGCATTGTGGATGACGGCGTCGAAGCGACCGAGCTTGTTAATCGCCTCGGCAACAGTCCTCGCCCCGGCGACGGTGCAGAGGTCCCCGGAGACAGCTCCTCCGGCGTCGGCTGCTGCCGCGAGGGCGTCGCGGCTCCGATCGTCATTTCGCCCGTGCAAAACGACCTCATGACGTTGCTCGATCAGGAGCCTCGCCGCCATGAGACCCAGGCCGTCCGAGGATCCTGTTATGAATACGCGTGCCACTTCCGGCTCCTTCTAACCTCGCCGATCCATCCGGCGTTACGATTCCCGGACGGTCGCTTTGTGCTACCGCTATACCGCTATCCTACCCCAATCCGTTCCGCCTACCCGCGAGCCACTACGGGGTCTCCCTTTCGCGAAACTGCCGTGATCACGCGCCTGATGCGCGCACGGGTCGGCGGAAAGACAAGAAGCGCCCTACCGTCGCGCGCGCTTGACAGGCTTGAGCTTGTTCCCCTGTTCCCGAGACCAGGATGGAACACTACCTCCCTACGACGTTTTCTGTCGCGCAATGCAGGCCGATAGTCGCGTGAGAGACCGATTCAGCGCCCCCGTTCTCCCCTGTGTATGCGCCTGCATATCGCAGAGGACGCGTCACTCATGCGCCCGCATTTGCTCTGTCACGCGTCACCGGGGAACTCGACCTTTAGGGAGCGTAGGCCTGTTTCCCAGCGCCGGCGCTCACCAGGCCGTGTCGTCTGCGCGCCCGGAGCATGTGGGCCTCACCGACCTGTGTTGCGCGTCATGTCAAGTGCGTATCCCACAAAGCGGTGGAACGCGTCGATGTCCGCGGCGCGGTCATCCTCCGAAGGGGGTGCAGCCAGCGCAGCTCAACCAGTCCCGAGATCGCCCAAGGGGGAGATCAATCATGGGCACACTCTGCCCCGGCGGCGGCGCTCGCGCCACCGCCGTGTGCGCTCGGCGCCGGGCGAGGGCGGGGTGGCAGGGCAGTGACAGGTTCCATCCCGGTAATTCCTCAGATCTCCGACCGCGCCGGATCTCGCCGCATCCCGCGCGGACTATCACTCATTGTACCGTGCCTTGGCGCGGAATTAGGAGTCGTGCGGCCATCTGCGCGGCGATGCTGGGCCCCATCGACGCCGCCGGGTCCGGGTATCGAGGTCCGGTCAGGCCGACCGGCGATCGTCCGCGCAAAACCGATGTGTAATTCTGGTGCAATCTTGCCAAGACAGAGATAAGCCTCTCGGGACGTTTGAAGACCTCGATCACTGCAGTTAGCCTACTTAAGTTATTGAAATAATTTACACGACGCACAATCCAGAATTAAGCAGAATGCCAGCATCCGGGACTCAAAATCTGTTGTCCGAGAGGACGTGGGAGTTCAAGTCTCCCCGCCCGCACCAATAACAACAAAGGCTAGGGCGTATTAGCGATCGTCCGAAATGGCTAGTGGGTCGATCGCGGCAATTTGGCCCTAGCCTGTCCCTAGATGCGTCCTAAAACGCGGGCGCTTGCCTCGATCCTTGGTGCCCGCCACATACCGCACCGTGGCAGGCTCCCCGAGCGACAGCGCAAGCTCGGCGTCCGCGACGAGGATGGCAACTTCGTCCGTTTCCCGTAGCTGCGTCCGGTCAGCGGCAGGAACGGCCCGCGCGACTGGCGCGCTTGGTCGCCGGCACAGAAGCTCGAATACCTGCTCGGCATGACGCTCGACGACATGCACGACATCCTCGCTTGGTCGCCCGATGAACTCGACCCATATCGCCTCGGCGTGCTCGCGCAAGTGGCGCTCACCATCCTGAAGATCGGCGTCAAGGCCGGGTTGCATGAGAAGGCGGACCGCGAACGCGACCGGCAACGCGTGCTCGAAGAGCTCGCCCGCCGGCTCGACGCGAGGAAAGCGAACGGCGCCGCAGCAGACGCGTAGCACAGAGCCTGGATCCTCTCTCCCTCATCGTCAGTGCAGACTTAGCAGATGCATTGTGCATCGCGCACCTCTACAATGAATCGGTGCAGCAAAGCCGGAAGACGCTCAAAATGGACCCGAACTTTGCGATCGCACATTGTGAACTCGGTCAAGCTCTCCAGCAAAAACGCATGCATAACAAAGCGATTGGGGAATTTCAAAGAGCAATCGCGCTTTCCGAAGGCAATGAGGTATTTGATGCTAATCTTGCTTATGCTTACGCCATCTCAGGGCGTAAAAGAAGCGATGAAAATAGCTAAGGACCTTGAAGACCGGCAGAGTCAACACTCTTCAACCGACGCCAGTATTGCTTTGATCCATCTAGGGCTCGGCGATAAGGGCCAGGCAATGGTCCGGCTTAGCAAGGCCTATCAAGCGCGATTCAACCCCTCCATCCTCGTCCGGCCGGCCTTCGATCCTCTCCGGTCCGACGCTCGGTTTCGAGATCTCCTGCGCCGTATTGGCCTCCCTCAGGTCACTCCTGACCGACTCGACTGACCCACGCCCCCTGCCCGGTTCTGACCAATTGCCGATTACCTGTTGGCCCAACCACCAATACTTCACGACGTAGCCGAGCATTGACCACAGGGCGGCGGTCAAAGGACGGCGAGCGTCCACTACTCGACCGGTACGAAGACCGAATGCCGGATCTTGCCCTCGACGTGCTGCGACAAGTGGCCCTGCCCGCTCGTGTCCTCGACCAGGATCGCTTCTCCGGTGCCGATGACCCGACTCTCGCCGTCGCTGGCGGTTATTTTCACACCCGCGTCGAGATTGATGATGTATTGGCGGCGTGGCGTCGGGTGCCAGTCGATATCGTGCTCGGCCTGGGTTTCACGAAAGATGATGCCGGTCGCCGGCAAGCGTTTGGACAATTTGCTGCCGCGCCTTTCCTCGACCCACTCCACTGCGATGTCGCGGAAATGCGAGTGGCCGCTGGCGTCGGTGTACAGATTATGTATGCGCATGGGAGTCCCTCCTCGGAAAAATTGAGCATAGGCCGGCTGCTCGGCGGCGTCACGATCCTGCACGCGTTGTTCCTAACCGAAACCCTCGTCCATCACGCGGCGAATGTCTGTGGCACTCATTCCGCTCAGGCCCAAGCGCGCGAGCGTGCGTGCCTCGGCCGCGAAGTCTCTCCCGGTCATGCTTTGGACGACCGCGACGAGCGCGTCGATCGCCGTCGGCGGCACCCCTGCCGCAGCGCCCAGCGCGTTCATCGGGATCAGGCCAGTCGGGACGTCTTCCGTAATGAATTTGTGCTCCAGCGAACTCGGCGTGCCGGTCGCCTGATAGGGCCCGTCGCTGTTGTACGTCAACCGCCGGCAGGTTTCGACGAGACTCGCTTCGCGCACGCCGTAGACGCGATCGAACCAGTCCTCCAACGTCGGGACAGCCGCACCCAGAGCCGCAGCGACCATCACTCGCTCGCGATTGATCGCCTGGTAGAGGCGGGCTACTGCCGGTGTCACGCCTTCGGCGTAGAATCTGTAGGTGTCGCCGCTCTCGATCCGCGCGGCATTGGCCACGCAATTTGCCACATGCAACATTGCATTGGCATTGGTGAACCCTGTGTAAAGAGGGTTCGGTGATGCCACGGCCTGTGGGAACAGCGGCAACAAGCGCCGGTGCACCGCTGCAATGCGATTGCCCGGGAACGCAGCGATCTGCAGCCAGCGCTTTGCGACGATCGGACGAATTCGGGTCGGCGAGAGCCGCCGGCAAGAATAGGGGTAATTGTCCATCTCGGCGACCGCGACGTCGGCATGGCAGCCGGCCTCGTCGAGCGCTCGGCGCACGATCAGCGATCCTCCGGTATTGCCCTGGACCAGCAAGATCATTTGGCCGTCGCACAGCAGAGGTGCCAGCGATCGCGCCACTGTCGCCTGCGCGTTACCGCCGGTCACCACGATGACGAGATCGGCACCGTCGACGGCCGATCGCAGATCGCTCGTTACGCGCTCGACGGCGGCGAACCCGGCCCTCTCGCCCTCGACATCGATCCCGCCAGATGCGCGGATGTCGGAAAGCCTCGCATCGTCGATGTCGTGCAGCCGCAGCTTGTACCCGGCGATCCCCAGCTCAGCGGCGAGGTAAATTCCGCCAATTCCGGCGCCGATAATTGCGACCGTCTCGACCGTATCTCTGCTCATCACGATTGTTTCCCTCGCGCTGTGCTGACCGCGAAAGTAATCCGTCCGTTCGGTGCTGAACAGCGACGGTTGACATGAACATGGTAAAGCCATATTCGAGCAGACGGCAGGCATGATCAAATTAAAGGGCAAGCTCCGTCGGTTCGTCGCCCGGTCCTGGGCCCTATCTTGGTGCTATTACCGGCTGCATGGCTTGGCTCTGACCGGGCGGCCCGGTGAGTACGTCTGGTACTTCGCCTATGGCGCCAACATGCATGACCGCGCCTTTCGCGTGCGACGTCGCATGAGACCGGTTGAGCAGCGCGTCGGACGCCTCCGCGGCTATCGCCTTCGCTTCAATCTCGGAGGTCGGCCTGAGGGCCGAGCCGCACCGGCTAATTTATGGCCGGACGCGGAGGCCGAGGTCTGGGGCGTGCTCTACAGGGTCAGGCGTCGCGATCTCCTCCGCCTCGATTCGACCGAGGGAGTTCCCGGACGCGGCTACCGGCCCCAATGGTTCGAGGCCGAGGACCGCGACGGTGGCATCCTCGCTGCTGTAGCCTACATCGCTCGCGGCAACGAGACGGACGGTAACCCGTCGCTCCGCTACCTGACCTTGTTGCGCGAGGGAGCGCGGGCCAACGGACTGCCGGGACATTGGCTGCAATTCCTCGACAGCGTCAAACACGCGAAACGAGCGGGTGCCGCCGAATGATCCGCTTTTCCGACGAAGCCTGGGAGCGCACGGCGCGACTGCGCGAAGCGATCCACCAACTTCCGTTCAATACCGAGCTCGCCGCCGGCTCGTTGGCCCGCGACCGTTTCCAGAGCTATATTATTCAGGATTCGCTCTATCTCGGTCGCTTTTCGCGCGCTCTCGCGATCGCTGCAGCGAAGGCTCCCGACAGTAACACGATGCAGTCCTTTGCCCAGTCGGCGCTGAGCGCCATCGCCGTCGAGCAAGCGCTGCACAGCCGATATTTGCGGGAATTCGGCATCGACCCCGCCCGGATCGGCGAGGCCGAGGTGTGGCCGGATTGCTTAGCCTATACCAGCTACCTGATCGCCGCAGCCTACCACGAGCCCTGGGAAATCCTTGTCGCGGCCCTGCTGCCGTGCTTCCGCATCTATTGGGATGTTGGGTGCGCCATAGCGCAGAAGGCGGGGCCCGAGAACCCCTATCGGGCATGGATCGATACCTATGCCGACGCGCGCTTCGGCAAAGCGGTGGAGACCGCCGTTGCGACAGGAGATCGAGCTGCCGCCGCCGTCACTACCACGACCCGTACGGCGATGCTCGTGGCGTTCGTCCGCGCCTGCCAGTACGAATGGCTGTTCTGGGACGGCGCCTACCAGCGCCGGAGCTGGCCCTCTTTCGACTAGCGGCGCGGTGCCCCTAGTCGCTGACCGGGTCGAGGCGGAAGCCGTCACCCCAGCGCCTGATGTGGCCAACCGAGGGCGACGGGAAGTGCATCGTGCAGCACAGGGTCGCGGTCTCGCAGTAGCGTTCGAGGAAGGCGCGGCGGGTGGCCGAGGCCTGCTTCTGATCGTAATCGACGCGCATGACGAGGTCCGGATAGCGCGCCTGGATCGGCGAATGGATCAGGTTGCCGGTGAATACGGCCTGGTCGCCACCGCGCCCGGCACAGACCGCGAAGTGGTCGGGCGTATGGCCGGCGGTCGGGGTGAGCCGGACATGGTCGTCGAGCGCGTGGTCGCTCGTGACCAGCTCGGCCTTTTTGGCGTCGATGATCGGCAGCACGCTTTCCCGCATCGCGTCGAGCGGGGTGTCCCGATGGACGCCGTCCCAATATTCGTATTCCTTTTTGGAGAACAGGTACTTGGCGTTCGGAAAGGTGGGCATCCAGCGGCCGTTTTCGAGCCGCGTATTCCAGCCGATATGGTCGCCGTGCAGATGCGTGCACATGACGAAGTCGATGTCGTCGACCCCGACGCCGGCCCCTTTCAGCGCCTGCATCCAGTTGCCGTCGGTCTTCTTGTGGCAGGTCGGGCGCAGCGGAAACGTCTTGTCGTTGCCGATGCAGGCGTCGACGAGGATCGTGTGGTGCGGCGTCTTCAAGACGTAGGATTGGAAGCAGAGGACGGCCTTGTCGCCGGCGGGGTCGAGTGCGGCGGGCTCCAGCCACGACCGGTTCTCGTCCAGGAGTTCGCGGCTCAGACTCGGTAGAAACTCCAAGATCGGCGTAAAGCCGGCCTCTTGATCGACGATCCGATGGATCGTCATGTCGTTGATACCAAAGCTCGTGCGCATCGTCTCGGCCCTCATCAAACATGGTCTATTATCCTCGAATTCGATGGTAGCTCCCGATTCGCCGCGCGACAAACGTATTGGCTTACCGCAGTCCCCGCCACGACAGGGCAGGGGGCTGATCGTCGCTGCCCCGGCTTCGGGAAGCGGCAAGACCGTGGTGACAGCCGGCCTTCTACGGCATCTCCGAGGATGTGGCATTAGCGTTGCCGCCGCCAAGGCGGGACCCGATTTCATCGACCCAACCTTTCACGCCGCGGCGAGCGGCAGGCTTTGTCTCAACCTCGATGTCTGGGCGATGCGGCGAACGACCCTTGCGGCGCTAGTCGCCGGGCTCGAGGCCACTGCGGATCTGATCTTGTGCGAAGGTGTCATGGGGCTGTTCGACGGAACCGGAGCGGAGGGCGAATCCGGTTCCACGGCAGAGCTCGCGCACCTCACCGGCTGGCCGATCGTGCTGGTCGTCGACGCGCACGGCCAAGCCGCTTCAGTGGCCGCGTTGTTGCGCGGGTTTGCTACTCACCAGCCGGCGGTGCCCCTCGCCGCCGTGATTTTCAACCGGGTCTCGGGCGCGCGCCACCGCGCGGTCCTTGAAGGTGCCGCGGCGCGCCACCTGCCCGATCTCGCCTGTCTCGGCGCCCTGCCCTCGGATCCCGCGCTTATCCTTCCGTCGCGCCATCTCGGCCTGGTTCCGGCAGGCGAGGCCGCAGATGCCGAGCATGTGATCGATCGCACCGCCGCGTTGGTCGGAGCCAACCTCGATGTGGCTCGGCTGCTGAGGCTGGCGCGATCCTCGACCCTCGATGACGCGCCGCCGACTCGCTGCATCCCTCCCCTGGGGCGGCGCATCGCCGTGGCACGCGACGACGCGTTCCGTTTCGCCTATCCGGCGCTGATCGAAGGGTGGCGGCGAGAGGGGGCCGAGCTCGGTTTTTTCTCACCTCTCGCGAATGAACCGCCCGATGCCGCTGCCGATGCCGTCTATCTACCTGGTGGTTATCCGGAGCTTTGGGCGGGCAAGCTAGCCGCCGCCGACGCTTTTGCCGCAGGCCTGCGCCGCGCCGCTGCTCAGCGAAAACCGGTGTATGGCGAATGCGGCGGCTATATGGTCCTCGGCGACTATTTGATCGACGCCGAGGGGCGCAGACAGCGGATGGCGGGGCTGCTGCCGTTAGCGACGAGCTTTGCAGACCGACGGCTTCATCTCGGCTATCGCTGCGCGACCCTGCTCGCCACCGGGCCGCTCGGTGCGACCGGCAGCCACTTTCGCGGGCACGAATTTCATTATGCGACGGTTGTCCAAGATGGCGCCGCCGATCGGCTAATGACGGTAACGGACGCAGCGGGAACGGATCTGGGAGCTTGCGGCTTACGACAAGGCTCGGTGTTCGGCTCCTTCATCCATCTCGTCGATCAAGCGTGACCCGTAGATACTTCAATCCAGCCTGACCTGGATCTCGTCGCCGACAAGCCGCACTTGGTAGGTCTTCAAATCGTCAGTCGCCGGCGGGTCGAGCACTTTTCCAGTACGAATGTCAAAACGCGCGGCATGCAACGGGCACTCGATCACATCGCCGTCGAGCCAGCCGTCGGACAGGCAGGCATAGGCATGGGTGCAGATATTGTCCGTTGCAAATATTCCGTCATCGGCGGCGTAGAGCGCGATCGAGCGGCCCGCAACCTCGACACCGAGAACCTCGCCTTCGGCCAAATCGCCGCATCCGGCGGCTCGCACCCAGCTCGCATCTCCGGTCATCGGCTCGCCTCCGGACCGTTCAGGGACGCGCGACGATCCGCGGTGCGCGGGAGAGGAAGGCCGGGAGATGATCGCCAAAACCGACGACCTGCCGACTGTCCTGCCCTTTACGTTCCTGTTGCCCAGTTCGCCGAGCCTCGGCGACGCTCGGAAACGGCGTCACGTTCGACCCGGCCGTATTCGGCAATGGCGCATCAGTCACGCGCGGCCGGCGATCCCGCCGCGGTGGGTGAACCTCGGCCGGCGCCGACCGCACGCCGGCATCGCGCGTGCGGGCGTGCCGGCGATTATCGGGTCGAGCAGCGCGGCGCGGCGAACGTCTTTTTCGCTCATCGTAGTCGAGTTCGGCCTCTTCAATCCCGGGGATGACGCACAACGGGATCTCCCTGCCGATCAGCTTGACGATCGCGGCGACGGCTCTACCGTCCTCGGGTGCCGCCAACATAAAGGATCGGCCTAGTCGGCCGGCGCGGCCGGTCCGGCCAATGCGGTGCACATAGTCCTCGGCGTGGATCGGTACGTCGAAGCAGAAAACGTGGCTCATGCCTTGAATGTCCAGGCCGCGAGCCGCGACATCGCTGGCGACCAGCAGCCGGATCTCGCCCCTGCGGAAGCGCTCTAGCGTCTCTGTCCGTTTCGGCTGCGGCATGTCGCCGTGTAACGCCGAGGCATCGAAGCCGTGTCGGGCGAGCGAGCGGAACAGGATGTCGACGTCACGTTTCCGGTTGCAAAAGATCAGCGCGTTCTTGACGTCTTCGGAGCGGATCAGGCGGCGCAGTGCTTCGCACTTGTCTTCCGGGCGGATGACGACGAGCGATTGCACGACAGTCGCCGACGGCGAGGCGGGTGGTGCCACCGCGATCTCCACCGGGTCGCGAAGAAACGCGTCGGCCAGCTTGCGGATTTCGACCGGCATCGTGGCCGAGAAAAACAGCGTCTGCCGCGGCTCGGGCAAAAGGCCGACGATGCGCTCGACATCGGGGATGAACCCCATGTCGAGCATCCGGTCCGCCTCGTCGATCACCAGGATGCGCGCGTCCGACAGCAGGATCTTGCCGCGTCCGTACAGGTCGAGAAGACGCCCCGGGGTAGCGATCAGCACGTCGACACCACGATCGAGCTTGCGCTCCTGATCGATAAAGCTTTCGCCGCCGATCAGCAGCGCCATCGTCAGCCGATTATGCTTGCCGTAGAGCTCGAAGGAAGCCGCCACCTGGGTCGCAAGCTCGCGTGTCGGCTCGAGGATCAACGAGCGCGGCATTCGTGCCCGCGCGCGTCCGGCCGCCAGCTTATCGATCATCGGCAGCACAAAGCTCGCCGTTTTGCCGGTTCCCGTCTGCGCACAACCGAGAACGTCCCGGCCGCGCTGGACGTAGGGGATCGCTTGTTCCTGGATCGGGGTGGGGATCGTATAGCCGGCGTCGGAGATTGCCTGAAGAACTTCAGGCGATAGACCAAGTTCTAAAAAACCCATCGAGAAGTTGTAGCCTTTTTGGAACAATTACGAGTGTTGTAGCTATTTGGGTTCGATAGCGGAAATGTCAAACATTTTTTGGCTGTGAGGTATGCTCGCCGAACAGGATAAATCTCGTTACCAGCGAAGAGAGCAGTATCTCGGCAACGAGCGTCAGCGACGGCGATATTGGGGACGAGGTGCCATTGGTGGTGCCGCGCGTTCGTCTTTGTGGCGGAAATTGATGCGGCCCTTGGTCAGGTCGTAGGGGGTCATTTCCACGGTGACCCGATCGCCGGCGAGGATGCGGATACGGTTTTTCTTCATCCTGCCGGAGGAATAGGCAAGAGTCTCGTGCCCATTGTCGAGCTTTACTCGGAAGCGGGCGTCGGGGAGCAGCTCCTGCACGGTGCCTTCGAATTCGATCAGGTCTTCCTTGGCCAAACAGATCTCCTCGATAAAGGGACGGGGGCGCCAAGGCGCCCCCGCGTCAACATTCCGCCCTCCTCAGACCGGGCGCAAATTCACCGCAGAAACGCGGCCGCGCTGACCTTGCTCGAGCTCATAGCTCAGCTTTTGGCCCTCACGGAGATTATCCATCCCCGCGCGTTCGACGGCGGAGATGTGAACGAAGACATCAGCGCCGGGAGTTTCGGGCTGGATGAACCCGTAACCCTTTTGCGCGTTAAACCATTTGACCGTACCGGTCGCCATTAGCAAGAACTCCAAGTAGTATCTACGCCGCCGCGCAAGCGCGACGCATCGGACATCGATTGGCTCGGGAGACACGGTCGGACGATTGCAAACGCCCGCAGGCCGGGAAGCCGAATTCAAACGGGTCGACGCGTCTTAGTTAAGCGGCGTGGCCGATCTGCGCAAGTGGTGTTCACACGTCGAGATCGCGGGCGAAGCGGGCGTTTTTCTGAATGTATTCGAAGCGCAGCTCGGGGCGCCGCCCCATCAGGGTTTCGACCAGCGCCTGCGTGCGGGCGAGCTCGTCGTCCGGGGCTTCGATCGCCGCCGGGTCGGCCTTGGGCGGTAGTGTGACCCGGAGCAATGTGCGCTGCGCCGGATCCATCGTTGTCGCCTTAAGATAGCGTGCCGGCATTTCGCCGAGGCCCTTGAAGCGGCTGACCTCGACCTTACCGCGCCCCGTGAAAGCGGTTTGCTGCAGTTCCTCGCGATGCGCATCGTCGCGGGCGTAGAGGGTCACCTCGCCCTGGGTCAGGCGGTAGAGCGGCGGGAGTGCCAAAAAGAGGTGCCCGTTCTCGACGAGGTGCGGCATCTCGCGAAAGAAGAACGTCATCAACAGCGAAGCGATGTGCGCCCCGTCGACATCGGCGTCGGTCATGATGATGATACGTTCGTAGCGCAACGTCTCTTCGCGGTAATGCGAACCCGAGCCGGCGCCGAGCGCCAGAATGATGTCGGAGAGCTCTTGGTTCGCGCGCATCTTGTCGGCCGACGCGCTCGCCACGTTGAGGATCTTGCCGCGCAGCGGCAGGATTGCCTGGATCTCGCGGTCACGTGCCTGCTTGGCCGAGCCTCCGGCGCTGTCGCCTTCGACGAGAAAGATCTCAGTGCCCAAGGCACTGTCGCGGGTGCAGTCGGCGAGCTTGCCCGGCAGGCGCAGCTTGCGGGTCGCGGTCTTGCGTGCCAGCTCACGCTGCTGGCGCCGCCGCTGGCGCTCCTCGGCCCGTTCCGCGATGCGGTCGAGGAGCAGCCGCGCGGTCGCCGGATCTGCGCTCAGCCAATGATCGAAATGATCCTTGACGGCATTCTCTACGAGCCTGGTCGCCTCGATAGAGGCGAGCCGCTCCTTGGTCTGACCCTGAAACTGGGGATCGCGCATGAAGAGGGACAGCAGCAGGGCTGCGCCCGAGGTGACGTCCTCACCTGTCGCCTGAGCGACGCGACGATTGCCGACGAGTTCACCATACCCTTTGACCCCTCGCACCAGCGCGCTGCGCAGCCCGGCATCGTGGGTCCCGCCTTCGGGTGTCGGAATGGTGTTGCAATAGGAATGGCTGAAGCCGTCGTCCTCGTCCTCGGGCCACGCCACCGCCCATTCGACACCGCCGCCTTCGGCAAAATCCACACGCCCGAGGAATGGCCGCGGCGTCAGCATCACCCGCTGGTCGAGGCTCGCCGAGAGGAAGTCACCGAGCCCGCCCGGAAAGTGCAGCCGGGCCTCGGCTGGAACACTCTCGGGACGCGGAAGCGCCGGATCGCAGGCCCAGCGAATCTCAAGACCGCGGAACAGATACGCCTTGGACCGTGCCATGCGGTAGAGCGTCGCCGGGCGAAATCCGATGCCGCCGAAAATCTCGGGATCGGGGTGGAAGCGTAAGGTGGTGCCACGCCGATTGTTTACCGGCCCGCGGTCGACAAGCCCCGTCTCCGGCACGCCCCGGTGGTAGCTCTGACTCCACAGCCGCCGATCGCGCGCCACCTCGACCTCGAGCCGGTCGGCGAGCGCATTGACGACGGACACTCCAACGCCGTGCAAGCCGCCCGAGGTCCGGTATGCGTCACCGCCGAACTTGCCCCCGGAATGCAGGGTGGTCAGGATGACTTCGAGGGCCGATTTTTCAGGAAAGCGGGGATGAGGATCGACCGGGATGCCGCGACCGTTGTCACGGACTATAACCCAGTCGCCCGCGGCGAGCTCGATCTCGATTCGCGTAGCATGGCCGGCGACGGCCTCGTCCATGGCATTGTCGAGCACTTCGGCGGCGAGGTGATGCAGCCCGCGCTCGTCGGTGCCGCCGACATACATGCCAGGGCGGCGGCGCACCGGCTCCAGCCCTTCGAGAACCTCGATATCCTTTGCGGAATAGCCATCGGTAGATCGCGGGATCGGCGCGTCGAAAAGGTCGGGCATGGTGCGAATATAACGATGGAGGGGATCGGCGCAAGCAGCATTCGGTGTGGATCGAGGCCGACGGCACTACATGTTGGATCTACTGGGAGACTGTCGCTTCGAACACGGTAAAGCCGCGAGAACTTCTGTGCTCCGCGAGGCTTTGCGGTTATGATGTCGCGGATGATGACGATGACCAACGAGCGCAAGATCTGGGAGGCGGCCTTGCTCCTCGTCCGTCGGCACGGTGCCGCTGCCGCGGAAATCGCGCAGCGCGAGGCGCAACGATTTCGCCGCAGCGACGACGAGCTGACCTGTGTCGTGTGGTGCTGGATCGCCCGTTCGACTGCGGAATTGCTCCGCCCGGTCCCCGGCAAGGGCGAGCGGGTGCACTGAGTTCCCGGCACCGCAAGGCAGCGCCGCTCCAATATTCCGTTGTGTCGCGGTCCGCATCCGGAGAGGGAATGTCATGCCAGAGGGTCTATTGGGCCGCCTCGGAGTCCGAAAACACGCGTCGGCGAAGGAATTCGCGGTCGCACTGAACGAGGAGGAGTGGCGGCGCAAGCTCTCTCCCGCACAGTACCGGGTGTTGCGCGAGCACGGTACCGAACGCGCCGGTTCGAGCCCGCTCGACAAGGAGTACGGCGAGGGCATCTACCACTGTGCTGGTTGCGGCCAACCGCTGTTCGCCTCCGACGCCAAGTTCAATAGTGGAACCGGCTGGCCGAGTTTCTCGGCGCCGGTCGAGCAGGCGGTCGAGACGCACACCGACCGCAGTTTCTTCATGACCCGCACCGAAGTGCATTGCGGCCGGTGCGGCGGCCATCTCGGTCACGTCTTTGACGACGGCCCGCAGCCAACCGGTCTGCGCTATTGCATGAATGGAGCTGCGCTCGACTTTCATCGCGGCGAAAAGCCGCCTGCATCGCACGAAGACGAGCCGCCGCGCACCACCTAGAGCCTGCCCTCCTATCCCGCCGCCCGCAATTTCGTCGCGGCGATCGGCTTCGGACGGCCGAGGTCCGGCAGCAGCGCCGTCAGCAAACCGATTGCCGGCAGGAACGCGCACAACTGGTAGACGGTGTCTATGCTGGTGGCATCGGCTACCCGGCCGAGCACTGCGGCTCCGATGCCGGCCATGCCGAACGACAGGCCGAAGAACAGCCCCGCGACCATGCCGATGCGACCCGGCACCAGCTCCAGCGCGTAGACGATGATCGCCGAAGAGGCGGAGGCTAAGGTCATCCCGATCACGACGGTCAGGATGCCGGTCCAAAACAGGTTCGCGTGGGGGAGCACAAGCGTGAAGGGCAGCACCCCGACGATCGAGACCCAGATCACCGCTTTGCGGCCGATCCGATCGCCGACCGGGCCGCCGATCAACGTGCCCACGGCCACCGAGGCGAGAAACGCGAACAGGTAGATCTGCGCGGTCTCGATCGATACGTCGAATCTGCTGATCAGGTAGAAGGTGTAATAGCTGTTGAGGCTGGTCGTATAGAAGGATTTAGAAAAGATCACCGCCAGCAGGATCGCGATCGACCAGGCGACCCGGCGCCGCGACAGTCCGGGTCGTTCGGCCACGTACCGCCTCGCCGACCGAGGCGGCGCAACGCGCTCTCGCCGGTACCAGTTGCCGACCCCGAACAGCACCGCCATCGCCAGCAATGCCGCCGCCGAGAACCATCCGACGCTCGCCTGACCTCTCGGGATCACGATGAAGGCCGCGAGCACGGGCCCGAGCGACGCCCCGACATTGCCGCCGACTTGGAACAGCGATTGTGCCAAGCCGTGGCGCCCGCCCGAGGCCATGCGCGCCACCCGTGAGGCCTCCGGGTGGAAGACCGCGGAACCGACGCCGACCAATGCCGCCGCAAAGACGATCATCGGGTAGCTGCCGGCGCTCGCCAGCAGCAACAGACCGATGAACGTGACACTCATGCCGACGGCAAGCGAGTAGGGTTGCGGCCGACGGTCAGCGAACATCCCGACCGCCGGCTGCAGCACGGACGAGATTAGCTGCGAGGTCAGGGTAATCATCCCGATCTGGGCGAAGCTGAGCCCATAGGCGCCCTTCAGCATCGGATAGAGCGCCGGCAGCAGCGACTGCATCATGTCGTTGAGGAAGTGCGAAAACCCGAGCGCCAGAATGATCGAGAAGGCGGTGCTCTCCGCGATCCGGCGTCGGTCGCCGCGTTCCGCGGACAGGCTGATGCTCATAACTTCGCTCCTGCGTGGCCGCCGGCGGCCGCGGCGCGAGAATAACCCGAACGGAGGAACTACCGGCGCTATGTTGCCTGCGTCTCCGCGATGGCTGCCATTCGAATGGGCAAAGGCTTGGCCTGGATAAGCGCTTGAGGTCATCGCTGTCTGCAATCAATCGTTGTGCAGAGAACCGACAGTTGCTGCATCCTGCAGCAAATCTACAGCAAAACTCCCCTTCAGGTTGAAATGCCCGCTCGACCGTGAGTTGGGAAACCTATGATATGAATTAGGCGATTTTCGGGTCGTGATCCTCGCCATCAGGCGAGGGGAACGGGAATGGGTTGTTGTATCTTGATCGGAACCAACTGAAGGTCGTCATGCGCGGGCCTTGACCCGCGCATCCACGCGGTTGCCGGCGCCGCCAGTGCCTGTTGCGAGGACGTGGATAGCCGGATCAAGTCGATGATCAAGTCCGGCCATGACGCCTCTGAGTTGCACAAGGGTCGTTGCGCTTTCGGACCCGTGCTCATGGCAAATTCCCCGGACAGCCCTGCGCTTTCGCGGGAATGACGAATAAACCACTGCATTCCAATATTCATTATCGGTCGGCCTCTAAGGCGCCGCGCTTGCGGCGCGGGTGCCGAGCGCATAACCTTCGCTGTACCGTTTCTAGAAAGGTCAAACCGGGCCATGATCAAGTTGAAAGGCATCGGCCACGTCAATCTGAGGGTCGCCGACCAGGAGGTCTCGAAGCGGTTCTACCGCGACTTGCTCGGCTTTGTGATCGCCGAGGAAGACCCGGAGCATGGCGGCGTGTTCATGACATTGGGCGACAACTTTCACACGCTCGACATCGGCCAGCATCCCGCGCCCGAGACAGCGCAGCGCCCGCAACGCGGGCAAATCGGCCTCGGACACATCGCATTCCAGGTCGGCAGCTACACAGCCTTGCGCGACGCCTACGCTCACCTCATCGGCAGCGGCGTCGAGATCTTGCGGGCCACCAACCACATCAATCAGCGCAGCTTCTATTTCGCCGATCCCGACGGCAACACGCTCGAGATCTATTACGAGCTGCCGCACGCGTTGGAGCTGTTCCCCGAGGGCCGGGTCGACCAGGACGAGGCGCTAAAGGTCAGCGGACCCGGCGACCCGCTGCCAGACTGGCTGCTCGAGGATTGGCCGGCGCCCGAGATGAAGGCGAGGATCGAGAACCTGCGCCGTGCCTCGGCTTAGCCGATCACAGGGAACGCGACGACACTCGCTGCTGGTCGAGGCTCCACGGTCCGCCGCCGGCGACGAAGATATAGAAGAATACAAAGCAGAACAGAATAGCCAGCTGACCCCCATTGACCAGCGGAAAGAAGCTTTTCGGCGCGTGCGCCATGAAATAGGCCACGGCCATGTCGCCGGACAGGATGAAGGCGACAATTCGGGTATAGAAGCCGATCAGCAGGAGGATCCCTCCGCCGAGCTCGAGCAAGCCTTGAACAACGTGCAGCGGGTCCAGAGCCGAGCCTGCGCTCGGAAACGCGAAAAACTTCTGGGTTCCGTGCTCGATAAAAAGCAGCGCCGCCATGATCCGCAGCACCGACAGCATGCGCGGCGCCCACGTAGCAAATTCCATCGTCCTCTCCCCCCTTCTCGTCGCGGCCACGGGGACTGCCCGGCCGGCGGTGCCCTTCGCCGCGACTTGCTCTCCCACATCCTGCGGGCCGGTAGCGCTAATGGATGCATATGGCTAGCCGCTTCGCAATGGGCGCGCGAAAATGTGATCGCCGGATGTCCGCATCGCCCCGACAATGCGGCGATCATAATTTGAGGGAGAGCCTGGAGAATGTCTGTGCCATCGAATTGCCTTGCCGCCATCGGCCTCGCCTGCGCGCTTGCATCGCCGGCGAGCGCACAACTGCTCAACGAAAGGAGCCTGTCCGCCGCGATGGCGCTGACGATCGCGCAAACCGCGCTCGAGACCTGCACGAAGCAGGGCTATCACGTGTCGGTGCATGTGCTCGGGCGCAACGGTGAAGTTCTCGTCGCCGTTCGCGGTGACGACGCCCCACCGCATACGATGGAGAACAGCCAGCGCAAGGCCTATACCGCGCGCACCTTCCGCATCCCGTCGGGCGAATTCGCCCAGCGGGTCAAAGACAACCCGACCACGGGCGCGGTGCACTTAAGCGGCATCATCGCGGCCCAGGGCGCCTTGCCGATCAAAGTCGGCGACGAGGTCATCGGCGCGGTCGGCGTATCGGGTGCGCCGGGCGGCGAGAAGGACGAGGCCTGTTCCAAGGCCGGGATCGACAAGGTTGCCGATCAGCTCAAGTGATCCGCATACCGGCGACTATTCGGTCAGCCGCGCGGTCAGCTCGTCCGGCATGCTGAGCATCGGATAGTGGCCGGTGTCGAGCTCGAACCACTTTGCTTTGAGCCGTTCCGCAGTGCGCCGCTGATGCGCCTCGCCGGGGTTCACGGCGCGACGGCACCAGATCACCGTCGCCACCCATGGCTGGGTCCAGAAGCTCTGCAGCCGCACCGGGTGCTCGTAAATGCCGATCGGATGTAGCGTGTAGCGCGCGAGGGCCCAAGCGCGCGTCGCTGGGTCGAGATCGGCGAACAGGCGCGTTTCCGCCTCCTCGCGCGAGGGTCCCGCGGTGAGCCCGCTCGGCATCGCCGTCGAACGCTGGACGATGTCGCGGATCCGCTCTCCGTCGAAGACCGCGAGCGCATCGACGAACACCACTCGGGCGATCCGATCGCGCGCCGTTTCGGCCGCACGGCACAGCACCATGCCGCCCGAGCTCGTGCCTACCATGACGGTCTCGCGCAGGTCCTCGTAGAACAGCATTTCCGCGATTTCGGCGGCGTGCGTCTCGGTGGTGATACCGGCGCGCACCTGATGCTTGCGCTCGGCGCAGCCATCCAACGTCGGGGCATAGACCGTGTGCCCGGCGGCGCGCAGACGGCTCGCCACGCGCTGCCAGATCCAGCCTCCCTGATAGGAGCCGTGGATCAAAACAAAAGTCGTCATCGCGTTAATTTCCCCCGGTTACGTCGATCGTGATGCCGCTCACGAAGTCGGCATCGCTCGATGCCAGAAAGCAGATGACCTTGGCTTGATCGGCTGCCTCGGCGACGCGGCGCAACGGTGTGGGCGCGATCTCGGCCGCCTGCGCCTCGGCCGTCCGCCTCTCCCAATGCGGGCGAATGCGCTCGGTCAGGGTCAGGCTCGGCGCGATCGCATTGATCGTGACGCCGAAAGGTCCGAGCTCGAAGGCGAGCTTTCGCGTGAAGGCGATGATCCCGCCCTTCGCGGCGGCATAGGCGCTGCTGCTCGTTTCGCTCAAGCCCCGTCCAGCAATGGAGGCGAGATTGACGATCTTGCCATGCCGCCGGCGCTTCATGATTGGCACCACGGCGTGGGTGAAGAGAAAGGTTCCGTCGAGATTGAAGGCGATCAGGCGCTGCCATTCAGCAAAAGTCAGCTCGTCGACCGCCGCACGGGAATTCGCGATGATCGTGCTGCCGCCGACTGCATTGACGAGGATGTCGACCCCACCGAATTCCTTTTCGACCGAGGCGGCGGTCGCCTCGACCTGTCCGGCATCGAGCGCATCGCACAGCCGCCCGTGCGCCGTGCCGCCCGCCCCGCGCAAAGCGGTGACTGCCTCTTCGAGGCGGCCCTGATGATTGTCGACGCCGACGACCGTCGCCCCTTCGCGCGCCATGATCTCACCGGTGGCGCGGCCGATCCCGTTGGCGAAGGCGGTGATGACCGCAACCTTGCCGGTGAACCGCATCCTTCCCCCTTTCTAGTCGACCGTTGCCCGGGCATTCTGACGTGAGACGAGCACGGGAGAGATCGCGATGCAACTCGGAATGCACCTGCCGCACGCCGGATCGCAGGCGACGCCGGCATTGATCAAGCGCCATGCGCAGCGCGCCGAGGCGCTTGGCCTCAGCGACGTCTGGGTCAGCGAGCACATCATCGTGCCGCGCGCACAGTTTCCGCGCTCGCCCTTGTTCTACGATCCGATCCTGACCCTGACCTGGGTCGCCTCGGTGACCGAGCGGGTGCGGCTCGGCACCAGCGTCATCGTGTTGCCGATGCGCCATCCGCTGCCGCTCGCCAAGGAATTGTCGACCCTGCACAATTTGTCGGGCGGCCGGCTGATCCTCGGCGTTGGCGTCGGTTGGCTGGAGCCGGAATTTGCGGCACTTGGCGTGCCGTTCAACGAGCGCGGCCGACGCATGGACGAGGGCATCGCGATGATGCGCGCGGTGTGGTCGCAGGACTCGGTCAATTTCGACGCAAAATACATTCCGGCCGTGGTCAAGGACATGACGATGCTGCCGCAGCCGGTGAGCCACATCCCGATGTGGCACGGCAGCCGCTCCGAGGCGGCGCACCGCCGCACGGTCCGCATCGGCGATGGCTGGCACGGCAGCCAGGTGACGCCGGAACAGGCCGGCGAGGTGGCCAAGCGGCTGCGCCGTGACCGGCCCGAGCCGGGCTTCACGATCTCGGTGCGCTCGCACTGGGACGGCAAGGATATCGGCATGATGCGTGACCGGGTCGCCGCCTACGAGGCGGCCGGCGTGCAGCACGTGATGGTCCACCCGCAGGACCGCGAAGTCGACGACTGGGACACCGTCATCGAAGGCGTCGGACGGTTACTCCATTAGAAACTCGAGATTTCTAGGATGAATTAACTGGCACGCCGGAGCATGCCCTGCCATATGTGGATGGGAAGACGGATGGGAATTCTCATCATGGTCCTATACCCGCAAGGATGGAAAATGCCCTTCAACCCGCTGCGTCTGACCGACGCCAAGATCGCCCGCTTCACCGAGCCCGGCATGTACGCGGTCGGGGGCGGTCTCTATCTCCATGTCAGCAGTGCCAGCGCTCGACAGTGGATTTTTCGCTATCGCCGCAACGGCAAGCGGCGGGACATGGGGCTCGGCAGCAGCGGCGTCCACACCCTAGACCAGGCCCGTACAGCTGCTCTCAAATGCCGGCAGTTGATCGCCGATGGTGCGGACCCAATCGAGAGCCGACGGCATGCTCGGCTGCAGCAGCGGGTCGCGGAGGCGAAATCGGTGACCTTCATCGAGTGCATGGCGCTCTTTGCGACAAACCATCACGCCGGATGGTCGCCGAACTACGCCAGGAAATGGGCCGAGACCTTGGAACGCTATGCTGTGCCGATCCTCGGCCCCCTGCCGATCGCTGTGATCGATGATCAATTGATGCGACAGGTGCTATCGCCGATCTGGAACAACATCCCGACAACCGCCAGTAAACTCCGCGCGTGGATCCAGAAGCTGATCGACTTTGCGGTCGGCGAGGGGCTGCGCCCGGAAGGGCCAAACCCAGCTCGCTGGGAGGGGGGTGTTAAACGGTCCTTCGCGGCACCCAGGAAGGTCAAGCGGCCCGAGCACCGGCTAAGTCTGCCATACTCCGAGGCGCCGGCGTTGTTCGCCCGGCTGATGGCCGACAAGACCGAGGTCGCCAAGGCGACGGCGATGATTCTGCTGACCGGCGGGCGGAAAGACGAGGTCCTGAAGACGACTTGGGGAGAGTTCGATTTCGTGCGCGAGATGTGGAGCATCCCCGAAGACAGCATGAAGGAGGACGAGGCGCATCACGTCCCGCTATCCCACGGCATGCTCGCTATCCTCGACGAGATGAAGGCCCGCGTTGGCGGCTATCCGTTGCCAAACGCTAGGGTGTTCCCGAGCCCGCTCACCGGCAAGCGCCTGCATCCTTCGGCACCGCAGATGTTGCTGCGCCGCTATGGTCTCTCCAATCAAACCACGATTCACGGGTTCAGATCGACCTTGCAAAACTTCATTGCCGAATGCACCGTGTTGTCGACCGAGGCGCGAAAGTTGATGATCGCGCACTCGATCGGCGGCCCGGTCGACCAAGCCTACATGCGCTCCGATCTCCGCGAGCAGCGTCGCGCCGGGAGCCAGGCCTGGTCGGATTGGCTCGCCGGTCGGCCGATCAACCAAACAATTGCCTTCCCCGGATCACCAGCGGCACGCCGCACCGCCTGATCCCCGGCGGTCACCGCAAGGGTCACAAGGTTGCGTTCTCGAGCCGAAATGTAGAGAGCCGCCGGTTATCCCGGCCGCCCTGCTTCTGTCGCGCGTCCCCGTCAACCGGGTCACGCCTTGCCTTGCCGCGCGGGCCTCAACAGGCCACGCCATGTCAAGTGCGGATCGCGGCCTGCTTTGGCTGGGCTCCTGGCCACCGGGATATTGGCCTAAAGGGCGCCGAGACCGCTCGGCGCTTGCTGCCGCTGCTGGTTTCGAGATACCGGTCGCGCGTCCACGGTAGCCTTATCCTTCCCGCCTCACGCGCCTGCCAAGCGCCTCGAATGCGAGCATGCCGGGGCATGGCCCGGCATAAGTCTCACGTAGACGCTTGACGCCGATCGACGACCCGAAATATTTGTTGAGCGCACCATCTGATCCGAGTCCGGCCTGACCGGAAGTGCTCCTCCGGTGCATTGGGGTAGCTCCGCCTATTGCCGTCGCAACAGCAAGCGGAGCCAGAGTCCCGTTCGTCGGGACGCCCCCGTCTTATCCCCGACCGGAGGAGGGCCCTGGCCGATCATGGTGTCGTCGTCACCCGATTCCCCGCACGAAGACGTGAAGGCCCGCGACGCGCGACTGGCGCGGCTCGAACAGCGACAGCGCGCTCTCGAAATGCGGCTCGCGCGGATCGAGCAGCTGCAGCAGAAGGAGGAGAAGAAGGCCGACGACCGGCGCTGGCGGCGCCTAAATCTATGGTGCCAAGAAACTGGCGATTCCGAACGCACCGCGCGCCGTGACATCAAGCGCGGCATTCTCGAAGCCCGGCGTGAGGGCCGGCGAACCTATGTCCGACCTGCTGCGCAATGGGCCGCACCCAAGCGTAAGCGAGAAAGTCGCTCGGTTTCGGCTTTAGCCGTCCGCGGAGACGGCGCCGCGATTGCCGCGGTCAACCCAAACTTTCCCTATCCCGACCACGGCGCTCGTGATCCGCCGTCATGACCCAAAAAAGAGCGAGAGCCATCATCAGGGTGACGACGGCTCTCGATGTTTTCGAATCGGTCGCCGTAGCGGGCGACCGCTCACAGAGGAGAAACAATGAGCAAGTCAGAAGATACACCGCCCGCGGTCGAACGCAAGGCTAACGGTCACCGCAAGTTCAAGGGTGGGATGCCCGAACAGCGCCGAACCACGATCCGCCAAGCCTTGGCGTGGTCGTGCGGGGTCGAGGATTTTCTTCTGCGGGGCCCGTGGCGAAAGGCGCGGCGGTATCCAGAAGCGCTATTCTTGCGGTGCCATGAGCTCGCCACCGGGCCCGGTGCCAGCGAGTTCTTCGCGAGGCTAATCTTGGCTACCGGTGCTAACCCGGATGCCGTGTTCGCCGAGGTCGAGCGGCTCGACCGACGCCAGTGCCTCGCCGAGCTGTTAGCCCGACCACCAATGGTGCCGTCGTCGCCCTGGGGGCGCCCGCGGGGTACGCGCTGGGGAACGCCATCAAATCCACCGCGAGGCTCGACCAATACCGACCTGCAGTGCCGCAAGCGTGAGGCGGTCGAGGCCTCGGCCGCTTCTCAGCGAGCGCAGCGCTCGAATAGCACTGAGCAGCCGACGTTCGCATTCGGCGAGCAGGAGCGGACGCGTTGAGCGGGATCGATCGCGACCGGCTCTTCAAACTCCTCGGCATGACTGGCTCGTCCCATGATGGGGAAGCCTTGAATGCGCTGCGCCGCGCCCAGGACCTGCTTGCCGCCGCTGGGATGAGTTGGGATGACCTCCTTTGCGGGCCGGGGAGCGAATTGGAGGTCGCGACCCAGGCTGCCGCTCAGCTACTCGCCGAGAATGCTGCGTTGTACCACGAGGTTGAGCGGCTGCGGAAGCTTCTCGGCTGTGACGACATCGGCGAGGAGTGGCGCAGCCTGGACGATGTTGCGGGCCAAGCGGGCTGGTGTCTGTCGTTGCAGACGGCGGGCAAGATCAGGTTCGGCGAATTAGACGCTGACTTCCTCGATGCGGTTGCGCATTGGGAAGGGGATCTTCCCGCCGAACATCAACGCGTCTTGGAACAAGTGCTCCGGGATGTCCACCGGCGCACCGGACTGAGGCCGTCATCATGAGCGCGTGTGATGAGGGCTTCGGGGCCGCCGAGCTCTATGACCTCGACGATTGGCGCGAGCAGCCGGCCGAGGGAGAGTGGCCCGCCGAAATCGAAAAGGCCGCCTATCAAGGTCTAGCGAGCGAGATCATCGAGGTAATCGCCCCGCACACTGAGGCCGCTCCGGTTGCCTTGCTGGTTCACCTATTGACCTTCTTCGGCAACGCAGCGGGACGCGCGTCGTATTGCCGAAGATCGGGGACAACTCATTATCCGGTCGAGTTTGCCCTCGTCGTCGGAAGATCCGCGCGGGCCAGAAAAGGCACAGCCCTCAACGCCATCGAAAGGCTGTTCGCGTTGGCCGCCCCGGAATGGACGCGCAATTGTCGGCACGGCGGCCTGTCTTCTGGTGAGGGATTGCTCCGCCTCGTCAACGATGCCGGCGAGCCTCCTCCCGATCGGCGGGCAATGGTCAGCGAGCCCGAATTCGGTGGCACCCTCGAGGTCATCAGGCGCGAAGGAAACATCCTGACACGCGTGCTGCGCGAGTTTTGGGATTGTCGGCCAAAGGTTGCCACCCTGACGAAAAATGACGCGCTCGCCGCCACGGATGCGCATGTCTCAGTAATCGGTCACTGCACGATGCACGAATTAAAGGAGCGTCTTAGGCGTGATCGGACCCTGATTTCGAACGGTTTCCTCAACCGGTTCCTTACCGTCCTCGTCAAGCGTGAGCAGATCTTGCCGTTCGGCAGCGAGCCCGCCCGGCCTGCTTTTGTCCGCGTGGCGCGGGATCTGGCTGGAGCGCTAGACCTGGCCGGACGCTGGGGGCCGATCGACCTTGCCGAAGATGCTAAGGAGGTATGGGCCGAGCAATATTACAAGTTCTCCGAAGAAGTCGAAGGACCGTTTGGGGATCTGGTGGCCCGCGCCGAGGCGCATTGTCTGCGGCTTAGCTTGCTCTATGCCCTCCTCGATTCCCGACGTGAAATCGAGGTAGCCCATCTCGACGCAGCCTTTGCCTTGTGGCGTTACGCCGAAGCGTCGCTGCGCTGCATCTTTGGCACAGCCGATCCGCTTGCCGAGAAGATCCTTGCGACGTTGCGTAGCCGCCGCGACCGTAGCATGACCGCGAGCGAGATCGACGATTTCCTCCATCACAATGTAGCAGCGGATCGCATTAAGGCTGCCCTTAAATTGCTCTTGTCACAAAACAAAGTGATCTATCGTCAGATGCCTACTCGCGGACGCCCGGCGGGGGTCTGGACGGCGCTCTGATCTGGAGGAGTACTGGAAAAACGGGAAAAGGTCTGTCAAACAATTTTGCTCGCTGCAGACCTGAGTTTTCGGAGTCTTTTTCCCGCGGAGAAGGGACGGGAAAAGTACGCGATAAGTGAACATAGGGAGAACGAAAACGTGGATCAGACGCTCGGCGGGGCTAAAAAGGCGGTCAGCGAGTCTCAGCCGGCAACTCGGATGAGGCTCTTAAAATGGACCTCGAAACGGCAGGGGGTATTGCGCGGATTTGCCGATCTGCAATTGCCCAATGGCCTCCGGATTTACGGTTGTCCGGTGCTGTTCTCACACGGAAGGGCGTGGGCGACATTCCCGGCCCGGCCGCAAATCGGGAGCGACGGCCAGGTCATCAAGGTCGACAATAAGACGCAATACACGCGGCTCGTCGAGTGGAGCAACCGTACAGTCGCCGACCGTTTCTCGGCTGCCGTCGTCAGTCTGGTGCGGGTGCAAGAACCGGATGCCTTCGCTGGTGATCAATTCTCCGTGGATCAGACGCCGTGACGACGTTCGACAAAGCCCTCGATCTCGCCGCCGAGGGCTTTCCTGTGTTTCCGTGCGCCAGCACGAAAAAGCCGACCGCACCGCATGGGTTTCACAATGCCACAACCGACATTCCGAGCGTCATCGAGCTGTGGCGGCTTCATCCTGGAGAGCTGATCGGCGTGCCGACCGGCGCGATCACCGGACTCGATGTCGTCGACCTCGATTTCGATCACCTCAGAGCCCGGTTGTGGCTTCACTTAAACCAAAGCCGGTTGCCTCAGACGCGTACGCATAAGACCCGACGCGGGGGGCTGCATCTGTTGTTTCGGCATTACGACGGGATGGCATGCTCGACCAACAAAGTCTGCGTCGGCGTCGATGTCAGGGCAGATGGCGGCTACGCGATCTGGTGGCCGGCGGCCGGTCTGGCGATACCGTCCGAGGCGCCACCAGCCGAATGGCCGGAATGGCTCCTCGCGCAGGCCCTGCCGCGATTGCCGGCGACAGTGCCGACACCGATGGCGGCACCGCCCCGTCGGCGCGAGGTGCGCGGAGAAGGCGGCATCCGCCATTATGGCTATGTTGCCCGAAGCCGCGCGATCGAGCGCATTCTTACAGCACCCAATGGCCTGCAGGAAGCGACCATCAATCGGGAGAGCTTCAGCATCGGGACCCTGATCGCGGCCAACTTCGTCGACAAGGACGACGCCTATCGTGACTTGTTGGCCATCGCCGATCATGTGCCTTCGCTGGTCCCGTCGCGGCCATGGACCCCCGGTGAGGTGAGGCGAAAGATCGAGCGGGCTCTTGCCCAGGGCATGCGGCGCCCTCGGCCGGCTCGCAACCAAAGCAATGGCTAGCTCACATTATCCGCTGAACACATCTCGGACGCGCCGTTGGCCGCCGCCAAAGCGCGATCATGTGGACAACCAGCATGACAGCCCGCTTCCGCAGGTCGAGCTGTGGAATATGGGTGAGGACCACTCGGTGCCGAAGCCGCGGGAGTGGTTGATGGGACGCACCTACTGCCGGGGTTATGTTAGCGGGATCGCGGCAGCCGGCGGCACCGGCAAGACCGCGCTCCGAATCCTGCAGGCGCTCGCCGTCGCCACCGGAAGGGAGCTCACCGGCGAGCGCCTCTATGGTCGTTTTCGGGTGCTCTATGTCGCGCTCGAAGACGATCGCGATGAAATCCGCCGCCGGGTGTGGGCGGCGACAAAACACCACGAGATTCCGCGCGACGATCTACTGGACTGCTTTTATCTGGCAACACCGATGGGTATGAAGATCGGAGAGCTGTCGCCGGACAATCCCCGGGAAGTCATGCCTGGTGAACTCGAACGCTGGCTACGCCATGTAATAGCTGAAAAGCGCATCGATCTCGTCGTGATCGACCCGTTCGTGAAAATCCACACCGTTGATGAAAACGACAACGGTCTAGTCGATCAGGTGCTCGTAATCTTGGCGCGCCTCGCGATCAACAGCAACTGCGCTATCGATTTGCTCCATCACCAGCCGAAAGGCCTGGGTCGACCGGGGGATGCCAATCGCGCACGGGGTGCCAGCGCGCTGCGCGATGGGATCAGGGTGCTCGATACGTTGACGCCGATGGACGAGAAGGAAGGCCCGAAGCTCGGTCTCTCCGAATCGGAAACGCGGAGGCTAATGCGGATCGATTCGGCGAAAACAAACCTCATGCCGCCGCCGCAGAACGCCAGGTGGTACCGCTTCGTCGATGTGGCGCTCCGCAATCGCACGCCCCAATACCCCGACGGCGACAGAATACAGACTTGTGAGGTGTGGGCGCCACCTGGCGTCAATGCTTCAGGCATTACGGCTGAGGCCATCGAGCGAATTTTCGATCAGTTGCAGGCCGGCCCGACTCCCGGGCGCCACTACACTCGGGCGGGGAACGCCAAAGAAGAACGTCAGGCTTGGCGGATGATGAAGGTTTATTGGCCGACCCTGACGAAGCCTCAGGCAGAAGGGCTGCTCAAGAATTGGCTGAAAGATGGCTGCCTGAGCGAAACCGAGTACCATGATCCCAAGACGCGACATAAGGCGAAAGGGCTGACCGTACTGCGGCGCCCTTGAGGGTGTCACAGCTGCGACTTTACCGCGCGTGACTGTGCGAAAAGCCGCATAAGAGTTGCCGAACCACTCTCGCAATTCGCCCCTTTCTAATCGTTGATAAATGGTTCTAACGCATTGATTTTGGCTGTGCGAAGATCCGCGGGTGGATGCCGCCGGTTGGCTTCGATCGAACGGGGGGGTTTTCCAAGCAACTGTTTGATAAATCAAACCAATCATGGTCGTCTACTATATGCGGGGATTGCGAGGATTTACCCCCTAAAGGGAGCGCGACTCGCGCGCACCCCTTAGGGGGAGAACAAAGAGAAGTGCGACCATTAAGGTCGTATTACGGTGCCCGTATAATCTCTGGTTTTAGGCGGTTAGTCAGGCCGGGGAAGGAATGAGGATGAGTTGTGGCAGCGGCTCTGGCGGTTTTGGGGTGATTAAGCTGCTTTATTCGCTTTCCGGTTATAGGGAGGACGGTTCTCGCGCTGCGCGCGTCGCATTGCGGCTGCAGGCCTTGGCTGGAGCCTTAGCAGCCGGTCTATTCCGGGGATTTCGAAACCGGTTAAGATTGATTTGTGATGGAACAGGACCGTCAGCGCGGGCTGCAGGTCGCTCTCGAGGAGGCGCTCGATCGGCAGGCTGTCTCGCCGCCGGCAGCACCCATTCAGCTCGCGCTGCTTGATGGAGTCGGCGATGTCAATCACAAGGGCAATGCGGGCAAAGGACGCCCGCCGGGCCGCCGCAATCGCCGTACCGAGGAATGGTTGGAGTATTTCTCGAAATATCCCTCACCGATCGAGCTGTTGTTACGGACCGCAGCGGCGCCGCTCGACGAATTCAGCCGCGAGCTGGGTTGTTCAAAGCATGAGGCGATAAAGCTGCAGATCGCCGCCGCCACAGCCGCCGCACCCTTTTTGCACCCGCGGTTGTCGGCCTTCGAGTTGCACCCACCAGGCCATCCTAAGGGCATGCCCTCGACCCTGGTTCTGCAACCGCAAGAGAGCGCTATCGATGTCAGCGTGGTCGAGGATGCGGCCGTAGATGCCGCGAGCAGGGCCATCGAAGGGCCGTCTTTGATCAGAGATGAGAACGGTGATTCCTATTGCGCGCCATTGCCGGAGAAGGATGTTGAGAGACGTCCCGAGGTCTCGACCTTGTCGGTCAGGACGGATCTCGTCGAGAGTGCGGTCGACCGCGCTCTCGGTGCGCTGGTCGAACTCGCCAAGGGTGACCCGCGGCAGGCCGACCGGATTCGCAGGCACTTCGCTGGGATCCTCGCTTCGACCGGCGAACCGTAGCGCAGCAATGGCCGGCTCTGGCCACGGCGGCACACGGGAATGGTGACTAAACGGCCACTCGGTGGGGCTTCAAACTGTTCGTTTTCCGACCATTTTACAAACAGTAGGGATCGGCACGTCGCACGATCCCTCGGGTTTCGCGAAGGACTTTACCCGATGCCGAGCACTATTTTGCGAACAGTCCCACGGCTCGCCGCTCAAGATGGCGAGAAGCTCAGCCGCCGGCCCCCAGGCCGCACCACCAACGCCGTCTCGGGCCGCGAGCGCGAATATCTGACACCGGGCGAAGTCGACCGCCTCGTCAAGACCGCCCGCGGCCGTGGACGCTACGGCCAACGCGATTCGCTCGCCATCCTGATGGCGTTTCGCCACGGCTTGCGGGTCTCAGAACTCGTGGGTCTGAAATGGTCGCAAGTCGACTTCGTGACCCAGCGGCTTACCGTGCATCGTCTGAAAGGCTCGCTCGATAGCACGCATCCGATCGAGGGCGATGAGTTGCGCGAGTTGCGCAAGCTGGCGCGCACCCAGGAGACCGGAACCCGGTTCCTGTTCATGACGGAGCGCGCCGCCCCGGTCAGCGTGGCCTGGTTTCAGCGCATGCTGTCACGGGTCGGTGTCGAGTGCGGGTTGCCGCTGGTTCACCCACACATGCTGCGCCACGCCACCGGCTTCGCGCTCGCCGACAAGGACCGCAAGGTCCGCGAGATTCAGGATTACCTGGGGCATCGAAATATCCAAAACACAGTCGGCTATACGCGGCTCGCACCATCGCGCTTCGACACGATCTGGGACTGATCGCCCGACAACAGTTGCAATTTTCTCAGTTCGGCACGGCGCGGCCGTGGCGGCTGTCCTTGCCGTAAGCCGGTCAATAATGGTTCGCGAGCTGGCCTACGCGGGCCACACTCCTGAACCGCATTCGCCTCTCATCACTACGGACGAGTCACTACGGGCGGCGGGTGTGAGACACCCTGGACGAGTGGAGCGTCCCCGAAGGAAATCTACGGGTATGAACCGACCAACGCCGCCGTCGCGAAGATCCTGCTCGAGCGGATCCAGGATCGCCTTCCGCAGTGGGTGGACCGAACGGAGGTACCGCGGGCGAGCTCGGCGCTCCAGCCATATCTTCCGTACCCGAACAGTTGCCAGGGCACGAGCCCGCATCAGCAAGGAAGGGGTACGAAGGTGAGCGAGCCTTACAATGTCGGGATCGATGTTTCGATCGATCGTTTGGACGTAGCAATCCGACCCAGTGGGCGAGCTTTTTGCGTCACCAACGACGCCGCCGGCTGGGCTGAGCTGCTCGCTCGATTGCCGCGAGGTGCGATCGCCGCGATCGGCCTGGAACCGAGCGGCGGTTACGAGCGTGAGGTCGTCCGGATCTTGCTGGCAGCCGGCTTCTCGGTGCGGCGGATCAATCCGAACAAATTGCGGCAGTTCGCTCGCGCTGCCGGCGCTCTGGCGAAAAATGACCGCATCGATGCGCGCCTGATCGCCGACTATATCACGGTCATGCCGACGCGAGTGGTTGAGCGGAACCCGGCCATCGAACGCCTTGCCGAGACCGTCACGATGCGCCGCCAGCCCTGCGACGAGCAAATTGCGGTGGAAAACCAGGCCAGCCATCTCGAAGACGCGCTGCTGCAGCGTATCGCGAAGCGGCGCCTCATCAGGATAAAGGCCGACATCGTTCTGCTCGACAAGCGTTTGGCCGAGTTGGTTGCAGGCCAGCCAGACCTCGTCCAACGCTTCCGCCTGCTGTGCTCGATGCCCGGCGTCGGCGCCACGCTTGCCTACACCTTGCTGGCCCTGCCCGAACTCGGACAGATAGGCCGCAAGCAGATCGCCGCGCTG
>Ga0306920_100000685_pt1 | contig 40239 bp, 40 predicted proteins | sample flu12Cox44000170_FD_204666 | JGI IMG/M metagenome (GOLD analysis project Ga0306920, IMG submission 204666) | Lab enrichment of tropical soil microbial communities from Luquillo Experimental Forest, Puerto Rico - flux4day.12C.oxic.44.000.170 (v2)... | ecosystem: Environmental > Terrestrial >... | reverse complement strand
GACCTTTCCCACAGAGAAAGTAGCAGGTTTCGAAATCAACAGCGTGCCGTCAAGGAGGAAGTTGTGCAAGTAATGCAGGAAGGTCAGACCATCAAGCATGAAATTTTCGGCCTGGGCATCGTGACAGCATCCGATCCAGAGCGTACCGCGATCGATTTCGACGATCATGGACCCAAGCTGTTCGTGACCAGCATGTTCACGGCTGAACTCATCGGCGAAGCGCCCGCTACCCCGCCCAAGACCAAGCGCCGCCGTAAAGCCTCCGCCGCAGCAAAAGCCGTCAAGAAAGCCGCTGCCGCAGCCGCCGCGAAGTAAGCCAGCCGCACGTTCCTTTCCGGAAGTTACCCCGAAACATGGCGCCAGAAATGGCGCCAGGGTGTGTCCGCCTGCGGCAAATCCCTTTGAAGCGGCAAACCACCCCGACGAGCTGACCCATAACAACTGGGTCAGCTCGTTGGTCGCTCGCCCTTGAGTTGACACTTGCGCGAGACTACAAAGGGTTCGATCACGTCATTCCGACAGTCGTGCGTGGCGGGCGGTGCCATTGGCCGATTGGACCGTCGCGGCAAAAGGAAGCAGGGTGGAAATGATTAGGTCGCTATCGAGTGGCGGATTCGGCCTGGTCGAAGGCGTGGTACGAAGAGCGGACCAACGGGCCCGACTCCACGTGCTTGAAACCCATCTCCATGCCCAGCCGCTTGTATTCGGCAAACTCGTCGGGGTGGACAAAGCAGACGACGGGCAGATGATCGCGCGTGGGCTGAAGGTACTGACCGAGCGTCAAGATATCGGTTCCCTGAGCAGCCAGTGCCCGCATGGTCGAGAGCACCTCGTCTTTTGCTTCTCCAAGACCCAGCATCATGCCGGTTTTCGTGGGGATGTCAGGACACGCCTGTTTTGAGCGGTGCAGCAATTCTAGAGAGCGCTCATAAACTGCGCCTTTCCTCACTTGGCGATAAAGCCGCGGCACCGTTTCCGTATTGTGGTTGAGGATGTCGGGGCTCGCGGACAGAACCACATCGAGCGCTTCCCAATTGCCGCGAAAGTCAGGGATCAGGACTTCCACCTTGCACCCTGGAACACGGTTGCGAATCTCTTGAATCGTGCGGGCAAAAATGCGCGCGCCGCCGTCGGGCTGGTCGTCGCGATTGACGCTGGTCACCACGGCGTAACGCAGACCCATGCGAGCGACGGCTTCGGCAACACGGTGTGGCTCTGCCTCGTCCGGCGGTCCGACCGGCTTGCCGGAAGGAACCGCACAGAAGCCGCAGGCGCGAGTGCAGATATCGCCAAGGATCATGAAGGTGGCGGTGCCGTGCTCCCAGCACTCGCCCATGTTGGGGCATCGCGCGGACTCGCACACAGTGTGCAGATCAAGAGTGCGCATCGTGCGCTTCAGGTCCTGGTAGCGTGGCCCGCCGAAAAACTTGACGCGGAGCCAGTCGGGACGCGGATGAGCCTCGGGCGCGCGCACGGGGGGCGGCGCGGCATTCGAAATGATGTTGAAGGGCGAGGCCATCTAAAGAATCCGAATCCCTAATTTTACGTGGATTTCGGGAAGCTTACAATTCGGGGGATTTTGCCAATTTCAAGTCTGCCACACGCCCGTGCGTTCGATACTTTTTAAACTGAAGGGCATCGTGACCCGGGATGACGCGGTCGATCGAGCCGGCCAGTTGAATCATCCGTGCCTGGTTTTGGATATTTGCCGCATGGTCGGCAGGACTAAAGGTGTCACTGGCCATGTGCGTTTCCATATTCCGGTAGAGGTAGGTATTGTCGGAGGCGAGAACGAAGCGCGGGGTGCCTTCGATCAGTAGATATTGTGACGCGTAAGTGTGCCGCCCCCCCGGTATAGGCGCGAATTCCGGGAAAAATCTCGACATCGTCGCCATCGATCAGGCGCAATCGGTCCTCGGTGTTGATGCGAACAAGCGCCTGAACATCCTCCGGGTCAATGCCGCCATGATTGCCGCCCGGTTGCCAGGCTTCTCCCGTGTAATAACGGAATTCCTCCTTTTGAATCCAGACCGTGGCCTTCGGGAAAAGGTCGATGCCGCCGAGATGGTCCCAATGAGCGTGACTGATGACAATGTCGGTCACTTGTTCCGGCTGCACGCCGGCCAGCTTCACTGCTTCTTCGGGGCGAATGTAATTAAGGACGGTCCACTCCTTGAACCAACGCTCACGATGAAAGCCGGAGTCAAAGAGAATGTTTCGCCGGCCGCCACGAATCAACCAAAAAGCATAAATCGTGTCGAGCCGTTCGGCCGCAGGCCCGCCGACCATCAGATCAGAAAGCCGGTCTTGTGGAGAGTCGGCATAGCGAATCGCGTAGATAGAGTAGTCAGGCACAGAAGGCGCAGAGATGAGCGCAAAAGAAAGAACGGCGAGCAGCAGGAAGTTTTTCATGAACGCCCACGCCTCACGAGTGGCGCGAGCATACAACAGACGCGGGCTAACGGCTAGCCAGGAGAACGACTACGTTACTACGAGAATCGGCGCCACGACGGTAACCGTTCTCGGTCAATCGAGACGTGTTTTGCCAAGTTCTCAAAACGTCGGGAAAAAAAGGAACGGGAACGAACGAGGACTACAGCGGCTGCCGGGAAGAGCGGACAAAATCGCGCAGGACAGTGACATTGGGGCCGTAAGCGCCGATCCGGCCCGCATCAACGGGAAGGCCGAGGCGCTCCGCAAGATCCAGGTCGACGCCGGCATCATCGAGTTCGGACAAGCTGAATCCGGCAGCGGGCAGCACGCGATTCAATCCGGAGGGATACACGGGCCGCGGCGGCCGGTGCCGCTGCCAGGGGCGGCGCGCCAGCTCGTAAAACTGCTTCCAATCGCGTTTGTGCCACGTGTGCATGTTCGTTCTATTCCCGCGCCCTTGTTTTGATGCGTTGCGAGGCGGCGAGGTTCGCCTCGCCCCTCGGCTGCATCGGTCGCTTCAGCAGAGCCGGGCAACGCTCGCGCTGTTTCATCTCATATACTCCAGGCTGAGAGGAGCGAAGAATTTTCTTCGCCTGGTGTATCAAACACGTCAACTCACGCGATGTTTCGGTCCCAATTCGTTCGAAGCAAGGGGCCAAAACCCGGAAGCTCGGGCGGACGGCACCGCACTTGGGAGAAGCTCCCGGCAATTCGGCGGGATAGTACACGGAAGGCCGGAGTGAGGCCAGTGAAATTTCAGCGGGCTGTGAATTTTGAGGCCATTCGATAGTGCGTGAATGCCACAAAAAACTTTGCACGGTCAATCGCGGAAGGCCATACAAAAAACGTGCGCTTCAGGTGGGCGGCCCGAAGCAAGGAAGAGAAGATAAGGAGGGAAAAGAAGATCAGTTACCAGCGGTTGCCGCGGTCGCCACGATCACCTCGATCTCCGCCGCGGCCTCCACCACCACGGCCGCCGCGGTCGCCACCGCGTCCGCCGCCACCGCCGCCGTACCCTCCGCGACCACCACCGCCGCCGGAGCGTTCCGTTTGCGGGCGCGCTTCATTGACCACAAGGTTCCGACCACCGAAGTTTTGACCGTTGAGGCTATTGATCGCGCGATCGGCGTCTTCATCGCTGGCAATTTCGATGAAGGCGAAGCCGCGTGACTGCCCCGTGAAACGGTCACGAATCAGACTGATTGCCGACGGATTGACACCAGCTTGACCAAACCATTCCTGTAGCTGTTCTTCCGATGCGCTGAATGGAAGATTACCGACGTAAAGCTTCTTCACCTGCGAGCTCCTTCTGTCCGGAACCTTTAAACGCGAGTTGCGGAGAGCGCACTGAAGATACCTTGTCCGCCAAGAGGGCAAACCGGAGGGCGTGCCGCGATGGTCGGGGGAGTAGTTCAGTGGTCCCGTGAATGGTCTCGAAAATTGACTTGTTTTGCAACCAATATTCCTGTCACAAACCGGCCGGTAAGTACCATGCCTTGAGTCGCGCGAGGCGAGCGAAGGATGATAGGATGCGCGGTCAAAGGTTCCCGGAGAGGTATCGATGCGCGGCACAATGATGGATTTTCCTCTGGTGCTCCCCGCCCTTCTTGAACGAGCGGGCAGACTTTTCAAAGACATGGAGATTGTTTACCGCAAGCCGGACAAGACGGAGGTGCGGTCAAACTATACAGTGTTTTACCGGCGCACCCGCCGGCTGGCAGAGGCCATAACCCGCTTGGGGCTCGAACGGGGCGACCGCGTGGCATCGATGATGTGGAACCACATGGGCCATCTGGAGGCGTTCTTTGGCGTTCCGTGCGCCGGGGGCATTCTGCACTGCCTGAATCTGCGGCTCCATCCCCAGGAACTGGCGAAGATCGTAAACCACGCCGAGGACCGCTTTCTGATCGTGGACGATGTGCTGCTGCCCTTGTACGAAAAATTCCGCGAGGAGGTGAAGTTTGAACAGGTAATCGTGGTGCCCTATGGTTTCGCGAGCGTGCCAGAGGGATTCCTCGATTATGAAGCGCTGATTGAAGAAGCCAGCGATCAATTCCAATACCCGGAACTCGATGAGAACGAGGGCGCCGCATTGTGCTTCACCTCGGGAACGACGGGTTTCTCGCAAGGAGTGCTGTACACGCACCGTTCGCTCCTGCTGCACTCGATGGCGGAAGCAATGGTGGACACTCTGGCACTGAGTCATCAAGACACGATCATGCCGATCGCACCGATGTTTCACGCGAACGCCTGGGGCGTACCGCACACGGCCGTATTGACGGGGTCAAAACTGGTGCTGATGGGGCCAAACGTGGATCCGCAGAGCATCCTCGACACGATCGTGACGGAAAGAGTGACGATGGCAAATGCGGTGCCAACCGTGTGGATCAGCGTGCTGGAGATGCTGGAGAAGAATCCGGGTCGATGGAAATTCGCAAAGCCGGTTCGCGTGGTCTGCGGAGGAACCGCGCCACCGGTCGAGCTTATCCGAAAGCTGGAGGGCTATGACATTCACATGCTGCACCTCTGGGGCATGACCGAGACCTCGCCCATGGCCACGACAGGGAGGCTGAAAGCGCGGATGAAAGACTGGCCGGAGGAGAAGAAATTCGAGATTCGCGGGAAACAAGGGTGGCCCGTGCCGTTCATCGATATTCGCGTGATGAGGCCGGAGGGAGAAGCGCCTTGGGACGGAGAGACGCCCGGCGAGGTGGAAATTCGCGGGCCTTGGGTGGCAGGCCAATATTTTCGGGCACCGGATCAGGCGTACAAGTGGACGAGCGACGGATGGTTCCGCACGGGCGACGTGGGGACGATTGACGAAGACGGAATCATGAAGGTGGTGGACCGGGCAAAGGATCTGGTGAAGTCCGGAGGGGAATGGATCAGTTCGGTGGATTTGGAAAACGCGCTGATGGGACACCCGGCGGTGAGAGAGGCTTGCGTGGTGGGCGTGCCACATCCGAAATGGCAGGAACGGCCGCTGGCAGCGGTGGTCCTGAAGGAGGGTGCCAAGGCCAGCGGCCACGAGCTACGCGCGTTTTTGTCGGCCTCTTTCGCCAAATGGCAGCTCCCGGACGCGTTTGTGTTTGTCGACGCGATTCCGCGGACCAGCGTTGGGAAGTTCAAGAAGATCGCTTTGCGGGAACAGTTCGCGAACTGGAAATGGGAGTCGTAGGGACCTCGAACGGACACCACAGAAAGGCGCAAATTAGAGCTTCGCGCTAGGTGCGATAAGAAGCGTTGATGCGCACGTACTCGGCAGTGAAATCGCAAGTCCAGTACCGGGCTGAAGCGCGGCCTGCGTGCAAGTCCAGGATGATATGAACGCTCTCCTCGAGCAGGCGGTTGCTGGCGGCGCGCTCGTTAAAATCGACGGGCTGCCCGCGGCGCAGCACCGGAATGCCAGCCATGTGAATGTCCACGCGCCCGGGATCGAACTTGACGCCGGCGCGCCCGGCGGCGGCGAAGACGCGGCCCCAGTTGGGATCGCCTCCGGCGAACGCGGTTTTGACCAGCGGAGAGGTGGCGATGGTCTGGCCGATGCGGTGGGCGTGGGCTTCTTTTTTTGCGCCACGGACTTCAATTTCGATCACGCGCTGCGCGCCCTCCCCGTCCGCAACGATTTGCAGCGCAAGTGAAGAGCAAACCTCTTCGAGGGTTCTTCGAAAAGTGCGGTGTGCCGTGGTGCCGGACTTGATCGCCGGTGCGCCAGCCGCGCCATTCGCGAGAACCAGAAGCGTGTCGTTGGTCGAAGTGTCGCCGTCGATGCTGATGGCGTTGAACGTGCGTCGAGTGACATCACGCAAAGTTTTTTGCAGCAGGCCGGGCGCGATGGCGGCGTCGGTAGCGACAAAAGCGAGAGTCGTGGCCATGTTCGGGTGAATCATGCCCGCGCCCTTGGCACAGCCAACCAGGTGCATGCGCTTACCAGCCATTTTGAAGGACGCCGAAGCGGTTTTGGGGCGCGTATCGGTCGTGCAAATCGCCAGAGAAAGTTCGGCAAAAGAACGAGCTGAGGAGCGGCGGTTGCGCGTGATCCCCGGCAGCGCGCGAAGTATTTTCTCGATTGGAAGAGGCACGCCGATGACGCCCGTGGAGCAAACGAAAACTTCCTGCGGGCTGCAGTTGAGGCGGCGTGCGGTTTCCTCGACCGTTTTGACGGAGGCGGCGTAGCCGTCCGTGCCGGTGGCACAATTGGCGTTGCCCGAATTGATGATGACCGCCCGCACGCGGCCTTTCGATGCCTCGAGGTGCGCCTTCGAAACCACGACGGGAGCGGCGACAACGAGGTTTTGGGTGAAAACAGCGGCGGCGGAGGCCGGCACGTCACTCGTAAGTAGAGCAAGGTCGAGTGCGCCTGTTTTCTTAAGACCACAGGCCGTGGCCGCGAAACGAAATCCGCGAGGGAGCGCGGCTTCCGAGGGTGCGTGGTTCATCGGAGGAGGGTCCGAGGGCCGAGGATGCCGCTCATCGAAGAGACCTCCGATCCTTTCTGAGGTATGGCAAGGATTCGGCTGGATTGACGAGGGAACCTGGGCTCACGGCTTTTGCTCCATTTGTTCGAGTTTGCGTTCAAGTTGTACGATCGCGGCGCGAACAGATTCCTCGGCTGTGCCTCCGGGGACAGCCTTGGCGGCGATGGCGCTCTCTACCGAAATACATTCGAGGAAATCGTCGCTGAACAGCGGCGAAAGCTTCTTGATGTCCGTCATGGAAAGCTCGGTCCACGGCTTGCCTTGTTTGTCGGCTACGCGAAGAATCGCTCCAACAACGTCATGGGCCTGGCGGAAGGGCATACCCCGACGGACCAGGTAGTCCGCGGCTTCGGTCGCAAGCAGAGCCGGGTCCGAGGCGGCCGCCCGCAGGTGGTCTTCGCGGAACTTCGAAGTGCCGAGCGCACCGGCGGCTACCCGGAGCATGTCGTGCATTTGATCGTGCGCCGCGAAAAGGCCCTGCTTGTCTTCCTGGAGATCGCGCTGGTAGCTGGTCGGCAAGCCTTTGAGCGTAGTGAACAGGCCGAACAGCGCGGCGGTGATGCGGCCGGTCTTTCCGCGCAGAAGCTCCCAGGAATCGGGGTTTTTCTTCTGCGGCATAAGGCTGCTGCCCGTCGAGAATTCGTCGGACAGCGTGACGTAAGAAAACTCCTGCGATGCAAAGAGGACCGAGTCTTCGGCGAGGCGCGAGAGATGTGTGGCGATGCCAGCAAGAGCGAAGAGGTAGTCGAGAGCAAAGTCGCGGTCGCTGACAGCGTCGAGGCTGTTGGCGGTGATGCGGGAGAAGCCGAGATCGCGGGCGAGCGCGGCGCGGTCAACAGCAAAGGAGGAACCGGCAAGCGCGGCGGAACCCAAAGGGCAAGCGTCGGCACTCGCTCGGGCATTCTCTAAACGCGTGAGGTCTCGCGTGAAGGCTTCGGCGTGGGCCATCAGGAAATGCGAAAGCAGAAGGGGCTGGGCGTGCTGCATGTGGGTCATGCCGGCCATCGGAACCTTCAGGTTCGCCTTGGCCTGGGCGAGAATGGCATGAAGCAAAGCATGAAGAGCGCCGCGAATTGTCTCCGCGGCGTCGATGACGAAAAGGCGGAACTCGGTCGCGACAAGATCGTTGCGGCTCCGTCCGGTGTGCAGTTTCCACCCGAGCGGGCCGAGCTCCTCGACCAGCGCTTTTTCTACAAAATGATGAACGTCTTCGGCGGCAAGGCCGGATTGGTCGACCCAGACGGGATCGTTTTTCGCGCGCTCCGCGATTTTCCCGAGCGCGGCAACCGTTTGCCGCACCTCGCTCTCGGTGAAAACGCCGGCGCGCTCTAAGCCCCTGGCCCACGCGCGGTCGACAGCAATTTCGTAGGGCAAAAGCCGGCGGTCAAACGAAAAAGAGCGCTGGAACGCGTCGAAATGAGCGTCGGGCGCAGTTTCGAAGCGGCCACCCCAGAGGCGATCGTCTTTGCGTTCGACCATCGAAGATTTCAGTCTTCCGTTCTTGCGGCGTCAGTTCGACTTGCCACAATTGGGCTCGTGGCAGTCCGGGCGCAGCGAGGAATCCCTCTTTTCTTGCTAAGAACAGAGAGCTTCCTCACTCCGCGGACTTCGTTCGGAATGACAACGCAAGGCTCTCACAGCCTACCAAGAACTCAGGTCCTGGTCGGCTGGAAGGGGGCAACCCTTTGCGCGCCAGTTCCAGGAATCTTGCCGAGATGGGGCGCGGCGTGCTGCGCCCCCACGCGTAACTCAGGAGTTTTGACCCTCGGCTTTGGCTTTTGGCCGCACCGTGACCGGCAAGGCGAACAAATTGATGAAGCCTTCCGCGTCCTTCGGATTGTAACGGCCCATCGTGAAGCTGGCGAGGTCGGCGCGGTAAAGGGAAAAGGGCGAAATACGCCTGGTGACGTTGAGCGTCCCCTTCCACAGCTTGAGACCGACGGAACCGGTCACGCGCTGCTGGGCGATGTTGAAGAAGCCGTCGAGCGCTTCGCGAAGCGGCGAGAACCACAAGCCGTAGTAAACCAGTTCGGCATAGCGAACCGAAAGAGCCTGCTGGAAGTGAGCGGTTTCGCGGTCGACGGTGAGGCGTTCGAGTTCGCGATGGGCGGTGACCAGCAGGGTGCCGCCGGGCGTTTCATATGCGCCGCGCGACTTCATGCCTACCAGTCGATTTTCAACCAGGTCCGTGCGGCCAATGCCGTTTCTCGCGGCGATTTCGTTCAGGGTATTCAGAAGGTCGACCGCACCGAGTTTCTTGCCATTGACCGACACCGGAGTGCCCCGTTCGAACCCGATTTCCACTTCTTCGGGCTTTTCCGGGGCCTTTTCGGGCGCGACCACCCATTGCCACATGGCTTCGTTCGGGGCGTTGGCTGGGTCTTCGAGCTCGCCGCCTTCGTGGCTGAGGTGCCAGATATTGCGGTCGCGGCTATAGATGTTCTTCTTGCTCTGTTCAACCGGGACCTTATGTTTTTCGGCGTAGGCGATGGCGTCTTCGCGCGAGTCGATGCCCCATTCGCGCCAGGGGGCGATGATCTGAACGTTTGGCGCGATCGCTTTGTAGGCTAATTCGAAGCGCACCTGGTCATTGCCCTTGCCGGTGCAACCGTGGGCCAGTCCGTCGGCGCCAAGCTTCAGCGCAAGCTCGGCCTGGCGCTTGGCGATCACCGGACGTGCCATGGACGTGCCCAGCAGATAGGTGTGCTCGTAGACCGCGCCGGCCCGCAGCGTGGGCCAGACATAGTCACGGACGAATTCTTCGCGCAGGTCCTCGGTGTAAGCCGCCGAAGCGCCGGTCGCGAGGGCTTTTTTGTGAGCTGCTTCGAGGTCTTCCTGCTGGCCGACATCTCCGATCATGGCGATGACCTCGCAGCCGTAATTCTCGCGCAGCCAGGGAATGATGATGGACGTATCCAGTCCACCGGAATAGGCAAGTACAACTTTTTTTGGTTTCTGGACAGGCTGATTCACTTCGTTTCTATCTCCTCAAATATGAAACTCAGACTTTACGTGTAAAGCGCGTGCAGAATCGCCTTCTGCACATACATGCGGTTTTCGGATTGATCGAGTACCACAGAATAGCGAGCGTCGAGCACTTCGTCTGTGACTTCGGCACCGCGGTGAGCCGGCAGACAGTGCATGAAGACGGCGCCCGGAGCGGCCTGCTCCATGAGTTTGCGGTTGACCTGGTAGGACTTGAAGACGTTGCGGCGGACCTTCTCTTCAGCCTCAAAGCCCATGCTGGTCCAGGAATCGGTGTAGACGGCCTGCGCACCGTCGACCGCTTCGCTGGCATTGGTGAAAGGGTCGATGCGAGCGTGGGTTTCTTTGGCCACGCGCTTGGCGTCCGCCAGGACATCGTCGTCGGGCGCGTAGTTGGCCGGTGTCGCCACGCGCATGTGCACGCCGAGCCGCGCGGCCAGGTAAATCAGTGAGTGGCAAACGTTGTTTCCGTCGCCGACATAGGCGAGCCGGAAGCCTTTTACGGAACCAAACTTCTCCTCGAGGGTGAAGAAGTCCGCGAGGGCCTGACAAGGATGAAACTTGTCCGAGAGCGCGTTGACAACCGGGATGGCGATGTTCGCCGCCATTTCCTCAAGGACGCGCTGCTCATAGACACGCGCGACAATACCCTGCACCCAGCGCTCGAGGTTGCGCGCCACATCGGGGATGGACTCGCGTTCACCGAGTCGCGCTTGGGTGTGGTCCAGAAACACGACAAATCCACCCATGCTCTGGATGCCGACTTCAAAAGTGACGCGTGTGCGAAGTGACGGCTTTTCAAAAATCAGTGCGATGTGCTTGTTGCGCAGCACGGAGGCGTAGCGCGATGGCCGCGCTTTGATCTCCGCGGTGCGGTGCAGCAGGTCTCGAGTCTCGGCAGGACCCCATTCGGCTCCCGTGAGCAGGTCCTTGGCGATCGAAACAGGAATGGCAAGCGATGCAGTCATTGTTCTTTCTCCTCAAACGTAAGAACTAATAAGAAGATGCGGACGCGTGTTCCGCGGAAAATATTTGCCGGAGGACACGGGTACCGGGTAGACCCGAAAAACTGGTGCTGTCGGTAGTCGACGCGAGCAGGCCTGGCGCCAGTGCCGCCGCGGCAGAATTTCCGCCGACGATGTGGACCTGACGAACACCGCCTCCAAGCGCGCGCTTGGCCGCTTCGAGCTTCAGAACCATGCCGCCGGAAACCACGCGGGATTGCACAAGCTGGTCAATCTGTTCGCAGGAGATTGCCGAGAGAACCTTGTCGCCATCGAGGACGCCGGCGACGTCGGTCAGATAAAGCAGCTGGTCTGCCCGGATGAATTCCGCGCAGGCGGCGGCCATATGATCGGCATTGATGTTGTAGAGCTGGCCGTCGGCGCCGAGCCCGAGACACGACGCCACGGGAAGCAGCTTTTCCCGCCACAGCGATTCAAAGAAGGAGGTATTTACGGCGGTGAGGTAGCCAACGTAACCGAGGCCGCCTTCCACGTCATTGTGCACCAACGGAGCGGCGGTGAAGCAGTTGGCGTCGGCCGCCGAGACGCCAATTGCGGGCTGTCCCGCGGCGGAAATGGCGCCGGCAAGCCGCTTGTTGAGCAGTCCGCCGAAAACCATCACCGCGGCGTCGCGGGTTTCCCCGTCCGTTACGCGGAGACCCGACACGAACTTGCTTTCCATGCCCATGCGCTTAAGCGTGGCAGTGAAAGCGCGCCCGCCGCCATGGACGACGAGAATTTCGTGGTCGTGCTTTGCGAGCGTCGCGACGTGGCCGGCAAGTTCGCGCACCATAGCCTCGTCTTCAAGCAGGGCACCTGCGAATTTGATCACAATCCTCATATCAGGCCTGTTTGCTCCTCGATACCAAGAATCAGGTTGAGATTTTGAACGGCTTGGCCGGCCGCCCCTTTGCCCAGATTGTCGAGGCACGAAATGACGATGAGGCGCTTTCGAGAAGCGTCGAGCGCAAAACCAATGTCGCAGAAATTCGTGTTCGCCACGTGCTGAATCTCGGGAAGGGTACCGCCAGGCCAGATACGAACGAACCGGCGGCCGGCATAGAACTCACGGTATAGCTTCGCAATGTTTTCGGCTGATTGTTTTTCGTTAAGGGTCACGTAAATAGTCGAGAGTATGCCGCGAGCCACCGGCAGTAAGTGCGTCGTGAATACCAGTTGCGATTCGGCGAAACCGGTGTGTTCAAGAATCTCCGGTGTGTGGCGATGCGAAAAGAGGTTGTAAGCGCGGAAATTTTCGTCTACTTCCGCAAAGTGCAGATCACGCCGGGGTTGCTTGCCTGCGCCGGTTGCGCCCGATTTGCAGTCGCAAACGACGTTTTGCCCGGATGCAACAACGCCGGCTTCGGAAAGCGGACGCAGCGCAAGAATTACGCTCGTGGCATAGCAGCCGGGATTGGCGATGAGCCTGGCGTCGCGGATTTTTTCCGCGTAAAGCTCCGGGAGCCCGTAGGCAGCTTCGCCAAGGCGCGCGGCGTGCGGCGCCGGAAGCCTGTACCAGGAACTGAACGTATCCGCCGACGAAAACCGGAAAGCGCCGCTCAGATCAATGACGCGCAAGCCCGCGTCCAGGAGTCTGGGAGCGAATTCGGCAGAAACTTCGTGGGGCGTCGCGAGGAAAGCGGTGCCCGCACTGCTGGCCGTGATGGCCTCAAGCGAAAGAGGGCAGAGAGGAGCTTCGGCACGCCCGCGGAGCTGGGGAAAAAGCTGGGAAAGGCAGTGTTGCCCGTTGGTTTCACGGAGGTAAAAAGTTGGAGCCGGCACCACCGGATGACGCAGCAGCAGCGTAGCCAGCTCGAAACCCGTATAGCCAGTGACACCAATAACAGCGATGTTCCGGGGATCCTTCATTTCACCTGCGCTTCGATTTTCCTTTGAAGGGACTCGCGTGTTTTGCGGTTGGGCGTAATGATGAGCACGGTGTCGTCGCCGGCGATGGTGCCGACGATTTCGGTGAACTTGGACGCGTCCACGGCCGCGGCCAGCGGCTGCGCGCCGCTCGGAGGAGTTTTCAAGACAAGCAGATTCTCCGCCGGACGGACGTCGAGCAGGAATTCGCGGAGGGCGCGGGTGAAGGGAGGAACGGTGGCGGCCTCCTCCGCGCGAGTGGCGGTGGCGCGATAGCCTTCTGTGGTTTTTACGAGCTTGAGCTCCTGAAGGTCGCGGGACAAAGTCGCCTGGGTCACGCGCAGGCGCTGCTGCGCGAGACGGCGGCGCAATTCCTCCTGGTTGGCGATGCGTTCGCCGCTGACAAGGCGGAGGATCTGTCCGTGGCGAAAAGTTTTGGTTGCGCTCATCCGAATAAAATATTCAATCGACTGTATATTTATACAGTGCCCGCGGGCGGGTGTCAATAAATTTTGGGGGCGCGGCGCGAAAAAAAAGTTGCATTCGGGCGCTGGCCGCGTTTGGTACTGGACTGGTAATCTGTGGCGCTCGCGCGAACGGTTCTAACCGTTTGTGCCAGTCCGTGCTTGACCCGTGGGACAGGCCAGGGACGGTTGCCATTAGGCGGCATAACGCAGATGAAAGCTGGATTTTCGGGCGCGAGAATGTTACCTATCATCCATCACCCGAATAGGGGCCATGACTGACCTCTGCCACATCTCCGGATGCAAGCACGACGTACCGGCCGCCCTCGCGGATCAAAAGCTCTGCATTCTCCATTTCACCTTGTCGCTCGAAGCCAGTTGCGCCGAGATGCGCCGGGAGACCGCGCTCGGGAATACGCGGCGGGAGCGCCATGGTGAAATCATGGGATTCATCGCGGAAAACGGAGAAAGGCTGGCGCGCGTTGCGACCAGCGGGTTGCACTTGACAGACGACCTGAAAGCCCGTGTGCTGAGCACTTTTCTTACGCTGATGAACTTGCGGGAAAACCTCGACCGTGCGGCCCAGCGCACTCCCACAGGACGCAGCGGCATACCCCGCTAGGATACCATTCAAGCACCGACGTACTTTGCATACAGCGAACGAGCGACGGCGGGATCTTTTGTGCCTTTCAGGATCGCGCGCCCATCGCTGAAGACGGTCATCTCGTAAGGTGGAATGCGAAAGCGGAGCAGGAAGCCGTTCGCGCGAACGTCGTTGATCGTCGGAGCGAGCCGCTCCTCGAGCGCCTTTAGGTCCAGAACGCGTCCCCGCTCGTGAATCTGCACGGAATCGCGCCCGCACATGGTTATGTGCGGCTGCGCCCGTCCCTCGAGGTAGGGGAATTCCCCGCGCGCACAGGCGCGGCACGCGGGGTTGCGTTCGGCACACAGGGACTGAAAACGTCCGCTCCACACGTCAGAGGAGAGAAGCCGTCCGTGAAGCGCATCGCTGCGGCCGGCCAGAATCTTCAACGCCTCGGTCACTTCGAGAGAGGCAATCAAATTCACGATCGAGCCAAGAACACCGACGGTGTCGCAAGTTTCCTCGAGGCCCGCGCCATCCGAGGATTCCAGAAGGCAGCAAAGACAAGGCGTCCGGCCGGGTCGAATGGTCAGGGTGACGCCGTAGCTCGACACGGCCGCGGCGTAGATCCAAGGCGTGTTGGTTTTGACCGCATAATCATTCATGAGCAAGCGGGTCTCGAAATTGTCCGTGCCGTCGAGGATCAGCGGAAAGCCGGCAAGCAGCTCGGCGGCGTTCTGGGGGCCAAGGTCGGCGATCAAGCCCTGGACCTGAACATCACGGTTAATCGCGCGCAGCTTTTTCTCGGCGGCCACGGCCTTGGGAAGTACCTGCGCGGCATCCGCTTCATCAAACAAGCTCTGGCGCTGAAGGTTCGAAGTCTCCACGAAATCGCGGTCGAGGATCCGCAGCCGCCCGATACCGGCCCGTACCAGCAACTGCGCGGCAGCCGCCCCGATGGCTCCGCAGCCCACCAGCACGGCGGAGGCGGCCCGCAGGTGCTCCTGTCCTTTGGGGCCAATTGGCTCAAAGAGCATCTGGCGAGAGTATTTTTCCTGAAACGCGTGAGTCACGTAAAATAGAGCTCCAGCACCAGAACCATCATAATAGCGCCAGTGACATCCGAGGAAGCAACGTCCCCATGCTACCCTTCGTCTGACTAATGGAAAGCATGAAACTCTGCTGGGCCAATAGGTTGCGAGGCGCTGTGCTCCTGACGGTGATTCTGGGAGGAAGGTACGTGTGCGGTCAGGAGCCGGCAGGAGGCGCGAATTTGGCTACCGCGATCGTGCGGAGCATTCGAATTGTAGGAGAAGACGGCAAAGTGCTCCAAGAAAATCCGTCAAGCCTCGCGGTAAAACTCGGCGATCCGCTCAGCCCGGAAGCGGTGGCGGCGAGCATTCGAACCCTGTATCAGACAGGGGATTTCGCCGACCTGCGCGCCGAAATGGTTCCCTTACCCGAGGGGATCCGGCTGGACTTCATCGTGCGGGAAAATCTGTTTATCAATCAGGTGCTGATCCACGGGTTGAAGCCGCCACCCACGGAAGCGTCGGCGGCTGCGTCGATGCAACTGTCTCTCGGGCAGACTTACCGCGCGGAGGATGTCGCGTCGGCCCTCGAACGTCTGAAGGAAACACTGCGGGAAGAAGGTCTGTACAAGGCCAAGGTGACGGCCGACGAAGTGCCCCACCCGGAGACACATCAGCTCGATGTGATTGTGCAGCTGGAACCCGGGCCGCGGGTTCGTCTCGGAACCATCCAATTGCTGAACAATACCGAATATTCCGACGCCACGCTGCTCAAGTTGCTCAAACTGAAGCCGTCTAGCGAACTGACGACCGCTCGCACGCAGTCAGGTATCGGGCGTATCCGGAAATTCCTCGAGAAAAAAGGGCACTTGAGCGCGCGGGTGTCCCTCCGCCGCGGCGACTGGGTCGAGGCAACGAATACCTTGCCACTAACCCTGGAAGTCACCGAGGGGCCTCAAGTGCGTATCACGATCGAAGGCGCAAAATTCTCGAAAGGCGTTTTGAAGCGCCTGATCCCCATTTATCAGGAAGGAGCGGTGGACACCGACCTGCTCGAAGAGGGCAAGCGGAATCTGCGAGAGCGGTTGGAGCGCGATGGATATTTTGACGCGACCGTGAATTACTCCATTTCGGGAAACCAGCTTAACGAGAATTCCGACTGGACAGGAGCCCAGGAACAAATCACCTACCAGATCGATCGCGGTGTCCGCCACAAGCTGTTGAAGATCGAGTTCAGTGGCAATCAGTACTTCGGTTCGGACCTGCTGCGAAGCCGGTTGACGATTTCCCCCAATTCCCTCTTTGTCAGGCCGCGGTTCAGCCGCCGCCTCCTGGATTCGGACGTGCTTTCGATGAAGGGTTTGTACGCGGCCAACGGCTTCCTGTCGGCGAAAGTCGAGGGCAAGATCCTGGATGACTACCAGGGCAAGACCGGAGACCTTGTGATTCAATTCGACATTCAGGAAGGCAAACAAACGCTGGTCTCGAACCTCGAAATTGAAGGGATGCATGCCATATCGGAAAAGGAAATCCGCAGCGTTGTGGGATCTCTTCCCGGCCAACCCTACTCCGATATCAGCGTAGCGAGCGACCGCGACAATATCCTGGCTTTGTATTACAACGACGGATTCCCGAACGCCACGTTCTCCTGGATCGCTGAACCCGACCCATCTGGCGCGTCGGAATCGAAGACAAGCAGAGGCCAGCCGGGCGTGTCCAGTGTCGACGATGATCCCAGGGAGGATGCTGGCTTGCCCATCGAACGGGCTGAGCCGATGAAGCTGGTTTACAGGATTGTAGAGGGCCAACAAGTCCGCGTGCGCCGCGTGCTGCTCACGGGCTACAACCACACGCGGCCCAACGTGATTCAGCGCGAGGTAAAAGTCAAAGCCGGCGAGCCCTTGCGCGAGGGAGACGTTGTCGAAACACAACAGAAGCTCTACAACCTCGGGGTATTTAACCGCGTTACGGTTGAACCGCAAAACGCGAATGGCACCGATCCCGAGAAGGACGTCGTGGTCCTGGTGGAGGAAGCGAAGCGCTACACCATCGCTTACGGAGGCGGATTCGAAGTTCAGCGCCTGGCCAGCACAACGGATCCCACAGGTGGTGAAATTCAAGCCGCGCCACGGGGCATCCTGGAGATCTCAAAGGAAAATATCACCGGTCGAGCGGACTCGCTAAGCCTCAAGCTGCGCGGCAGCACCATCCAAGGGCGCGCGCTGCTGGCATATTCGGCGCCGAATACCCTGAATTTGTCGAACTTGAGTACGCAGGCCACCGCCTATTTTGAAAAGACGCAGGATATCAACACGTTTTCGCAAACCCGCTACGAGGGGAACCTGCAGCTCACCGATCGGCTATCCTCCCGTTCATCCCTGCTGTTTCGTTACGCCTTCCGGAAGGTGACCGTGAGTAACCTGAACATTCCGCCGCAGGAGATACCTTTGTGGAATCAGCCGACGCTGGTCTCCGAGTTCAGCACGACCTGGTTTCGCGACACACGAGACAATCCCGCCGACGCAACGAAAGGGTCCTTCAATACCGCGGACTTGAGCATCGCGGGCACCGCCATTGGTTCGAGCGCCAGTTTTGTCCGACTGTTCCTGCAGAATTCGACTTATCGCCCGATCACGAGGAATTGGAGCTTCGCGAGATCGATTCGCATTGGCATCCTGCAACCCTATGCTTCAACTGTGTCACTCACTTTTCCGGCTCCCACGCAGTCACCTTTGCCGCAACTTATTCCCTTGCCTGAACGGCTTTACGCCGGAGGCGGCACGTCGCTACGCGGATTCGCGCTGAATCAGGCTGGACCGCGCGATTCGCTGTCGGGATTTCCCGTGGGCGGCCAGGCCTTGCTCATCCTGAACCAGGAACTGCGTTTTCCGCTGAAGGTTCCCTATGTCGGGACGAGTTTGGGCGGCGCGTTCTTCTACGACGGGGGAAATGTGTATAGCCGCGTCGATCGGATTAACTTGCGCTGGGCTCCCCCGAAACCGGTTTTCGTGACCGCCTATCCAGGCCAACTGCCGGGAAGATTCAATCCCACAAGGTGCATTTACAACTGCACTAATGAATTGAACTATTTCTCGAACACCGTCGGGTTCGGCTTGCGCTATGCAACGCCCGTCGGTCCGATTCGAATCGATCTCGGCTATGAAATCAATCGCGCGGAATTCGTGATTCCCTGTAGGAATGCGGCGGTGCTTTGTCAGGAAGGAACAAGATTGCCGAAGTTGCAGATATTCTTCAATCTGGGGTCGAGTTTCTGATGCCAAGCCGGACGACAATTCCGGTTGTGGCGGCGCTGGTTCTGGTCGCGGCGCCGTGGTTGCGCGCTCAGCAGTTGATCGACCGGATCGTCGCGAGGATTGAGAACGACATCATCCTGCTGAGCGATATCCGCGAGTTGAGCCGCTACCAGCAGTTTGTGGACGGCAAGGCCGAAAGTGATGCGGACATCCTGAACCGGCTGATCGACCAGTGGATCGTTCGCAACGAAGCAAAGGCGGCGTTGTTTCCCCAGCCCTCCGAGGAGGACATCAACCGCAGCCTGCAGCGGCTGAAGCGGTCGTTTTCGAGCCCGGAGGCGTTCGAAGAGCGAAAAAAGCAAACCGGGCTGAGCGACGAAGACGTTCTGCGCATGCTGAAATCGCAGCTGTACCTGAGCAACTACCTGGATACACGCTTCCGTCCCTCCATCCAGATCGACGAACAGGCGATTGAAGATTTTTACAAGACGCGAGTGGTGCCGCGCGCGGAATCGCGTGGACAAACGCCGCCAACCCTCGAAGCGGCACACGATTTCATCCAGGAAGCGCTGGTCCAGCGGGCAATCAACGTCCAGGCGGACAAATGGTTGAAAGAGAGCCGCACACGCGTGCGCGTCGATAATCTGCTCGGCGAGGAGGTGAAATGACCAAGGAATCGCGCTGGCGGAAGGTCCTGTGGCTCGAGCACCTGTTGTGGGTGCTGGGGACCTGGACGCTGCTCGCGATCGCGCTGGTGATCATCGCCCTCGGAAGCGGCCTCGCAAATCCACTCCTGCGGCGCATTCTGATCCATCGCATGGAAGGGCTCACGGGAGCACGCGTCGAGATACGCACGGTGTCCGTGAGCTGGTTCTCGCTGAACGCCACGATCCGTGGGTTGGTTGTACATGGCCAGGAGCCTGCTGGCACGGAACCGCTCTTCAGTGTCGAACAAGCTCGCGTGGGCCTGCGAATCGACTCGTTCTGGGGTAGACGCGTGGGGCTGAACGAGCTGATTCTCGAGGAACCGCGCCTGCACGTGCGGGTGGAAGGGGACGGCACAAACAACCTGCCAAGGCTGCCTAAGGCGGCCACCTCCACTCAGCCCTTGCAGGAGAGGCTCATCGCGCTTCGCGTGCACCATGTGGAGATTAAGGATGGCTGGATTCTTTACAACGACGTGAAAAAGCTGGTTGCGTTGGAGGGCGGCGACCTCGAACTCAATGTCGATCTCGGCGGCTCGCCGGATCGTCTGCTCTACACAGGGAAATTGGACTGGCAGTCGATCGAACTCGCCCGCCGCCACGACGTGCCGGTGCCTGCCAACGTCTCGGCAAAATTCCTCCTAAACCGGGAAGGTTTCACAATCGAACAGGCCGTCGTGGATGTCGGAAGATCGCACCTGGACCTCCAGGCGGAAACCAAGGATCTCTCCACGCCACAGTGGACCTATCGCTATCGCGCCTGGTTAGACCTCCTGGACATCCGTGAGATTTTTCGAACGCCCGAGGTGCCTTTAGGACGCATCGACCTTCGCGGCGAGGGAACCTTCGCGGACGGGCAGATCCTCGGAACAGGCAGCTACGTGGGAGACAACGTCACGCTCGGCTTCCTCGATTTTCATTCGGCAAACCTGAGCAGCCGCTCGAGCTACAGGCTTGAGCCGAAGGGCGTGGTGTTGCCGGATTTCGCGGCCTATGCGCTCGGCGGAAGCGTGAAGGGCCGCATCACGATGCGTTACGAGGGCTTGCAGTTCCGCGCCGAAACAAAAATACAAGGCATTCGACTCTCGGCGGTTTCACCCGCAATCGACCACGCCGGATTCCCCGTGGATAAACTGCACTGGGATTCGGTCATCTCCGCCGACACCGTGGAAACCTGGCGAGAGAATTTCCGCGATTTCGATCTCTCAGCCACGATGCGTTGGGACGAGCCGGACGAGGTCGCGCCCGCGCGCATACCGGTTACAGGAGACTGGAGGCTGCGCTACCGCTACGAGCGCGATTTGCTCGAACTCGCTCAAGGGGAATTTGAAACGCCTACTACGCGCGGCTCATTCACCGGCGCGCTGGACCCGAAGAATACCGCCTTGGACGTAAAGCTCGACATCGGCTCCCTCGAGGCATGGGACGACTTTATTCACGCGCTTTCCGGAGACAAGCCCGGAACGCCGGAAGCCGCGGTGCCGATACATGGCTCCGTCCAGTGGGCCGGGAAAATCACCGGCCCTTCTGATGGCCCGACGTTCCAGGGGCACTTTCGGGGAGAGCGGGTACGCTACGCCGATTTTCGTCTGGACACCATCGACGGTGACCTGACCTACTCACCGAACCAACTGGTGATCGCGCAGGGCCACGCCGTGCGCGGCGAGATGCAAGCGGGGATTGACGGCCAACTGCAGCTGAAAGACTGGGATTTCTGCCCGGATTGCCAGTGGACGAGTGAGCTCAACCTGGAACAGGTGCCGATCGAAGGTCTGGAAAAACTCGGTGGCTGGAACTATCCATTGAAAGGACTGGTGACAGGGCAGTTCCACGGGCGAGGCACACGGGCGCAACCGTCGCTGACCGGCCTGCTCGATGTGGCGGACGGCGAGGCGTACACCGTCCCGTTCAACCGTTTGCGCGGGCAACTGATCGTTACACCCGATGAAGTCCGTTTTTCGAACGCCGAGTTGCGTTTCTTTGCTCCGGGCACGGAAAAAACCGGTGGCGCTGGAATCGTCACAGGCGCGGTGAACTACCGTTACGCCGATGAATCGCTGAACCTGGATCTGGTAGGGGCTTCGCTGCCACTGGCCAATTTCCGAAGGGTTCGAGCCGCCAATCTCCCTTTGGGCGGCCAGATCTCTTTCCGGCTGAAATCGAGCGGACCCGCATCCAAGCCGGTGGCGGAGGGTAGTTTCCGCGTGGTTGACCTGAACGTCGGCAACGAAGTCATCGGGAGTTTTGAAGCCGACCTGCATTCCGACGGGAAGGCGGCCGAACTGAAATTGAGTTCCGCAATGAGCGAAGGGGCTATCGGCGGGGGAATCACGCTCGGTCTATCCGATCCGCACTCATTGAACGGGAAAATATCAGTGAAGAACATGAATCTGGATCCCTACGTTCTCACGGCGTTGCACCTGCAGAAGTTTGAGGGGCATGCAACGGCGGACGGCGACATCAGCGTCAATGGCGACCTGCAGCATCCTGAAAACCTCGTGGTGGACGGAAACTTCTCGCGGCTGGTTCTCAACTACAGCGGAGTTCAGCTGGAAAATTCCGGACCCATTCACCTGGCGTCCACTCGCGACAGCCTGAAAATCGACAGCGCCGCGCTAAAAGGAACGGACACGAATGCGGAACTGAAGGGAGCCATCCAGTTCACCGGGAGGCGAACCGTTTCGCTGCAGCTCAACGGCTCGGTGGATCTGCGTTTGTTCACCGGCTATATCCCCGATGTGGACATGGCAGGCCACGCAGACATTAACGCGTCGCTCGAAGGCACGCTGGACCGCCCGCGCATCGTCGGCCGCGTCAAATTGAACAATGTTTCCACGCGGTCGGCGGATTTCCCCACGGGACTCAGCAATCTGAATGGCGATCTAATTTTCGATGCCAACCGCCTGTTCTTCGAGAATTTGAAAGGCGAAGCTGGGGGAGGAATCCTCGCGCTGTCCGGAACCGTGAACTATTCGGACAAGCCGTTGCGTTACGACATTACGGCCAAGACCGACCGGCTCCGCATTCGCTACCCCGAAGGAATCAGCTGGCTGGCCGGAGGATCGTTGCGGCTGACCGGAACGCCCGACGGAGGGCTGCTCACCGGGAAAGTGCAGGTTCAGCGCGTCACTCTCACACAGGGCCTCGAATCGGCGGGCTCGCTGGTTTCGACGTCGAGTCCGAGCGGGCCGAGCAGCTCTTCCTTCCTAAGAAATCTTCAGTTCGATGTGGAGGCGAGTTCGACGCCCGATTCTCGCATGGAATGGCCCGGCGCTCACCTCGAGGCCGAGGCCGGCCTGCGGGTGCGCGGCACCGCCGAACACCCCATCCTGCTCGGGCATATTCACGTAATCTCTGGCGATCTCTATTTCCGCGACAACCATTACAAGGTGGCGCGCGGGGACCTGAATTTCGCGAATCCCTTCCGCCTGGATCCCGTGATCAACGTCGAAGCCACGACGAATATTCAACAATACGAGGTTACGTTGAATTTCAGCGGGACGGCCAGCAAGATGGCCATGTCGTACCGGTCCGACCCGCCGCTGCCGGGTAATGACATCATCACGCTCCTTGCGCTCGGCCAGACGAGTTCGGAAGCGGCCATGCGCTCGGGCAGCGCCACACAAAGCGGGACCTCGGGCGCTTCGGCGCTGCTTTCAGAAGCGATTTCGAGCCAGTTAGGCGGGCGCGTGGAGCGGCTCTTCGGCATCACCAGATTTCGCGTGGATCCGGGCCTTGCCGCTGTCGGCCCGAGCAGCTCCGGCCAAAACGCTGCGGCGCGCGTTACCGTGGAGCAGCAGGTGTCCCCGAACCTCAGCGTAACGTACGTCTCAAACGTAAGCTCCACGCAGCAACAGGTGATTCAGGTGGAGTACAACGTCACGCGCACCATATCGGTTGTAGCGTTGCGCGATCAGAACGGGACATTCGGCGTCGACGTAAAGTTCAAAAAGCGGCTGCCGTAGAAACGCGCCGAGAGCGTTCGGTGAGGCGTCATTCTGTTCGCCGGGGTCGCCCGAGGAATATGTTTTGCTTCGGGTTTTGCGAAACGGGGTCGCTCGTTTCGCGCGGGATGGCACTCATCGGAAACTGTTGAGCGCGGAACTACTCGTGATCCTGGTGCTGCGCGGCTTGCTGCGAACTGTTCTGCGACGGTCCGCGGCGCTGCTGCCCCAAACGGTTCGGCGGCGCACCGCCTAGATGTGCGTTCTGTCCGACCTGCGGATTTTCCTGCTTTGCGTGTTGAAGCGCTTCGTGGACTGTCTTCGAAGCGGTGCTGCGCGTGGCTTCCTGCACCTCGCGCATAATCTTGGATTGCTCGGCGGCTACCTTTTGGCCGAACGGCGTTCCGTAAAACTGTAGCAGCCCCTTGATCTCGTCATCGGTATAGTGCTGGTCGTAGATCACGACCATCTGGTTGACGACATTGTCGAGATCGTATTTCTTCTGGTACTCGTTAATCACCGAATTGACAAAGGCCTGTCCCTCTTCGTTGTTCGGCACCGTAGCCAAAAGCTTCTCGCGGTACTGCTCAGCTGAGGTCGTGACCGAGTCCTGGATCTGATCGCGCGCGCCGACAAGCTCGATCAACGCTCGGATGTCCGCATCTTTTGCCGGATCAATCTGCGGAGTGGCCGTGGCGCTCTGTTTTGCGGCGTTTTGTGCCGCCGCCTGAACCGGGATGGGCGAGCTGCCCTGGATGGCCACAAAGAACATCACCAGGTAAATCACAACCAACGCCAGTACCGCCTTCATGACATCCTCCGCGCGCGACCGAAAGGTAGGGAAAATTCCCTACCTCTTGAATTTTAGTGACCGGGGATGTGCAATACGCCTGCTCTGCGGTACAGCCTTGCTGCGAGGATCACTGCTCGGAGGTGCAGTGAGGACATTTCATCGAGTAACGTTTCTGTTGGAGCTATCGGCTACACTAAGCGTATTGAATTGAGGCCGCCGCGCAACGAGCAACCCGTTCGCCGTGCGGGACCAAATAAACTCCAACATTGGCTTCACCCGATGGCAGACGACCCCTACCTGGAATTACGCCGGGCGATGGTACAAGCGCAGATTCGGCGGCGTGGAATTGCGGACCAGCGCGTCCTGGCGGCCATGGAGAGCGTACCCAGGCACGAATTTGTGCTTGCGCAATACAGAAGCAAAGCTTACGAAGACGAGCCCCTGCCCATCGGGGGTGGCCAGACAATCTCGCAGCCGTACATCGTAGCGGCCATGACCGCTGCGTTGCAGCTCAAAGGCCAGGAAACAGTGCTTGAAATCGGGACCGGTTGCGGGTATCAAACTGCAGTGCTTTCTCTCCTTGCAGGAAAAGTGTTCACGGTCGAGTGGCGCCCGGAATTGGCGCGCTCGGCCGAAGAACATCTGAAGCGGCTCGCATTCGCCAATGTGCAAGTGCGTACTGGCGACGGCTCTGAAGGACTTCCGGAATTCGCGCCGTACGACGCCATCCTGGTAGCGGCTGCGGCTCCGTCCCTGCCCGCGCCGCTCCTGGATCAGCTCAATGAAGGCGGACGGATGATCGTGCCCGTTGGAAGGGAAGAACATCAGCGTCTGCTCCTCGTCACGAAGCGCGAAAACACCTACTCCACCGAGAAACGGGACAGCTGCCGCTTCGTGCCCCTCCTGGGGCAGTACGGCTGGAAGCCACCGGAGCTCCTGTGAATCCGCCGCCGGATTTATCCATCATCATTCCCTCGTTCAATGAAGAACAGCGGCTGCCAGGTTCGCTCGAAAAAATCGCCGCTTATATCCGCGAGCGCCGGCCCAACACGGAAGTTATCGTGGTGGACGACGGCTCAACCGACAAAACAGCGCAAGGCGCGGAGTCCTACAAGGGGAAAATTCCAAACCTTCGGGTGCTTTCGAACGGAACGAATCGCGGCAAGGGTTTCAGCGTGCGCCATGGCTCGCTCGAAGCCGGTGGCAGCATCATTCTGTTCACCGATGCGGACCTGTCCTCGCCGATCGAAGAAGGCGAGAAACTGCTCGCCGGACTGGCCACCCATGACGTGGCCATTGGCAGCAGGGCGGTGGACCGCAGCCTGATCCAAGCGCATCAATCCTTATTCCGCGAGTTTGCGGGCATCATTTTCAACAGGATCGTCCGCATCATTCTGCGCCTGCCCTTCGTCGATACACAGTGCGGATTCAAGGCATTCCGCAGGGAACGCTGTCGCATCATTTTCGAGCAGCAGACGATTGAGCGCTTCGGATTCGATCCCGAACTGCTATACCTCGCGCGACACCACGGCTTATCGACTGTCGAGGTGCCGGTCAGGTGGGCACACTCGCCGGCGACAAAAGTGAGCATGCTGAAAGACAGTGTCGAGATGTTCCTGGACGTGTTTGTGATCCGGTGGAATGCGTTGCTGGGCCGTTACCGGAAGGCTCGCTGATGCGATTGCTTTGTGGTGCAAAGTACTTGACATCATTTCACCCCCTCGTTATCATTGCCCTTTATGGCGACTCCTAACCCAAGCCGCTCTCCCCGGCGCGCGCCTATCCCCATCGACTCCCGCGCCGCCGACCATCTCCGCTATATCCGCGAGACCATGGAGCGCGCCGCCGAATTTACGGCGGTCCCGGGCTGGGGAGGCGTCACCATCGGCCTCACGGCCCTTGCCGCCGCTCTGCTGGCCTCGCGCCAGGCCACTCCGCGTGCCTGGGTGGCCGTGTGGCTTGCGGAAGCCTTCGTGGCCGTGGCCATTGCTGCTCCAGCAGCCGCTACCAAGGCCCGCCGGGCCAATTCGTCTCTTTTTTCCGGGCCAGGTCGGAAATTCGTGTTGAGCTTTGCGCCCCCAATCATTGTCGGTGGTCTGCTGACGGTCGCCATGTATAATTTGGGCGCGTTCGCGGCTTTGCCCGGCGTGTGGCTGCTGCTTTATGGGACCGCCATCGTAACCGGGGGAGCCTTCTCGGTTCGCGCGGTCCCGATCATGGGGCTGTGCCTGATGGCGCTCGGCGGGTTTGCCTTATTCGCACCGGGTTCGCTCGGGAACATCTTTATGGCGGCGGGATTCGGCCTGGTGCACATTGCGTTCGGCTTCTGGATCGCCCTGCGATACGGGGGTTAGGAATCAACAGGACCGCGACTTTTATGGCCAAGTCGTCGACAATTCGCCAAGAACGCAGCGCCAAGGAAGAGGTGCCGTCGCCAGAACGGACGCCAGCGGCGCAAACGGTTTCCGCAAACCTCGACCGGTTAATCCACGAACGAATCCGGCTGGGCATTGTCAGCGCGCTGGCGGTGAACCGCTCGCTAACATTTAATGAACTGAAAGCGCTGCTGAAAACGACCGACGGAAATTTGAGCGTGCACGCGCGCAAGCTCGAGGAAGCGGATTACATCGTCTGCACCAAGTCGTTCGACGGACGTCTTCCGAAGACGGAGTACCGCCTGACAGCGGCAGGGCGCCGGGCGTTGGAACGCTACCTCGACCACATGGAGGCCCTGATCCGCGCGACGCGCGAGCGGTAAAAATTTTTTGTCTGAGCGCTTTGTGACGCAAAGAACATTGCATCACGTAGCGGCGGGGAAGGAATATGCTCGTGCAGCAGCAAATCATTCAGGAACACGCTCGGAAATCCACTGCGGCGGCCGCTCATGGTCTCCACGTGGCCATCATCTGTGACGGCAACGGAAGGTGGGCCAGCTCTCGCGCTCTCCCGCGGTCGGCTGGACACCGCGCGGGTGCGCGAACGGCCCGGAACATCATCCGCAACGCGCCGAAGCTGGGAATCCACACTCTTTCGCTCTTCACTCTTTCCTCGGCCAACTGGCAGCGCCCGCAGGCGGAGGTCAATGCCATCCTGCGGATTCTTCATGAATATCTCCTCGCCGAAACAACGCACTGCATCGAGGAAGGGATCCGTCTGAATATCATCGGGCGGCGCGACCGGCTGCCGGCTACGTTGCGCGAAGCCATCCTGGAGGCCGAGGCAGCCACAGCCAATGGCAGGACACTGCATGTGCGGCTTGCCGTCGACTACTCCGCGCGATATTCCCTGTTTCAAGCAGCCAGCAAGTTTTATAAGGTTACCGAGCTTTCGAGCGAGGCTTTTGGAAGTGTTTTGGCGGAAGTGCTGCGCGGAGGATCGACCGATGTTGACCTTTTGATCCGCACGGGCGGTGAACAACGGCTCTCCGATTTTCTTCTGTGGGAGTGCGCTTTTGCCGAGTTCGTGTTTATGGAAAAGCGCTGGCCGGACTTCACCACTGCGGACTTGCAGAATGCCATCGCGGAATTTGAGAAACGCGAACGAACCCGCGGCGGTCTTCCGCGGGAGTCGATGGCCTGACGAAACGAAGCCTCTTGCGGGAATTCTTTGAATGGTGCGAGCAGATCGTCAGTCCCAGAGTCATAACCAATTTATTTAGAATGACTTGGCCGCGCCCCGTAGCTGGTGCCCACCCCTGACAATTGCACCCTCCCAGTCGTCTATATCTCAGGAGACACAAATGGGATCCGTGGGATTTACGCTGCCCTGGGAGCATAGAATCTCTCCGGTAGCGCGCGAGGGGGAGCCGCGAGTGGAACCTTCCGGATTCGAAGCGGGACAGAATCGGGCGGCCGGTGGGAATCCCGAAGATGCGGCATTGGCGGCAGGATGTCTCGCCGGGGATATGCGCGCGTTTGAGCGCCTCTATCAAGCGCAAGGCGCGCGCATGAAAAACCTCGCGCGTAATCTGCTGGGAACGCAAAACGAAGCCGAAGACGCCGTCCAGGAAACCTTCTTGAAAGTACAGCGGAGCATCGCCACCTACCGGGGACAATCGACCTTCGTAACCTGGGTATTTCGCATTCTGGTGAATACGTGCCACGACCTGCGGCGCGGCCGTATGCGGCGCAAGGAGCAATCGCAGGAGGAACCGGATGAGGGACCCAAACAAGGCGAAGCGCGCGCACCGGGAGCCCATCCTTCATTGCGCATGGCGCTCGAACGCGCCCTTGCCGAGTTGACACAACACCAGCGCGACGTGTTTCTGCTGTACGAGGTTGAGGGCTTTCGCCACGCGGAGATCGCCGGGATGCTCGAGATCAGTGAGACCGCGTCCAAAAACACCCTGTTTCAGGCGAAAAAGAATCTGCGCGGAATGCTCGAGCCACCGCAGAGCCATGCGGCGGGAGGAAGGCCATGAAAGTCGAGTGTGCGGATGTGGAGCGGATTTTTCGAGATGGCACTGCTGAAGAATGGATGGCACTTGAGCATCATGCGGAGACTTGCCCATCTTGTGCGGAAGAAATTCGCGCATGGACAGCTTTGAGCGCGGCGGCAGAAGAACTGCGCGACCACCGGCAAGATCCGGCTTTGTGGGCCCGGATTGAACGCTCGTTGCTCGAGCAGCAGGAGCGGAAAGCTGCGCGGCCAACGGTATGGGAGCGGCTGTCGTTCGGGCGCGGGATCTTGCTCGGCTGGCAGACCGCTCTGGCAGGCGCGCTCGTTTTGTTCCTTGCAGTCGTTGGTGGATACGTGTATCGCCATAAGAACGTCAGGGACGATGCCGCAGGAAGCGGACTGCTCAGGAGTTCGACATTGGCGGAGGTGGAGCGGACCGAACACGAGTACATGAAAGCGATCGATAAGCTCGCGATGGACGCCAAGCCTCAGCTCGATTCTCCCGCGTCGCCGCTCATGGCCAGCTACAGGGAAAAGTTGATGGTCATCGACGGAGCCATCAGTGAGCTGCGAGCTGAAGCCGGGCTGAACCCTTCGAATGCACACTTGCGGTATCAACTCTTGGCCATGTACCAGGAGAAGCAGCAGACCCTGCAGGAAGTTTTGGAGACGAAGAATGAGCGTTGATTCCAGATCACGAGGAATGGTGTGGAAGTTTGCAGGTTTGCTTGCGGTTTTTGTCGCCTCGGCTCTGCCCGCATGGGGCGGACACTCGGGACAGAGCACGGCGACCAGGGGGTTTCAGAAAACACTGACCCTCGGGTCGAATCAGACGGTAAGTGTCGAGCACAAATACGGCGAGGTACGCATTCACGCGGAGAGCGGGAGGGACGTAAAAATCTCCGCGACGATCCGCGCTCAAGCCCACTCGCAGGATGCCGCCAACAAATTTGTCGAGGAGGTCCGAATCGAAGTTTCGCAGGACAGCCAGGGCATTCGCATCCGCACCGTTTATCCCGACGAAGGGTCCGGGTTTTTCAAGGTGCGTATCGGTGGGCCCTCCTATTCCGCGGACTATGACGTCGCGGTACCAAGTGACGCCAAACTGTGGGTGAAAAACGGCTTCGGCAACGTGGAGATTGCTGGTGTGCACGGCTGGGCCGAGATCGAGAACAGCCACGGGCAACTCAATTTCCGCGACGGGGGAGCCACAAAACTCACAAACTCCTTTGGGTCGGTCGAAGCCAATGGAGCGGATGGCAACGTGACGGTAGCCAACACCAATGGATCGGTCCGGGCCTCCTCCGTGAAGGGTACGCTCGACGTAAAGGACCGCTTTGCCTCGATCACGGCAAACAACGTCACCGGAGCCGTAACCGTCAACGGCGGCAATGGCGCCGTGGAGGTGACCGACAGCGGGACCGCGAAGATCAACAATTCATTTGGTTCGGTCAATGCGAGGAATATTCACGGGGACCTGACGGTCAACAACAACAATGGCTCGATCGAGGCCGACACCGTCAGCGGCGGAGCGCAACTGAACAGCAGTTTCGGGCTCATCAGCTTCGCGAACGTCAACGGCTACGTGAAATGCACTTCCTCGAACGGAAAAGTCACCGGCCACGCCACCGGGAATGAAGTGTATGTGAAAACGACGTTTGGCGAAGTGCAACTCGAACAAATCGGTGGCAATGTTGAGGTTGAGGACTCCAACGGCGCGGTCAATGTACGCGATATTAAGGGCAAGGCCACTTTGGGCACATCGTTTGGCGCGATTACCGCGAGCGGCCTCCCGAAAGGCGTGAGAGCCACCACCGGGAATGGTCAGATCGACCTGCGCGATGTCGGCGGGGATACCTACGCCAAAACCAGTTTTGGCGCCGTCAACGTGCAGCGCATAAATGGAAACTTGACCATCGAAAACACGAATGGTCCCGTAAGCGCAAACTCAGTCAAGGGTGATGCAACGGCCAAAACCAGCTTTGGCGCCGCGTCGCTCGACGATATTGGCGGCGCAATTTCGGTCGACAATCAAAACGGCGTGGTTTCGATTTCGTCAGCGCGGACCTCGTCGAGCTGCAAAAGCATTACCGCCAAGACTTCTTTCTCGCCGATGCAGGTTCGCCTTCCCGAAAATGCCGGGTACGACCTGACCGCGCACACCTCGTTCGGACGCATCACGAGCGAACTCCCGGTCACGGCCAACGGGGAACTCGCAGGGGATTCGCTGAAAGGTAAAATCGGTAATGGCGGGTGTACGCTGTCGCTGACAAATTCGAACGGGAACATCGAGATTCTAAAACTTTCGAAATAGCGGAAAGCGGCGAACTCAACCGGCCACGCGGCGCTCGCGGTCCATCGCAAAGGCCTTATGGAGCACGCGCGTGGCGGCGGTGGTAAGTTGAAACGTGGGCAGTTCCTCCTCGCGCGCGAATACCACGTCGGTTACGTCTCCTCCAGCCCGCGGCGCACCCGAAATCCTTTCGCACAGATAATCGACGATTACGTAGTGGAACCTGGGCCTCTGCGGCGTGCCCCCGCCGCCCGCATCCGGCTCGATAAAGATTCTGTCGAAGACTTCGATAAGGTCAAGGACCCGCACCTCCAGGCCGGTCTCTTCCAGAAGCTCGCGGGCAACGCCGGCTTCGAGCGACTCCCCGAGTTCGAGCGTGCCTCCAGGAATGGACCACTGCCCGCGCAAGGGCTCACTTCCACGCCGTATCAGCAGGGTCCTGCCATCCTCGATGACCACGCCGCCGACGCCCACGACGGGACGCTCGGGATATTCGCGCGCCATGGCTTATTTTTCCTTCCTCCGACCTGATGGGGTACACTGAAGACAGGCGCGGGAGTTGGGGTTGACTTCTTACGCCGAGGTATATAATACGCCGGAAGGCGCGGCCCACCCCTCGCCCATTCGTGAAAAACTCACTTCGGAGGAATGCAGCCGTGCTCCGCTGCCCAGAATGTTCCGCAGAAATTGACGTGGACGAAGACGAGGTGGAAGAGGGAGAGATCCTCAGCTGCCCGGAGTGTGAGACCGAACTTGAGGTTTCGCAGATTCATCCTGTGGCGCTGAATCCGATCTCCGATGACCTTGACGAAGACGAAGATGAGGACGACCTCGCTGAGGAGGACGACGAGGAATTTGACGAGGACGGGGACATGCCCGAAGAGGAAGATGACGACGAAGAAGACGAAGACGAGGAGGACGAGTAAGCGAGGGCGTCCCGCTCACGAGGCATCCCGTGGTTTGTCCCTCGCCATCTAAAGAGCAGCGGAGTTTTTTTTCGTGCGTTTGCCGAGGAATGAGAATTATCGCGTCCATTTTGCTGGCGGCGTTTGTCCCGCTGTGCGGTCCTGCCTTCTCTCAGCAGGCCGGTCAGTCCGTGCCGGCGGCTTCCTCTTCGCAGACTGGACAGAGTGCGGGCACGCAGGCAGAGAGCGGCACCAAGGGTAGCAGCAAAAACAAGGCGGAGCCCGGCTTTCTGATCATCGGAACTGTTTTCGATGAGAAGGCTTTTTCGTTCCCCGGCGTACAGGTGCGCATCCGGCGGGCCGACGAAAAGAAATTTCGCTGGGAGACTTACACGAACTCGCGGGGAGAATTCGCAGTGAGAGTCCCCAGCGGTTTTGACTATGAGGTTATAGTTCGGGCGAAGCACTATCAGGATCAGGCAAAGAGCGTCACAACGAACAACGGCGACCTCCAGCAGAGGCTTTCGATCAAGCTCGAGCCGGCAGCGCCGGGGAAAACAGGGACGAAATCGTGAGGTTGCGGCGCAAGGTTCTTTGGATTTGCGCGGTTCTGGCGCTTGTGGGTCGAACCGGCGCGGCACAGGATGCCAAGCAGGATGCGAAAAAAGAAGCGCGGCTGCGTAGCGTGCTCGGGGTGGTTACGGACAAGTCGGAAAAACCGGTGGTGAACGCGATCGTCTTTCTGAAAAATCTCCGGACGAACGTGGTCATCAGTCACTTTAGCGACGCGCAAGGAAACTACCGGTTCAGCGGCCTGGACCCCAATGCCGACTACGAGCTTCGCGCGGAATTCGATGGAGAAAAATCGGCGTCCCGCACGATTTCCTCTCTCGATAGCCGGAAGGAAATGAATCTGAACCTGAAGATTGACCGGAAGAAATAAAGGCCTGGAGAGAGAGGTTCACTTCTAGAACGCAGTTTGACCTTTGGATTGGGGTTCGAATCGCTGTCGGGTAAACTGCGTTTATCCTGCAAATCACCGTGTTTCTGCGGCATTCCAAGGAATAGGGTTGAGATCGTTGATGAAAAAGTGTTCGATAAATTGTGCAGTGTGGCTGGCGCTTCTGACGCTGCTCTGTGTTGGCCTGCCCGTGCGGGCCCAGGAAAAGCCGGACAGCCCGGATCCCAAGATTGCGGCCGACCCGCCGATTCAGCCCGGCGGCGACCCGCGGGACAAAGACGCAAACGACGAAGTGCCCAAGCGGATCTTCTGGATCATTCCGAATTTCATGACCGCGAACGACCAGCCGGAGAATCAGGGACCGCTGACGCCCAATGAAAAATACAATATCGCCTGGCACCAGTTTTGGGACTATAGCGCTCATTTTGGAAATGTCCTTCAGGCCAGCATTTCTCAGGCGGCCAATGCGATTCCCCACTACGGACAGGGCTGGGGTGCTTTTGGCGAAAGGTACTTGGCGCAGGAAGCGGACCAGTTCACCGGCAGCATGTTGATCTACGGCGTGCTGCCGAACATGCTGCACCAGGATCCGCGCTACTTCCGCAAGGGGCGGGGCTCCAAGTGGTCGCGCATCGCCTACGCTGCCTCCAGGGTAGTCATCGCCAGAACCGATTCCGGCAAGCCTACCTTCAATGCTTCGACGATATTCGGACAATTGGGTCAGGCGAGCATCTCGATGCTGTACTATCCAAAGCAAGACCGCGAGCTCACCGGGATCCTCACGGGCTGGGCGATCAACCAGGGCTACAACATCGGCTGGAACCAATTGAAGGAGTGGACCCCTGATCTGGGCGCTTTCCTGAGGCGGCACTCCAAGAAATACAAGCAGCGAAATCAGATCAACGACGACCGCTCTCCCATCACCGCCTATAACTAACGAATCCGAGAGACCGCAGGGCGCACCACACGGACGGCGCGAGGCAAGACAGAAACCTCTACGGGAGTGTATCCGAGGATTTCCCCGTCTCCGTGGAACAGACACGGCTTGTCGGTTTCGATGCGCACGCGACGAATTGGATATCGGTGAACTCGGTGGTCCTTCAGTTCGCCGTTCCGAGCGAGCGAGTGCAGCGCCGCAAGTATTTCACCGAAGGTCAAATCCTCCAGCAGTACGAGATCCAGGCTCCCGTCGTTTGTTTTAGCGGCCGGTGCAAGCCGCAATCCTGCGCCATAACTGGGGGTGTTGAGCACTCCCACGAGGAGCGCGTCGGCTTCGAGGCTTTCGCTCTCGCTCGGTTCGAATTGTGCGCGAACGCGAATGGCGTGAAAACCGGCTAAGGCGCGAATGGCGGCCAGCAGGTAACGCCGGCGTCCACGCAGATTCCGGTAAGGGCCTCCCGCGTAACGCGCTGCTTCCGCGTCCAGGCCCACGCCACCGCCCCCCGCGTATAGACGCTTGTTTCCGTCAGCGGTCGAAACTTGTGCCACGTCCAGAAAGTCGATTATGCCGTTCATCAGCAGCGCCGCGGATTCAACGGGGTCCGGGGGAAGCCCGAGCGAGGCCGCGAGATCGTTGCCTCCGCCGGCCGGAAGAATGCCCAGGACCACGTCACCCGGCACATTGAGAGCATTGAGCAACACCTGAAACGTTCCGTCGCCCCCAAGAACGAGAATTTGGGGCGCGCCTTCAGCAGCGGCTTGTCGAGCCCGCCTGGCAAGATCGCCCGCGCTCGCCGTAACCTGGAATTGGGCGTTCCACCGGGTCTTTGCTGCGAACTGCCGCAGAGACGGCAACGCTTCTCCGGCGCGGCCTCCTCCGGCGGCGGGATTCGCGAGAACAACCACGGACCTATCTTCGGAAGAACGGAACACGTTGGGGGCATGCTGAACGAAGCCGCGGCTGCCTGTCAATCGACTGCGAAGTCAGTGCTCGAAGGAACCAGCCGGGCCAACCTCTTGGGGTCCGGTTGTCTGTCGTGCGAACAGTTTGGCCACGGTCTCCAAGGTGTCAATCTCGGATACCGACTTGTCCCCGCGAATGCGAACAATTCGCGGAAAGCGCAGCGCGTATCCACTGTCATGACGGCCCGACTTTTGGATGTTGTTGAACGCCACCTCGAGCACAATCAATGGCTCAACCGTCCGTCGATGCCCGTGGTCCTCGATCGTGTGCTTCAGAAAAAAACCGGTATATTCGCTGATTTCTGCGTCGGTAAGACCCGAATATGCCTTACCAATATTCAAGAGTCTTTCCCCATCGCGCACAGCAAAGGTGTAATCGGACAACACCTTGTGCCTCTTCCCATGACCATACTCCACGGCGGTTACGACGACATCCAGGGTGGCAAAGGGCCGTTTTAGCTTGAACCAGAAACCGCCACGCCGGCCCGGCACGTAGGGAGAGTTTTCCACTTTGGCCACGATTCCTTCGTGCCCGGCCAGCAGCGAATTGCGGAAGGCCAACTCCACCGCTTCGGCGGATTCGCACTTGACGCGTCCGGCGACGCGCACCGCGCCTTGCGCACTCGCACAAAGCGCATCCAAACGAGCCTTGCGCCTGATCAACGGCTCATCCAGCAGCAATTGGCCGTCTTGATACAACAAGTCGAACGTTACAAACTTCACCGGGATGTCATTTTGCATAAACAGATCCATGTGCTTGCGTCCCAGCCGTTTTTGCAGTTCCGTGAACGGCAATGGCCGCGTGTCGCGCCAGGCCAGGATTTCTCCGTCAAGGATCAACTCGCCCGGCAATTCGCCGATCGGCCTCAGCAGCTCGGGAAATTCGGTGACCTCATCGAGCGTTCGGGAAAAAATCCGCACTTTGCCGCTCTGATCCTTGTGAATCTGGGCCCGGATTCCATCGTACTTTTCTTCCACCAGCAGCGCAGGGGACTCCCAGTCGGCTAGCTCTTTGTTAAACAAATCTTCGGGCTTCTCAATCGGGGCCGCGAGCATGAATCCCATCGGGTGAAACAGACGCACTACTGCGCGAGACAGGTTGTCTTCCGCCGCCAATTTCAATGTTTCCCCGATATCGCCGGTAAGCATGTTTGCGCGCCGCACTTCCTCGAGCCGGCGATCGAATGCCTTCGCAATGGCTTCTTCGACCAGGCTCTCCTTCGAACCGATCCGCAAATCACCGGTAATAATCTTCACCATGTATTTCACGTCGCCGGCTGTGGCCCGCCGGAACGCATTCGTGAGCAGTGCTGCTTTTTGCGACTGGCCACGCGCGGCTGCCAGGTCTTCAAAAAGCCGGGCCACCTCCGGCAGGGCCAGATCCCCTTCGGCGTTTGTGCTGCGGAGCAGCTCTTCAGCCATGCCGCCGAGATCTCCATGCTTTCGGTATGCGGTTCCGAGGTTGTGGCTCGGTTGGCCGGCCGTCTCGGCGATTACGCGGAACAGATTTGTTCCACCGACGCCCAGCGTGCGCTCGTCATGCGCCGCGAAGACGTAGCCCGAAAGAAACCGCGCCGCGATTGCGGCATCAGGCGTGGTAAGAGATTTGAGAAATTCGCTAATCAAGCGCAGTTTCTCCAGCTTTTTGGAGGTGGCGCCGACAGCATCCGCGATTTGCACAAAGCCGCGCACGATGTAGCTCTAACCGGAGTGCGAGAAAATGACGCGAAGAGTTGTCCGCGCGGGTTTGCTGGGTCCGCCCCGTGCCTCGGAGACTCTAGCAGAGGCGTCGATGGTGCCGGCGGGGGGAATCGAACGATACGCGCCCACTCATTCTACGTAACTTATTGCAAACATACCAACGCAAGAACCGCAAAACCCGCTGTATGCCCGCCTCCTATGTACAAAATCATGTACAAGAAATTTGAAGGCCGAGTGAGTCGTCGGCCTCTTAACGCCGGGCTGCGCTCCTCGCCTTCCCGTATACAGGACAGCACCCGGGAGCTTCCCGACGGCGATGTTTGCCAGGTATTTTTTCACCCTCTCCAACGCGACTCCAATTTCAGGTATGGGTTGGTGGTGCTTTTCGAGAACCAGGAGGTCACACGGGATTCATTTGTGAAAGCCATCCTTAATTACAATTATTTTTGCGGAGCTCCTCGTTCGCAATGAGGAGGTCGTGGGTTCGAATCCCATCTCGTCCACCAGAGCTCAAAAAGGTCCGGCCCGGAGAATCGTTGGGGCACTTCTGCGAATAGCGCGTTTTCCAGCCAAGTGGACTACTTCCGGATTGCCCGTGACTCTTGAACTACTGTGGAATGGCAGATTGCCCGGAATTATGAAGATACCGGAACAGTTACAGAACCAGCGGCCGAAATCACCCAAGGACAGTGCGCGTAGTCCACGATACGGTTGATGCGTTGGCCGGTCACGCTTAAGCGGACCATTGAATATGGGGTCCATGTGTCCGCGCCGCGTTGCAGCATAACGACCACCGGTTCGCCATCCACTTCGCCAACTGCCAATTTCCATGGGAACGACCACTTTTCGTAATTGCTAAAGTAAGGAGCGTCCACCAGCCTTCCCGCAAACGCATCGGCGACCGTGAGACGGGCGTCAGCGGTAATCAATTCTCGCACGCCGTCCCAGTCGCGACGGTTGAAGCGGTCAACATAGAGTTGCATTACCCGTGTCAATTCGGGATTCGTGCTTCGAGATGATTTCGCTGGAGCGGGAGATGAGGCTAGCTTCATGCGACCGCGGTTGAGTGCCGCCTTGACGCCTCCGACTGTGGAGTCGACGAGTTCCGCGATTTCCTCCAGAGAGTAATCAAACACGTCCTTCAAAAGCACGCACGCGCGCACCTTGGGAGGCAAGCTGGCCACGAGGTGTTCAACCGCTTGACCCAGACCAAGAACCGCTGGTTCCTTTGGCTCAACCACATCCGCGCTCATCGCCGCACTTTCGGCCTCGATTCGAGCCCCGCGCTTTCTGAGGAAATCGATGCATCGATTGTGGGCGATACGGAATAACCACGGCTTTAGAGGGCGATTCTCGTCAAATTTGTCCAGCTTCCGATAAGCCTCGAACAAGGCCTCTTGCACGACGTCTTCGCCGTCCATCACCGAACTTGTCATGCGCGCACAGTAGCGGTGGAGGCTAGGACGGAGGTTCGTCATCGTCTCGAGAAACGCCAAGTAACGTGTTTCTAGGGGTCCGGTCTGATCCATAGGCTGCGCGTTATTCATATTGTGTCTACGCCTCGCCCGCCTCCGGGTGGTGGTGCAACCCGGAGGCGGGCGTCAAAAGGGATTCACTTCAGCTCGGCCTTGACCGCAAGATTGTCGTCGACCGGGATAACCACAACCGTGAACGGAGTTCCCGCGTCGTCCGTAACCTGAGGAACCGGCGCTCCGAACGTGTTTCCTCCTAGCGCCGAATTGTCATAATACGGCGCGAACACCATCACATGCGGGTGCCAGTGGCCAATCCCCGAAGCAAGATTCTGATCGGCCGACCACATGTATGCGAAGCTCACCCCAGTTCTTTTGGGAAGTTCTCCTTTCGCGTAGGCGGCCTGCACACCTTCGGCGATCTCGTCCGGATTTTTGCCCTGCATCGCGAGTTTCGTTCGCAGTTCGTAATAGGGCAGCACCTCCCGCACGGCCTGAGGCATAAAGCAGATCGGCGCACGCACGGTAGGATCGTAGACGAGATTTCGGAATGGCGCCGGCGTATACGTCGGGGCAGAGAACCCGCGCATCACCATGCAAACGGAACCGTTATCTCCTTTTTGCGCGACTTCGTACCCCGACGTCGTGAGCACCTTAATGGTAGCCCGGCTCGAAATGTTTGCGGGGGCGGCGCTCTTGGCCAACCCAATCTCGTTCGCTTGAGGCATCAGATACTCCCCAATTGGAGGGTATTTGGGGCTCTGTGCGTGGGCACTCCCGAGCCACACTGTTGCAAATAGCACTGCGTACATCAGTCTTGCTTTCCTCATGGTAAGTCTCCTCTATCCAATTTCTCTTTCACTCGCTAATACGGATGTGGGAGACGCGAGGATACGGAGAACTCAGACGTTGCTTCGTCGAATAGATTGGATCCGCGACATGTGGCACTTCTCCGGAAGGCGTGTTTTCAGCCAGGTGGATTATTTCCGGTTTTCCCGTTACCCAGCGAGTTTCTGCGATTCGATCCACACAAGCCGACTTGCTGGTACCGAAACGTTTTCGCCCCCGAAACTCTATATAGAAGACTGCATCTCGGCGATGCCTTGCTTCCAGCTCACGCGGGGAGCATAGCCTAGCTCGCGCCGCGCCTTGCTGATGTTGACGGTGAAGGGTTTCCCGATCAGGCGGAGCATCTGTCGCGTTATGGGCGGCTCACCTTTCAGGTTGAAAAGGTTCCAAAAGAAGCCCATGACCCCTGCGAGCATCCAGGCCATGCCAAAAGAGACGGACTTGTCTCCCGCCTTGACGCCGCGTGTTGCAAGCAGATCGCTGACTACACTCCTGAGCGTTCCATCTTCAGCATCCGCCACGAAGTAGGCTCCTTGGCCGTGATCCACCGCCAGCAAAAGCGCGTCGACCAGATTGTTGATGTGACAGGTTGACATGGCCTGAGTTCCCCCATCGGGCCACTGCCAATTACCCGCGTTGACTACTTCCACCATTTGATCGAGCATCGGCATGCCAGTGCCCCAGACAAGCGTGGGACGGAGTGCAACGGTTTGGAATCCGTCTCGGCGCCCGTTGGCGGCCAGGAGAATTTGTTCGGCTGCAGCTTTCGAAGCACTGTAGGGCGCGAAGCTTCGTTGCTGAACGGGGACGCGTTCGTCGATATTCACCAGCGGTACAGGATCGCCCTGAACTACGGCGCCGGCACTGACCATGACGACCTTCCTCACCGACGGGGTGTTGACTGCGGCTTCCACCAGTGTGCGTGAGCCCTCTACGTTGACGGCGTTGAACTCTTTCTGTTTACCCCACATTTTGAAAAGTGCGGCTACGTGGAACACCACTGTGCTGCCAGCCATTGCTTTGGAGAGACCGGCCTGATCCGTAAGCTCTCCAAGGACTGGAACTGCTCCTAGGGTAGCTGCGTTCGCCGCTGCCTTCTGCCCGCGCACGAGAGCACGAACTTGCCAGCCTTGGGCGACAAGCGCCTCAACAAGTCGCCCTCCCACAAATCCTGACCCGCCTGTAACGAACGCCAACTTCTGCATATTGCCAAGCTTATTCATGTCCATTTCCTCCTCCCATTTCACCTATGAGATGCGGGTGGCAGAGTTCAGGTTTCACAAAATGAACTTTGTTCGCTATAATCAGGAAGTTGGGTGGAGGGCCAAGAGATTGACGACCGATAAAGCCGTGGGTGGTGAAAGACTGACTTCAGAGAAGGTTCTTGATGCTGCACGCGACCTGGTGCGACGTTTCGGTGAAGAGAAGACTAACGTGGTCGACATTGCTCGCGCACTCGGAACGTCGCATACCACAATCTACCGGCGCTTCCGTTCCAAGGCGGAAGTGTTCGGCGCGATGGTGGGCGAAGCCATGCAAGACGAGGAAGAGCTAGCTCGCACCTTCGTCGATTCCGAAGGGGCTGCGTCTGAACGGCTAGAAGGTCTTGTGCTGGCCCTGCACAAGCGAAAGCTCGAGCGCTTTACGAACGATCCCGAGGTGTATCGGCTCTATCGACGCGTGGTCGACGAACGTCCAGGCCTTATTCACGATTACGCCGCCAGAATGACAAGGCTAGTCGCCAAGATTCTCGCGGATGGCGTGCGGAAGAAGGAGTACAAGATCGATGACATCGATGCTGCTGCGGAAGTTGTGCGCGATGCTGTGACGGTTTACGTACATCCAGCCCATGTCGAAGCAGCTGCGAAGCTGGGACACCGATTGGAGCCGGCGATAAAGCGCATGATAAGCACTCTCAATACAGCATTCCGCTCTGGATTCTCCGCTCCAAGGAAACGAGCCTAGAACCTATCTCATAAATCGCCTCCAGCCGGTTTACTCGCCTTCGGCATAACTTCCGGTTTGCCCGTGACTCGGGAATTAGACCAAGAATATAAAAGATGGTCTCCGTATGCTTAAGCGGAGTGAGAAATCATTCCGCCCGGAGCGCTCGCATCGGATCGGTTCGCGTTGCACGCCAAGCGGGCAGGAAACACGCGGCGGCCGACGCCAGGGCCATCACCGCAAATGCTGCGGCGAAAGCCAGCGGGTCTCGCGGG
>Ga0306920_100000684_pt1 | contig 40251 bp, 36 predicted proteins | sample flu12Cox44000170_FD_204666 | JGI IMG/M metagenome (GOLD analysis project Ga0306920, IMG submission 204666) | Lab enrichment of tropical soil microbial communities from Luquillo Experimental Forest, Puerto Rico - flux4day.12C.oxic.44.000.170 (v2)... | ecosystem: Environmental > Terrestrial >... | reverse complement strand
CAGCTAACTCCGCCGCCAACGGCTTGCGCTCTTCCTCGCTTTAACCAGGCAGGGTAGTGTAGGAGCAGAGCTGCCATCGGATGCGCCGGCCTTCTGTTAACTCATCGGTACAGCATGAAACTTCCTCGGCGTCGATTCCTGCAGTTGACGGCCATTGCAATCGCGTCACCAGCGGTGCAGCGCGTGGCTCGGGCCCAGGTGTATCCATCGCGGCCGATTACAATCGTTGTCCCCTATGCCGCCGGAGGGCCGACTGACACGATTGCGCGTGTGGTTGCGGAGGGCATGCGCAATGCGCTTCGACAGCCCGTGATCATTGAAAACGTGACCGGCGCGGCAGGCACCATTGGCGTTGGCCGCGTGGCGCGGGCGGCCCCGGACGGATACACGATCAGCATCGGTCAGTGGGGGAGTCACGTCACCAACGGGGCGATCTACGCACTGCCTTACGACTTGCTCAAGGACTTTGCCCCGATTTCGTTGGTAGCGATCGGGAAGCCGCTGATCGTTTCGAGGCAGACGGTCCCCGCAAAGGATCTTCGGGGTCTCATTGCCTGGCTGAAGGCGAATGCCGACAAGGCGACGCAAGGAACGGCCGGAGCGGGAAGCCCACAACACATTTCCGGATTGTATTTTCAGCAAGAGGCCGGCGTTCGCTATCAATTCGTACCGTACCGTGGCGTCGCGCCTGCGATTCAGGACATGATCGCCGGGCAGATCGACTTCATGATTGATCAGGCGACGAATTCCTTGCCGCAGGTTCTTGCCGGCAAAATCAGGGCCTACGCGGTCACCGCAAAGGATCGGCTGGCGGCCGCACCTGATATTCCGACCGTCGACGAAGCCGGCCTGCCCGGGTTCTACGTCACCATCTGGCAAGGACTCTGGGTGCCGAAAAATACACCGGGTGAGATCATCGCAAAGATCAATTCTGCAGTGGTGGAAGCCCTCGCAAGCTCAACTCTGCAGCAACGTTACGCCGATATTGTGCAGGAAATCCCCCCTCGCGACCAGCAGACGCCTGAAGCTCTCGGGATGCTGCAAAAGGCCGAGATCGAGAAATGGTGGCCCATCATCAAAGCGGCTGACATCAAAGGCGAATGACGCGAAAGGGTCTTTAATCAAAACTTTCGGGTCCGAGTGATTGCAATGAGAGATCAGAACTTGCTGATCATCATGTCCGATCAGCATCGCCGCGGCGCCATGGGCTGCTATGGACACCGCACGGTGCGTACGCCTTGTCTTGATCGATTGGCCTCGCGCGGCACCCGGTTCACATCCTGCTGGACACCGTCCCCGGTGTGCATTCCGGCCCGAGCGGCATTTGCGACCGGGAAATACATTCATGAGATCGGCTTCTGGGACAATGCCGATCCCTATGATGGGTCCATCAAGAGCTGGCATCATCGCCTTCGCGATGCAGGACATCAGGTCGTTTCGATCGGCAAGCTGCATTTTCGCTCTGAAGAGGAGGACTGCGGGTTCTCTGAATCGATCATCCCGATGCATGTGGTCGAGGGCAAGGGCGATCTGCTTGGCTTGATTCGCGATGATTTGCCGGTGCGCGGCGCCGCCTACAAGATGGCGCGCATGGCGGGTCCGGGCGAATCCATCTACACGCAGTACGACCGTGAGATTGCAGCGCGGGCACAAATCTGGATCCACGATGCCGCACGGAGAGCTCATCCAAAACCATGGGTTCTGTTTGTCTCGTTCGTGGCGCCGCACTATCCGCTGACTGCACCGCCAGAATATTTCTATTGCTATTTCGATGACCCCGACCTGCCGATGCCGAAGCTCTACGAGCCGCAGGCGCGGCCAGAGCATCCGTTCATCCGGGACTATGCGCGTGCGTTCAATTTCGACGATTATTTCGAAACGAATGACGATGTACGCCGTGCGCTCGCGGGCTACTTTGGCCTGTGCAGCTTCATGGACGAGCAGGCCGGCAAGGTGCTCTCCGCGCTCGAGTCATCCGGCCTGCACACTTGTACAAGGGTTGTCTATACAAGCGATCACGGCGATGCCGTTGGCCAGCGCGGGCTGTGGGGCAAGTCTACTCTCTACGAGGAAACCGTTGGCGTACCGCTGCTCGTCGCCGGAGAAGATATTCCGCAGCGTCGGGTGATCGATACACCTTCCACTCTGCTGGATATCTGTCCCTTCATATTGGAGTGTGTTGGAGGCACCCGAGACGACGCGCAATCAGGCGTTTCCATTTTTCGGCTGGCGCAGGGCGAGCAACCCGAGCGCACTGTTCTAAGCGAATATCACGGTATGGGCTCGACGACGGGCGCGTTCGCAATTCGCGCCGGCCGCTTCAAATATGTTCACTACGTCAAATATCGCCCGCAATTGTTCGATCTCGAAAGCGATCCGGACGAGACGCACGACCTCGCCCTGGATCCGCAATACGCAAGCGTTGCCGCCGAGTGCGAGAAGAAACTGCGCGCGCTGCTCTCGCCGGAGGCCGTGGATGCCGAGGCCAAGAAACGGCAGGCAGAACAGCTTGACCGCTACGGCGGTCGAGAAGCTGTTATCGCCCGCGGTGACCTCGGCTTTTCTCCTCCGCCCGGCGTTCGCCCTGAGTTCCGATAGCAACGAGTATCTCAAATTTGCGGATGACGTTGTCCTTCACCTGCTGTCGCCGATGTGATCCAACGGCGCGCGCCCGACGCCCCCGAACCGTCAGGGAATGATGATGAGATCGTTCATTGAAACCGGAGTGATGGTCACAGCGTGTGGTTCGGCAGCATTCTGGTTCCTGTCGGCAATGTCCCGTTTGCCCCACATCAAGCAGGGCATGGATGAACCAGACAAACTAACAGAATTATCGAAAGCGCTGCAAAGAATGAACCGATGGAATTTTTGGGCAGCCGGGTTGATGGGTATAACCGCTTTGCTGGCGGCTTTGGCCAGATATCTCGGTTGAGCTCGATCGGACTGCGCTTTATGATCTTTTGATAAGATTATGCGGCGTAACCCGGCGGCGGTACGAAGTTCCCGAACTCTTCTTCGATACACTCGGCAAAGGCGATTGTCGTGCGATCTTCCAGGTGGGGTCCGATGATTTGTATTCCGAGCGGCAGGCCGGTCGGCGAATGGCCGATGGGCACAACAGTCGCCGGAAGGCCGCAGGTGGTGGCAGGATCCGCCTACGCGTAAAGGGCATCGTTATACGGATACGCCTCGCCCTCGATCGTAATGTGTCGCAACCGTCACGACGTTGCGTCAAACCAGGCAGCGCTCCTCGACAACAATTACCATTAGGTAGAATGCGCCATCGCGCGTCAAAAGGTCGATGACACTTTTACTCCAGAAGAAGGACTCGTGACATGGCAACCATCACGACCAAGGACGGCACCGAGCTCTATTACCGGGACTGGGGCACAGGAAAGCCCGTTGTGTTCAGCCACGGCTGGCCACTGACCGGGGACGCGTTCGAGGACCAGATGTTCTTCCTTGCTTCCCGCGGCTATCGCTGCATCGCCCACGACCGCCGCGGTCATGGCCGCTCCAGTCAGCCCTGGCAGGGCAACGATCTCGATACCTACGCCGACGACCTTGCCGCGTTGGTCGAGAAGCTCGACCTCAGGGACGCCGTTCATGTCGGGCATTCGACCGGCGGCGGCGAGGTCGCGCGCTATATCGGCCGCCACGGCACGAGGCGCGTGGCCAAAGCCGTGCTGATCGGCGCGATACCGCCCTTGATGTTGAAGACGCCGGGCAATCCCGGCGGCCTGCCGATCGAGGTGTTTGACCAACTGCGCGCCGCCGTAGCGGCCGACCGATCGCAGTTCTGGAAAGACCTTTCCATGCAGTTCTATGGCTATAACCGGCCGGGAGCGAAGATTTCCGAAGGAGTGCGCGAGTCGTTCTGGCTGCAGGGGATGCTGGCCGGCTTTCCCGCCGCGTATTTCTGCATCAAGGCATTCTCCGAGACCGATACCACGGAGGATCTGAAGAAGTTCGACGTGCCCACGCTGATTCTTCACGGCGACGACGATCAAATCGTGCCGATCGGTGCCTCGGCTATGCTTTCGTCAAAAATCGTGAAGAACGCAACCCTCAAAGTCTACAAAGGTGCGCCGCACGGGATGTGCACGACGCTTAAAGACCGGGTCAACGCCGATCTCCTGGAGTTCATCAAGGCATGAACCGCGTATGGCAGCGTTAAAACTGATTGACTCCATCTTGTAAATCGCGCGGATTCATTGGACGGTTCGCCAGGCTCCAATTCGGAAGACCTCTCGTAGATTGATGTTATGGTTGTTGCACAGCCCGTGTCGGCCCCCCTCACCCGCGCCGCGATCTTCCTGATCGTGACGATAAATCCGGGATTGGACAACCGCGCGGCCGTGCGGTCGTTTTGTGCAGACCTCCCGGCCTTGATTCGCGCGGTGGAGTTTCGCGATCTCGAAGCCCGCCTTTCCTGTGTGATGGGGATCGGGTCTGAGGCATGGGACCAGCTGTTCGGGGACCCACGCCCAGCCGAGCTCCACCCGTTCCGGGAAATACGGGCCGGACCACGCCATGCTGTTTCCACGCCAGGGGACCTGCTGTTCCACATCCGTGCGAAGCGGATGGATCTTTGCTTCGAAATGGCGACACAGATCATGGTGCGCCTCGACGACTCGGTCTCGGCGGCCGACGAGGTTCATGGCTTTCGTTACTTCGATGACCGCGACCTCCTGGGGTTCGTCGACGGCACCGAGAATCCTCGTGGCGAGGCAGTGATTGAAGCTGCGCTCATCGGCGAGGAGGATGCCGCGTTCGCCGGCGGCAGCTACGTGATCGTGCAGAAATACATTCACGACCTGGACGGATGGAACGCGCTGTCCACGGAGACGCAGGAGCGGATCATTGGCCGCCGCAAGTTGTCTGACGTCGAGCTGGACGACTCGATAAAACCGACGTCGGCGCACAACGCGCTCACCACGATCACCGAGAATGGGAAAGAGTTTCAGATCGTGCGCGACAACATGCCCTTCGGCCGAGTCGGTACGGGTGAATATGGCACCTACTTCATCGGCTATTGCCGCACGCCGCGGGTGACCGAGCAGATGATCGAGAACATGTTCGTCGGCCGGCCGCCGGGCAACTATGATCGGCTGCTCGACTTCAGCCGCGCGGTGACCGGAACCCTGTTCTTCGTGCCATCCGCAACATTCCTGGAATCCGTGAACAGCAACGGCCCTGCGGCTGCGATGCCAGCTGCGGCATCAACGCTCGAGCCCGCCCCATCCGGGGCCGCGGCGCCGGATGGCTCGCTCGGAGTAGGCTCCCTTAAAGGAGAAAGCCGATATGAATAATCTTCACCGCGAGCTTGCCCCGATTTCCGATGCAGCGTGGGCGGATATCGACGAGGAGACGACGCGCACCCTTAAACGCTACCTCGCTGGGCGGCGCGTGGTCGACGTCCACGGGCCGGGCGGTGTCGGCCTTTCCGCTGTCGGCACCGGCCACCTGGAGACGATCACGGCGCCGGGCGAGGGTGTCTTCGCGAGGCAGCGCGAGGTCAAGGCGCTGGTCGAGTTGCGGGTCCCGTTCGAGCTCGATCGTCAGCAGATTGACGACGTGGAGCGGGGTGCGAACGACTCTGACTGGCAACCGGCAAAGGACGCCGCACAAAAGATTGCCTATGCCGAGGATCGCGTCATTTTCGAGGGCTATCCAGCCGCGAGTATCGGCGGCATCCGGCAGGGCACCAGCAATCCGGTCCTGACGCTCCCCGCCGATGTCCGCCACTATCCCGACGCCATCGCGCGAGCCTTGAACCAGTTGCGCCTCGCCGGCGTCAATGGCCCCTATTCTGTGCTCCTCAGCGCCGATGCCTATACGGCCCTCGCCGAGACCAGCGACAACGGGTATCCGGTGCTGGAGCATGTCAAAAAGCTGGTCAAGGACGAGATCATCTGGACCCCTGCCATCGCCGGTGCCTTCGTGCTCACCAAGCGTGGCGGCGATTTCGATCTGCAGATCGGGCAGGACGTCTCAATCGGCTATTTGAGTCACACGGACAGCGCCGTGCGACTCTACCTGCAGGAGACGTTGACATTCCTGCTACTCACGAGTGAGGCCGCTGTCGCGCTGGCGCCTGCCGCAAAGGAGTAGACGACCTAAAGTTATTGATGGCTCAGAGGATGGCCTTGCAGGGACCTTATTTCTCCGTCTGCGCCGGCAATGACGCCGGTGGCTCCGGCGCAATGGCCTGGGTGAGACCGCCGAGATGGCCGCCGGTCATGCCGATCTCCTTGAGGAGCCCATCGATGATCGGGGACTGCGCGCGGTAGGCGAGCGCCGCCGCGACAGCCTGCTCGGCGAGGCTGCCGTTGCCGCCCGCGGCTGCGGCGCCTGCGCCGTTGGCCGGATGCCCACGCGTTAGCCCATCGACCTGCACGATCTTGATGCCGTCGATGCGCTTCATCGGCTCGACCGATTTCTCGATGATATCCGGCAGGGCACGGATGAGCGCGAGCTTGACCTGCATCCCGACCTGCTCGGAGGACAGCACGTTGATGGCGTCGTTGATCAGCCGCTTGCCGGTGGCCTCGACCTCGAAGGCGACCCGGTCGGCGTCGGCCTTGATCTTGACGGCGGCGGCGCGGTTGGTGGCCGCCTCCTTGTCCGCCTCGGCGGCAACCTTGACCGCAATCGCCTTCTGCTCGGCCTCGCGGCTCGCGCTGATCAGCGCGATCTGCTTCTCGCGGTCGGCAGTGGCGGTGGCGCGCGTGGTCTCGACCGCCTGCTCGGCCTTGACCGCCTCGGCGAGCGCGGCATTGGCCTTGGCCTGGGCGTGCGACTGCTCCTCCGACTTGGAGGCGACCGCAATGGCCTTCTCCTGCGTGGCGATCTCGATCGTCTTCTCCCGCTCGACGCCCTGCACCTGCACGGTGCGCTCGGCCTCGATGGACTTCTGCTTGACCATGCGGTCGCGCTCGATCTCCGCCTCCTTGACCTGACGTTCTGCGGCGATGCGCGCCTGCGCCGCCTCGCGCTCGCGTTCCGCCTGCTGCGCGGCGACCAGCGAGGACTGCTCGGCGGCGCGGAACTTCACCTGCTGCTCCTGATCGAGCTTCAGGAACTGCTCCTGGCGCTGGATATCGAGCTTCTGCTTTTCGGCATCGAGGTTCTTCTGCCGCACGGCGACCTCGGTATCCTGCTCGATCTCGTTCCGCTGCCGGCGGCGATTCTCGGTCTCCTGCGTCAGCCGGGTCAGGCCTTCGGCATCGAAGGCGTTGTTGGCGTTGAAGAACTCCTTGCTGGTCTGGTCGAGGCTGGTGAGCGAGACGCTTTCCAGCTCGAGGCCATTCTTGGTCAGGTCCTCGCTCACCGTGTTCTGCACGCCCTGGACGAATTCCGGCCGCTGGTCCTGCAGCTGCTGCATGGTCATGGTGGCCGCCGTCGAGCGCAGCGCATCGACGAACTTGTCCTCGACCAGCTCCTTGAGCGCGTCCGGATGCAAGGTGCGCTGGCCGAGCGTCTGCGCGGCATTGGCGATGCCCTCGACGCTGGGAATGACGCGCACGAAAAACGCCGCGACGATGTCCACCCGCATGCGGTCCTTGGCGATCAGGCTGTCGGCCTTGTTGCGCATGACCTCGAGCTTCAGCGTGTTCATGTTGACCGGGATCACCTCGTGGAAGATCGGCAGCACAATGGCGCCGCCGTCCTTGACCACCTTCTGGCCGCCGAGCCCGGTGCGCACGAAGGCCCGTTCCTTCGACGCGCGATGGTAGAGGCGCGCGAAGACGAGGCCGACCGTGAACAGGCCGACAAGAAGGACCAATCCCAAGGTCAGAATTGACCACATATCGTTGCCTGACATCACTGACTCTCCCGTGCGCTCGCGGGGCTACAGCAGCCCCGGTTTTGGATTGGGGATGGCGTGGAAGTGCCGGCCCTTGAGATGCCGGACCAGAAGCACGCTGGTGCCCGCCGCAAAGGCATCGTCCGATCCTTCGGGCTCGACCATGATGTAATGCGCCGTGCCGTGCTCGTCGTGGATGCGGGCCTGCGCGGGCCGGCCGGCCTTGGCGACGCCAATGACAATGGTGCCAACCCGGCCGACCAGCGCCGCATCGGCCACCGCCGTGCTTTCGTCCTTGGGGATCATGCGGCCGATGGCCTCGCCCAGGATGCGAACCGCAAATGCGGCGACGACGGCAGCAATGGCGGCCGCCAGGACAACCGGCATGAAGTGCCCGCTCAGCGCCCGGGCCACAAGCTGGGCGAGCGAGCCGATTACTCCGAAGGTGGTCAGGAAGATGATGATGATGACAAGGAGCGGCACCTTGCCGATATGCAGCCAGCCCAGCACCGCGCTCGTGGGCGTGTCGGGCTCGCCGGGATGATCGATGGCGCCGTCGAGCCAATGCGACATGCTCAAGCCCACCACCAGCGCCATCGCCTCGAGCACGGCCAGCACCAGCATCAGGCCGATGGCAAGCGCAAACGGCCACAGCTCCGGTGCAAGAAGCGGCGTCACGGAGAGCTACCGCCGGTCGGCACGCGCGGCCTTCAGCGCCGCGAGACGCTCGTCGATGCGGTGCGTGCGCGCAAGTTCCTGGAGCTCGTGCAGCTTAGAGGCATCCGGATTGAGCGCGGAGGTGGCCCCGGTGATGCCGGTCTGGCGCGCGAGCACGCGGTCGAAGGCCGATCCCGCGCGCTCGACCTTTCCCTGCGTGGTGCCGCTCGACAGATTCGGGCCGGGCGAGCTCGTGCTCGCCGCGCAGGCGGCCGTGAAATCGCGCAGCGCCTGCTCCATCTCTCTCTTCTTGGCCGAGAGCGCTGCGATGTAGCCTTCGAGCTCCTTGCTGCGGTCCATCGCGTCGCGCAGCGATCGCTGCAGCACCGGAATCTGGTCCTCGATGTCGACCTGCTTGGCAATGCCGGCGCGGGCGAGGACCTCGTCATCCTTGGCGACGGCGATCTCGATCTGCCCGGCGAGCCCCTCGTTCTGGGTGTTGAGCTTGTTGAGGCTCGAAGTGGCGAGGTGCTTGACGGCTTCCACCCGGCCGAGCTCGGCGCGGACCTCGTCGGTGGCCGCCTCGACCTCGCGGATGGCCTGCGCCATGGCTGCCTCCGGCGCGGCGTTCTCGACCGCGTCGAGCAGCGCGTGCACGCTGCTGCCGATCACACGGGTCACGCGAGAAGCAATGGTGTCAGTCATCGCTGTTCTCCCTCATCTTGCGCGTTCGGTTGACGATCTCGGCAATCTCCAGCACGCCTGAGACGTGCTTCTCGATCACCGCCGGGCTGTAGCAGGCCGCCTCGCGGGTGACCGCAAGCCGCATGATCGAGGCGAGGAGCTGAAAGCAGCGCTGCACGATGAGCTCCTCGATATCGATGGCGCGCTTCTTGGCGTCCTTGCCGAGCGCACGCTCGGAGAGGAGGATGGCCATGATCTGCGGCAACCATTCCGCGGTCAATGTGAGGACCTCGGAATGCATGCGGTTATTGTGCTCGACGGCGCGGATGGCGGTGACGAAGGGCGCCACGAGGTCGCGCAGCCAGCTCAGGCTGCGCTCGTAATCGAGGGTGCCCTCAAACTGCCGGCGCATCTGGGCGATCAGCGCGCGGAGCTTGTCGCTCGGACTGATGGCGCCCTGCAGGTCGAGGCCGGCGAGCCACTCGATGTCCTCGAGGGGGATGCGCGCGGACAGGGTTTGCATCTGCATTTCGGGCTCGCCCGCTAATGGAAACGTTTGTATGCATATGTATACGATAGCATGCAAATGGAGTCAAGGGGCTTGTGCCGGCCGGGCGCCGCGCCACCATCCACCGTTTGTTTCCGGAGCCTAAGCCAGCCGCGGCCGGCGCGACTGTGATGACGGTCACATTTTTGGAAGCCGCGCGCGACGGCGCTCCGATCGGCCGCGGCGATCAGCCGAAAGAACGCCGGCTCATCCAGCCACGCTGTCGGAGCCGTCAGCGGGCGATGCGCGTGATCTTCGATCCTTCCAGGGTGAGATTGTACATCAGTCCCTTCTGATCGAAGATGAAGCCGACGATCGGACTGGTGACGCTGTTGGTGTCAATGGCACCGCCCGCACCCACCGCGATGACAGTGATCGAGCCGTCCACGCCTACCTTCCAGCCGTCTGTTCGCTGAAACTGCGCGAGCGCTGCTTCGGTCATGAACATGATGATCACCGAGCGCGCCTGCGCCCCGAATTGAAAGCCAATCGAGGCGGAGACAATGTTATAGAATCCGGCGGTCCGGCCGCGGATGTGGAGCACACCTTCCCCGTATTCGCCGCCGATGCCGAAGCCGGCCTTGACGATGGTCGGGAAGATCAGGATCGCGGTTGCCTGGTTTGCGAGCTCGCGTGACGAGTAGACGTCGCGGAAAAAACGAGCCAGCGTGGCGCGCGCCTCCGCGTCGATCTCCGGGCCGGAGGCCGCCACGCAACGCGGCGAAGCCCACAGTCCGCCGAACAACGCGATGACGAGCGCAAGAACGGCTGCCCGATAACCTGATCCGCTGCGCATTTCACCCCCCTCTGACGAGCCACGGCTCGAATCACCAGTGCCGATGATTGGCGCGGCAATACGGCAAAAAGGTATCGGTTCGGGGGCAGGCCCTCTACCAATCGCCGGCTGCCCGTCAAAGTGGGCTCGGCTTTTGTCCTACGACAACCGCGGCTTTCAGCTCCCGGGCCTGAGCACGTCCTCGAGCCAGTCCCACATGGCGTGCACGCCAATGCTGACGTTGTCGACCTGGCAGTGGTGAAAGCCGCCCTCCTCACGCCCGAATAGCCTCAACGTCTTCTCCTTCGAGCCCGCCGCCTCGAAGCATTTCCGCGCCAGCTCGATCGGGATCTGCTCGTCGCCCTCCCCGTGCAGCAGCAGGAAGGGGCAGCGCATCTTCTGCACAATGCCGTCGAGGCGAAAGCCCTCAAGCTTCTTGAGCGCCGCTGCCTGGCTGTCCACACCCAGCACCCACTGCAGATGCTCCGGTGGAACCGAGAGGGAGAGTACTTTGCCCGTGGCAAGCTCATCGAGCCGCTTGGCCCAGATCGCGTGATAGTCCCACTGTGCGCCCCAGGCGACGCAGCAGGCAAAGCGCGGCTCGAGCGCGGCCGCGCGCGGGGCGTAGTAGCCGCCAAGGCTGAGCGCCATCACGCCGATGCGCCGGGGGTCAAACTCGCTGCGGGCAGCGAGATACTCGTAAGCGGCGGTGGCATAGCGTTCGGTCTCGGCGATCAGCGGCAGATTGCGGAAGCGGACGCTCTCCCCGTTGCCGGGACCGTCAACGATCAGGCAACCGATGCCGCGCGCGGCAAGGTCGGGAATTCCGTAGCCGTATTGCAGCTCTTTGGTGACATCGAAACCATCGAAGAACACCATGCACGGTGCGCGCCGCGCTGAAGAGGAAGCGTCGGGGTGCACCAGCAGCGCCGGCAGGCTCGCGCTGGCATAGGGTACCTCGACTGGCTCGATGCGCGGATAAAGGATGATTGTGGCGGCTTCCCTGAACAGCTGCACCGACTTTGCATAGACCTCCATGCTGCGCGCCGATCGCGGATGAATGAACCGCTCGCCGGTCTGATAATAGCGTGACGCGCGCATGAAGCAGGATGCCGCAGTGCGCCGGTGTCCCTCGCTCTGCGCGTCGCGGCCGCGCGCCTCGATCCGTTCGCCCATGCGCGTCCATTCCTCGAACCAGGCATGGTCGTCGCCGATATGGCCTTCGAGCGCGCGGCCGACCCGATGCACCTCGTCGATCTCGATCCCGGTCCACGGGGCCGCCGACAGGCAGATGAGCAGCCCCATCGACCAGCGGTAGTTCTCCGGGAAATAAAGAAACGCAGGATCGTCCGGCCGTCCGATCATCGGTCATCCCCCTTCTCGCCGCGACACAGTGGCCGCATCGGCCGGCACACGCCGGCAACCCCATTGAGCTTCATGCTCTGCTTAAGGCTCCTTTGCGTCGATAAGGACGAAGGCGATGCGACAGGGCTCGCTGCCGCGATTGACCCACGCGTGATTGGTACCCTGCTGTACCAGCACGTCCCCGGCCTTGAGATGGATTTCGGAATCGTCGAGCAGCATGTCGATCTCGCCCGCCATGATTATGGCATAGTCGATGGTGCGGGTGCGGTGCATTGCCGGATGGCGCGGCGGCAGACCGCGCCTGGGCGCGTCGGGACCGAGACTGCGATGCATGGTGGCGCGATCGAGACTGCGCGTCGCCGCCGTTTCCGGCGGGAAATCGACGATGCGAAACACGCTGCCGCCAGGAGTCGGCATGATGCCGATATCGACGGCCGCGCGATCAGCCGTGGCCGAAAGATCGGCCGGGGCCTCAGCCGTTGCCCACAGCGGGCGGGAGACGATCTGCGTGTGCGGGCGCACCTTTTTGTGCGGGCAGGCGCCATCGAACAGCACCACTGCCTTGTCGCTGTTGTCGAGGGTGGTGACGACACGGCGCACTTCAGCGCTCAAACCCATGACTTGCCGCCTCCCTGCAACGGACATCTGCCAGAACGATTTAGACACAAACGATCAGGGTTGCGCCAGACGCACGTGAGCTTGGATGGCGATCCCGCAATCGTGATGCGCTGCCGCTCTCCCAACCGAGAGCAGGCTGCCACGCTCCCCCACAATGGTGTCATAGCCTCGCCGCACCGAGATGATGCAAAGCCGATTGAGTCCGCGCCACTTGCGGCTCGTCCGCGCAGCGCGCCTGGGCTGAGCCAAATTGTGACCTAAGTCACATATCGTAGAAGCGAGCCATGATCCAATCTGAGATCCAAACATCCAAACATGGGGGAAACACATGTTTGCGCTTAATTGGTTGTTCGGAAAGGCTGCCGTGGCACACACCGTCCTGGTCGTGCTTATCTGCTTTGTCGGGCTGTTGGTGCTTTAAAGCTCGCGCGGGTCCACAGGTCGAAATCGGAAGCTTGCCGCCCTCGTCGGGGCATATGCGGTCTCTTGACCCAGGTCAGACGCTGTCGGCACGTTGTTGATTGGGCGGACGGACGTGTGACGCAAATGGCGGTATAGCGACCGCACCGGCAGATCATCGGGAAGGCACCCGCGCGGGAATTGATTGAAATCAAAGCGATCTTGCCCGCTCGTTTGTTAGGTCAGCGGGCCTTGTCTGGCGCTCTAGCGGGGAGTCACACTCCCAGCGCCAAGCCCAGCACCTGATCGGACCATCGCATCATGTCGAAACTCAGATCCATAATAGTCCTGGGAGTATCCACATGGGCATTCGTCGTCTGTTTTGCCGTGTGGCTGATGTTTGGAGTGATCGGCATTCCGATTAAAAACGAGCTGGGCCTGAACGGGGTCGAATTCGGTTTGCTGACCTCCACCCCGGTGCTGACCGGTGCGTTGTTTCGCTTGCCGCTCGGCATCTGGACGGACAGGTTCGGTGGCCGCATCGTCATGTTCGTCCTGCTGGTGGGCTGCGCGATACCGGTCTGGTTCGCGAGCTATGCCGACCGGCTCTGGCAATTCTTGCTGCTTGGACTGGCACTCGGCGTAGTGGGGGCGTCTTTTGCCGTCGGCACACCCTATGTCGCGCGGTTCTTTCCCAAGGAGCGGCGCGGTTTCGCCATGGGCATCTTCGGTGCGGGGACCAGCGGCGCAGCCATCAACATGTTCATCGCTCCGGCATTGATGGCTCATTATGGCTGGCAGTCCGTTCCGCGATTCTACACCGTGGCGCTGCTGGTTACCGCGGTGATCTTCGGGCTTCTCTCGGCCCCTGACGTATTGGCGCCCGGCAAGAAAGGCGTCTCGCTGCGGCAGCAACTCGCCGTGCTTAACGACCTGCGGGTCTGGAAGTACTGCCAGTACTACTCGATCGTATTCGGTGGCTTCACCGCGCTTTCGGTATGGATGCCGCAATATTTCGTGCAGGAATATGGACTCAGCATTGCGGAGGCGGCGCTTCTCGCTGCGTGTTTCTCGCTTCCGGCGGGCGTCTTGCGGGCACTTGGCGGATGGCTGGCAGACAGGTATGGCGCGCACAATGTGACCTGGTGGGTCCTCTGGGCAGCTTGGGTCTGCCTGTTCCTGCTGTCCTATCCGCAGACCGATTTCATCGTGCATACCATTCGCGGCCCTGCACAATTCCATATCGGATTGTCTGCCCTGCCGTTCACGGTCTTGCTCTTTGCGCTGGGCGCTGCGTTTGCCTGCGGCATGGCTTCCACATTCAAGTATATCGGCGACGATTTTCCGGAGAACATGGGCACCATTACCGGCATCGTCGGCCTCGTCGGCGCTCTTGGCGGTTTCGTCCTGCCTATTCTGTTCGGTGTGATCCTCGACTTCTTGGGCATCAACTCAAGCTGCTTCATGTTTCTCTACGGCGTGGTATCGATATCGTTGATGCTCAACTACATAACCGAGGTGCGGCGCTTGCCGGTGATGGGCGAAAAGCGGTAGTCGCATCGCTACCGACACACGGCATCGAGTTGCGACAGGTATCCAGCCCGATCGGGGATACTGACGACGCCTTACGGAGCTCATCATCACCAACCACCTGGCGGGCGCGTTAGATCAGCAACGCCTGATGACTACGATTCCACGGCGGCCTTGCCGCCAGGTGTGATCGAAAGCCAGCCCTTGGTATGGCCGAATTTCGCCTCCGCGATCCATCCCTGCGCCTTGGCATAGGCAAGCGCGGTGCGGACTTCGCCCTCGCGTAATCCCTCTTGCGCCGCGACCTGACCAATCCTACCAACAGGTGCAACGGGATTGCCTCTATCGATTAGAGCCTTGAGAATTCGCTTGGCATTAGCGGGTACATTCTGGCTGGCCATTGCGTCATTATAGCCGCGCGGCCCTGAACGCCAAGGGTGCCAAAATGGTGCGAGGGGCAGGACCCAGGCAGCATAAGTGAATAATCGACTTATGAGCACGCATCCTCAATTGATCGAGCTCCCAGTGAGCAATTGCAGGCGTCTCACCCCGAGCTCAAGCGAACACATTACCACGGCAGCGAAGATCATCTGCCTCGCACTGCTCTTTACACCCTTATGGGGATTGTGGTGGTACAACACCGATGCGCTGATCCAGGACTACGGGATTTTTCCGCATGCAATCAGATGCCTGTCCGCAAATGCTCTGGAGGGAGTTGGTTATATCTTCGTTTGTCTTTCTGCTTTTGCTGGTTTGTTTGTGGCCGCCTTCATTCTTCCCGCAGCCATTCGCGTTCCATTGATGATTGTCATGCTGATCGGCTGGGGGGTCGAACTATTCATCCTTGACATCAACGGTACGTTTTCCAATCAGAATTTGTTGATGACCTTGTGGCAGGAGCGGGCATCGGGCTCGGAAGTCGCCGGAGCCTATGCTACTGAGATTATTCGAAACTGCGCAGTCGTGGCGATCCCGGGCATAGTGCTGTGCGCCTCCCCGGCACGGCGGTTCAGCGTTCCGGGAATATTCGGCCTTGTGCCGATCACGGCGCTAGCGATGGTGGCTGGTGCCATCGAATATTCGAAGGGAGCCACGCAGGTGTTCCCGATCCCCTTTGGCCTTTTCGCCAACATCGCAATCCTCAGCTCAGGAGCTGCATACCACGCGGATTTGATTGATCCCGTGTACAATCTGGCGCGCGATGTGGCCATCAACCGCGACGTCAATATCGGGAGAGACATTTCTCCGCTTTTCAACAAAATCGTCGTTATCATGGACGAAAGCGTCCGCGGTGATTTCATTTCGTTGAATAATTCGAGCATCAAGACGACGCCCTTTCTCAAAACGGCTGATAATCTTGTTAATTTCGGCGTTGCGATAGCCGGCGCCAACTGCTCATCCAATTCACGGATGATGTTTCGTTTTGGAATGAGGCAATTCGATCTGCCAAACAAATGGGGCGAAGGAGTTAAAAGGCCCACTATCTGGCAATTTGCCCATAACGCACGATATAAAACCGTCTACATCGACGCCTTCGCAGGCCCTCTGGAGTACCATAGCGGCTTTTCACCAATTGAGAAAACCCTGATCGATTCCAAGGTCAACATCTTGGACAGTCGCACATATCTCCGCGATTACAAGGCGGTGGATAAGCTCGTCGAAGCTCTCGAGGACGAGGGACCGGCATTTATTTATCTCGATAAGTTCGGTGTGCACACACCATATGCCAGCAAATATCCTCCAGATTTTCACTTGTTTCCGACTCGTCCTGGAGCTGAATTTTCCGATCGCGAAGTCATGGTCGCTCACTATCAAAATGCGATCAACTGGTCTGTCGACGGGTTTTTCAGGAAGTTGCTGCCTGCCGTCGATCTATCGAAGACCTTGATTATTTACACATCCGATCACGGGCAGAGCCTTCTGCAAGGCGGTTATAAGCAAACTCATTGCAGCCAGGGCAATTACGTCCATCCAGGTGAAGCTTATGTGCCTCTGTTTGCAGTCACGTCAGAGCCGGATTTCAAGCGACGTCTGGCAAATGCGGCGACACGTGGCTTGGACCGGTTTAGTCATTTTGAAGTATTCCCAACGGTACTGTTGGCGATGGGATACGATGCACGCTGGGTCGCCAAGGCCTACGGCCCAAGCTTGATGGATTCGCCAGTACCCGACAGAAAGTTCCTTGTCGGATATCCATACCTGCAGCCGCGGATGATAAGCGAACCGGGATTCACGAGATGAACATCGAAAGTGATATGGTTCTCAGGCGCGCCGCTTCTTCATAGTATCCTGCAACGTTGCCCAGACGGTTCGCACTCAGATGGGAAATGCCAGGATGGGGCATCAAGGGATCGTGGCATTCCGGCGTTATGCCCGCGACCAGCAGATTTTCAAACAGTGAGACCCTGAAATCCTTTTAATCGTTGCCTGCCTCCCCGAGCAGACAATTTCGACAAAACGATGCACCGGTTCCTGCGCAGTTCCCGCATCCGCGGATGCGCGGTCCCGCCGCGATTCTCTGAAGCGACGACCGCCCTTGCCTTTTCGCTCGGCAATACTCAATCATTGTTCGCCTGACGAGAAATGGCATGCAAATCGATACACTCTACGAACGGGAGGAACCAAACGAGCAGCTCCTCACTTCCGAGCTTGCGCGGCTCTATGGCGGCGGACTTTCTTTTCCCGCACCACCTCTCGGCCGTCCTTAAGTCATTGCCAACTTCGTCGAGACAATTGATGGCGTTGTGACCTACGGCGTTCCAGGCCGCTCCGGTGGTGGGCCGATCAGCGGCGGCAGCGATGAGGATCGCTTCGTGATGGGACTGCTGCGCAGCGTCGCCGATGCTGTGCTCGTGGGCGCCCGCACATTGCATCACGATTCCGGTCATGTCCGCGTTCCCGCATTCATTTATCCGCAAGCGGGGGAGCTTTACACGGAGCTTCGCAGGCGACTGGGTAAGCCGCCGCTGCCACTCAACGTTGTCGTCACTGGAACCGGCAGGATAGATCTGGACGAGCCCACCTTCCATACCGATGGCCTGCCAACCGCAATCATGACAACAAATGCAGGAGCGGCCAGGCTCGCCGCGGACTATGGCGATATATCTCCTATCGCCGTGCGCACGACCGGCGAGGCGGGCTCGCCGTCTCCTGCGGCGGTCCTGAAAATTCTCGCCAATGAATTCGCGGTACGCCTCCTGCTGCATGAAGGAGGGCCGCTTGTCTTCGGCCAATCGCTTGCCGCAAATCTGATCGATGAGCTCTTCTTGACAGTCGCGCCGCAAATTGCCGGCCGCTTGAGCCTTGCGCAGCGACCGAGCATGGCGGGAGAAACAGCGTTTCTTCCCGAGACGGCACCGTGGTTTGAATTGCTCAACATCAAACGAGCAGGCGACCATCTGCTCCTTCGATACGCTCGACACCAACGATATTCGAAGGCATAACCGTTGTTTCGCACTGAGCGGATAGCCCGCAATTTGCCGGCGTGCGGATCGCACCAAAGCGGCCAAAGAAATCGGCCAATACGCCAGCTAGACCGGGATGAATTGAGCTGCATACAGTTCTTGCGTCATGGCCGGGCTTGACCCGGCCATCCACGCCTTGGACCGCGCTCGCGATTAAGACGTGGATGCCCGCGACAAGCGCGGGCATGACAATTCAATCTAATGTCATCCCGCGCTAGCCCCATGCTTAAATTGGCGCGCTTGCCCAGCCAGCACCCGAGACCCGGATCGCAATTAAGAACGGAGGATAATCCAGGGATGCCGCGGTGTTCGGCCTCCTCAAAACATCCGCGGCTCTGGCCTGCATTTCAGCGAGTAGCGATTGATGCGGCGCGTTTTTGAGTCCCCCATCACTGTGGAAGTGGCGTCCGTGTCGCCCGTCTTACGATCTATGCTGCCGGTAAGGGTCCGGCTGCCGTTGGAACCGCGGAAGGCGACGGTCTTCTCGTCGAGCCTGGTTATTTTGAGCGGAGAGTCGCTAGAGTCTGCCCAGGTGACAGTCCCAGCTGTAAAATTGACGATGATGCCAATGGAGACCGGCTCCGGCTTGGGACCGGAAGGCTGGGTGAGCTTGCCCTCGCACGCAAGTACAACCGCCCGTTCAGCCGCCTGTGCGGTCGAGATCGATAGACCGGCGAGCGCGAGCCAGATGGGTGCTTTCACGCGCCGCCCCCTCGACACGCCCATCATCCTGCGTCGACACTGATCGGGCTTCAAGAGGCATCGTTAGACGGCGGCCTGCTCGCGACGCGCCCGTCTTCACCACCAGCGCATTGGCCGGTAAGCGTTGCGCCCGGGCGTATTGTTGAAACCCCAGCCACCCCAGCCGAAGCCGAACTCGTCACGGCGCGCGACGCGCATATTAGGCGAGTGCGGGCGGTTCATGATGCCGCCTTGCGGCTGGTTGTTCAGCGCAACGACAAACTCCGTGCGATAGTTGGTCTCGCGATGCAGAGGCTCGTCCGAAATGACGATCGAGGACCGCGGCAATGCGGTTGCCGCGATGCGATCGAGCACATCGTGCGGCAGGGTGATGCGGTCAAGCGCGGTCTTGGCGTCGTCCCCGCTGTCGATCGTGACCGCGGTCCAGCGCAGGCCGCCGCTGGTGCGCGGCGCCATGGCCGTAAACACATGCGTGCCGATCGGCTTGTCGGGGTCGCGGATCGTGACCGGAATCTCAATGGTCGCGTCGAACAGCTCGCCCCCGTCCGGAAGCCGCTTGTGCGTGTTGCGCCGCACGTAAAGCTTCTGCGTCGCGCGGCTGATGAAGATCGAGACCGGCTCGAGTGCCAGCTTTGCCTCGCTTGCCGCCTTGGCGGCGTCGGCCTGCCTGGTCTCGGCCGCCTTAACGGCGGCCTGCGCCGCCGCGGCAGCGTCGAGCTTGGACTTCCCGTTGGCCCTGGCGGCGTCGAGCTGCTTCTGCAGCTCCTCGACTTTCGCCGCGGCCTTCTGCTTCTGGTCCTCGGCTCGTGCCTTGGCCTGTTCGGTCTTGGCGGCGGCGAGCGCCAGTTCAAGCTTGCGCAGCGCTGCCGCGAACGGGGCCGCCTCCTTCACCGCCAGCGCGGCAGCGTTCTTCGTCTGTTGAGCGAGCCTGGTGGCCTCGTCCGCCTCGCGCGCGAGCGTTTCGGCGCGCGCCGGCGCCGCAGCGATGGCCGCAGGTTTCGGGACGAACAGCGCCGGATGGGAGAGCTCGACCGGCTCCGCGTCAGTCGGCGAGATGATTACACGCGTGCCGATGCGGACCTTGTCGAACAGCTTCCCCGCAAAGCCAAAGGGCATCCGCACGCAGCCGTGCGAGGCCGCATATCCGGGCAAGGGCCCGCCGTGCAGCGCGAGGCCATTCCAGGTGATGCGCAGCATGTGCGGCATCCAGGCATCGTCATAGAGGCTCGAGCGATGGTCCTTGTCCTTCTGCACAACGCTGAAGACGCCCGGCGGCGTCTCGCGTCCCGTGGTTCCGGTCGAGACCGGCGCACGCAGGATCCAGCCCTCGGCGTCGTAGATGGTCACCTTCTGGCTCTTGATCGATACGATCGCCATGACCGGCTCGCCCGCGCCGCGCGGGGCCACCGCCTCGGCGGTCTGCTCGGGACGGGCCTCGCGGGGCGCGGCATCAGCGGGCGGAGCCGCAGTCAGCGCGGTGAGGGCGGCCGTGGCCGCGAGCGTCACAATCGCGGGAGGCGCCCATCGCCGGACCATGTCGGTGGATTGGACCGTCGTGCATCGATTTGTCATGCCATGCCCCGAGTCGTCACAGAGGAATCGCGTCCAAACAATTACTGAGAAAGATAGGAACTTCGTGAATGCCCCGGGCGCGGAAGCCCGGGGCTCTTTTTTCTTGCATCAGGACGGCAGCCCCCTGTCCGGGCCTGGCCGCTCCGGACCCCGAATTAGCGGTATTTCACCCGCGAATACGAAACCCGAGCCGTATTCCAGGGATACCTCACGGCAGTGACCCTGTTCGGGGAAAAGGTGCGCCACGTATGGCCATACCTGTAAGGAGCCACAGTGCGAGTTCGATGCCATACGTTGGCGCTCCCATAATGGGGGGCGACGACAACGCGAGCTCGATGCAACGTTGCGTTGGCACTCCCCGAAGTGCCAATGGCAAGGGCAACCAGGCCCGACGCGAGAGCGGCTGTGATGGTAATCTTTTTCATATTGTCCCCTTGTGATGGCCGCCGAGCTTTGTCAGCGGCACTGCCACATTAGTCGCGCCAACCCCGCGATAGGTTCGCTCCCAAAACGACCAGGCGGCCTCGTCACGGGCGCCTCCCCTCGAACCGCATCCGCTCTCTCGCATAGTCGCATCGACGGCCGTCCGCAGCAGGTGGAAGCTGACATAAGAGCCCAGAAGGCTCGTTTTGACCCTCGGACATGCCTACGATCCCTGAGGTTTTACCCAATTCACGCTATGCCCGCTGCGAACGCGTTCGGCAGAACGACGCTTGTTGGGGCGGCCCGCCGCATGCGCCGCAAGCGTTTCTGCCAGGCTATGCTATCCTTGCGGCGTCCCATCATTGGTTGAGGGAGACAGATGTCTGAGATCGACATGCGGACGTTTGCCCGTCAGGCTGGGGTGAACATCGCTTACCCGGCCGGAAGTACGGTGTTCAAACAGGGCGATCCCGGGGATTGCATGTACATCGTTCAATCCGGCGTCGTCGAAATGGTGATCGGCGACAAGGTGGTCGAGATCTGCGGACCGAACGAAGCAATTGGTTTCATGTCGATGATCGATCGGGCGCCGCGCAGCTCCACGGCGCGGGTGAAGGAGGGTGTGGAGCTTTCCATCCTGGATCAACGCAAGTTTCGCTTCATGATCGATGAAGTCCCGAATTTCGCACTTTACATTATGAGCGCAATGGCACGTCGCATCCGGGGAATGAGCCAGGCGATGTAAAGCTGCGGAGCAGCACATTTTGGAGGGACATCGGATGGCGCCTCATGTGTACTCGACAGTCGGCCCTTGCTGTGGGCTTTGTGACTGCAATCGGAGGTAATGCGGACGTAACCGACCCACCGGCTGTAACTGCTGACTGATCCTCCGATAGCCTGCGCACTGGCCCCCTGCAACCGATCAAACAATTAACGGCGCGAGTTCGTTGCGCTGCTCAGCCTGTCTCCATGAGCTGCAACGATCAATGCCACTTCACGAAAGGCCCCGATTGATGCAAGGCTGTTTTCTAGCAATTGTAGGGCTCACTCTTGGAGCCGTATTGGGAGCGGCCGTCGGTGTTGGCCTTGGCCTTGCCTACACTAAAATCTTCAACGTCAGCGATTTTGAAGGTTACAGTGGGATGCTGGTGTTTTTCACCTTCATGCCGTTGGGTGCAATTGTCGGGGGTATTGGCGGAGCAATCCTCCTGGGCATAGTCGGCTCCAGAAAATAAGCACGAGTGCAAATGGCAGTTGCATTTCAGCGGCAGCGAACGCGACGGCATGTTCGCAGCCGGGCGCAAGCTGGCACAAGCGCGAAAAGGGAGGATTCCGTATGAGTCGAAGCGGTCTCCGCTAAGCTGCCGCGAATCGTTTCCTGGGAGCGACCCCTTTTCCAATGAGTTGACTACGGAGTGCCTCCTCAATCTGTACAAAGGCTTTCTCAGCCTCCTCGGCCCGCGCCGCAGAAGCTCTCGCATGCTGTTCCGCTTGCCACAGGCGTTTCCCCGCAGCTTCCATCCGGGAGTCCGCCTCTTCCAGTGCCCTCTGCATCTCCTCGACTTTGAGCTCGGCTTCGTGGATGCGAGTCGTGAACGTATTTCGCTCGCTTTCCAGGACGTTAATGTGCTCTTCTGTCGCCGTTAGCTTTTCGATTGCCTCGGCGAGCAACGCCTCGCAGCGCGCTTGTAGAGCGGTAGCGCCCTCTTCTATGTCGCTGATAACGAGAGCAGCGTCCGTAATAAGGGATAATGCGCGTTGCTTATGTTCAGCTATCGAGCTGCGCGAAATGGGCAATCGTACGACTTTTTCGCTGACCTCCCCTGGGGGGCAGTCGGCCGTTTGCATGCGGTTGCGAATCCATGCCATCTCATCCGCCACAAGTCTCTCCAGGCAACCTGGATGTTGCCGAACCATAAATCTTGTCGAAATATATTTACCGATGGTTAATAGAGCGTGAATGCCGTTCGAGCCAGCTCCGGTCGGGCTGGGAGAGGTAAATTCGATATGCTGCGATCCAGCATTGGCTGGCAGGGATCGATTGCCTGCACTTGCAGCCGATCTGGTCAGCCGCAAGGTGGCCGTGATTGCCGCAGCGGGTGGTGGCAGCGCGCAACGCGCCGCATCGACGCTGAGCTAATAGAATGTCGCTAAGTATCAAAACTCCTCTCGTCGAGAGTCTGCCCCTGAGCCGGCTGAACGAGACCAAGGTGCTCATGAAAATGGAAGCCGCGCAGCCGCCCGGCTCGTTCAAAATCCGCGGCATCGGTTACGCATGCGAGCAGCACGTGGCTCGCGGCGCACGGCGCTTCATTTCCTCCTCAGGCGGAAACGCCGGACTGGCAGTCGCCTATGCGGGCCGCAGGCTAAACATGCCAGTCGTGGTGGTCGTGCCTGAAACCACGTCCGAGCGAGCAAAGCACTTGCTGGGTCTTGAAGGCGCAGAAGTGATTGTGCATGGCACGTCATGGGACGAAGCCAACAAACTGGCGCTGTCATTGATAACCGAGCAAGACGCCTTTCTGCATCCCTTTGATGATCCGCTTCTCTGGCACGGCCATGGCTCTATGATTGATGAGGTGGTCGCTGAGGGCGTGTGTCCCGACGCCGTTATTCTATCGGTCGGCGGCGGCGGTCTGTTGGCAGGCGTGGATCAAGGACTTCGACGCAATGGCCTCGGGACCATACCGATCTATGCGGCGGAAACGGAAGGCATGGCCTCGTTTCATGCGTCGCTGATTGCGGGCAGGTTGGTCGAATTGCCAGTGTTGACAGGAGTAGCCACCTCATTGGGGGCTCGGCAGGTTTGCCAGCGCGCCTTTGAGGTGGCAAAGGCAAGGCCGGTCATTTCCGTCCTCGTCAGTGATCGGGAGGCCGTAGAGAGCTGCAAGGCATTCCTCGATGATCATCGCACGCTCGTCGAGCCTGCGTGCGGGGCTTCACTTGCCCTGCTCTATGGCCGGAAGATACCCGTCAGCGACCTGCAAAATGTGCTGGTCATCGTCTGTGGCGGCTCAACCGTGACAGTCGCTTCCCTGAACAGCCTTTGCGGTTGAAAATTATCGAGCGGGCAGATTTGCTGCCTACGCGACGCCAAGCCCCCAATCGCAACACTTGCGCAAGCTGCTTGCGCCAAGGAGCCGTGTCAGAAGGCCAGCTCTAACGTCCGCACCTGTAGGAACTGCGCACGCGCTGGATGGTTAGAATTCCAGCAAATCGAGCGATGCACAGGCGACCAGAATGGACCGGACAATGTGGATTTTTCTGATCAGCATGGCGTTGCTGTTAGGTGGAATGTATGGGGTGCGGTTGAACATGGAGAGGAGAGGTATCGGATTGTTTGGCGCGGTTTGTCCCCGATGCGCACAACCTCTTCCGACAATTCGCAAAGCCGCATCGTTCCGCGAGATCTTGTGGGGCGGGTGGACGTGCCCAAGCTGCGGTTGCAAAGTCGACAAATATGGCAAAGAACGCGTTTGGAACTGACGCTACGCAATATCTGCTTTCGACGTGCGAGCTAATGCAGGTGAGGATGTTCGACCGCGTGGCGAGAATCGAGTTTTCAATCGCGGCTGATGGGGTGATTAAGTGAGGAAGAGTGGGAAATGCACGAAGTGCGCGTCCGCGGACATCATTCGGATTCCGGGGAAGGTCGGCGCATACGGAAGCGGCAACGTCATTCCGGTAGGCAGAACAATTTTCTCCTCGGTGACAGTTACGCGATACTTGTGCGGTCGCTGTGGGTACTCCGAGGAGTGGGTCGAGTCGGATACGGACATTGAAAAATTGCGGGAGAGATATCGATCGTAAAACCCGCGCAAGCATCGAGCTTCAACTGATATTGGGAGCCTCGCCATCAGCGGTCGCAATCAGCCCTTTTGGCACAAGAAGGAGCGTCGGCAGAATCAACGTGTAAACGACTGCAATTGCGGCCACGCAGGCGCTAAAGCCGCCATAGTAATCGTAAAGACGCGTCCCCAGCACATCGCCAAATCGCGACACGACGAAGAAAAGGCTGCTGGACATCATCAGCATCGTTCCTTGCAGCCCGCGTGGGCATGAGCGAATGATGAGATCCCAATAGGCCGCAGTCGCGAAACCACCCATGAGACCGGCTGCGGCCGCCCCGAGCAGAGCTTGCCGCACGGTATCGATGAAAAGCAGCGGGACGAACTGTGGGATGGCGGCGACGGTTCCGCACCAGAGCAGCCAGTTCAGGGCGAAGCGGCGGCAGAGGATACCGTAAAGCGCAAGCGTTGGAATGAATGACGCGGAGAAAATCGCGTTCCATTGGCCCCATTGCGCGTTGGTCGCGTTCAGCGTGTTCTGAAGATGATATTGAAGCGGCGTAGCGGATCCCGGGGCGAAATTCCACAGCAGCCAGATCAGCAGCGCCGGATAAATGGGCCGATGCCGCGCAAGCCGTTTCAGCCCCGCAAGGGCCTGCGTTGCGGGCTCCCGTTCGGAGCGAACATTGGCGAACACGCTTTCCGGCTTCCACGCACCGTAGGCGGCGATCGCCGTCATGATGGCCGCGCCGACGAGAAACAGGATGCGGACGGCATGGTCGGCGTCGGTGTGCTCAAGCCGCTCGCTCAACGTGCCGCCGAGCAGGAGGGCGGCGACCGTGGGAACCGATATGAAGATATTCCATACCGCGCTGACCTGACCGGTCATCACGTTCTGCTGGCCGATGGTCGATGCCAATCCGTTCTGCGCGCTGGCGACGAAAAGGGATGATGCGGTCAGCAGCACGACCCCAATGAGGAGTGTCCAATAGCTGACGGGTATGAAAGCAAACAAGATGTAGAGAGCGGCGGTGACGAGGCCGAATAAAAACAGGTAGCCCCGGTCTCCCATGCCAAATGGATCCCAGCTGTCGCGGATGAACCCGAATACGAAGGACAGATAAAGGGGGACGGCGGCGAGGAGGCGAAAGTCGGCGAGCTCGTGCGCCTTCAGGCTGAGCTTGTTTTTAAGAAAGAAAGTAATGGGAATATCGATCAGCCCTCCCGAAGGAGCGCCAAAGGCGAGGAGAATGATCAAAAGCCCGAGATAGAAGAAAATCCTATGCCGTACCGGCGCAGCCAGCAGAACCGGCGCGCTGGCGGCATCCACCGCTATGGCTGCTGGCTGCTGCTCGGGCACGATTTGAATTGTAGCCCGGATCGATGTGAAGCGGCAGCGGGGCGCAAAGCGGCTTCTCCTCCCCGGCAAATGCATGCGGGGAAGGCAGAACCATCGTGGTTGGCACCTGGGCCTTTAACATGTCCGCACAGCGTCCGGCTTGCCCATAAGCCTCGCGAGGCCAAATCGCCCTCCAATCATTTTGGGACCCCCCGCATATGTGACCTGGGTCACGGTTATTTTCACCGCCTCGCATCAGCTTTGTCGTGCCTGAAACGAGGAGAGTTCCCTCATGCGCCTTCTCATGCACCTGTTTGCGATCATCGGTCTGCTCGGCATGACTGCGAATGTTGTGAGCAAGGTTGTACGGTCGGAGCAATCCCCTCCGTACGCATCCCAGAGTGCACCGCACCAGCGCTGAAATGCGACGCCCGTCTTTCATCGCGGGGGCGCTCAGACATTTAGAAAGTCAATAACGACTTTATTGAACTGCCTAGGGTCCTGCAGCATGGCAAAGTGACTGACCCCATGCTGTATCAGCAATTGCGCTCCGGGGATTTCGCTCGCAAGCCTTTTGGTATGCTCAAGCTTTATAATTTCGTCATGGTCGCCGTCGGAAATAGCGGCAGCTACTTTCAAGGATTGTAGACTCTGCTTGCCAAAGTTTGGTTGCGTACGCCACATGCCACGCAGACCGCCAACGAGTTGTGGCCATTTCTGCGGCGCGGGAGACAATTGTCGATATTCGCGTTTGCACCGATCTACGTAAGATGCAAATACCCCGGTTTCATCCCTTTTCAATCCGTCCATTGAACTGTTTGCGCCAAATGCAAACAGTTTGGATACTCGATCCGGATGCGTCAGCGCGAATTGAAGCCCGGTGATCGCTCCATCGCTCCAGCCAACGATCGAAACAACAGAGATTTGCAAAGCGTCCAGCAATGCTGCGACGTCCTCGGAAAATTTCTTGTAGCTGAATTCCCCTGACATCACTGGGCTTCGTCCGTGACCGCGTGTATCCATGACGGTTACCGAAAAGCTCTTCGCAAGCTCACGCACCTGAAGTCCCCAATAATTCGAGTTTGCCAACCCTCCGTGCAATAGAAGTACCTGGGGCCCCTCGCCGCCAAATTGCGCAAAGAAGATGCGCGCTCCGTTTAAAGCAAGCCAACCGGCCCGGCTTGCATCAGGCAAATCAGGAGTTGTTGGCAGGGTCAGCCAAACGGGAACTTTATTTTCAGTTGCTCCGGAACGGCTTTTGTTTGGAGCTACCGCCGGCTCGGCTTCAGACCACCTCGCTGAAAACGAAACGACTGGAACAGTCCCGATCAGGAGGGCTTTAGCCGCTCGTCTTCTGGTCCAGTCATGCATGATCACGAAGCGCAGCGTGCCAAGCGCAGGGCGTTTTGGCCCCCAGGCCGCTCACAAGGGAACAGATGCGAGTTCATCAGCCTGCTTGGCGGCGCGGCGGCGGCATGACCTATGGCTGCACGCGCTCGCTCAACCATTGCACCGCGGCCTGGATGCCGCCCTCGCTGTGCGGAATGCGCATTGCACCTAATGCCATCTCCACGACTGCGAGCGTGCCCAGCACCATCGGAGCATTGACGTGCCCCATATGGGCGATGCGGAACGCCTTGCCGGACATTGGGCCGATTCCGTGGCCGAGCACGACACCGCATTTGGCGTCGCAATACCTTCGCAACGGCCTGGGATCGCAGCCATCGGCCATCAGCAAGGTCGTCACCGTATCGGCACGCTCGCCGCCTTCGACGACATTGAAATCGATCACATTGCCTTTCTTCCACACCTCGACGGCGCGGCGGACGGCTTCAGCGAGCAGGCGATGGCGAACGAACACGTTGTCAAGACCTTCCTCGAACAGCATGTCGAGGGCGCGGCGCAATGCGAACATCAAATGCATGGGCGGCGTTCCAGCGTATTTCTGATAATGGGACGCGCCTTCGCGCACGCTCCAGTCCCAGTACGGCGTGCGCAGGCCGGCGGTGCGGTGCGCCTCGCGGGCGCGCTCGTTGGCGGCGACGAAGCTCAAGCCTGGGGGCGTCATCAATCCCTTCTGCGATCCCGCAATCGCGACGTCCACTCCCCAGGCGTCCATCGCGAACGGCACGCAGCCCAGCGATGCAACGGTATCGACCATGAACAGACTGTCGTGCCCTGCCGCCCGGATGGCTTTACCGATGGCCGCGATGTCGCTGCACACGCTGGTGCTGGTATCGATCTGCACGGCAAGAATGGCCTTGATCGCGCCACCCTTGTCGGAGCGCAGGCGCGCTTCTACCTCGCCGGGGCGCACCGTGCGCCGCCAATCGCCATTGAGGAATTCGACTTCGATGCCCAGGCTGGCCGCAGCCTCGCCCCAGTCGCGGCCGAACTTGCCATTTTCCAGAGCCAGGATCCTGTCGCCCCTCGACAGGACGTTGGTGAGGGCTGCTTCCCAGGCGCCATGTCCATTGGCGATATAGATGTAACTGCGCCCCCTGGTTTCGAAAAGCTTGCTCATGTCCTGGAGCAGGCTGTCGGTGAGCGCGATCAATGGCTCCGAGTAGATTTCGACCGCCGGCCGATGCATGGCCTGCAGCACTTCGTCGGGGATATTGGTGGGCCCCGGCACCGCTAAAAACTCGCGACCGGCTCGCACGGTCATCGGACTCTCCTGACTTGCGGTTGCAGCCAAGTGGCGCGCCCGGTACGCCGATTATATGTCAGATACTGCAAATGCGCGGCACTTTCGGCGCAAGGGTTAATCGCGCAGCATCGGGCAGCAAATATTGAGATCACGCGTGCGGCACGCGCACGATCGCTCCCAGGCATGAGGCGCCGTAAGGTCTTGCGAGCGGGGCCACACCTGAAGCAGCCGCTGGTCGTTCAACTTTGACACCGGGTTTCAAGGCACGAGCCAGGAGACCAAGCGATATTGCGTGACGATGTACTATCCGGGCCGGTGATTGGATGATCGTGCTTGCGCGGCACACGGTTCGCGGCTTTATGCCTATTCGAACCGGAACAGCTTGCCCGGGTTCGGAGTTTTGAAACCCAGGAACTCAGGATAAAATGCGGGCGCAAGGCAGGTTCACGAATATGCGCAGCAGCCTTGCCGGAACTGCACTCTCCTTGGCCTTGGGTTCGCTGGTCGGTGCTGTCGGCCTGCCACAGCAGGCGAGTGCGGCGGAACCCGACGAAATCGGTGCGGGCGCCGGCAGCACGGGGCCGCAACAGGTTGTATCGACCGATTCTATCTGCGCTGCGCTTGTGTCGGCCGCCACGCAAAACGACCTGCCGACCAATTTCTTCGCTCGGCTGATCTGGCAGGAGAGCCGGTTCGATCCGGCCGCTGTAAGTCGGGCCGGGGCGCAAGGCGTGGCGCAGTTCATGCCTGCCACCGCGAACTGGCGCGGTCTCTCCAATGCCTTTGACCCCCTCGAAGCAATCGCCCAGTCCGCAAAGCTCTTGCGCGATATGCGTCGCGAGTTCGGAAATCTCGGACTGGCCGCCGCCGCCTACAATGCGGCTCCGGGCGAGTACGCGACTGGCTCGCCGGCCGGCGCGCGCTCCCTCGGGAGACAAGCGCTTATGTGCGCATCGTCACCGGCTACCCGCCGGAGCAATGGGCCGGCGCGCGGGCAGACCTCGGTGAGATGCAGTCGGAGATGCCCGTCCCGTGTCGCGAGATTGCCGGGCTGGCCGCGCATATATCTGCGCCTGCAAGCAAGCCGATACCTGTCTGGGGCGTGGAATTGGTGGGAGGCCCAACTGACGAGACTGCCCTTGCCGCCTATCGGCGACTGGAGCAAAAATACGCTTCCATGCTGGGCGGTCGCCAAACCTCCGTCGTTCACCATGGACTGGGGCGCGGCACCATGGGTTGGGCGCACGTCCGCGTCGGTGCCGAGAACCGTGAAAGCGCCCGGAAACTATGTTCCGACCTGCTTGGCGCTGGCGTAAGCTACTGCGAGGTTCAACGCACTCGAACAACTCGTTGAGAATGCGGGCGCCCCTAGCTACCTGTCTCCTTGGATACAATGCTTGCCGGGAGAGCTTGCCGACCTGCCGGGGGGACGCGGTGGGATGCTGAAGGTGCGAAAGACTTACAAGTCTGGTGCGTCCATGCAGGCAGGATCCGCAAAATCCGCCTGAGCGGCATCCGCCTTGCCGATTGCAGCGAGCGCTGCACGTAGCTGACCGCCCGCACCGTCGAGCAGGTTCACTGCCTCTCGCAAATCACAGCCATGCAGAAGCAGTACGGCCAGCTTGACGCTGCCGTTTGCCTTCTGCAATGCCTCGCGCGCCTCCTCGCCGCTGCGACCGGTAAGTCGCGTGAGTATGCTTTCGCTGCGCCGCACGAGCTTGTGGTTGACGGCTTGGACATCCACCATGAGACCGTCATAGACCCGACCCAGCAAGATCATGACGAGAGATGAGAAGACATTCAGCGTGATTCGCTGCGCAGTCCCGGCCTTCATTCTCGTTGATCCCGCAATCGGTTCTGCGCCGGTGTCGAGCCAGATGGGATAATCGGCTTCCTCGAGTATCGGCGTGCCGCGATTGTTTGCGATCCCGATCGTCAGAGCGCTCCGCCGTTTTGCTTCTCTCAGACATGACAGGGTGAACGGCGTGGTCCCACTTGCTGCGACGGCAATGAGTACGTCGCTGCCCCCGATTTCGTGCTGTTGAACAACCCGGATGGCTTGATCAACCGCATCCTCGGCACCTTCCACGGAGCGCAACAAGGCGTCCTTGCCGCCAGCCATAAGCAGCAGCAGCCGATCCTGTGGCCAACTGAAAGTCGGAATCAGCTCGGCACCATCCTGCACGGCCAGTCGCCCGGAGGTTCCGGCGCCGACATAGACAAGACGGCCGCCATTTCGCAATCGCGCTTCAGCCGCCAGCGCCGCCCTCACCAGGGCGAAACGGGCCGCCCGTACCGCGGCCACGGCCGTGAATTGACCCTCGATCATTGCCTCGACGATGTCTGCGGGCTCCCAGACGTCAATATCCGAGTATCGCGGGCTTGGGCGCTCTGTACTCATGGGGCAAAAGCAGGTTCCTGCCATATTGATGTCCGCGCCGGGTCTAAGTAATACACCCAGGCGCTCCGCCCGCATTGCATTTTGGTTCCCTATTCAAATCTGCTAGAGCTAGAAAATGCTCTAGGTGATTCATATTCCATATTAAACCGGTTGTAACGTTGAGGATCACCGGAAATGAACGCCTTTGGACGTACGGACCGGCTTCTACTGGGCATCGATGGTGGAGGTAGCAAGTGCCGCGCCCGCCTTTGCACTCTGTCAGGCGCCAGGCTCGGCGAAGGGACCGGGGGCCCGGCCAATATTCGCCTAGGGCTGGATCAAAGTTTCGCTTCGATTTTCCAGGCCACAACCCAGTGCATGAGTCAGGCCGGATTGTCGCCAAGCGACTTTGGAAGAATTGTCGCCTGCCTCGCGCTGGCGGGAGCCAGCGAGCCGAGCGAACTGGACGCTGCGAGAAGGCGCAAACTTCCTTTTGGTAAGGCAATTTTCGCCACCGATGCGCAGGCGGCCTGCGTCGGCGCCCATGGCGGACACAACGGCGGGATTATCGTGGTCGGCACCGGCAGCATCGGATGGGGCGAACTAGATGGACAGGTGCACCGAATCGGCGGCTGGGGATGGCCGATTTCAGACGAAGGAAGCGGCGCCTGGCTTGGCTGCGAAGCATTGCGCCGTTCGTTGTGGGCTCATGACGGACGCATTCCGTGGACGCCACTGCTTTCGTCTTTGTTTGAGAAATTCCGGTCGGACCCCCACGCGATCGTGCGTTGGATGAGCGGCGCGATGCCGAGGGATTTCGCAACATTCGCACCGGCAATCGTCGAGCATGCTTCGGCCAATGACCCCGTGGCGGTCGAGCTCATGCGGCTGGCCGCCGGGCACATCGATGCGCTCGCCCGGCGGCTGGTTGCGTTCGGGGTGGATCGGCTGTGCCTTGCCGGCAGCCTTGCCGCAGCCATTGAGCCTTGGCTGGAGGAAACGACGCAGCATCATCTTGTTGCACCCCTCGGCGACCCGGTCGACGGCGCACTGCAATTGGCGCGCGACGCCGCGGGATCGGACAGCGACAGCATTGTATCAAGCCGGCCGTGGGCACCGTCGGCTTGAAGATCGAAGCGGAATGGCAGGAGAGCCCCGATGCCGTGCGGCGGCAGGGCCAGGCACTCCAAGCTCCATTGACCGAACTATTGCGGCGTCTCAGGAGGCATCCGCCGAACCTTGTCATCACATGCGCGCGCGGAAGCTCGGCCCATGCCTCGACCTTCGGAAAGCATCTTGTCGAGCGACATCTCGGCATACCGGTGGGCGCCTTCGCCCCGAATATAGCGACCATCTATAAGCAGCGATTGAAGCTCAACGGCCAACTCTTCGTCACGGTCTCGCAATCCGGAAGAAGCGATGATCTGATCGAGTCGGCTGCGATGGCCAAGGCCGGCGGTGCACTCACCGCGACCATTGTCAACGACACCGATAGTCCGCTGGCGAGATCGTCCGACATTGTGCTCCCGACGGCTGCGGGACCCGAGCTCAGCGTGGCAGCAACGAAAAGCTTTGTGACCAGCCTTTCGGCATGGCTGCATGTCGTTGCCGAATGGGCCGCGCACGATGAATTGCGAGTAGCGACCGAACGTCTGCCCGATCGTCTTTCAGCTGCCATGCGACTCGATTGGGGTACAGCCTTGAAGATTTTGGGTAAGGCGAGGAGCCTGGTGAGCATTGGAAGAGGACCGACGCTCGCAATCGCGCGAGAGGCTGCCTTAAAGTTGAAGGAGACGTGCAACCTCCATGCCGAGGCATTCAGCGGCGCTGAGTTCCTGCACGGTCCGATCGCCCTCGTCGAATCATCCTATCCTATTCTCCTGTTCATCCCGGCCGACCCAGCGGGCGGGGGGCTGCGCCTGCTCGCTGCCGATCTCCGCCGCAAGAATGCCAACGTACTGACAATGGATTATGAACAGCATTCGCACGGCTTGCCTGTGCTCGCTCCGGATCATCCGGACACGGATGCGGTATGCCTGATCCAGACGTTCTACGGATTGGTCATTCGCCTGGCCGCATGTCGGGGCACCAACGTCGACGTGCCTCGACATTTGCAGAAAGTAACGCGAACCAGATGACCGAGCCGGCGCCGCACGCCGTTGTGGCCGATCATGTTTTTGACGGCAACAGCGTGCACGAGAGGGCGGCCGTGATCATGCAGGGTGCTCGGATCGCGCAGGTCGTGCCGCGCGCCGACGTGCCGCGGACAATCTCTGTCCGCACCCTGCCCGAGGGTGCATGGCTTGCCCCTGGATTCATTGATCTGCAGGTGAACGGCGGCGGCGACGTATTGTTCAACGATCAGCCGACGTCGGAGGGCATTTGCACAATAGCGGCAGCCCATCGAAAATTTGGCACAACAGGATTGCTGCCGACCCTCATAACAGACACCCAGGAAAAAGTGAGACTTGCATTGCACGCGGTCAGCGCCGTCGTCGATCGGGAGCCGGGGGTGCTCGGCCTCCACCTCGAGGGGCCTTACCTGTCTCCGGAAATACCTGGTGTCCACGATATTGGGTGCCTCAGGCGCCCGGCAGCAGATGACCTTTCGATGCTGATCGCGCCGCGCAAGGGCGTGCTGCTGGTAACATTGGCGCCCGAAATGGTGCCTCCAGGTTTCATAGCACAGTTGGCGGCAGTCGGCGTGCGCGTGTCGCTTGGTCATTCGATGGCTTCTTACCTGCAGACTCGCGCCGCAATGGCGGAAGGTCTGAGGGGCTTTACGCACCTGTTCAATGCCATGCGGCCGTTAGGAAGCCGGGAGCCGGGGCCGATCGCACAGGCATTGGAGTCAACCGATGCCTGGTACGGGCTGATCGTGGACGGTGTCCACGTCGATCCCGCCATGCTCCGCCTTGCGCTACGCGGTCTCGGTCACCCTCTGCTGGTCACCGATGCGATGCCGCCCGTCGGCGGGAGCCGGTCGAGTTTCACCCTGCATGGCAAAAACATTGCTGTCCGGGATAGTTGCTGCTTCACGAACGACGGGACGCTGGCCGGAACCGCTCTCGACATGGCGACTGCCGTCAAGAACTGCATTCGCCTGCTCGGGCTCTCCTTGCCGGAGGCGCTGCGTCTTGCATCGGTAAATCCGGCAACCTTTATCGGCCTCGAACATATGCTTGGGAGGCTCGTTCCCGGATATCGCGCCGATCTCGTGGCATTCGATCCCGACGATATGACGATACTTGCGACCTGGGTTGCTGGCAGCAGCGAGTATCGAACTTTGCAGTGAGGGGTTTCACCCCAAGGAAAATCGGGCCGGGGGCACCGATGGGGCGGGGAACATTTTCTAGACAGTCCCGGGTAGGGGTTTCCATCCAGAACCTCAGCGATTTTCCAGGAAACTTTTTTCCACATCCACGCTTTTCTCGGTAGGCGCCCTGTCCGCGTCTCCTCGTCTCGCCATCAGGCAGTATCGCCTCGCCGATTCCTGCCTGTCTGGAGGCGGATCGATGACCAATGCAATCTCATCATCGGATGCTCGCTCGGTGCGTACGCGAGGCGAGGCGTCGAACGTTTTGCGCTGGTTCGTCGCTGGAATATTGCTGCTGACCGTGCTTGCCGGATTCTTCGATCGAATCAGCGTCGCCGTGCTGTTTTCGCTCAAGAGCTTTCAGGACGCGATGGGGACAGGTTTCAACCCGACCCTGCTCGGCCTGCTGATGACGGGGTTCCTGGTCGCGTATGGCATTTCCGGCGTCGCCCTGGGCTGGCTGGTCGATTTCTATGGCCCCCGCCGCATGCTCGGCATTGGCCTTGTCTGCTGGGGCGGCTTCATGGCGCTCATGGGCACGGCCGGCGGGTTCGTGTCCATGCTCATCTACCGCGTCCTGCTGGGCCTCGCCGAGGGACCTCAGTTCGGCATCAACAACAAGGTCGTCCAGCGCTGGTTCAAGAAGTCCGAGCGTGCAACAGCCAATGCCGTCTGGACGATTGGCAGCCCGCTCGGATCCGCCATCGGCTTTCCGCTCACGCTATGGCTGGTGACGAATTATGGCTGGCGCGCCTCATTCTTCGCGCTGGCGGCATTCAATATTCTCATTATTCTTCCGCTTGCATTTCTTTTTGTTCGCGATTTTCCGCCGGGGCCCGCCGACAATCCTGAACTCTCGGCTGCTGTGACGACGCAATCCTATCGCGAGAGTCTCTCCGTTCTCGTGCGCGACCCAAAGTTCTGGATGATCACCGTCTTCGGCTGCGGTGTCCTCATCTATCTGTGGGGCGTCAACAGCTGGCTTCCCTCTTATCTGATCCGGGAAAAGCACATGGATCCCGGCGAGACGAGCCTGTTTGCGTCCCTGCCTTTCATTCTGACCATCATCGGTCAGTTCGGGGGAGCGTACTTGTCCGATCGGCTCGGGCGCCGAGCCCCGGTCGCCGGCATCGGCCTCATGCTGGCGGGAGTTTGCATTTTTCTGATCGCCTACATGCCCAGCGCAGAGGCTGCGGCGCTGATGATCGCGCTCGGCGGCTTTTTCTGGGGCGGCGCTACGCCCACGAAATACGCCATGCTGGCCGACATCATGCCGCCGGCGGTGCTCGCAACCGCCGTTGGCATCGCGAACGGTACCGGCAATGTCGTGGGGGCGCTCGCGCCCGTGGCAGTCGGTTGGGTGATCGGCATGACCGGCAGCTACGATGCCGGCTTTATGGTGCTTGTGGCCGCCGCGATTCTCGGCGGCGCGGTACTGGTGCCGCTGATGAAACGTTATTGAGAGGCTGGATAATGGCGAGCGAGGACAGCGTGATTGTCGCCGGCGGTGGGCCGGTTGGCGTGGTCGCTGCGCTCGCTGCGGCTCGAGCGGGCTTTCGCGTCACCCTGCTCGAGGCCGCCGCTGAAGTCGATCGCAATCCACGTGCCGCAACCACGCACCCCTCGACCCTGGAAATGATCGACCGCGTGGGACTCCTCGACCGCTTCATCGCGGAGGGTCTGATCGCACGTTACTTTCAGTTCTGGGATCGGGAAACCGGCGAGAAGATCGCAGAGTTTGACCATGAGCTCCTGCGCAACGACACACGCTTTCCCTTCGTCGTGCAGACGGAACAGCACAAGCTGGTCATCATGGGAATGGACGCCCTGCGGTGCATGCCGAATGTCGAGGTCCGGCAGAACGCGTGCGTTAGCGGTCTCGTCCAGGATGCCGACGGCGTAACCGTCGAGGTCGGGGAAGAGGCCGGCGATGGCCGCCTGCGCGCCCACTGGCTGATTGGGGCCGATGGCGGCAGAAGCACTGTGCGCAAGACACTCGGTATCGAGTTCGAAGGCTACACCTGGCCCGAGCGCTTTCTTGTGCTCACCGTGCTCGACGACATGGACGCGCTCATCGGATGCACCTTGCGCACCTATTTCGCCGGCCGCAGCGGCGAATGGACCAACTTGTTCAAGGTGGCGGGCGATGATGGACGGGGCCGCTGGCGCGCTGTCTTCCCGGCCCGCGTCGACGAGCCGGAAGAGGAGGCTATGTCGGATGCTGCCGTCAACGAGCGCCTGCAGGGGCTACACCCCAACCCGGCCGGCTATAACGTGGTACACCGCAACATCTACAACGTGCACCAGCGTGTGGCCACGCGTTTTCGGGAGAATCGGGTTTTTCTCGCCGGCGATTCGAGCCATCTGAACAACCCGATCGGCGGACTTGGACTGAATTTCGGGATCCATGACGCGATGGACCTCGTGCATACGCTGTGCGTCCACGTCTTGCACGACGCGCCGCAGGCGGCGCTCGATGGGTATGAGCGCCGCCGACGCCGGCTGAATATCGAATTCGTTCAGCGCCAGACGGTGGAAAACAAGAAGCGCCTGGAAGAGACCGACCCGCAGATCCGCCGGGCGCGGCTTGATGAGCTCCGCGCCGTCGCGGCCGATCCGGCAAAAGCGCGCGCCTTTCTCTTGCGCACCTCGCTGATCGAGAGCGTCCGCCTCGCTTCGGCCATGGATTGACTGCTGACTCCGGGTGCCGTTCAGCCGAAAGAGGTCTTCCGAGCCGGGCCCGCTGTGGCGTCGCTCAGCAGCGCGCTCACTGCCCGCATATCCGCCAACGTCTCGAGCCGTTCGATCATGTCGACGAGCGTCCTCGCACAGGAGCCAGGCAACGCGCGCCCAATGCAGTCCTCGAACTTTTCACGCAGCCGCTCCGTCGGCAGTGGGTTGGCGCTGGTGCGTCCCGCGGCCTCGTCGATCCTGCCGGAAAGGACCTTGCCGTCGACGGTCGTCACCTTCACCTCGGCGCCGAGGTGATTGTCGGCCGGAAACTGGGTGGTGTATGCGGCAGCATGAACGCGCGGCAGGATCGCCCGTATCGCAGGATCGCGGAAGGCATCACCCTCGAAGTGCTCGATGCGGATCGCACGGTTGGTGAGCGCGCGCGCCAGGCAGTATTGCACGCTGAACTTCGCCTCTAGCCCGCTCTGTGGGTCGGGCCTGTTGGTATGCTCGAGGCGCCGCGCGTGCGTCCAACATTCGATGCGCGCGACAGTATCCTCCTGCAGGTCATGGCGGCGTACCAGATCGAGCATGACGTCGAGCGCCGGATGGGTGCTGCCGCAACAGGGATATTGCTTGATGGCGATGCCGGGCTCGACGACGTCGAACGGCGCACCCCAGTGCGCGAGGATGCGCGCCGTGTCGTAGGTTCCCGGTCCGTTGAAGACTTCCAGAAAACCCTGGTTGTGCTCGAACTCGCCGGCATTGGCAGTGAAATCCCGCTCGGCGAGCAACGCCGCAAAGAGGCCGTTGCGCGCGCAATGACCCACATGCAGTGGCTTCGTCATCGTCCCGAAGTTCGCCTTGATGCCGGAGGCGAGCGAGGAGGCGATGGCGAGCGCGGTCGCGCTGCGCCGCGTGTCGAGCCGCAGGAGATGACCCGCCGCCGCGGCGGCGCCGTGGACACCGAGCGTCGCGGTCGCGTGCCAGCCCTTTGTGTAGTGATGGAAGTTGACTCCAAGTCCAAGCTTGCACTCGGTCTCAAAGCCCGCGACATAGGCCGTAATGAAGGCTCGTCCATTTACCGGCCGCTCGTCGGCGAGTGCAAAAAGAGCTGGAAGGATCGGTGCCGACGGATGCCCGCCCAGGGTGTTGTTGCAGTCGTCGAAGTCGAGTGCATGCGCCGCGGTGCCATTGATCAGCGCCGCGTCGAGCGCGCTCGTGCGGTCGGCGGTCCCAAACACGAGGCTGGCGCCGCCGGTAGGCGGAATGACCCGGCCCAGAATTTGCGCGCACGGCTCGACGCTGCCGGCGACCGTGACGCCGACAATATCGAGGATGCCGAGCTTGGCCCAATGCACCGCTTGCGGGGGCAAATCCTCAAAGCGCAGTGCGGCGGAGCGGCGGGAAAGTTCGTATGCGAGCTGCATGCTGCACCTGCGGCGGCGAGCGAGACGAAGACAGGACCGGCCATGAGGCCGATAGCGCCCGGATTTCCCTCAAGTAGAACAGCTCGCCGAGGATTTCGCCAGCCGGATCCGCCCTATTCGGCCTTGATGCCGGCGATGCGGATCACCTTGCCCCATCGCTCGGTCTCGTCGGCGATGAGCTTGCCGAAGTCAGCAGGCGAGCCCGGCATGGCGCTGGCATCGAGCGCCTCGAGCCGCGCCTTGATCGTGGGATCGGCGAGCCCGGCGTTGACCTCCCGGTTGAGCCTGTCGACGATCTCGGCCGGCGTGTTTCTTGGCGCGCCAAGGCCTGTCCAGTAGCTGGCTTCATAGCCTGGCACGAACTCCGCCACCGCCGGGAGATCGGGAAGCTGCGGCGATCGGGTCGCCGTCATCACGGCCAGGGCACGGAGCTGCCCGGCCCTGATGTGCTCGACCGAAATCGAGGCCGGGGCGAACATGACCTGCGTCTTGCCACCGAGCAGATCAACTAACGCAGGCGCTGCACCGCGATAGGGCACGTGGACGAGGTCCACGCCGATCATGCTCTTGAACAGTTCGCCGAAGACGTGGTTGCCCGAGCCGATGCCGGCCGATGCCATATTGATCCTGCCGGGATTGGCACGCGCGTAAGCAATGAACTCGGGGAGCGCCTGGGCGGGCACCGCGGGATTCACCACGACGAGGAACGTGTCGCGTGCAATGCTGGCGACCGGCGCAATGTCGCGGACGAAATTGAACTTGAGATTGTTGTAGAGCGTCGCGTTAAACGCATTCGGCAGGCAGGCGAGCAATAACGTATAGCCGTCGGCAGGCGCGCGCACGACCGCCTCGGTGGCGATATTGGTACCGGCGCCGGGCCGGTTCTCAACGAGGACCTGCTGGCCGAGCCGGTCCGACAGCCAGCTTCCGATCAGGCGCGCCATGATGTCGGTCCCTCCGCCTGGCGCAAAACCCACGATGATGTGCACGGGCCGCGATGGATAGGCTTGCGCCTTTGCCATACGCAGCAGAACCGGCAGAGCGCCCGCGCCTGCGGCCAGCTGCAGAAATTCACGACGGAGAAGTTTCATCCCAGTCCTCCGCGGCGTGTCATGCGATGCGGACGGGTGCGAATAGCCTATTCCCGTTCCCGCTACCGCGGAAGGGGCGATGTCGCCCCGAAAATTTCCTGGAGCGCAGCAAGCGCCTGACTTGCTACTCGCCAATGCGCTATGCTCTCGTTCCGGCCAGGGGGTAGCAGATGCAATTCAGTCACCTGCAACGGCGCGATTTCATCACCCTACTCGGGGGTGCGGCGGCGTCGTGGCCACTCGCAGCGCACGCGCAACAGCCGGCGAAGCCTGTGATTGGCTTTATCAGCAGCCGTTCGCCCGATGAATCTGCGCCCGACGTTGCTGGCTTCCAGCAGGGTTTGGCGCAGACTGGATATGTCGAGCATCAGAACGTTGCCATTGAGTGGCGCTGGGCCGAAAATCGCTACGAGCGGTTGCCGGCCTTGGCTGCCGATCTGATAGCGCAGCCTGTGGCTGTCATTGCTGCGGTGGGCGGTCCCGTGACCGCGCTGGCAGTCAAGGCGGCGACAAAATCGATTCCGTTCGTGTTCATCAGCGGCGTGGACCCGGTCAAACTGGGTCTGGTTGCAAACTTTGCCAAGCCGGGCGGCAACGCGACCGGGGTGAATATGTTTACCACCGCAGTGGAAGCAAAACGGCTGGGGCTCCTGCACGAACTGGTGCCAGCTGCCAATCAAATCGCGGTCATCGTCAATCCGAACAGCCCGGAGCTCGACAGCCAGTTGATGCATGTGCAGACCGCCGCCCGTGCAATCGGAGGAAAGCTGAGTATCTTGCGGGTTGGCACCGAAAGCGAGTTCGACACGGCATTTGCAACGCTTGCTCAGGCCGCAGCGCAAGCGCTTCTCGTAACTGCTGACCCGTTCTTCAACAGTCAACGCGAGCGCATCGTAACTTTGGCCGCGCGCCACAAGATACCTGCGATCTACGAAGCGCGCGGCTATGCCGTAGCCGGCGGCCTGATGAGCTACGGTCCTAATGTGCCCGATATGTATCGGCAGGTCGGCGTGTATGCCGGACAAATCCTCAAGGGCG
>Ga0306920_100000683_pt1 | contig 40297 bp, 49 predicted proteins | sample flu12Cox44000170_FD_204666 | JGI IMG/M metagenome (GOLD analysis project Ga0306920, IMG submission 204666) | Lab enrichment of tropical soil microbial communities from Luquillo Experimental Forest, Puerto Rico - flux4day.12C.oxic.44.000.170 (v2)... | ecosystem: Environmental > Terrestrial >... | reverse complement strand
GGAAACGCACTGGGTCTGCCAGGCCCCAACCCCGGCGGGCCCGGATTGACGCCCTACAGTTCGGGCCCAACCCGTCCGGTAGCTGCTCCTCCAACAGCGGCGCCCCCTCCTGCAGCAACGATGCCGCCGCCCTCGACGTCGGAGACTAGCTCAGCAATGCCGCCAAAGCACCGTCACGCGCGCGCCAGCTCACACGGCAAGATGGCCGGTCATCATGGTAAAGGCCCGCACCTGACGGGGAGCACCGCAAACCAGCTGAACCAGGAAGAACTTGCCCGGCTGCAGGCCGGTAACTTCTCCAACCCCGCAGCTCCTCCAGGGCCTCCAGGGCCTGGCATAGTGCCGCCGCCTCCAACCGGGGCGGGCCGGATGCCGCAAGGAGGGGGGAAGACAAACTAATCGAGGATATCGCCAAGCAGCCGCACCAAGAGGAGTCCCAGGCGGGACCTCTCGAACACCGCCGCTCCTCTGATACCCGCATCGAAACATTGAAAAGGGGGCGTTAGCCCCCCGTCCTCTTTGGTCTATGAATGAATTGGCCGGCCGTGGCCCGATTTCAGAGCTTCGTCAAGTATTTGTCATCACTTTGCGGGCTCGAGCCAGACGCTCCATATCCTTGAGAAGGTCGTGCAACGCCTGGTCGGCGACATAGGCCATTCTGGCGAAGGCACGTAGAAAACTGTCAGTGCGAGGCAATTGGAAGAGCGTCTCATCGCCGTCTTTTCCCTTGACCGCGCTGATGAGTACGACGTTATCGAAGGGCTGAAGCATCAGTTCTTCGAGCGCCTTGCCGGCACCCGTGACATATTCGACGACGCGGCAGCGCTCACCAGCACGCGCCTCCTGCAATATCGTCATCCGATAGGCAGCGCGCGTCGTCGCGGCCTCAATCAAAGCTCGCGCGAAGGGGCGAAGAAAGGTCTCGTCAAAACCGAGAATCGCCATTGGACGCTCGTCACTGACTGAAGAACGCATTTCAAGCGCAGTCCACAGCGACGCCCGTCCGTCGAAATAATCCGCCGAGGCGAGATCGAGATTAATCGAATCGATTGGCATCGGCGGCGAAATCGAACGGGGGGACAGGAACGCAAAACACGCCGGTTCCCGCTTTAGCGAGATGTTTGTCGTCGCTTCGAGGTTCCGGTCGGTGATCGCGGGAGTGTCAGCCATGGCGAAACCCAGTTCGGGAGGGCGATATAACGAGTACAGTCTCGTATCTCTCGGCACGATCTAACCACGAGAGTACAGCCATTGTAGCGTAAAGTCGATAATCTGTTATTAAGGCGTCTGTCAAAGTGAAACCGGATTTCATGGGCAATCTGCGGCCATTAGCCGCGAGTTTCAGACCAGGTCCTAGCTTCACCATGATCTTTCCATAGAAGTTCCGTTCCTTTGCCACAATTGGGACTGAAGGCCACCTAAGAAACAGCCAGCAGGACGCTCGCACGGCGATGGCAATAGTACGCGATTCGCTGTAACCTGCGCCTCTCCAAAAAGTCGAGACGTACAGGCAGGCTGTCCGCACGCAGACCTGCGGTAAGCCGCGGATTAGCTGGGCGCTCCGCGACACGCGGCCGATCGCATACTTTCGAGATATTTGTGCACAGACTTGGTGAATTGCTCGAAATCGAGCCGAGCGGCGTCCTCCTCCTGGCCAACTGCCTGACACATCTTGCCGATGATGTGGCTCCCGAGAGAGCGCGATAGCTTTCCATTTGCGATTCGCTGAACCACTGATCGGCGGTGCTCTCGTGAGGAAAGTCTTTGTGCAGCGCACCGGCAGAGGGCGGCACGCGGAGTGGGCAGACCGTGGATCCGCCGATAAAGCCCAGCCAGATCTTCATCTGCGGGCCCGCCGCTGTCGAGCGTCGCGCTTGCGCCTGTCGGCGCACCGTGGAGTTCCCCTTGAATTCCTGTTGAAGCACCGCCAGCAACGACAGCGGCTGCGCCGGTGGATGGTCTGCAGCGGCGCGGTTGGAACCAGCGCTCGCCGCCGTATCGCCGCCGATCATGCCTCCCCAGGATACAGCAGCGATTTATGGTAAATCGGGATGCGTCTCAACGGAAAGCCTTCGCCGCCTGGCCTATCAACGCCCGGGATTCGCGCTCTATCGCCTCCTCGGCAGCTAGCCAATCGATTTCCGCCCGCTCGATCAATTGAACCACCTCGGCGCGGCGCTTGAGGGCCTCCGATGGCGCAAACCCGTTGCTATTTGCGCTTTGCGGCTCCGCCAGCGCTCGATCGAGCGCCTTGCGCTCTTTCGTCAGCCGAGCAAGGATCTCCTCGGCGCGGCGCGCTCGCTGCTTCAGAGGTTCGAGCTCCCGGCGGCGTTCGGCGGCGAGGCGTCGGGCCGCACGGCGGTCGCCAGTCTCCGCCTCGCTCCGACGCGCGCCATTACCCGCTCCCCCGCCGTCGAGCACTTGGCGCTCGTAGTCATCGAGATCGCCCTCAAAGGGCCGGGCCGTCCCGTCGGCGACCAGCCATAGCCGGTCGGCGACCAGCTCGAGCAGATGCCAATCATGACTAACCAGCACCACTGCGCCGGGAAAATCGTTGAGCGCTTGGACCAGTGCTTCTCGCGTCTCGAGGTCGAGATGGTTGGTGGGCTCGTCGAGGATCAACAGGGCGGGGGCATCGTGGGTGACGAGGGCAAGGTTCAACCGCGCACGCTCGCCGCCAGACAAGTCCCCAACCGAAATAAACGCCTTTTCTTGGCCAAAGCCGAACCGACCAAGCCTCGCCCGAACCGATTCGGGCTCGGCGTCGTGCATTAGTGCAGAAAGGTGATCGAAAGGCGAGGCTTCCGGCCTCATATCTTCGATCTGGTGCTGAGCGAAGAAACCACAGACAAGCTTCGGAGACCGGGTCACCCGCCCTGTCATCGGCGCAAGGCGACCGGCCAATAGGCGAGCCAAGGTCGTCTTGCCGTTGCCGTTGGCGCCTAGCAATGCAATCCGATCGTCGGGGTCGAGCCGTAGATCAAGCCGCGACAGCACCGGCTTTCCCGGGACATAGCCGACCGCGACCCGATCGAGAGAAATCAGCGGCGGGTTGAGGTGCGGCGGATCGGGAAAGGCAATCTGCGCCGTCGCCTCCTCGGCCGGCAAGACGATCGGCGCCAGGCGGGCCAGCGCCTTGAGCCGGCTCTGCGCCTGGCGGGCTTTTGTCGCCTTGGCGCGAAAGCGATCGACAAAAGTCTGCAGTCTTTGGCGCTCGAGCGTCTGGCGCCGTGCCAGTACCTCGAGCCGCCGCGCCGCCTCCGTGCGCGTTCGCAGATAGGCATCGAAGCTGCCGGAATAGATGGTCAGTTTTCCATGTTGGAGATGCAGGGTTACCGTCGTCACTGCGTTGAGGAAGCGGCGATCGTGGCTGACCAGGATCAGGGTGCGGCGATAATTGCGCAGAAAGCGTTCGAGCCACAGCGCGGCTTCGAGGTCGAGATGATTGGTCGGCTCGTCAAGCAGCAAGAGGTCTGGCTCGGCGAAGAGAATCGCCGCGAGCGCGACGCGCATCCGCCAGCCACCGGACAGATCAACGAGCGGCTGGCGCTGCATCGCTTCGCCGAGGCCGAGCCCGGCGAGGATGCGCGCCGCTCGGCTCGGTGCGGAATGCGCATCGATTTCAAGGAGCCGGGTCTCGATCTCGGCGGCACGCAACGGATCAGGCCTATTCTCCCGCTCGGCCAGCAAGCCGGCGCGCTGGGTGTCGGCGGCGAGCACCACTTCCAGCGGGCTCGCCTCCCCACCCGGCGCTTCCTGCGCGAGAAAGCCGACCCGACACCCGCGCGGCAATTCGATCGCACCGGCATCCGGTTGCAACGCCCCACGGATCAAGTCGAGCAGGGTCGATTTTCCGGCGCCGTTACGACCGACCAACCCGACCTTGCTGCCGTCGGCGATTTGCGCGCTCGCCTGGTCGAGCAAGATCCGCCCGGCAATGCGGTATGTCACAGCGGAAAGGGTCAGCATCGCGGTCTCTTAGCACATGCGCACGGCGCCGAGCGATGAGCCGCGCCGGCGCTATCCGGGTCGGCATCTCTGGCTGGACTTATGGCGGGTGGCGCGGAAGCTTTTATCCGACGGAATTGCGGCATTCCGATGAGCTTTCTTATGCCAGCCGCCAGGTCGATACGATCGAAATCAACGGGACGCACTATTCGCTGCAACGCCCCGATTCTTTTGCCCGATGGCATGAGGAGACGCCGGAAGGCTTTGTTTTCGCCGTCAAGGGCAGCCGCTTCATCACCCACCTCAAGCAGCTTCGTGACATCGAGACCCCGCTCGCCAATTTCTTTGCTTCTGGTGTCTTGCGGCTCGAAGAAAAGCTGGGCCCTTTCTTGTGGCAATTTTCACCGCAGTTCGGGTTTGATCGCGAACGTCTCGAGCATTTCTTCACTCTGCTCCCGAGAGACACCGAGGCAGCGGCAGCGCTTGCCGCACGACACGACCAACGCTTGGAGGGGCGCGCCTGGACCCGGACCGAGCGCAAGCGAGAACTACGCCACGCAATCGAGATCCGCCGCACGAGCTTCCTCAAGTCTGCCTTTATCGCGCTGTTGCGCCAGTATGACATCGCCCTCGTCTTCGCCGACTCGGTCGCCTGGCCGTACGCCGAAGATCTCACCGCGGATTTCGTCTATCTGCGCCTACACGGATCCGAAGAACTGTACGCAAGCGGCTATTCCGACGAGGCGCTCGATTGGTGGGCGGCGCGCATCAAGCTGTGGGCTCGCGGTCTGCAGCCCAACGACGCACGCCTGGTCGCACCTGATATGACGCCGCCTCGGCGCAGCGAACGCGACGTGTTCATCTATTTCGACAACGACGCCAAGGTCCGCGCGCCGTTGGACGCACGCTCGCTGAAAATCAAGCTGTCGCTCCCACCCTAACCTCGTGCTTTCTATCATCGCCGCGACGGGGCGCGTGAAGAAATGCCAATCGTCGTCATTCCGGGGCGCGGGCTCAGTCCGCGAGCCCGGACCCAAGAACACGGACTGGTGAATAAGTGTGGATGGGCCGGTGTTCATGGCTTCCGGGCCTTCCCCCGGTCGAGCCCGGGGGCATCCCGGAATGACAAAATCTCGGACACCGCCTTTTGGGGGCTGCTGTCGAGGCTGGGTTGCAATTTTGTGCCCGTTGCGCAAGCCTCGGCCTGAATTTCAGGAGACCGGCGTATGACCACCCGTCCGCCCGCCGAGATCGGCATGCCGCTCGATGAGGTCGACACCCCGGCGCTCGTGATCGACCTCGATGCGTTCGAGCGCAATCTGCGCGGTCTGCCGGAGCGCATCTCCGGCAGCCCTGTGCGCATACGGCCTCACGCCAAGACCCACAAATGCCCGATGATCGCGCTGAAACAGATTGAGCTGGGCGCGGTCGGCGTGTGCTGCCAAAAGGTCAGCGAGGCCGAGGCGATGGTCTATGGCGGGGTCAAGGACGTCCTCGTCACCAACGAGATCGTCGGCAGGCAAAAACTGCAGCGGCTGATGTCGCTCGCCCATACCGCGCACATCGGGGTTTGTGCGGACGATGCCGGTCAGGTGGGCGCACTCGACACAGCGGCCGGCGACGCCGGAATCACCCTCCCGGTCTATCTCGAGGTCAATATGGGCGGCAACCGCTGCGGCGTCGAACCGGGCGAGCCGGCGCTCCAGCTCGCCACGCAGATCGCCGAGGCGCCGCACCTCACCTTTGCCGGGCTGCAAGCCTATCACGGCTCGGCGCAGCATCTACGCGGCTGGGACGAGCGCCGCCAAGCGATCGCCCAGGCGACCGAGAAGGCCGGGCGCACCCGCGACCTCCTGGCACGCAACGGGATCCAATGCTCGACGATCACTGGAGCCGGAACCGGCACTTTCGAGTTCGAATCGGCGAGCGGCGTCTACACCGAGCTGCAATGCGGCTCCTACATCTTCATGGACGCCGACTACGGCCGCAATCTCGACCGCGACGGCACGCCGATCAAAGGCTTCGAATCGAGCCTTTTTGTCTGGGCGACGGTGATGAGCCGCCCGACCGAAGACCGCGCCATAGTCGACGCCGGTTTGAAGGCTCTCGGGTTTGATTCGGGCCCGCCGCTCGTCTGCGACGAGCCTGCCGCCACCTACGAGCGCGCCTCCGACGAGCACGGCCGGCTCGGCATTTCGGGCGCCACCAACCGGCTGCGCATCGGCGACAAAGTCCGCCTCATCCCCGGCCATTGCGACCCGACCGTCAACCTCTACGACTGGTATGTCTGCGTCCGCGGCAACCGCGTCGAGCAGCTCTGGCCAATCACCGCCCGCGGCGCGATTTACTGAGATGAGAACCGGTGCCGATTACCGTGAGGCGCTGCGGGACGGGCGCAGGGTCTGGGTCATGGGTGAGGGCTGGGCCGAGGATGTGACCACCCACCCGGCCACCCGGGCGGTGGTCGAGGAATACGCCCTCTGGTACGACCGACATCTCGATCCGGCTTGGCAAGATTTGCTGCTGGCGCCGAATGCCGGCGGAGCGCAGATGCCGTGGGCCTATGTGCTGCCGAAGAGCGTCGAGGATCTGATCGGCATGGGCCGGTCCTTTGCGAAAACGACATTTCTGAGCGCCGGCAACATCACCCATACTCCGGCCTACGGCAATTTGATCGCGCTTGGCGTGTTGACTGCAGTGCAGGCGCGCAAAGCCCCGGAATGGCAGATCGCCGAGGCGATGGCCTATCGTGAGGAGATCGCCGGCACCGGGCGGTTTCTGACCTTTTGCGGCGGCGCGCCGATCATCGGCCAGCGCATGCAGCCCGACCCGCACGACCGCGTCGCGCTGAAGCTCGTGCGCGAGAGTGACGCCGGGGTCGTGATCCGCGGCAAACTCGGCATGCATACGAGCCCGGCCTATGCCGAGGATGTCTATATCGGCGCTTTGTGCGGTATCGAGATCGGTGAGTACCGCGCCGGCTTTATCGTACCGGTCAATGCGCCTGGGGTCACGACCTTGTGCCGCAAGGTCGCCACGCGCGACAGCAATCCTTTCGTCGCGCCGCTCAGCAGCCGGTTTGACGAACTCGACGGCCAGATGTGGCTCGATGACGTTTTCGTCCCGTGGGAGCGTGTGTTTTTCGTCGACCTCTCGCCCGAGGCGATCCCGCGTTGGCTCCGGTGGCATCACCTGTATAACTGGCTGTCGAAGGCGGAGTTCACCTTGGGCCTCGCGCTGGCCCTGACCCACGCGATGGGCCTCAAGGAGCACGAGCAGACGATCGAATATCTGGTCGATTTGATTGTCGAGGTGCAGACCGTGCGTAGCTGCCTGACGGCGGCCGAGCGCGACCCGGAATTCACGCCCGCAGGCTACTGCTTTCCCAATCACGCTCATCTTGCTGCCGGCGGCATCGCGCTCTTCAAGTCCCGCCAGCGGATCTCCGAGATCCTGCGAATCCTGCCTGGCTCCTCGCTCGTCGTGGCGCCGTCCGACGGTGATCTCGCCGCCCCTGAAATGGCGGCGGGCCTCGAAGAATCCTTTGGCGGCGGCGGGTATACCGCGCTGCAACGTTCGGCTCTGCTGCAATTGGCTTGGGACCATGTCTCCTCGGCGCTCGACAGCCGTGAAGCGACGTTCGAGGCCCATGCCAGCGGCGGTATGCCCAATTGGCGCGCCTGGCTGCGCCGCAGCTTCAAGAGCTACAACGAGCTCGCTAACGCGGTCCTCGGCGCAATCGACCTGCCGATGCCGGCGATCGATTTGAGCCGTATTGCGGCAGCCCCGATCGCCCCGCGGCGCGTCACAATCGCGTCTTCTGCCTTGGAGACGAAGGGAGCACCGACCACATCCTGAGGCTGAGGCACAGCCAACTGAGGCGCCCTCGATGACAACGCCCAAACGCGATCTTTGGGACAACCCGATGGGGACCGACGGCTTCGAGTTCGTCGAATATACCGGTCCCGATCCGCAAGCCTTGGCGGGCCTGTTCGAGCGTATGGGATTTGTCGCGGCAGCCCGTCACCGGTCGAAAGACGTCACGCTCTACAAGCAGGGCGGCGTCAATTTCATTCTCAATGCGGAGCCCGAGAGCTTCGCACAGGCCTTTGCCCGCTTGCACGGGCCCTCGGTCTGCGCGATCGCGTTTCGCGTCACCGATGCCGCCAAGGCTTATGACCGTGCAATCGCGCTCGGTGCCAAGCCGGTGCACGGCAAAGTCGGGCCGATGGAGCTCAACATCCCGGCCATCGAAGGGATCGGCGGGAGCTTGATCTATCTGGTCGACCGCTATGGGGAGCGGACGATCTACGATGTAGACTTTATCCCGCTCATCACCGACCCGTCACCGCAGGGGGTCGGGCTCACCGCGATCGACCACCTGACCCACAATGTCCACCGCGGGCGGATGGAACTGTGGGCTAATTTCTACGAGCGGCTCTTCAATTTTCGCGAGGTGCGCTATTTCGACATCGAAGGCAAGCTGACCGGGCTCAAGTCGAAGGCGATGACCAGCCCCTGCGGCCGCATCCGCATCCCGATTAACGAAAGCGCTGACGACAAGTCGCAGATCGCCGAATACCTCGAGGCCTACCACGGCGAGGGCATCCAGCACATCGCGCTCGCGACCGCCGATATCTACGCGACTGTGGAGGCACTGCAAGCGCGTAATATCTCCTTCATGTCGGTGCCCGGCACCTATTACGAGGCCGTCGATACGAGGGTTCCGGGGCACGGCGAGGACCTCGCGCGACTGCAGCGCGACCGCATTCTGATCGACGGTGCGCCGGGGGCCGGCCAAGGCCTCCTCCTGCAAATCTTTACCGAAACGGTTATCGGCCCGATCTTTTTCGAGATTATCGAGCGCAAGGGCAATGAGGGGTTCGGCGAGGGCAATTTCCGCGCCCTTTTCGAGTCGATCGAACGCGACCAGATCCGCCGCGGCGTCCTGAAAGTCGACGCGCCGAGCGCGTAGCCCTCACCCTCCCGCTGACGCGGGCCCCCCCTCGCCCCGCAAGCGGGGAGAGGGTCGGGGTGAGGGGCCTATCCTGCCGGGACCGTTTCCGGTTGCTTCTGGCCGAAGCTCGGGGTGTCTGTGCGGTCGACGAGCGCCTCGGGACCTTCGGTCGGCAGGTTTTCGAGCCAATTGATCCCGCCGTCGATATCGTTTTCCCACATCTCGCGCGGCATCTCGTAGAGGAACTCGACACCGTAGCCGTTCGGATCGTTGATATAGACGCTGTGCGTCACGCCATGATTGACGCGCCAGTTGAACTTGACCCCGCGGCTCTGCAGGAAGGCGAGCTGCTTCAACCAGGCTTCGCGATTGGGCATCGTCAGTGCGACATGATTGATCGCGACCTGGCTGTTGGCCAGCACCCAGTCGGCGGGCGGGGGCAGGTTCGCGCTCTCGACCAACGCGACGGTGTGGTGGGTCAGCTTACCGTTATTGACGGCGCTGTAGAAGCGCATCTTCGGCGGGCTGGGACGGTCGGCGCGCGGGTGCAATTCGCCAACCTGCTTAAAGCCGACAATCTCGGTCCAGAATTTATGCGACTCGTCGATGTCGCGGACATTCAGCACGAGATGGTTGATGCCGGAGGGGCTCACAGCTTCGGCCGGGGCCGCCGGAACATCGGAAATTCTATCGGTCATCGCAGCGCTCCCAAGTTCTATCGCCTATGAGGTACTCCGGCGATATCGGTCTGGCAAGTCCGCCACTTCTATCGGATCAATTGCGACCAGTCGCCGCAACTGTCGGCTCGTAGGAATGCCGCGCACGTTTGTTCCGTTTGTCCCTCAGGCTGATAACCAAATCAGGCGGATCCATGAAGATTGCGCAAGTTTCGCCGCTGATGGAAGCGGTGCCACCCAAGCTCTATGGTGGTACCGAGCGGATCGTCGCCTATCTCTCTGACGAGCTTGCTGGCCTTGGCCACGAGGTGACGCTGTTCGCCAGCGGTGACAGCGTAACCCGGGCGCAACTCGAGCCGGCTTGGCCATGTGCGCTGCGTCTCGATAAGACGATACGGGATTATCTCGCTCCGCACATCGTCTTGCTGGAGGTTCTGGCGCGGCGCGCCGAAGAGTTCGACGTCGTTCATCTTCACGTCGATTACCTCGGCTACCCCATCCTGCGGCGGACAGAGGTGCCTTTCCTCGCAACCTTGCACGGACGATTGGATCTACCCGAACTCGGCCCCATCTACGACACCTTCGGCGATGTACCGGTCGTGTCGATTTCCGAGGCGCAACGCGAGCCGCTCCCGCAGGCTGGTTATATCGCGACGATCCAGCACGGTATCCCGGAACGCTCGCTGCTGCCGGGCTTTGGCGGCGGCGGTTATCTTGCATTCCTCGGCCGGATCTCGCCGGAAAAGGCGCCCGATGCGGCGATCCGTATCGCTGCCCTCGCCGGGATGCCGCTCAAGATTGCGGCCAAAGTCGACAGGGTCGACCAGGAATATTTCGCAGAGCGCATCGAGCCGCTGCTCCGAGCGCCGCATGTCGAGTTCATCGGCGAGATCAGCGACGACGAAAAGGCCGAGTTTCTCGGCAATGCGGCTGCGCTCTTGTTCCCGATTGCCTGGCGGGAGCCGTTTGGGCTCGCGATGATCGAGGCGATGGCCTGCGGCACACCTATCATCGCCTTTCGCAAGGGGTCGGTGCCTGAGGTTATAGACGACGGCGTCACCGGCTTCATCGTCGATAGCGAGGAAGAGGCTGCGGCGGTCACCAGAGACCTGCGGGGCCTAGACCGCGCCCGGGTTCGTCGCGTCTTCGAGGAACGTTTCACGTCGCGTCGAATGGCTGAGGATTACCTCAATGTCTATCGGCGTGTCATCGCGCGCCGCCAGCCCTTGCGGCAGGCGGTCTAAAGGAAAATGCAAAAGCCCGGCGATCCGGCGGGTGCGATCGTCGGCTTGTCATCCTTCTCCATCCCGCTCATCGCCGCCGCTGACATGCTTGGGAATTGCACCGGCTTTAACGGCGTTATGGCGGTCGATCTCGTTTGCCACATGGGGTCGGTCGAGATCGGGCCGGCCCGTTGAGCGGCGACAAAGCCCGTTTCAGCCGGAGGAATGGAAGCATGCCGTTGCCCGTTTTCGCGTCCCGCGGACCCGGCAGATTCCTTCTCCACTATGTGCGCCGTCGCCTCGGCAGCCATCTTGTCGTCCTCGTGGCGGTACTCGCAGCAGTCGGCTGTGCTATCGGCTCGCAATACGGGGTCAAGAACCTTGTCGACGTCCTAGGATCCGGTAATCCCCCCGCAGGCCAACTGTGGTCCGCGGTCGGTCTTCTGTTATGCGTCGTCGCGGGCGACAACTTGCTTTGGCGGCTGGCCGGCTGGGTCGCGGCTCGCACTTTTGTTGCGCTGGGCGGCGACCTCCGCATGGACCTGTTCGAGCACCTCACGGGACATTCGCCAAACTATTTCGTCGATCGCTTTCCGGGGGCGCTCGCTGGCCGCATCATCACGGCCGCGAATGCGGCGTTCACGATCGAAAATTCGCTCACTTGGACGACAATCCCGCCGGCCGCTGCGGTGGTCAGCAGTATTGCCGTTCTCGGTGTCGTCAACTGGCATCTAACCGTCGTACTATCGATCGTCGCGGTCATTCTGGGGATGGTGGTCCGGCACTTTGCTGCGCGGAGCCGGCATCTGCATGATCGTTTTGCCTCGCGAGCGGCGAGAGTCGCCGGAGACCTGATAGATATCGTCAACAACGTCGGCCTCGTGCGCGCTTTCGCAGCAGGACGACGGGAACGCGAGCGGTTATCGCGGATCATCGGGCACGAAATGGAAGCGCAGAGCGACAGCCTGCGCTCGCTCGAACGGTTGCGGATCCTGCATGCGCTCTCCGTCTTCATAGTCACAGCAGGCGTGTTAACCTGGTCGATCGTGCTGTGGAGCGCGCATCGGATCACCACTGGTGATGTCGTGCTGGCAACCACGCTTGGCTTCACCGTGCTGCACGCATCACGCGATTTCGCGATGGCCATGGTGGATCTGGTGCAGCAATTCGCCAAGCTCGACGAAGCCGTACGGGTGCTCGGGCAGCCCCACGAGATGCACGACGCCCCGAATGCCAAGCCGTTGATCAACTTGGGCGGTTCGGTTTCGTTCCTGGGTGTTTGCTTCAGCTATCCGAACAGCGAGCGGGTTTTGCAGGATTTTACCTTGCATATTCCTGCGGGCCAGAAAGTTGGGCTGGTGGGCAAGTCGGGCGCCGGAAAGTCCACTGTCCTTGCGTTGCTGCAACGGCTATACGACCCGGAACGCGGAAATGTGCTGATCGACGAGCAGGACATTTCTGAGGTCACGCAGGAAAGCCTGCACCACTCGATCGCAGTGGTGCATCAGGATATCGCGTTATTTCACCGCTCGGTGATGGAAAACCTGCGATACGGCATGCCGGAGGCTTCCGATGCCGAGGTACGCCGTGCGGCGGAAGCGGCTCACTGCGCCGAGTTCATCAGCCGGATGCCACACGGTTTCGACACGATAGTCGGCGAAAGGGGGCTCAAGCTCTCCGGTGGACAACGGCAGCGCATCGCGATCGCCCGGGCGTTTTTATACGACGCGCCGATCATTCTGCTCGATGAGGCGACTTCCGCTCTCGACACCGAGTCGGAACAGCTTGTCCAAGACGCTTTGACCCGGTTGATCAACGGCCGTACACTGATCGCGGTCGCTCACCGGCTTTCGACCCTCAACAATTACGATCGTATCGTCGTGCTGGAGCGCGGTCGCATTGTCGAAGACGGTACGCTACCGGAGTTGCTGCGGCGAAAAGGTGTCTACAGCGATATGCTCCACCGCCAACGCAATGCCGTCAGTGGAGGATGAGCACAGCTTCCGATTCCGGGCTTTGTTGGCGGTCGCCGCAGCCTCCGTCGCGGCCATCGCAGTGCCGTCCGATGTTGCAGCTTTATCGGGCGGCGGCGCCAACGCGGGGTTCGTCCTCGCGCAAACGCAGCCTTCGGATTCGCCGACCCCAACTCCACCCGCGCCGCAAGAACCAGCCAAGCCTGAGCCGGCAGCACCGAAAAACCTCGAGCCGCTGCCCCCCACCGAGGTCATCAACATCCTCGGCAAGAAGGTCAGAGGACCGAACAATAATGAAGATTTGGGTCTCGTGGTCGATGTCATCGTCGATGCCGAGGGCCGTCCTCGCGCCGCCGTCGTCGATTTCGGCGGGTTTCTTGGCGTAGGCAGCCGCAAGATAGCCGTCGATTGGCAATTGTTTCACTTCTCGCCGGGTGACCGTGACCGGAAGGTGTCGCTGAGCCTCGGCCGTGCCGATATTCAAGCCGCCCCCGAATACAAGCCAGACGCGGCTTCCGCCGCGATGGTCGGGCCGCCTGAAACCCCAGCATCCTCCGATGTCGGCAAATGATACGGCCGGCGCCGCGGCTCGGACACGAAAGAGCTGCACCCGGCTAACGTCAGCATCATCGGCGGAACGCGGGCTCGACTGGCTCAACCTCTTCGTCGCCAATATCCAGACGGGGTTTGGACCATTCGTTGTGGTCTACCTCACGACACAGGGCTGGACGCAAACCGCGATCGGCTTGGCGCTGAGCCTCGGCACAATCACTGCGATGGCGAGCCAGGTGCCGGCCGGCGCTTTGGTCGATGCCGTCCGCAGCAAGGCCGGTGTTGCGCTCTTCAGCGTCCTCGCCTTCAGTACGAGCGCGCTGCTGTTCGCGATTTGGCCCGTGCCGCTGGGCGTCTATACGGCCGAAGTGCTCCACGGTTTTTCGAGCTGCACCCTGGGCCCAGCGATCGCGGCAATGAGCTTAGCCATTGCCGGGCCGGTGATGCTCGGGTTGCGGCTCGGTCGCAATGCCCGCTTCGCCTCGATCGGAAACGGGATCGGCGCCGCGCTGATGGGCGCATGCGGGTATTATGTATCGGAACGCGCGGTGTTTTTTTTGACCGCGGCGATGACGGCTCCAGCCATACTCTCGTTGTTACCGCTAGCGAGAGTCGGCGCTCCGGCATCGCCGGCGCGTCAGGAAGACACGGCGTTGCCAGCCAGACGCGAACCGGTTGTTCGCTTGCTAACCAACCGCAGTCTCCTGATCTTCGCCCTCTGCGCCATGCTTTTCACGTTCGCCAACGCAGCAATGCTGCCGCTCGCCGGCAACGCGCTGACAAAGCACGCCGGCAGTGTAGCTAATTTGCTGATCGCCGCCTGCATCGTATTGCCCCAATGCATCGTTGCTGCGGTTTCTCCGAGGATCGGGCAGCTCGCCCAGACGCGCGGACGACGATTTGTTCTGCTCTTGGGATTTTGCACGTTGCCGGTACGCGGTCTCCTGTTCGCAGTCGTAACAAACCCCGTTGCACTGGTGTTGATCCAAGCGCTGGACGGGATCGCCGCCGCGAGTTTTGGGGTCATGGTGCCGCTGGTGGCGAGCGACATCGCGGGCCGATCGGGCCGTTTCAACCTGTCGCTTGGTTTTATCGGTCTCGCGATCGGCGTTGGCGCCACCGCGAGCACCAGCTTCGCCGGCTGGATCGCCGACTGGTTCGGAACGACAGCCGCATTCGCCTGCCTGGCGGCGGTGGGGCTGGCGGCAGTGCTGTTGGTCTGGAGCGCAATGCCTGAGACGAAGCCAGCGACGAGCCCGTCGTGAGCAGCGTCAGGTCACTCACCTGCTGCGGCCTCGATTTGGCGGTCTTCACTCCCACTTGATGATCAATGACGCACATTCAAGAGTGATTTGTTTATATGGGTTTGTACTGAGGCCGTTTGCGCGATACCGTGAGAAATACCCCCGGAGCGCTTACTCAGGCCAGCAGATATTTGATCGTCGTCTCGAGCAGAGCCGGATCGTCAGTCCAGTCACCGTAGATTTCCCACGAAGTCTGCGCGATTTTTCGGTTGTTCGCGGCGCACCAAGCGTGGATTGCCTTGTGGGCGTCGCCTAATCGATCGTAAGGACCGACATGAACTGTCCTTGCGACCTCACCAGTCGGCGTCTCGATGCATCGGACGTCGCCCTCCCGTTCGAACGGGCGTTCCACCTGGACACCGAAGTCGATATTCATCGCCTGGTTCCGACGTTCTGGGTGGTGATAGAGGAACAAGTTGTGTCCGGGGCCCAATTCGCCATTCGTTTTCAAGAACGCCCACACTCGATCGAGCGCCCGCTTCCATACTCGGGCGATATCGCTGATGGGCACCGTGGCCCGGACTGCTGCCACCAGCTCTGCCTGCGCAGTTTCCACCACAACATCGTATTTCATGGGCATGGTCCTTCCGCACGAGCACGCCGATCAACGGCATTCAGCATATCGCCATGGGAGAATTTGGAGCGCCGTGGAATCCAGAGGCTGCGTTGGGCCAAAGACAATCGGTCGCCAAACTGTCGCCGCGACCCCGTTCGAGCCGTTCGCTTTTTTTTCCGCTCACTCCCACGCGATTATTTCGGATCATGGTAACGCGCTGAACTTGCGGGCGAATTTTTTCTGGACACGATCGGAGACTGCGCGCTCGTCCATCAAAGTAATCCGCTCTTGATTTTTAACAGAAATTTCCGCGAGTCGCATCCGCTCGTAGATTCAGCGAAGTGAGGGAATCACCTTCGAGGCGAACAACTCTGGATTGCGTTTGCGCCCAGCACGGCGGCAGTCCGGGCGGCAATGTCCACGAATAGAAGTGTGTGATCGGGACGTTGTCGGTGAGGTTCCGAATCATGCTGACCGCGGTGTCGGGGTCGACGACGTTGAGAAGGCCGCTCCGCCGCAGTTGTTCGCGATCGCCGAGATGCGCGGAACACTCGCGGTTGGTGCTCCGTTGCGCGATTGGGTTAGCTCCACGGATTCGGACTATAGGGGTTGTCGTATCGCACGAGCCTGATCATCAGAGCCGGGGCGAGACGTCGGCGCACGGCCACAACTGCGGCGGGCTTTTCGGTTGCGGCGACGAGAAGGGTACCGGCGTCGTGCGCGAGGACATCAAGGACGGCGCGTTCGACGAACGGGCAGCGGATCGTCTCTTGCACATGCACGAAGTGGTGCAGGCTTGGTTCTTATCTCCCCGTGTGGCAGCCGGGGGCTCTGATCTACGCCAGTGGCTCGCAGGCCGTGCAAGGCAATGGCGAGATCAGCCTCACCGCGCTCGAGACTCCCATGCAGGAAGTGCTGGTCGAGGTCGTGCTACACAAGCAAACGAATTTTCAGTAGCCTGTAGCGGAGACGGAGACCATTGGATCACCGTGGGTCTCGACAAGGATCTCAACACACCATGCCCCTCGCGGCGCGCAACGCCATCGATTTTCTGTCGACGCGGGCGGGGCTGACGCCGCGCGATGCGTATGCGCTTTGCAGCATCGCCGTGAGCTCCCGGGTGACGCAGGTCGTCGATATCGTGCGCGGGGTCCACGCTATGGTTCCAAAAAATCTGTTTACCGGCGAATTGCGGCAGCAGATCGCTGTCGTGTAGCGCAGATTAAGGGAGGAAACCAATGAGATTGGAGAACAAGGTCGCCCTGATCACCGGAGCAGCCTCCGGCATGGGCGCCAGCATGGCGCGGATCTTTGCACGCGAGGGCGCCAGGGTCGTCGCCGCCGATGTGCTCGACGAGGAAGGCAAGCAGGTAGTCGCCGAGATCACGCAAGCCAACGGGGCGGCAATTTTCCGCCACCTTGACGTGACCAGCGAGGGGGAATGGAAAGCCGCTGTCGACGCCGCTCTCGCCGAGTTTGGCAAGCTCGACATTCTCGTCAACGATGCCGGGTTGAGCGGGAGCGCCGTCGACGATCTGTTCGACACGGCCGCTTGGGACCTCTTGATGTCAGTCAACGCGCGCGGTGTCTTTTTGGGAATGAAATTCGCAATCCCGATCATGAAGGCGGCCGGCGGCGGCTCCATCGTCAATATCTCGTCGATTTCCGGCATCACTGGCCAGCAAGGAATCCACGTCGCCTACAACGCCTCGAAAGGCGCCGTCCGCACCTTGACCAAGGCGGCTGCGGTGCAGCACGGGGCTGACAATATCCGCGTCAATTCCATCCATCCCGGGCTGATGCCGCCGATGCGCTCTTCCAAACGGACCGCCGACCCGGAGGTCCGGGCAAAATTGTTGCGGCGGGTCCCGATGGGCCGGGCCGGGCGGCCGGAGGAGGTCGCGAACGCAGCCCTGTTTCTCGCCTCGGACGAAGCCTCCTACATCACCGGTGCCGAGCTCTGGGTCGACGGCGGCTCCCTCGCGACCTAGGCAAAAGTCATCGCCGGAGCTGTTCAATCCGGCAAATCGAAAAACTTGCACCAGCCATTGGGGCTGATGTCGCCGGCCACGACTTCGCAAGACCGGGGCGGCCGAAACAAGCTGCAAGCGGCACAGTTGAGCCCATTCTTCGGCTGCTCCTGATACTCGGCGTCGGTCCGGGACATTTTCTGCTGGGCCGTTGCCACAGCGGCCGCGAAGGCCACCACCATGCTCGACAACAAGCTGCGCCGCAACAGGCCGACTGCTGTCAATCGCCGGTGGTCAGCGGCGGCTCTTCGAGGTACGAATGGGCGAGCCGCCGTCCGGTCTCTCGCATCAGCTGCTTGTCATCAGTCGGGTTCTGCGCCGGCGGCAGGTGCACTACCGTGTCGTTGCAATAAGTCGGGATAACCGCGTCCGGGTCGCGAGACAGACCGACGGGGTCGCTACCGGCTTGCACCGCCCGTATGCCGCGCCTGAGCTGGACGCGGAACATGCTGACCCCGCGATCCGTGGCGCCGAGATGTTCGAGGCCATGAATGGCGATTGGCCTCTGCGAGACTTGGGCCTCGTAATCACCGGGGTGCAGTTGGCCTGCCTCGTACGCCTCGGTGGCGACCTGTCCGGGGAGCATGACGTTGCGATCGCCCCACCACGCCGGTGTGACACCCTCGGTCTCGCTGACATGACGGAATTCGATCAGCATTGTGTTGGTGTCGTCGAGGGGCACGATCCAGCGGCTCATCATCGGGCCACTGAAGGGATGCTCCCGATGCCCGTCCTCCCAAATCGGCGCCACCTGCTGCAAATTGGGTAGGACGGCTTCCACCATCCGCGCCCAGACGTTATCCCCGACCCGCCGGGTTGCGATATAGATCATTCCCACTGGCGTCTCGGCGAATTCCAGCTCCGGCAACACCCCGAACTCGTTGGTGAACACCGCGCCGCTGACAATCGTATGCAGAAACGCCGTATGGGCGGGGTCCATGGCGTTTTCCATGATCTGCAGCCAGTTGCACGGATAGAAATACTTTTGTCCCGGGATCATGCGATAGCCCGGCCGGACAAAGCTGTCGTAGACGGGGAATGGCGGCTGCCGATCGGGCGGGCCCATATAGGCGAAGACGATGCCGTGATCCTCATGCGTGAGGTAGGCCCCATGGCAGAGGCGGTCCTTCAACGTGCTCTCCGCCGGTTCGCCCGGCGTCTCCAGGATCGTCCCGTCCACGCCGAACAACCACCCATGGTAGCAACAGCGTATGCCGTTACCGTCGATTAACCCGAACTCCAGAGACGTGCCCCGGTGCGGACAATGCAGTTCCAAGAGGCCCACGGCGCCATTGCGGTCGCGGAATGCGACTAGCTCTTCGCCGAGGATTTTCACCCGGCGCGGCAGAGCTTGCAGATCATCAGAAAAGCAAACGGGCTGCCAGAAGCGTCGGAAATATTCACCACCCGGCGTGCCGGGGCCGACATGAGTGAGCTCGCTGTCCTCTTTGGGAATATCGCGATGGTAATAGCCGCCAAATCGCGTCCTGAGGAACGGGGCCCTGGTCGCCATAAAAACCTCCTGTCAAAGCTCGCCGGGAACGAGCGGCCCTTATTTTTGGTTCCAACAGAGCCCTCGATAACGACCACCTAGCGGCAAACCGAGAGCCGCCAAACACGGGCGGAAGATGCCTGTCACGCCGATTTACGGACGTAGCCATAACGCAGATTGCTGCGTCCCGGGCCATTCCTGACATAGTCGGCCTTGATCTCGGCAAAGCGGTCGGACTCGGTGAGCTCGGCGCGTTTGTCGAAATTGTAGAGCCGCACAGCGTTTTCGGCGAAGACTGCGGTTTTGACCGGGCCGTCTGCTGGCCCCAGCGGCTTGAAACCGTACCTCTTCTGCATGTCTTCCGGGATCTCGAGACGGCGCAGCCCCTCGATCTGCCATTGCGGCGCGCCGGTCCATACCGCATCGGTGCCCCACAACACGTGGTTGGCGCCGAGCCCCTTGACCAACGTACCCATCAGCGCCGCGGCCAGACGTGGTTCTGCGACCGCCGTCCAGGCGAAGAGCTGCCCCAAATCGCCGTAGACATTGCTGACGCCGTATTTTTCAGGGATCTCGGCAAGATCGCTGGTCCATGAGCTGCGGCCGATCCGATCAAATTCCGCCATGCCCTCGGCGGGCGTGGCGCCGATCCAGCGATAGGCGGAATGATAGATCAGGAAATTGAGCTGCGGCCAGTCTTTCGCCGCTTTGCCGACATCGCTGACATCGGCATAGGGGCGCAGCCGCGGGAACTTTTCTTCGACCGCCGGGGCGAATAAGCCCTTGTGAATGCAGACGTTCCTGATGCCCGATTTCAGCGCCTTCTCGTAGAAGGGGTACATCAGCTTCTCGTCATCAAGGCGGTACGGATAGTTGGCGAGTTCCTTATGGGTGTTGTCGCCGACCGTGTAGCCCTTCCATGAATCGGGCTTGTAGAGCTCGATGGCTTTGTCGATCTGATCGAGCCAGCCGGGCCAGCCGGGGGTAATCGTGAAATGCGCCATCATCCGCCGCGAGCCGGCCTCCTTATTGACCTGCTCGCGCGTCTTAAACACCTGTTCCTGTGGGATGAACCAGTCCTCGGGAACCTCCGAGGGTGAATTCGACAACAGCGCCACCTTGGTGTCGCTGTCCATGTATATCTCTTTTATGTAGTTGCTATATTTCAGATCGTCGATGGTTTGTTCCTTGTCGCCGATCTCTTTGTTCCAACCCGCTTTGCCGACCGCTTCTCGCGCCTTGATGAAGCCCATCAAGCGGGTGTCGTCGCGCAGAAAATGGGTGTGGCCGTCGATGATCAACTGCTTTGACAGCGCCTCGGCGCGCTCGGCCGCCATGTCTGGCGTCGCCGCCTCAGCCTCGCTGACCTCGAACAAGCGGCCGAAGACCTGGTTCATCACCAGGAAGGAGGCCGCCATGCCCGATGCGGTCTGGAAGAAGCGTCGGCGCGATAGGCCCTGTTGCCGGGCGAGATGGTCGCTCAACTCTTTGAGCCGGGCTTCGACCTCGCGCTGTTTTTCGGTTTGCGGCACCGGCAGATATTCGTCGCTCGACACGATCTGCGTCGGGACAGGAGAAGGGAAGGACGATGTCTCAGCTGGCGACAATTTGCTCAGCTGTTCGTCGTTCAGGAATTTCATGATCTCCTCCCTGGGTTAAGCTGGGATCGTCGGTATTTCGAGATTGAGCAAGCGCGCGGCATTGCGCCCGAGAATCGCCCCGCGCTCGACGTCGTCGAGCGCGGGCGTACCCTCGATCATGCCGATCGGGTTAACCTCCCCCATATCGGCCGGGTAGTCGGTGCCCATCAAAATGTGGTCGGCCCCGTATTGGTCGACGAGGTATTCGAGCTGGTGGTGAGTGTAGACGAGCGCATCGAAATAGACCCGCTTCAGATAGGTCGTCGGCATCCGTCGGATGCGCTCACAGCAATCGGGGCGGGCGGCGGCGGCGTGATCGATGCGCCCGGAATAGGCCGGCAGGAACCCCCCACCATGCGCCACGACGAGCTTGAGGTTCGGGTGATCGGCAAGAACACCGCCAAAGATCAGGTGATGGAGGGCGACTGTCGAATCGAGCGGATTACCGATCACGTTGTTGAAGTAGTGATCGGCGAGCCGCCGCGCCTCGGTAAAACCGTCGGGGTGCATGAAGACGACAAGGCCGAGTTCCTCGCAGCGCGCGAAGATCTTGCGGAAGCGATCGGCCGACAGATCCTCGCCCGCGACATGGGTCATGATCTCGATGCCGCGGAACCCCAGCGATTTGTGCAACCGGTCGAGCTCGGCGACAGCAAGCTCGGGGGCCTGGAACGGAACCGTCCCAAGGCCGACGAACCGGTCCGGGTAGCGGCTGCAGATCTCGGCGATGAAATCGTTGACGGCGCGCGCGGCCTCGAGCCCGAGATCGGCGTCGGCGCCGTAATAAGTCTGGCGCGGCGCGGGTGAGATCGCCTGGATGTCGATCCCCATCCGGTCCATATCCTCGATCCGCTTTTCGGGTGAGGAGCCCTGGGCGCCGGTCCGCACACCATTCTGCCGGTTGATCTCCCGGCTGCGCTCGTTGGCGGAAGTCTCGAGGAACCAGCGCGAGACTGCCGAATTACCCTCGACCATCGCCGCCGCCTTGTCACTGCGGACATGGCAATGAATGTCGATCGTGAACCATTTGCCGCGCGCGTGGACGGCGCCCGGAAAGCGTCCGGCCTGCGGCTCTGTTCCCGGCGGCAGACATTTGAACAGCATCTTTTCTTCTCCTCGACTCAGCTCTGCGCCGCTGGGATTTCGATGTTCAACAGCCGTGCGGCATTGCGTCCGAGGATCGCCCGCCGTTCGTTATCGTCGAGCCCGGCCGCCCCTTCGATAAAGCCGATCGGGTCGATCTCGCCCATATCGGCAGGGTAATCGGTGCCCATCAGCACATGGTCGGCACCGTATTGCTCGACCAAATATTCGAGTTGATGGTGCGTGAACACAATCGTGTCGAAATAGAGCCGCTTCAGATAAGTGGTCGGCATGCGATGGATCTGTTCGCAGGTATCGGGCCGAGCCGCTGCGGCATGATCGATCCGGCCTGAATAGGCCGGCAGATAGCCGCCGCCATGGGCGATCACGAGCTTCAGGTTGGGGTGGTCGTGCAGCACGCCGCCAAAGATCAGGTGATGCACGGCAACCGTTGAGTCGAGCGGGTTGCCGATCACGTTGACGAGGTAATGGTCGGCGAAGCGCCGCGCCTCGGGAAAGCCGGTCGGATGCATGAAAACGAGGAGGCCGAGCTCCTCGATCCGGGCGAAAATCTTGCGAAATCGCTCGGTCGAGAAATCCTCGCCGGCGACGTTCGTCGCGATCTCGATGCCCCGAAAGCCCAGCGACTTGTGGATCCGGTCGAGTTCGGCGACCGCGAGATCCGGGGCCTGAAACGGCACCGTGCCGAGCGGCACAAATCGGTCGCGATGACGGCCGGCAATATCGGCGAGATTATCATTGACCACCCGTGCAGTAGCGATCCCGAGGTCGGGATCGGCGCCGTAATAGGTCTGGTTCGGCGAGGGCGAGATTGCCTGGATGTCGATCCCCATCCGGTCCATATCGGCAAGCCGCTTCTCGACAGAGGTGAACTGGATGCGGTTGCGCTCCGCCTGCTGCCGGTTGACCTCGCGCGTGTGCTGGTTGGCGAATTCCTCGCGCGGATGCCGCGTCGCGGCGGCATGTCCGGCGACCATTTCGGCCGCCTTGGGCGTCAGCGCATGACAATGAATGTCGACGGTGAACCATTTGCCCCGGGCATGCGCCGGCCCCGGAAAACGTCCCGGAGTTTGAGCCCCTGGCGGCAAGCATTTGAACAGCATCTCAGGCTTCTCCCCTCAACGCCCGGCTCGCGTTGCCGGCGCCATCTGCTTTTACAAGAAATCTGCAGGCATTCGCATCCGCCATCGGTCGTAAGCAGCAGGATTTAACCAGATTGTACCGTGAAGTAACCCTGCTGCCATTCCCTCGATGGGTGGCGAGGAATTGGCATTGATGGCGACATCAAATGGCGAAAATATTATGCCGGCGCAAAAGAGACGGGAAATGCGCACGACGCTCGCACTCGATGATGATTTACCGGAGAAGGCGCAGGCCTACATCGGGTTGCGCGAGAAATCGGCGTTGGTGCGCGAGGCGCTCCGGGCGTTGATCGAACGCGAAGCGCGCGCCGGCGGGCGCGGTTGGGTGGGAGCCAGCCTGATCTGGACGCCGTCCCGCGACGTTGGCCGAAACCCGATTGATCCTGGTAGACAGTCCGTCTAGGTCGATCGTCTGCGGGCCGGCGATAGGACGCTCAGCGGGCTACTCGAGAGAACGGGCGAACTCGCCCTGAGCAATCTCTGGCAATCTCGGCTCTTTCTGGATGCCCTGCGAGAACTCCCTCAGGCGACCTTCGCCTCGTACTGCACTTCATCGAGCGCTTGGCGCTGTTTGGGCTTGGCATCCGATATGTAGAGGTCCATCTCTCGCCGCCGTCCGACTGACCGCAAGCGTTAGACTGTGGACGCGGGACAAGCGTTCGCGGGCGATCGCAACGCGGTTGGGTTTGGCAGCGAGCGGAGGGATAATGGGTCTACGCCCTCGCCTGCCCCTCGACGTTCGGTCGGCGAATGTAGCGCTTACGCCGCCTCGGCTTCGGCTTCTTCCTCCTCGGTTCCGGGAGGGCCGGAGTCTTTTCCCTTTGCCTCGGGATCGCGGTCGACAAGTTCGATCAGCGCCATCGCGGCATCGTCGCCATAGCGGTACCCGGCCTTGATGATGCGGGTATAGCCGCCTTGGCGGGCCGCATAGCGCTCAGCCAGCGTCGTCATCAGCTTGTTGGCGAGCGCGGTATCCTGCAGCGCGGCGATCGCACGGCGCCGGTTGGCGAGACCGCCATGCTTGCCGCGTGTGATGAGCCGCTCGACGATCGGGCGCAGATCCTTTGCTTTGGGCAAGGTCGTCCTGATCTGCTCATGCTTGATGAGCGCAGCCGCGAGGTTTTCGAACATTGCCTTGCGATGAGCAGATTTGCGGCTGAAGCCGCGGCCACGGAGGCGATGGCGCATAGAATCCTCAATACGGCTCGTCGAGGCGCTTGGCCAATTCCTCGATATTCTCGGGCGGCCAGTTTGGGATCTCCATGCCGAGATGAAGCCCCATCTGGGCCAGCACCTCCTTGATCTCGTTCAAGGATTTGCGCCCGAAATTCGGGGTCCGAAGCATTTCGGCTTCGGATTTCTGCACCAGATCCCCGATATACACGATGTTGTCGTTCTTCAGGCAGTTGGCCGAGCGCACCGACAGCTCGAGTTCGTCGACCTTGCGCAACAGATTCTTGTTGAACGGCAGTTCGCTCGGGCGAACCTCCTCCGAGGGATGCCGCGGCTCTTCGAAATTGATGAAGAGCTGCAGCTGGTCCTGCAAGATGCGTGCAGCAAGCGCCACCGAATCCTCCGGAGTCACGGCACCGTTGGTCTCGACCCGCAGCGCGAGCCGATCGTAGTCCGTGACTTGGCCGACGCGGGTGTTCTCCACCCGATAGGAGACCTTCCGCACCGGGCTGAACAGCGCATCGACCGGAATGAGGCCGATCGGCGCGTCTTCCGGCCGGTTCTGCGTCGCCGGCACATAGCCCTTGCCAATCTCGACCGTAAGCTCCATCGCGATCTTGGCACCACTGTCGAGAGTGCAAATCACGAGGTCGGGGTTCATGATGTCGATGTCATGCCCCGTTTCGATCGCGCCGGCACGAACCTCGCCGGGGCCGGTGGCGCGCAGACGCATGCGCTTCGGGCCTTCGCCGTACATCCGCAGATCGATGCTCTTTACGTTGAGCACGATGTCGGTCACGTCTTCGAGCACGCCTGGCAGCGACGAGAACTCGTGCAAGACGCCTTCGATCTGCATCGAGGTGATTGCCGCACCTTGCAGCGAGGAAAGCAACACACGACGCAGCGCGTTGCCCAATGTCAGGCCAAAACCACGCTCTAGCGGCTCGGCGACGACCGTCGCGACGCGCTTCGGGTCGTCGCCCGGCTCCACCGAAAGCTGTTTCGGTTTGATCAGCGTTTGCCAGTTTCGTTGAAGCACGAGCCGCACCTCGGTCATTTAAAGCGGACACCATCCGCACTGATGGCCGGCCACGGACGAACTGCCGGCTCCTTCTCGATAGAACCCGCCGTAACCGGCGGGGTGACCCCTTGCGTCAAACCCGACGCCGTTTCGGCGGACGGCAGCCATTATGCGGGATCCGCGTCACGTCTCGGATCGAAGTCACCGCAAACCCGATCGCCTGCAAGGCGCGCAACGCCGACTCGCGCCCCGAGCCCGGCCCTTTAACTTCGATGTCCAAGGTGCGCATACCATGCTCCATGGCTTTTCGTCCGGCATCCTCGGCAGCGACCTGCGCCGCGTAGGGTGTCGATTTGCGCGAACCTTTGAAGCCTTGGCTACCGGACGATGACCACGCGATCGTATTGCCCTGGGCATCGGTGATCGTGATCATCGTGTTGTTGAACGTGGCGTTCACATGGGCCGTGCCCGAAGTGATGTTCTTGCGTTCGCGCCGACGTAGCCGCGGCGCCGCCGCCGCCGTTCTCGCCATTTAATATTTCCGTTCGCTGGCTGGGGTTATACGGTTTACTTTTTCTTTCCGGCGATCGGACGAGCCGGACCCTTGCGGGTCCGCGCGTTGGTATGCGTGCGCTGACCGCGCACCGGGAGCCCCTTGCGGTGCCGCAGCCCGCGATAGCACCCGAGATCCATCAGCCGTTTGATGTTCATTGCGACTTGCCGCCTGAGATCACCTTCGACCGTGTAGTCACGGTCGATCAGTTCGCGGACCCGCAACACCTCATCATCGGTCAATTCATGCACCCGCCGCTCGCCCGGGATCCCCACCCGGCTGCAGATCTCGAGCGCCTTACTCCGCCCGATGCCATGGATGTAAGTCAGCCCGATTGGCACCAGCTTCTGGTTTGGGATGTTGACGCCAGCGATCCGCGCCACCTGCGCTTCTCCTCAAAGAACGGAAATGGGGGTAAGTCGAACTTTTCGCAAGGGCAAGCAGTATAAGGATCGAAGCACTCCCGTCAACCCTAACGGCACCCGTACTGAACTGCCCCTTTTGCGGACTCTATTCGGCGGCCACTCGCGGCAGCTCGGCCAGCGCCGAATTTAAGGCCGCCTCGTCATAGCCATGGTCCTCGAGCCTTCCGGCCTGAAAGTCGATATAAGCCTGCATGTCGAAATGACCATGACCGCACAGATTAAAAAGGATCGCGCGGGCGGTGCCCTCCAACTTGCAGCGCAAGGCCTCCTCGACGACGCCACGCACGGCATGGTTGGCCTCCGGGGCGGGTAAAATGCCTTCGGTGCGCGCAAACTGGATGCCAGCTTCAAAGCAGCTTGTTTGTGAATAGGCGCGGGACTCGATCAGCCGGAGTTCTTGCAGCAGGCTGACCAGCGGCGCCATGCCGTGATACCGCAGGCCGCCAGCGTGGAAGCCGGGGGGCACGAAGTTCGAGCCCAGCGTATGCATCTTGACGAGCGGTGTCAGATGCCCGGTATCACCGAAGTCGTAGGCATACTTGCCGCGCGTCAAGCTTGGGCACGCCGACGGCTCGCATGCAACCACCCGTGGCTTCGGGCCGCCGCGCAGCCCGGCGCCAATAAAAGGGAAGGCAATGCCTGCAAAATTGCTGCCGCCGCCTGTGCAGCCCACAATAATGTCGGGATAATCGCCGGCCATCTCGAACTGGGCCAAGGCCTCCTGGCCGATGACCGTCTGATGCAGCAACACATGGTTGAGCACGCTGCCAAGCGAATATTTGGTGTCGGCATGCTGTGCGGCCACTTCTACCGCCTCGCTGATGGCAATTCCCAAGCTGCCGGGGGAATTCGGATGTTCGGCGAGGATTTGCCGACCGGAACTTGTTTCGGTGCTGGGGCTCGCCACGCATTGGGCGCCCCAGGCCTCCATCAGCGCCTTGCGATAAGGCTTCTGCTCGAAGCTCACCCTCACCATGTAGACGCGCACCTCCAGCCCGAATAGGGCGCCGGCAAAAGCGAGCGCTGAGCCCCATTGGCCCGCGCCGGTTTCGGTGGTGAGCCGCCTGACCCCGGCTTCTTTGTTGTAGAAGGCCTGGGCGACGGCGGTATTCGGCTTGTGGCTGCCGGCGGGGCTGACGCCCTCGTATTTGTAGTAGATCTTGGCCGGGGTATCGAGTGCCTGCTCCAGCCGGCGGGCGCGATAGAGCGGTGACGGGCGCCACTGCCGGTAGATGTCGCGGACCGGCTGCGGAATTTCGATCGTTCTCTCGGTTGCCACTTCCTGCTGGATCAGCGACATCGGGAAGAGGGGCTCCAGGTCCTGGGGCCCGATCGGCTGCAAGGTCCCGGGATGGAGCACGGGATCCGGCAGGCGTGGCAGGTCGGCGATGATGTTGTACCACTCCTTTGGCAACCGGTTCTCATCGAGCAGATATTTCACCGTCTCCGACATGAGCCTCATCCCATCTCGTCGCTGTCAGCCGCTCACCGGGGCCTTCCAGATGCCGCGGTCTTGCATCAGCCGGACTTGCCGATCGATTATCTCCTGCTTGTACTCGGCATGTCGGCCAGGAATTTTGTCCATATACAGATTCTTGGGGTAGATCGGTTGCTCATAGATGATCTGCGCGAGTTCGGCACGGATATCCTTCGGCCAGTTCGTCACCTGGGCCGATTGGCGATGGTGTCGCAGTGCCTCGATGTTGATTACGCCGGCAACAAATGTGGAACCGTTGGTGTCGCGCTGCTTGCCGATAACGGCGCCGCGATAATCCACGATCATCGACTGGCCGCCCCCGGCGTCGATTGGCGTCTCACTCTCGGGATAGAGATGATAGCCACCGATGTTGGGCGCGACGACGTACATATTGTTCTCGAGTGCCCGCGCCCGGTTCGAGATCTCGAAGAAGTCATTCTCGGTAAACGGGGCGGGCAACGAGGCACGATAAACCACCTCCGCCCCGTTTAGCGCGAGGCCGCGGCCGTTCTCGGGGTAATTGCCCTCCATCGCCATCATGACTCCCAGGCGCCCGATCGAGGTGTCGGCGACCGGCCAAAAGGCCTGTAGGGTGCGGCCATATTTCTCGACCCACCAGTCGAACAGATCGTGCGGCGAGACCGAGCGCTCGCAGGGCAAGAGCGCCGAAATTTTGTAATGCTTCAGGATGACGGCGCCATCCCGGTCGATGACAAAGCCGACATTAAAGAACCGATGGGGCCAGTCGTCGTGGCGCGCCTTGGCCTGCGCCATGATGAACACGCCCCAGCGGCGCGCGAGCCGCCCGAGGCGGTCGGTCTCGGGACCGGGAATGTCGATTGCACAGGTGCGCGCGAACTCGGCGTGATCGACGTCGAGAACCTCGTCGTTGAACCCCTGAAGTGCGCCCTCGGGAATGGCGACGAGACGGACTGGGATGTCGAGATTGGACAACCAGAACGCAGCCGTGGTCAGGCTTTCGAGATGTTCCAGGTTCTTTTCGATGTCCTCGCGGCGGCGAATGCCCCAAAAGCTCGGGATCAACCCCACGGCGGTGTAAGGTTCGATCATCGGTGATCCCTACCCAGACGTTGGCCTTGGGTGAGGATGTCAGATATCGACGCTCAGGGCTATCCTCCGCTCCTCGCCAGTGCATTGGATGGCCTAACCGAGAATGCGATCGATCTCGTGGGTTACCGCGTCGATTTCGGCCATTCCGTCGACGCGGCGCAGAATGCCGCGGTCACGGTAATAAGGCAGGATTGGCGCGGTCTGTTTGCGGTAGACCTCGAACCGGGCTTTGACGGCATCGGGCCTGTCATCGGCGCGGCGGGTGAACTCAGTGCTGCCACAGCCGTCGCATATTCCATGTTGGCTCGGCCGATTGTATCGGTCGTGGTAGCTGGCGCCGCACTGGTTGCAGCTAAATCGCCCGGACAGCCGGTCGACGAGGACCGCCTCGTCGACATCCAGCAGAATCACGTGATCGAGCCTGAGGCCGTGCTCGGCCAACATCGCGTCGAGCGCCTTTGCTTGCGCCACATTGCGCGGAAAACCGTCGAGTATGAAACCGCGGCTGCAATCCGGCTGGACAATGCGGCGGTCGATCATTTCGACGATGATGTCGTCGGGGACGAGCTGGCCGGAATCCATGATGGCTTTGACGCGTCGTCCGAACTCGGTGTCCGATCCGGTCGTGGCGCGCAACATGTCGCCGGTAGACAGTTGGATGATGCCGTGGGTCTGCTCGATCCGCTTTGCCTGCGTACCCTTCCCCGAGCCTGGCGGCCCGAGCAAGATGATGTTCATCCGCGACGTCCCCTCAACTTAGCCTTCTTGATTAGACCCTCGTACTGATGCGCCAGCAGGTGCGAATGGATCTGCGCGACAGTATCCATCGTGACGCTGACAACGATCAAAAGGCTCGTCCCCCCGAAATAGAACGGAACCGAATATTCCGAGATCAGGATCTCTGGCAGGATGCAGACCGCAGACAGATATGCTGCGCCGACGACAGTCAATCTGGTTAAAACATAGTCCAAATAGTCGGCAGTGTTCTTTCCCGGCCTGATCCCGGGAATGAAGCCGCCGTATTTTCGCAAATTGTCCGCCGTCTCGACCGGATTAAAGACGATCGCGGTATAGAAGAAGCAAAAAAAGCAGATCAAGCCGATATAGAGTGCCATGTAAAGTGGACGGCCGTGCCCGAGATAGGCTGTGATCTCCCCGATCCAGCCAAAGCCTTGACCGTTTGCCTCGAAATTCGCCACTGTCGCCGGCAGCAATAAGAGCGACGAGGCGAAGATCGGTGGAATGACGCCCGAGGTGTTGATCTTCAGCGGCAGATGGGAAGCGTCGCCGCCGAACATCTTATTGCCGACCTGACGCTTTGGGTACTGCACCAGGATCCGCCGCTGCGCGCGCTCCATGAACACGATGAAGCCCACGACCAGGATCGACATCACCAGAAAGACAATGATGAAAACAGTGGAGATGGCGCCAGTGCGGCCTAGTTCGAGGGTCGATGCCAAGGCGTGCGGCAGGTTGGCGACGATACCAGCAAAGATAATCAGGGAGATCCCGTTGCCGACACCCCGCGCGGTGATCTGCTCGCCGAGCCACATCAGGAACACTGTACCGCTGGTAAGCGTCACCACGGTCACCAGTCGGAAGAACAGTCCGGGATCAATTACTGCGGATTGGGCGCCGGCGCGCATTCCCTCTAGCCCCACGGCGATCCCATAGGATTGGACGGCTGCCAGCAGGACAGTCCCGAGGCGGGTATACTGGTTCAGTTTCTTGCGCCCGCTCTCGCCCTCCTTCTTCAGCGCTTCGAGCGTCGGGGAGACCGCGGTCAACAGCTGTATGATGATCGATGCCGAGATGTACGGCATGATGTTCAGCGCAAAGATCGTCATGCGCCCGAGCGCGCCGCCCGAGAACATGTCGAACATCCCGAGGATGCCGCCGGCGTTGCGCGAGAAAACATCCTGAAGGATTCCGGGATCGATCCCAGGAATCGGGATGTACGTGCCGAGCCGGTAGATGACCAAGGCACCGAGGGTGAACCAGATTCTGCTCTTGAGCTCGGTCGCCTTGGAGAAGGCCGAGAGATTGATACTAGAAGCGAGCTGTTCGGCGGCTGACGCCATTTACCATCCCTCACCCAAAGAACCGAAGCGGCGCCGCCGTGTCTAGGCCGAGGCGGTATCCTCCGGTGCCTGTTCCTTCGCCCTTCCGGCGGGAAGGATGACCTTGCCTCCAGCTTTCTCCACAGCGGCGATTGCCGCTTTGGAGGCGCCGGCGACCTCGATGGTTATCGCAGCGCGCAGCTCACCCTTCGCGAGCAGCCGGACACCGTCGCCGAGCCGCCGGACCAATCCGGACGAAACCAACGCTGCGCCATCGAGTGTTCCCTCCGGCTTCAGCTTACCACTATCGAGCGCTGCCTGCAGACGCCCGAGATTCACCAGTTTGAAGTCCTTGCGAAAGGTCTTGTTGTTGAAGCCGCGCTTCGGTAACCGGCGATGCAGCGGGGTCTGCCCGCCTTCAAAGCCGTTCAGCGCCACGCCGGTTCGCGCCGTCTGGCCCTTGCCGCCGCGCGCCGAAGTTTTGCCCTTGCCCGAGCCAATGCCTCGCCCGACCCGTTTCGCCCGGTAATGCGCACCAGGATTGTCTCTGATCTCGTTGAGCCTCATCGCCTAAATTTCCTGAGCCCGTCGCACATGACGCCCTCACCAGCCCCGCGAGTCGATGAAGGCCTACTGGGCTTCTTCAACCCGAACGAGGTGCTTTACCTTGTTGATCATACCGCGCACCGCCGGCGTGTCTTCGAGAACCCGTCGACGATGCCGCTTGTTTAGTCCAAGCCCCTTCAGCGTTGCTTCTTGGTCCGGCTTGCGGCCGATCGGACTGCCGGTCTGCACGATCGTGACCGTCGTCTTGCCTTCCATTAGGCGTTCTCCCGGGGCTCGGCGTCACGCCGACCGAGCATCTCACCGACCTTCTTGCCGCGCCGGGCGGCAACCGCGCGTGGGCCGGTGGCCCGGCCCAATGCGGCGAAGGTCGCCTTGATCATGTTGTGCGGGTTGGGGCTGCCGATCGACTTGGCCACAACATCATGCACGCCGAGCGCTTCGAAGATTGCCCGCATCGGGCCGCCGGCGATGATCCCCGTCCCCGGCTTGGCGGCGCGCACGATCACCCGGCCAGCGCCATAACTGCTGACAATGTCGTGATGCAATGTGCGGCCCTCGCGCAATGGCACGCGAATCATGCCGCGCCTCGCCTGCTCGGTGGCCTTGCGAATGGCTTCCGGTACTTCGCGCGCCTTGCCCGAGCCATAGCCGACCCGGCCCTTCCGGTCGCCGACGACGACAAGGGCGGCAAAACCGAAGCGCCGGCCGCCCTTCACTACCTTTGCGACCCGGTTGATGTTCACCAGCTTTTCGGTGAATTCGGTCTCTTCGCGCTCGCGCGCCTGCCGATCGCTGTCGCCCCGTCCGCGCCGTTCACCCTGTGTGCGTGCCATGCTGATCCTTTAGAAATCGAGGCCGCCTTCGCGGGCGGCGTCGGCGAGAGCTTTCACCCGGCCATGAAAAAGATAGGCGCCGCGATCGAACACGACCCGCTCGATCCCCGCAGCCTTGGCCCGTGCCGCGATGAGCTTGCCGACGGCGCTCGCCGCAGCGGTGTCGGCGCCCGTCTTGAGGCTCTGCTTGAGATCGCCGTCGAGGCTCGACGCCGCCGCCAAGGTGCGCCCGCTCCCATCGTCAATGACTTGCGCATAGATGTGTTTCGACGAGCGAAAAACCGAGAGACGCGGACGATGATTTGCGGCACGGCGCAGTTTCGAGCGCACCCGCTGCCGACGGCGCAGAAAGAGAGCTTTGGCTTTCTCGGCCATGGGGGTTACTTCTTTTTGCCTTCCTTGCGACGAACCGTCTCTGTCGAATATTTGATGCCCTTGCCCTTGTAGGGCTCGGGCGGCCGATAGGCACGGATCTCGGCTGCGACCTGGCCGACACGCTGTCGGTCGGCGCCACTGATGGTGATCAGAGTCGGCCTCTCGCAGACAATCCTCATATCACTCGGGATCGGATAAGCGATCTCGTGACTGTAGCCGAGTTGCAGATTGAGCACATTGCCCTGGACGGCAGCACGGTAGCCGACCCCGTTGATCTCGAGCGTGACCGAGAAACCTGTCGATACCCCTGTCACCATGTTGTTGACCAGCGCGCGCGTCGTTCCCCACATCGCCAGCGCATGCTCTGTCTCATTCTTCGGTGCAATCGTGACCGTGCCGTCGGCGATCGAAGCGGTAACCTCATTGCTGACCAAAAGACTCAACATGCCGAGACTGCCCTTGGCGCTGAGCGTCTGGCCGGCGAGCTGGACCTCGACCCCGCTCGGGATTGCTACAGGATGCTTACCAATACGCGACATGACGAACCTCAGAACACACGGCACAGAACCTCGCCGCCAACCTTTGCGGCGCGGGCCTCGTTGTCGGACATGACCCCGCGAGGGGTCGACAGAATGGAGATCCCGAGCCCGCTATAGCTTCGCGGCAGGGCGGTGATGCGCGAATAAATACGCCGGCCGGGCTTCGACACCCGTGAAATTTCGCGAATGACCGGCGCGCCATCGACATATTTGAGCTCGATGCGCAGTTCCGAGACGCCGGGGCGAACATTTTCGCGGGTAAAGCCGCGGATATATCCCTCGCGCTTCAGCACCTCGAGCACATTCGCACGGATCTTCGAGGCCGGTGAGGCGACGACTGCTTGACGGGCCCGCTGACCGTTGCGGATGCGCGTCAGCATATCGCCGAGCGGATCGCTCATCGTCATCGAGGCGACCCTCCCTACCAGCTCGACTTGACCATGCCCGGGATTCGCCCCGAGGAGGCAAGTTCGCGCAGCGCAATGCGCGACAGTTTGAACTTCCGGTAGTAGCCGCGCGGCCGGCCGGTCAAGGCGCAGCGGTTACGAACCCGAGTCTCGGAGCTGTTGCGCGGCAGCTCGGCTAGCTTGAGCTGTGCGTTAAATCGCTCGTCGGGCGGTGCTGTCCGGTCGATCGCTATCGCCTTCAACCGCGCCCGCCTCCCGGCGACGCTCTTGGCGAGCTTCATGCGCCTCGCGTTTTTCTCAATCGAGCTCTTTTTGGCCACTGGGCTCTCTCCGAACCATCAATTAGCGAACGGCATCTCAAAACCTTTGAGAAGCGCTTTGGCCTCCGCATCGGTCTTTGCTGTGGTCACGACCACCACATCCATTCCGCGGGTCGCATCGACGCGGTCGTAGTTGATCTCGGGGAACACGAGCTGCTCTTTCAGGCCGAGCGCAAAATTACCTCGCCCGTCAAAGCTCCTCCCCGACACACCGCGGAAATCCCGCACACGCGGCAACGCCACCGTGATCAGCCGATCGAGGAACTCGTACATGCGCTCGCGCCGCAACGTCACTTTGCACCCAATCGGCATGCCCTGCCGCAGCTTGAAAGTCGCAATCGACCGCTTGGCCTTGATGACGACCGGATGCTGTCCGGTAATTGCGGCGAGGTCGTTGGCCGCAGCTTCGACCTTCTTGCTGTCCTGCACCGCCTCGCCGACGCCCATATTGACCACGATCTTCTCGAGGCGGGGCACTTGCATCGGGTTCTCGTAGCCAAACTCCGCCATCAATGTCGCGCGAACGGTCGTCTCGTAAAGTTCGTGCAGGCGGGCTCTGCTCATTTCCTCACCTATCGATGATTTCGCCCGACCGCCGGGCGAACCGGACCTTGCGGCCATCCTCAAGGGTTTTGTAGCCGACCCGCGTCGGCTTGCGCGACTGAGGATCGATATGCGCGACATTGGAGACGTGGATCGTGAGCTCTTTCTCGACGATGCCGCCCGGCTCGCCCATGCGCGGCCGAGTATGCCGCTTGGCGACATGCACGCCCTGAACGATGATCCGCGACCGAGCAGGGAAGACGCGCAGCACTTCACCGGTCCTGCCCTTATCGCGTCCACTGATGACGACGACATTGTCGCCCTTCTTGATCTTCAGTTTCGGCATGCTTTCGCTCCAGCGGCCATGCCCTCATAAGACCTCGGGCGCCAGCGACACAATCTTCATGAACCGGCGCGCCCGCAATTCACGGGTCACCGGCCCAAAGATGCGCGTCCCGATCGGCTCGCCCTGATTGTTGATCAGCACTGCCGCATTGCGGTCGAAACGGATAGCGCTGCCGTCCATGCGCCGGATCTCCTTCGCTGTGCGAACGATCACCGCGCGATGCACATCGCCCTTCTTGACCCGGCCGCGTGGAATCGCCTCTTTGATCGAAACGATAATCACATCGCCGACCGTTGCAGTCTTGCGCTTCGAGCCGCCAAGGACCTTGATGCACTGTACCCGACGCGCCCCCGAGTTATCCGCGACATCGAGGTTTGTCTGCATCTGGATCATACGGCCTCTCCCGCCGACTCGACGGCGTCGGCCGCGAGCTCGGCACTCGCCACATCCGGCAGAGCGGCCTCGGCTGCGGCCGGTTGGCCGGCCGGCCGGGCGGAGCGGCGGCCCGGAACGGCATCCGCCGGGCCGGCGATCACGACCCAGCACTTGCGTTTGGAAATCGGGCGGCTCTCCTCAATCTGGACAATATCGCCGGCGCGATAACTGCTGTGTTCATCATGCGCCGCGTATTTCTTCGAAGAGGTCACGAACTTCTTGTAGACGGGGTGCATCACGCGACGTTCCACCCGTACTATGACCGTCTTGTCACAGGCGTCACTGACGACCACACCCTGCAGTACGCGTTTTGACATTATATTTGTTCCTGAGACGCGCGGCGGCGCTGTTCGCCCAGCACGGTCTTGATGCGGGCGATGTCTCGCCGCACCTGACGCACCCGGGCGGTATTCTCGAGCTGGCCGTTCGCGCGCTGAAAGCGCAAGTTGAAAATCTCCTTACCCAAATTGTCGAGTTCTCCTGTTAGCTCGTCTTCGGTCTTGGTCCTGATGTCGCGTGCCTTCATCAGACCTCCGCGCCTTCGCGGGCAACAAAGCGTGTGCCGATCGGCAATTTGGCGGCCGCGAGTTCAAAGGCCTCGCGAGCAGTATCAGCCGGTACCCCGTCGAGTTCGAACATGATGCGGCCGGGCTTGATCCGGCAGATCCAAAATTCCGGCGAGCCCTTGCCGCTGCCCATGCGGACTTCTGCCGGCTTATGCGATACCGGGACATCGGGGAACACACGGATCCATACCCGGCCGGCGCGGCGAATGTGACGCGTGATCGCACGCCGTGCCGCCTCGATCTGCCGTGCCGTAATACGACCGGGGTCGGATGCTTTGAGGCCGTAAGCGCCGAAGTTCAGAGTAGTCCCGCCCTTGGCGAGGCCATGGACGCGTCCCTTATGCGCCTTCCGGTACTTGCTTCGCTTTGGACTCAACATAATAGGCTCATCCCAACGCGTCGCGGCGGCTACGCTCGTGGCTCGCCGGTTGTCCTTCGTTCAGTCGCTTATCCTGGGCCATTGGATCATGGGCAAGGATTTCGCCTTTGAACACCCAGACTTTGACACCGCAGACGCCATAGGTCGTTTTCGCCGTGCCATAGCCGAAATCGACATCGGCGCGCAGCGTGTGCAGCGGCACCCTGCCTTCGCGATACCATTCCATGCGGGCGATCTCGGCACCCCCCAACCGTCCCGAGCAATTGATCCGGATCCCTTGCGCACCGAGCCGCATTGCCGATTGTACCGCCCGCTTCATGGCGCGGCGGAACGCGACGCGCCGTTCGAGCTGCTGCGCAATCCCGTCAGCGATGAGCTTGGCGTCGATCTCCGGTTTGCGGATCTCGACGATGTTGAGACTGACCTCGCTGTTGGTGACCTTGGCGATATCCGTCCGCAGCTTCTCGATGTCGGCGCCCTTCTTGCCGATGACCACCCCAGGTCGCGCCGAATGCAGAGTAATCCTGGTTCTCTTGGCGGCACGCTCGATGACAACGCGGGACAGTCCAGCCTGACTGAGCCGCCGGCCAAGAAATCGGCGCAGACCTAGATCGTCGAGCAGCAGGTTGCCGTACTCCTTGCGGGCGAACCAGCGCGAATCCCAAGTGCGATTGATTCCGAGCCTAAGCCCGATCGGATTAACCTTCTGACCCATCACTCGGTCTCCTCGGCGCTCTCGCGAACGACAACGGTGAGATGCGCGAACATCTTCTCGACCCGAGCCGAGCGCCCCCGGCCGCGGGTGTGAAACCGTTTCATTACAAAAGCCCGGCCGACCGTGGCCTCCTTCACAAACAGGCGATCGACATCGAGCTGGTGGTTATTTTCCGCATTCGCGATCGCCGCTTGCAGCACCTTTTTGACGTCACGCGCGATGCGGCGATGCGAAAACGTCAGCTCTGCCAATGCCGAAGAAGCGGTCTTGCCGCGAATTGCCTTCGCCACGAGGTTCAGCTTGCGCGGGCTCGTGCGCAGGCCGCGCATCGACGCCGCGGCCTCATTCTCGTCGAGCCGCCGTTCGGCAGCCGGCTTGCCCATATCAGCTCCTTCTGGCCTTTTTGTCCCCGGCATGGCCGTAGAAAGTCCGGGTCGGCGCGAACTCGCCGAGCTTATGGCCGATCATGTTCTCGGTCACCAGCACCGGAATGAACTTGTGGCCGTTGTAGACCCCGAAGGTGAGCCCGACAAATTGCGGAAAGATCGTCGACCGGCGCGACCAAGTCCTGATTACCTGGTTACGGCCCGACCCGCGCGCCTCCTCCGCCTTTTTGAGGAGATAACCGTCGACAAACGGTCCCTTCCATACCGAGCGTGCCAAGAGCTTCCTCCCTCTCGGCTAACGGCGATGGCGGCGGCGCACAATGAGCCGATCCGTCGCCTTGTTGTGCCGAGTCTTTTTGCCCTTGGTGGGCTTGCCCCAGGGGGTGACAGGATGGCGGCCGCCGGAAGAGCGGCCTTCGCCGCCACCGTGTGGATGATCGATCGGGTTCATCGCCACCCCGCGCACTGAGGGTCGGTGACCCAACCACCGGTTACGGCCCGCCTTGCCGATCACGATATTCTGCTGGTCGGGGTTAGAAACCGCACCGATCGTCGCCCGGCACTCGGCCCGCACCATACGGAGCTCGCCCGAGGAGAGGCGCAATAGGGCGTAACCCTGATCGCGGCCCACGAGTTGCGCGTAAGTCCCGGCGGAACGGGCGATTTGTCCCCCTTTGCCGGGCTTGATCTCGACATTGTGAATGATTGTCCCGACCGGCATGCTGCGCATCGGCATTGCATTGCCGGGCTTGACGTCCACCCGTTCGCCCGAGATCACGGTGTCCCCGGCCTTGAGCCGTTGCGGCGCCAAGATATAGGCGAGCTCGCCATCCTCGTAACGGATCAGGGCGATGAAAGCGGTGCGGTTTGGGTCGTATTCGAGCCGTTGCACGGACGCCGGCATATCGAGTTTGGTGCGCTTGAAATCGACGATCCGGTAGCGCTTCTTGGTCCCGCCACCGCGCCGGCGCATCGTGATGCGGCCAGTGTTGTTGCGGCCCCCTTTGCCGCGCAACCCCTCGGTCAAGGACTTGATCGGCTTCCCCTTCCACAATTCGCTGCGGTCGACAATGACCAGTTGGCGACGCGACGGCGTTGTCGGATTGAAGGTCCTTAGTGCCATCGCATCAGATTCCTGTCGTCACATCGATACGCTGACCCTCTCGAAGGGTCACGACCGCCTTCTTATAATCGGAGCGCCGGCCGGGACGGCCGCGAAAACGCTTCAGCTTGCCCATCACCCGGATTGTGTTTACCGCGGTCACATTGACGCGGAATAGCCCTTCCACCGCCGCCTTGACCTCACGTTTTGTGGTGGTGAGCGGCACGCGAAAGATCACCTGATCGTGCTCCGACACGTTCGTCGCCTTCTCGGTGATCACCGGGGAGCGGACGATATCGTACATCTGCTGGCGTGTGAGCCTCGTCTCGACGCGCGGGATGACGCGAAACCGGCTCATTTGAGGCGAGCCTCGAGGTGCTCCACCGCCGCGCGGGTCAGCACGAGTATGTCCCGCCGCAAAATGTCATAGACATTGGCGCCCTGCTGCGGCAGCACATCGACCTTTGGCAAATTGCGGGCGGCACGCGCGAACCCCTCGTCGACGACCGTTCCGTCAATGATCAGCACCGAATCCCAGCCAAGCGTCTCGAACCTCGCGCGCAATACCTTGGTTTTGGCTTCGGCGCAGTGCGCGGCGTCGATTACTACCAGTTTGCCTTCGCCCTGCTTGGCCGACAGCGCCGTCTTGAGCCCGAGCTTGCGCACCTTTTTCTGCAGCGAGAATTCATGGCTGCGGATGACCGGCCCGAAGATCGTCGCGCCGCCGCGGAATTGCGGCGAGCGCAAACTCCCTTGGCGGGCGCGGCCCGTGCCCTTCTGCTTGTACGGCTTCTTCGTGGTTCCCTGGATCTCGCTAATCCCCTTGGTTTTGTGCGTCCCGGCGCGGTGCTTTGCCAGCTGCCAATTGACGACGCGAGCGAGGATATCGCGGCGAACAGGGAGGCCGAAGACGTCCTCGGCGAGCTCGATATCGCCGACCTCCTCATTGTCGAGATTGCGGACAGTCAGCTTCATTTCAAACTCCCCCCGCGGGGCTCTCGACTGCGGTTGGCGATTGCCGCAGCGCGGCCGGGAACGGCAGCCCTTCGGGCGCCTTCCGCTTTGAGGCGTCCTTCACGAGCACAAACCCTCCGGGGCTGCCGGGGACCGATCCCTTGATCATCAGGACACCTCGTTCGGCATCGGCCGCGATCACCTGGAGGCTCTGGGTGGTTACCCGCTCGGCCCCCAGATGTCCCGCCATCTTCTTGTTCTTGAACATCTTTCCGGGGGATTGGCGCTGGCCTGTCGAACCATGGCTGCGATGCGAGACCGACACCCCGTGGCTCGCTCTCAGTCCCGCGAAATTATGCCGCTTCATCGCGCCCGCAAAACCTTTGCCGATGCTGGTGCCGACGACATCGACATACTGCCCGGGGACAAAATGTTCAGCAGTAATCTCGACCCCAACTTCGAGCAACGCGTTCTCGGAGACACGAAATTCAGCGAGCCTCGCCTTTGGTTCGACCTTGGCCTTTGCGAAATGGCCACGCTGCGGTTTTGACACATTCTTGGTCTTGGCAGTGCCGACGCCGAGCTGCACCGCCGTGTACCCATCCTTCTCCTGGGTTCGCACGGCGACGACTTGGCAATTATCGATCCTGAGCACGGTCACCGGGATGTGGTTTCCACCCTCGGTGAAGACCCGTGTCATGCCGAGCTTCCGAGCGAGTAGACCGGTTCGCATCTCTCTATTCTCAGAGCTTGATCTCGACGTCGACACCGGCGGCGAGATCGAGCTTCATCAGCGCGTCGACGGTTTGCGGTGTCGGGTCGACGATATCGAGCACCCGCTTGTGGGTGCGGATCTCGAATTGCTCGCGCGACTTCTTATCGACATGCGGCGAGCGCAAAACCGTGAATTTCTCAATTTTGGTTGGCAGGGGGATCGGACCGCGCACCCGCGCTCCGGTCCGCTTAGCCGTGTTGACGATTTCGCTCGTCGACTGGTCGAGAACGCGGTGGTCGTAGGCGCGCAAGCGAATGCGGATGTTCTGATTGTCGATTGCCATTTTCTGTTTCCAATTCCTACGGCCCTGCGTCCGCTCTTTCCGCCTATTTACTTGATGATTTTGGCGACGACGCCGGCGCCGACGGTGCGGCCGCCTTCGCGGATCGCAAAACGCAGCCCTTCGTCCATCGCGATCGGCGCGATCAGCTCGATCTCCATCGAGATGTTGTCGCCCGGCATCACCATCTCGGTGCCTTCCGGCAGATGCACCGTGCCGGTCACATCGGTCGTGCGGAAATAAAATTGCGGCCGGTAATTGCCAAAAAACGGCGTGTGCCGGCCGCCCTCCTCCTTGGTCAGGATGTAGGCCTCGCACTGAAACCGGGTGTGCGGGGTGATCGAGCCGGGTGCCGCCAACACCTGGCCGCGCTCGACCTCCTCGCGCTTGGTGCCGC
>Ga0306920_100000682_pt1 | contig 40303 bp, 31 predicted proteins | sample flu12Cox44000170_FD_204666 | JGI IMG/M metagenome (GOLD analysis project Ga0306920, IMG submission 204666) | Lab enrichment of tropical soil microbial communities from Luquillo Experimental Forest, Puerto Rico - flux4day.12C.oxic.44.000.170 (v2)... | ecosystem: Environmental > Terrestrial >... | reverse complement strand
GAACACTCCTTCCAAGGCATCGCTTCCTCCCCAAAAGGAGAAAAAGCGTAACCTATGTGTCCGGTACAATCTGTTACCTATGTCTCGGGTCGCTCATTTGACGATTTTCGTTGTCGCCACTACCGAGTAGATTCCATTCGCCTTCGGCTTCGTAATACTGCTTGTCGCCACTCGATTGCGCCTGCATCCTTATTTCCTGAACGTGCTTCAGCAACTCCACGCGGAAGCGATGCGCCTGGAACCAAATGACCAGCTCAACTATTCCAACCTGGGCGTCACATACGCGAGCCTGAACCGGTTGGATGAAGCAGAGACGGTCTACAAGCAGGCGGAAGAGCGAAAGCTCGAGAGTGACAGACTGCTCGGGAACCGCTACCTGTTAGCGTTTTTGAAGGGCGACGCGACAGAGATGGTTCGGCTCGCCTCAGCCGCCATGGGAAAGCCTGGACTAGAAGATGATTTGCTGGCTACGCAAGCGGATACGCAAGCGTGGTACGGGAAGTTGAAGAATGCGCGGGAACTGACGCGCCGAGCGATGGATTCCGCTGAGCACAATGACGCCAAAGACTCGGCAGCGTTCTATCAGGCTGAATCGGCATTGCGCGAAGTGGCAGCGGGTAACCGTGCGGAGGCACGCACCGAAGCGAATGCCGCACTCAAACTTGCCCCCAATCGCGATGTGAAAGCTATGACGGCACTGGCCCTTGCGCAGGCAGGCGATACGGCAGGAGCAGAAAAACTGGCGTCCGAACTCAACAAAGCATTTTCGCTAGGAACGCTCGTGCAGAGGTATTGGCTGCCCACGATTCGGGCAGTGGTGGCGATGGAGCACAAAGACCCGAACCGGGCATTGGAACTGCTGAAAGAGACGAGCGCGATAGAACTTGGCTTTCCGAACGGCTTCGTTAGATTGGTGCCGGTCTATTTACGCGGAGAAACCTATCTCGCGCTGGGCGATGGCCAACGAGCGGCAACGGAATTTCAGAAGTTCATTGACCACCGCGGGGTGGTGGCAAATTTTCCTTGGGGAGCGCTGGCCCGCCTAGGACTCGCCCGCGCCTATGCTCTGCAAGGCGACAACGCCAAAGCCCGCGCCGCATATCAGGATTTCTTGACGCTGTGGAAGGATGCCGACCCGGATATTCCTATTCTGAAGCAAGCGAAGGCGGAGTACGCGAAGTTGCAATAGCGGACAATCTTCGAGTTCGCCCGCAGAGTACTGGACGCTATCACATACAGACTTGGTGTAATTGTGTGAGTGACTTTTAGTTCGGCCACAATTGCCGTGCGAACCTTTTGAAGTCGTTGCACTATCTTAGAATTTAGATTTATCCGAATCGGAACACGATGCCAGCGCTGAATCTGAAGTTGTTCTGCCGGTCGTTGAGCCCGTCTGGAATTTTTGTCAGAAAGTATTCAGCTTGTACCGGACGAATGGAGAAATGTCTGGAAACCTTGATGTCAATTCCACCGCCTGCCGCCATCGCAAAATGGGTCTGCCATCCACTCTGTTGAATCCCGGAGCTCGTTACCACCCCTCCGAAAAGAACTTGAGCGAAGGGTGTGACTACGCCGCGCCGAAAGTTTACCCGTGGTCCGAATAGCAGAGGGACCGCCGCCCCGGAACTGGTTGAGTTTGTAGCCCAAACTCCCCCGACATCTCCCAAAATACCAAGCCAGCTGTTCGCGTTGAACACGAGCTGGCCGCCGCCACCGTTGCCGTTGAATGTTTGTGAGGGTGGTTGGCCGTTCACGTTAGCGTTTATGTTGAAGCGGATGTAATCGTAGCCGCCGTATAGTTCAAGCCTCGATGGTTCGTCTTGCGCCCACAGCGCAGGCGTAACACTGGCTGCGGCAAGCAAAAACAGAAAGACCAAAGAATTCCGCATTTCGGTGTACCTCCTGGCATTGAAATTTGTCGAACCTTTTGGCTTAGACCGCAGCGATACTCACAATCATCACTACGAAGCCCCCACCGGCGAATTTCGTTGCCTGCCCGCTGCGCCTTATCCGGGAAGCGCAAAAACCCAGGAGAGTGCACTCGCGCGGATTCTACCACCACATCCGCATCGCAAGAATTTTGAAACAGTGAAATAGGCACGCAACTGACTTGCCCTTTAGCGCGTCCTAACGTTCAGCAGCCCCCAGCCATGATTGGCCCGACTATCTCGCGCCATTGACTCGTACTTTAGACGCGAGGATTTGATATTTCAGAAGAGAGGCGTGGTAGGTTTTCTTCGGGGGTTGGCATTGGCCTACATCGGATACAGCTTAGAAGCGATAGCCGAGCAAGCTAGTTTCCCTTGAACAGGTTAGAAAATGTGACCTCAATAGGGGTGACCGTGTGCTCGTAGCCTACCCAAAATTCTCTCTACACGATTTGGGTGCTCAATGACTGCTCCTACTGGGTCTGGGGAGGTTGGTTCGACCGCATTGGCGAATCTCCACATAGAGTGACAATCAACGGATGCACTTGGGGCGGTACGGCAATAAAGCGTGACATCGTTGCTGCTTGTGGGCTTCGCATGGAATTTGGGAACACGGTTCTTACAACTCGGATTCGACACATTCAGATGATTCCAGCCCAAGCGCATTTCACGCCCAACTAACGTCTCCCTGTTTTAACATCCCCTTTCGTTGACTTGCCACCGAGCGCGGCCTAACATGCCCGCAAGAGGCAGTTCCTCCAGTAGCCATGATTGGGCAGACAATCTCGCACTACCGCATCCTGGAAAAATTGGGCGGCGGTGGGATGGGTGTTGTCTACAAAGCTCAGGATACCCGGCTCGACCGTGCGGTCGCCCTCAAATTCCTTCCTGCAGATGTTGCGCATGACGCGCAATCACTCGAGCGCTTCAAGCGGGAGGCTAAGGCAGCATCTGCTCTGAACCATCCCAACATTTGCACCATCTACGATATCGGTGAAGAGAATGGGCAGGCGTATATCGTGATGGAGTTTTTGGACGGTATGACACTGAAACATCGCATCGGTGGCCGTCCGATGGAATTGGAGCAGCTACTAGATACCTCTATACAAATGTGCGACGGACTGGAAGCTGCTCACCGAGAAGGAATCGTTCACCGCGACATCAAACCAGCGAACATCTTCGTCACAAAGCACGCGCACACAAAAATTCTCGACTTTGGCTTAGCCATGCTGGCCCCATCGGCCCGTATCGCGCATGGGATTGGGGCTTCCTCGATGCCCACGGCGATGTCGGATGAATTGCTAACCAGCCCAGGTGCCACTGTCGGCACAGTAGCCTACATGTCGCCTGAGCAAGTGCGTGGAAAAGGGCTCGATGCGCGTACTGATTTGTTTTCATTTGGCGTGGTTCTTTATGAGATGGCAACCGGCACACTCCCGTTCCGAGGGGACACTTCGGGAGTGATTACCGACGCGATTCTGCATCAGGCCCCAGTTGCACCGGTACGGCTGAATCCCGATGTACCCGCAGAGTTAGAGCGAATCATCAACAAGGCTTTAGAGAAAGACCGAGACCTTAGGTACCAAGTGGCCTCGGAAATGCGCTCTGACCTGAAGCGCCTGCGACGGGACACGGATTCTGGCCGAATTTCGTCATCCGTAACTACGGCGGTGCAGGAATCCACTCTAGAGCCTCAAACCAAATCAGCTGGAATTTTGCATCCATTAGTTGGGCATCGAGCGAAGGCATATGCCGCGATGGCTGCTTGCATCGTTCTTCTGGCGGCTGCCTATGCCGCGTATCAATTTTGGCCCCGCCCGACGAGCCCAAGTGGCCCTGCAAAAATTACGCAAATCAGCCAGTGGAACAGGCCAATGAGATTCGCCCACATTTCTCCTGATGGGCATGCCGTGGCCTTTGTATCACCAGTCAGCGGCATTCCGCAGGTGTTTCTGATGCTCACCTCTGGTGGCGAGCCTCTTCAACTCACAAGCGATGAAGGCGACAAGTATGTCGACAATTTCTCGCCTGACGGTAAGGAGGTCTATTACAGCTGGTTTCTCGGCCGCGATGAGGTATGGGCTGTTCCAGCACTCGGAGGCAGTCCTCGACGGGTGGCGTCCGCTTTCTACGTGGTTCCTTCAACGGATGACACTTCTATTTTTTACATAAAGTCCGACAACCCCGGAATTTTTCGTGCAGGAAAATCCGGACTGAACGAAGAACTGGTGTACACGGCCGAGGGCACTGGCCTGTTTTTTTATCCCATTACGGTATTTCCAGGCAGCAACGACCTACTCGGTGCTGGTGTGCGAAGGGATTCGCCGAAATTACGTATTTTCAGAATCAACTTGGCCAGTCATGAGGCGGCTGATTTAGGTGAGATATCCGAGGACCTCTTAGGGAAGAGTCCACCTGACATAGTGTGGGCCGAGCCGGGGAATTCCATACTATTCAGTCAAACTGTAGACGGGTTCAAAAACATCTGGAAGTACAGCTTAAAGGACAGAAGTCTGACGCAGCTTACATTCGGAACCGGACCTGATTACTCGCCCATGCCAGACCCGGGAGGAAAAGGAATTTACTATGTGAATGGCAAGACGTCCGGGTTCCTGACTGCATATCACGTACGCACAAAGGAATCGACTGATATCGTGTCAGAGGACGCCACTCAGCCCATTATTTCGATGGATGGGAAGCGCGTGATGTATATCACTTTCCCCGCACCGCCGAAGTCCGAACTCTGGGTGTCGGACATTGATGGCGGCAACAGAACGAAAATCGCCACTGGCGAAAATCTGGGGACGGGGACTTGGGCACCGGACAATTTTCACCTGTCTTTTACTGAATCAGGAGCCGGCGCAGGAGACAAAGCCTACATCGTGGGAGCCGACGGCAGTAGTTTTCGTCAACTCCCCCCGATTAAAGGTATACGCATCCTCAACACAGTGTGGAGCTCCGACCAGAAATCGATGTATGTAAGTGGCAGGGAGAAAGCGGAGCCATTCTATAACACTTGGAAATGGGATGTAGACGGGCCGACATTGGAAAAGTTTGTGGACAAATGCTGCTTGCTTTCGGATGCCGACCCCAGTGGGAAGTACCTGCTTGGCTCGGTATTATCTGGAGAGAAGACTGGAATCCACGAGGTCTCCATCTCCGACAAGAAGTGCATCCCACTGCTCCCCGGCGTAACAACGTTCGGTGCGACCTTTGCCCGTGATGGAAAGTCGTTCTTGTATGCAGTTGGTTCGCGTGGCGAAGTCACGATTTACCGTCAGTCATGGAAAGACGGCAATCTGATTGGGTCGCCCCAGGCTGCGCTGAAAGTTCCATTTGCATTCACTTTTGGAAACATCGGCGGGAATGCATACGACTTCTCCCGGGACCTTTCCACCATCGTCTATGCCCGTCCCGGCGGCCACGCCGACGTATATCTTCTGAGCCAGAAGTAAACGCTGGGCGAGTAATCTCCCTTGCTTCATCCATGCGACGAGTTAAAACCCGAAATACTCCTGGTCGCCCTCCAACGTACCCAGATTGGAGATTCGCAACAGTTCCTTAATTCGGTCGTTCAAGCGGATTAACTTCAAGTCGCAGTTGTTTTTCTTGGCGTTGACCCACAGCCCGACGATTGTGCCGAGGCCCGAGCTGTCGAGGTAACTCACATTGGTCAGGTCCAGCGCGACACGTTTATTTTCAGCGATGAGAGGTCGGACAGTGTTTTGCAAGAGCGAAGATGTACTCGAAACCATCCTGCCAGTGCAGCGGACCAGTACACCGTCAGGTTTTTTCTCGGTTTCCAGTTTCAGCTCTTGAGCGGGGGCAGCAGATTCTGGTGTCATGGGCAAACCTCCTTTCGGCGGGTACAACGAATGAACGAACTTGTGCGGATTATACAAGAAAACTACGGAAACGAACCTCGGGGGCATATCAAGTCTGCCCGAATTGACTTGCCTTCCAGCCCAGCCTAATATCCCGCGAAATGGTGGACACTCAGCCACTTCTCGGCCAGACAATCTCGCACTTTCGCATCCTTGAAAAGCTCGGTGGTGGAGGGATGGGTGTTGTTTATAAGGCCGAGGATAAAAGCCTGCACCGATTCGTCGCGCTCAAGTTCCTGCCCGATGAAGTAGCAAAAGACAATCAGGCACTGGAGCGGTTCCGAAGGGAAGCGCAGGCAGCTTCAGCACTGAATCATCCGAACATCTGTACCATCCATGAAATTGGTGACCACGATGGGCAAGCCTTCATCGTCATGGAATTTCTGGATGGCCAAACCCTGAGACATCGCATAGGAGGCAAGCCTCTTCCACTCGAACAGCTGCTGGAATTGGGAATTGAGGTTGCCGACGCGCTGGATGCCGCCCACTCCAAGGGAATCGTCCATCGAGATATCAAGCCAGCCAACATCTTCGTCACCGAACGTGGCCACGCCAAGATTTTGGATTTTGGGCTGGCGAAACTGACGCCTGGGGACGATGCCGCAAGTCTCTCTGTGGCACCTACAGCAGCGATGAAAGAAATGCTGACCAGCCCTGGTACGGCTGTAGGAACCATCGCGTATATGTCGCCTGAGCAGGCTCGTGGTGAAGAACTCGATGCACGCACGGATTTGTTTTCTTTCGGGGCAGTGCTCTACGAGATGGCGACGGGCAGGATGGCATTCCCCGGTAACACTGCCGCAATTACTCACGAGGCGATTCTGAATCGGGCGCCGATTCCTGTGGCGCGGGTGAATCCTGAACTGCCGACAAAGCTAGAAGAAATTATTACGAAGGCGCTGGAGAAAGACCGCAAGCTGCGCTATCAGAGCGCTGCTGAACTCCGCACCGATTTGCAGCGACACAAGCGAGATTCGGAATCAGCAAAGTTGCTGCTTGCAGCAAAGGGTAGAGCTTCAGGCGGCCGTGGAAGATTATGGAAGATCGCGTTGCCTGCGGTGGCGGTCTTAATCGTCCTGTCTGCAGGAAGTTACTTTTATTTTCACCGTCCGCCAAAGCTCACTGACAAGGACACCATCGTGCTCGCCGATTTCGACAACCGCACAGGTGACGCATTATTCGACGATACGATGAAGCAAGCACTAGCTATTCAACTCGAACAATCACCCTTCCTGAATGTCCTATCCGACCAAAAGGTGAGTACTACGTTGAAGCTGATGAATCGTCAGCCTGGCGAACGCATCACGCCGGAAACCGCTAGGGAGATTTGTGAGCGGACAAGTTCCAAGGCTCTGTTGGCAGGTTCGATTGCCCAGCTTGGCAGTCACTACCTAATCGGAATAAAGGCAGTTAACTGCCGAACGGGGGACTCTCTGGGTAGTGCAGAGGCGGAGGCAGAAGGCCGCGAAGGTGTAGTCAATGCACTAAGCGAAGTAGCGAACAAGCTGCGCGCTAAGCTGGGCGAATCACTGGCCTCGGTGGAGAAGCATGATAAACCGCTGGATGAATCGACCACTTCATCGCTGGAGGCACTACAGGCATTCACCCGAGGAATTCGGACGGCACAAGAGCAGAGCGACCAAAATGCACTGCCGTACCTGCAACGAGCGGTTGAACTCGATACAAACTTTGCTCGCGCCTACGCCGTCCTTGGCCAGAGCTATCTGAATCTTGAAGAGCCCAGCCTGGCGATACCGAATTACAAGAAGGCCTTCGAATTACGCAACCGAGTGAGTGAGAGAGAACGCTTCTATATTGAGGGCTCGTACTACCTAAATGTCACTGGAGAATTAGAGAGGGCGGCGCAGGTATTCACGGAGTATGCGCGTGCCTATACCAATGATGCCGATGCTCCTGCATACGTTGGATTGACTCTCTATCAATTAGGCAAGTGGGAGAAGTCTACAACCGCCTGCCACGAGTCACTGCGCCTCAACCCGTACAACGGACTCGTGGCCGCCACTCTAATCGCTGACTATCTGTGCCTAAATCGGTTGGACGACGCCAAGGCTGTGTACGAACAAGGGACAGCGCGTAAGCTCGAGAACCTTTTACCGGAATCAGTTATGTACGTGCTTGCTTTTGCGGAAGGGAACACTTCAGGTATGCAGCGTTACTTCGACGCGGCGATGGGCAAACCTGGGCTCGAAGACATTCTGCTTACCATGCGGTCCGACGTTGAGTCCTACTATGGCCGTCTGCGAAACGCCCGAGAATTCTCGCGGCGGGCTACGGAGTCAGCCAAGAATAATGGTGCCAGAGAGACCGCCGCTCTGTGGCAAGCCTACGCCGCGTTGCACGAAGCCGAGTTCGGCAATGCACGCGAGGCCTTGCAGCAAGCTCAAGCGGCCTTGTCTGTAGCGCCGGGGCGCGATGTACGAGTATTGGCGATGATGGCGCTGGCGAGGGCGGGATACACGCGCGAAGCAAACGAACTGGCCGACGGGCTGAATCACGAATTTCCACTGGATACGACAGTGCAAGTTTACGTGCTTCCATCGATACGCGCCATGCTGGCGGCCAACCACGAAAACGGCAAGCAGATGTTGAAACTGCTCGAGGCGGCGTCCGGTTACGATTTTGCCTGTCCGGAAGCGTTCTTGTACACACAACCTCCCCTGTACCCGGTCTATCTCCGCGGGCAGGCCGACTTGATGGTAGGACAGGGTCAACCAGCGGTCGCCGAATTCCAGAAGCTGGCTGCGTTTCGATACAGCTACATTTTGGGTTCTCTGGCACGTTTCCAACTTGGGCGAGCTTATGTGATGAGCGGCGACACCACAAAAGCCCGCGCCGCATATCAAGATTTCCTTACGTTGTGGAAAGATGCTGATGCGGATATTCCTGTTCTGAAGCAAGCGAAGGCGGAGTACGCGAAGTTGCAATAGCTTTCACAGTGCAGATTATCCCTTTCGTTGACTTGCCTCTAGACGCAGCCTAACATCCGTCGCGGATGAGTGATTTCGCTCCAATCATCGGGCGGACGATTTCCCACTATCGCGTGATTGAAAAGCTGGGTGGTGGTGGGATGGGTGTGGTGTACAAGGCGGAGGACATCAAGCTTCACCGCTTTGTGGCTTTGAAATTCTTGCCTGCAGAGATTGCCAAAGACGCCCAAGCGCTGGCTCGTTTCCAGCGTGAGGCGCAGGCTGCTTCTGCCTTGAATCACGCCAGCATTTGCACTATTCACGAAATTGATGAACAGAACGAAACGGCCTTCATCGTCATGGAGTTTCTGGATGGAAAAACCCTAAAGCACCGTATTTCTGGAGAGCCGCTTCCGCTTGATGAGGTGCTGCATTTGGGGATTGAGATTGCAGATGCGCTCGACGCAGCTCACTCCAAAGGAATCGTCCATCGGGACATTAAACCAGCGAACATATTTGTGACCGAGCGTGGCCACGCCAAGATTCTGGATTTTGGGCTGGCGAAACTGACGTCTGGTGACAGTGTCACGAGTCTCTCTGTCGCCCCTACTGCCGCGATGGAAGAAATGTTGACCAGTCCCGGCACCGCTGTCGGGACAGTTGCGTACATGTCACCGGAGCAGGCACGGGGCGAGGAGCTCGATGCAAGGACGGATTTGTTTTCATTCGGAGCGGTTCTCTATGAGATGGCGACTGGACGGATGACATTCCCCGGCAAAACCCCTGCAGTTATCCATGAAGCGATTTTGAACCGGGCGCCCGTCCCTGCATCCCAGCTGAATCCCACGCTGCCCGCGAAGCTCGATGAAATCATAGCGAAAACGCTGGAGAAAGACAGGAAGCTGCGTTATCAGAACGCCGCAGATATTCTCGCCGATTTGCAGCGCCTGAAACGAGATACAGAGTCGTCTCGAATAGCTGTGGCAACAACTGAGGCCCGTTCGAAGCTTATGACATCCATTTCGTTTCGATGGGGGACGGTCGCTGGCGCAGCAGTACTGGCAGCCGGGCTGGCGATAGGTGCTTGGCTGTTCCACACCCGCAAGGCGCACGCACTCACGGATAAGGACACTATCGTCCTTGCTGATTTCACGAACACGACTGGCGACCCAGTCTTCGACGACACCCTCAAGATGGCGCTGAGCGTTGCCTTGAACCAGTCGCCATTCTTGAATGTTATGCCTGAAAACAAAGTCGCGGGAACATTCCGATTGATGGCCCGCCCGGCGGACACGGCGCTTACCCCCGAGGTAGCCCGCGAGCTATGCCAGCGGGCCGGGAGCAAGGCATACGTCGCGGGGTCCATCAGTAGTCTGGGTAGCCAGTACGTGTTAGGGCTGAAGGCCGTGAATTGTCAGAGCGGAGACGTGCTAGTCCAGGAGCAGGTCACTGCCGCAGGCAAGGAGAAGGTGCTGGACACACTGAGCGTCGCGGCAGCTAAGCTGCGCGGGTCCCTCGGCGAATCTTTGGCAAGTGTCCAGAGGTTCGATGTTCCCCTCTCGCAGGCAACCACACCTTCACTCGAAGCCTTGAGAGCCTATAGCCTGGGAAGCAAAACTTTGCATGAGAAAGGCACAGCCGCCTCACTCCCTTTCTACCAACACGCTATCGAGCTCGACCCTGAATTTGCCAGCGGCTACGCCTCCCTCGGCAAGATGTACAGCAACATTGGCGAGCGGGCACGCGCCAAGGAATTGTTCACCAAGGCCTTTTCGTTGCGCGCACACGCAAGCGAACGCGAGAGGTTCGACATTGAATCCATGTACTACTCCTTTGTGACCGGAGACCTCGAAAAATCAACTCGGGTATTTCGTGAATGGCTTGAAAGGTATCCGCGCGACCCTACTGCTCTAGGTAACTTGGGCAACGTCTACGCCGCCCTGGGACAGTATCAGGAGGCAGCCGAACTCGACCGTGAATCCGTACGGCAAAATCCCAATGATGTAATCGCATACGTCAATCTCTCTTGGGTTCTTATGGACCTGAATCAGTTCCAAGACTCTCGCAGGACCATCCAGGACGCGTTCGACCGCAAACTGGATGCCGAACAGTTGCATTATCACCTTTACCTGCTGGCCTTTCTAGCAGGCGATGCGCACGGCATGGCCGAGCAAGTGGCGTGGTCTGAAGGCAGGCCCGAAACCATGCCAGAGTTTCTTTCGCTCCAATCTTCGACCGAAGCTTATTCCGGGCAACTTCAAAAAGCTCGCGAACTGAACCGGCGAGCCGTAGAATCTGGAGAGCACGCAGGAAGGAAAGAACCCGTAGTCTCTCGGCGGATGGAAGAGGCATTGCGCGAGGCCGTTTATGGCAATCTGCTGGAAGCCCGGCAAGACACACAATCGGGTCTTCAGCGGGGGATTGTAGGTAGCGATGCGGAGGTGTTTGGAGCTCTGGCCTTTGCGTGGTTTGGCGACGATGCGCATGCCGGGTCGCTTCTAGACGGTCTCGCCAAACAGTTCCCGGAGAATACGTTGGTGCAATCCGTTGTCCTGCCCACGGTTCATGCCCAGATAGAGATTTCCAGAAAACATCCTGAGCGAAGTATTGATTTGCTACGCACTGCCGCGCCGTACGAATTGACCGGTAGGACCCTGAAAGGTTGTGTCTACCCAGCTTACGTACGCGGCCAGGCCTACCTCGAGGCGAGGCAGGGAGCTTCCGCGGAGCTTGAATTTCAGAAGATTCTGGCCCACCGTGGGTTGGTGGGCCCATGCGAGACTGGCGCGCTGGCGCATCTCGGCCTCGCTCGCGCCTATGCATTGCAAGGCGACACCACCAAAGCACGCGCCGCGTATCAGGATTTCCTCACGCTTTGGAAAGATGCTGACGCGGATATTCCTATCCTCAAGCAAGCGAAGGCGGAGTACGCCAAATTGCAGTAAGCGAGCGAGGTCCGCAGAACGGGAATTCCATATCGGGGAGGGAAGCTCATGAAGAATGCATGCACTGTCTTACTGTTGACCCTGGCCTTTCTTGTTTCGGCATGGGCGCAGAAAAGCGCGCGGGGACAAGCGACCGAGACGACCGCTCAGGTGCTAAAGGGTCTTGAGGAAAGATGGGTAACAGCCCTAGTGAAATCCGACACCGCAACCTTAGATTCCGTCCTCAGTGATACGTACGTGGATACCGACGAGCACGGTCAGCGAAACGACAAGCAAGGATTACTTTCAGTCCTCAAATCAGGTGACCTGAAGTTCGAATCCATAAAGCTCTCTGACATGCAGGTACACCGTTACGGCGATGCCGCAGTTGTGACCGGTAGTGCTGTGCAAGTCGGCAGCTTCAAAGGACAGCCGCTCATCCCCAAAATCGTTTTTACCGACACTTTCGTCAAACAAAATGAGAAATGGAAAGCAGTCGCGTCACATCGTTCGAGCACATAACTCACGCTCCCCTGAATATCAACCAACCTGTTGAAAGCAGGCAGGCACCCCCTCAGGGACACGGCTTGGCAACAACCAGAACGCCTTCATCGGTGGCTTTCGCATGTGAGCGGACCCTCAAACTGCATGGAATCTCAAGCATGCCTGACTAGCACGTTCAGATAACCTTCAGGCTCGCAGAAGTGTTCTGGAAGTTTGGTCCTTATCGAAGACGCCGCAGAAGCTAAAGGGCGCCCAAGAGCGTCTAAAGAAAGTGTGCAGGGACCGTCTGTTATGCACCTGTCGCGTCACTCGATTCGCACGAAGGAGGCAAGTTGAACGCTAGCGCTCATCTTGTAAGAGGCATCGGTCTCCAACTCTCCGTGCGTCATGTAGCCGAGGTTGTTGTGGTTGACCTCTGTGGAAAAGCGACGATTGGTTGTGCCAACGACCTCCTAGACAGCCAACTTCGACAGCTGATTGACGAAGGAAATGACAAGATTCTGCTTAATCTGACCGATATGACGCAGATGGATTCCTCGAGCATTAGCAGCGTCATACGGGCATTCAATTCCCTCAAGCGTCGTGGTGCGAGTTTGAAACTGCTGCGACCTCGTGGGAATGTGAAGCTAGTGCTCGAGACGGTGCACTTGCTAGATATAGTGCCCACTGCGGAAGACGAAGCCCAGGCGATTGAAAGTTTTCATTGAGCTGGTGAGCTCCGATGCCCGTTGCGATTGCTTCCATATCCTCGGACCTGAAGTCACAATTTTTCGATGGATTGGCTCCTTCTGAGTGCAAAACAATCCTAGGAGCTGCAACACCACGCCGATTCGTCGCTAATTCTGTAGTCACAAACCAAGGTCATCCTGCCGACCAACTTTCCCTGCTGACGAAAGGTTGCGCTAGATATTTCTTTATCACTGAAGAAGGCAAGAAGCTTCTTCTCAAATGGCTTGGACCAGGAGACCTATTCGGGGGTCGAGCAATTTTATCGAGACGTTCTACTTATCTCGCAAGTACAGAAGTTGTGAAGGATAGCTCCGCCCTTGTATGGGACCGCACGACAATCAGAGGTTTTGTCGAACGGTATCCCAGGTTGTTGGAGAACGCGTTGTTAACTGCGTCAGACTATGTGACGTGGCAGCTTACGTCTTACATATGCTTAGCTTGTTCCACCGCGCGACAGCGGGTTGCCCACGTACTCGTTAATCTTGCCCACTCGATGGGTCAGACAGTTCCGGGTGGCATCGAGCTGCACATCACCAATGAGGATTTGGCAAACGCGGCGAGCGTCACTCCTTTCACCGCTAGCCGTCTGATGAGTGAGTGGCAACGTAGAGGAGCTTTGGTAAAAGCGACCTTCGCATTTGGTCCCTAGTTCCCCTGTTAATCTTGCCAGTTCACACGTCCTTGCTAGCGTACCGGATGAAGTGCACACTCCCCGGTGCAAAGGAGGGACGATTCGGCCCTCTCCTTCCGAGTCGTCCCCTCTTCCCAAACTAGTTACTTCAAGTCGAATGTGAGCCGCTGTGAGATGTAGTTTGCGTGTTTGCTCTCGAGCAACGACAGCTGGCTGAGAGCGGATTAAGTTGAAGCTCCAGCCTTGGAGCGTAGCGGGGGGCACTTTGCGGAGCGAGCGCTTAATAACCTTCGGAGGGGCGTTAAACGCTCGTCTACCCCGCTTACTTTTTTGGATTCCTGAGATTAACCGCGTGTTTCAAATTCCACCCTCTTTCCCTCTTCGTAGTTGCGCTTGAGCAAGTCCACAGTTGCTCGGACGCAACGAAGGGGTCGAGCTCTTTTGGGATGCTGTTCCCTCGGAAACCAGTTCACCACCATCACTCCGTAAATTTGGTCTGAACTCTAAATAGGAGCGGGTCATCAGCAGTCACCCTTTTGTCCGCATTCTCTTGGTAGACGATTTTGCCCCTTGGCGACGTTTCATCGTCACACAACTCAGACAGAATAATGTTACGCGCATCGTAGGGGTCGTGTCTGGCGGTCTCGCAGCGGTTCTGAAAGCAGAAGAAGTCCAACCGGATGTGATTTTATTGGATGTTGGATTGCCCAAGACAAATGGAATTGAAACCGCGCGACGGATTCGCAGAGTAGCCCCTAAATCCAAAATACTGTTCTTGAGCCAAGAGGTTGATGTTGAAGTGGCGCGCATAGCTCTCACTGATGGGCACGGTTACGTAGTCAAGTCGGATGCTGACAAGGAACTGTTTGCCGCTATCGAAGCAGTAATGCAGGGGAAGAAGTTCGTAAGCCGCAGATTGGCGAGTCCCACGTTCGCCGACCATTTGGACCAACAAGCCACCGTCCAGCTGCGTTCCGAAGAAACTATCAAATCGTCGGTCGCGCCCCCCTTGGTAAGAAGAGAGGTCGGACGATGCCATGAGGTTCAGTTTTATTCGGATGACTCACGTTTTGTAGCCGGATTTACCGGTTTTCTTAGCGCTGCTCTGAAGGTTGGGAACCCCGCTTTTTTTATTGGGACCGCGTTGCATAGAAACGCGATTCTGGAGAGACTGCATACAGAAAGTCCCGATATCCGTACCGCCATTCGTCAGGGAAAATACCTTGCCTTGGACGCTGTAGAATTTCTCTCCAACTTTATGGTGAATGATATGCCTGACCCAGGCTGGTTTTTGAAAGTTGTGGATGATTCAATTGCAGCGGCGAGAAAAGGGGCGAATGGAGAGCATTTGCGCGTTGCAGCCTGCGGGGAGTGCGCGCCAATTTTGTGGGCACAAGGAAAGACAGATGCTGCGATTCGACTCGAAGAACTCTGGAACCAAATTGCCATGACATATGACGTTGATATTCTCTGCGGATATCCGCTGGAAAGCCTTCACCACGAAGAAGACAGTTACAGCTTTCGTCGAATCTGTGAAGAACACTCAGCTGTCAGGGGCTGAGGGTCCTGATGTGGCTGAGGTCTCAGATGAAATCCCAGGTGGGCTCGCCCCGGTACAAGTATTTGCCCTCAGTCCATGCCTTATGACCGGAGGGTCGCTGTGCGAACGACAAACTTTGTCGGCGCGACCGTTGAGGCAGCGTCAGGATTGTAGATTGTTGCATTCGCACTTGGGGATCAGCCGGATCGAAGCACAACTCACCAGCCCCGGCACCGCTGTCGGCACAGTTGCGTACATGTCTCCCGAGCAGTTAGCTGCCAAGGACCTGGATGCACGCACTGATTTATTTTCCTTCGGCGTGTTGCTGTGTTCTCCCGAAAAGACAGCGGCGGCTCGGTGAATCGAAATTCCCTTGGACGCATGATTGTCGGGGCAACATATTCGAGACGGCATCGGTTTAACCTCCATGGTGACCAAGAGTTTTCGAAGAAGCTTCCTCTGCGTCTTTCAGGCTGGGGTAAACGTTCAGGAAAAGGCTGAGCCGCGACAGCTCGGTCACCGCTTTCACCCGTGGATTCATTCCTGCAAAGGCAAGTTTGCGCGATGACTTCTGCGCCCGCACATGGGCCGCCACAAGTACCCCGAGCCCGACGGAATCCATGTACGGAACTCCACTCATATCGATAATCAATTCCGGAGAGCTTTCTCTCTTTATTGCGTCCTGAAGCCCGAAGACCGTCTCAATCGTGAGCCTGCCTTTCAGCTCCAGAATGCGCTGTTCATCTCGGGCTCCGCGTCTCGCGATGATTTGCAGGTTTTCCTTGTTCACGTCGCCGGATTCCACTTGCAGCCTCCCATCGTTAAACAAGAAAGTGATTCGTGGATTTTGCTCTGCGCTCACGACTCTTACATGGAGCCCGGCACATTTTACTAGAATACACACACTGCGGAGATGCTGCGAGAGCGAACGGCTAAAATTACGGGATAACCGCACCTGCGGCTGTCAGTAAGAAGAAGTGCCGAACTGCTGAAGAATCATCGGCAATCAAGAACAACAATGACGAAAAAAACTCGTTCCGACAAGTTACCTACTAGCGATTTGACGACAGCCTTTGGCCAACCCCGCCGCACAATCGCCGCAAAAACTCTAAGCGAAATGTGTTGTGGAAAGACGTGCTGCAGGAGTGAGAATTGTTCTTGCAATGGCAACAGAAGAGGCCCGGAAGGCGCATAGGTGGCTCGCTTGGGGAAGTGAGCCAGTCTGGCTCCTATTTAATGCATGTCGCTACGTGACCTTACCAGTTGGCGCAGCACTTTGATACCAGCAAGGTCAGTAAGCCCCATGATGAAAATGAGCAGGACAAGAATTTTGTATGGAGGCGGGGCTTCTAATGGTTGGCGCTGCACACCCACGACTGTCGAATACAGAATGTAGCCGTTGAAAATCAGGCAGCCGATAGAAACCAGGATGATACCGCTTCGGCCAGAGCCTCCCCGCAAGACGATAGAAGAACCGGCGACCAAGACGACTGGTCCAACTAGCGCCGACCCCCAATACAGCAAGAGCAGGAGCCATGACACTGGAGGGCCAGCGGTTCCTGCAAGAACCAAAAACATCCGCGTTACGAACAGCGCCCAGGCAACGCCGACGACTAGAAGAAAAATACAAGCCATTCTCATGATTGTAGGCTAAACGCTATGATACCCAAGGTCCCGCCGCTGCGGACAGCTGTTGATAAATCGCGTTATCACAAGTAACCAGTACAGAGTAACCTTTAGCTCAAAATGGGGTTCGATGACCTGCCGGGAGACAAACATGACACCGCAAACCACCGACCTCCAGGTCAATCCTTCCGAAGAAACCATCCACCTTGGGCCACTCGCGGTACGTTTCCTAATTACCGCAGAGAACTCAAACCGCAGCATCGCAGCATTTGAGGTCATTGTCCCGGGAGCACAACGCCTGACGGCTCCGGCGCATAGTCACGACCATTACGAGGAGACGGTCTACAGCATCGAGGGAGTGTTGACCTGGACGGTTGACGGAAAACTTATCGACGTCGGACCAGGACAGGCCCTATGTATTCCGCGTGGTGCCGTTCACCGATTCGATAACAATGGAATCCAGAACGCGAAAGCGCTCTGCGTAATCACGCCAGCGGCGATAGGTCCGCAGTTTTTCCGCGAGGCTGCCGAGGTAATCAACACGGCGGCTGGTGGTCCGCCGGACCGAGTAAAGTTGGCGGAAATCATGCGTCGCTACGGTCTTACGCCAGCTCCGCCCCAGGCGTGATTTGCTAAAAAATCGCGTTATCGGACGTATCCAGGGTCGTGAGTAATAGCACGTGTCATCGACAGCCGGGCGTAATGCGTGTGCTTTCCATATTCGTACCCTCCTATATTTCCACAGCCGTTGCACTAGCTCGCGAGCACAAAGCGGCGGCCACTCCGGTAACCCCGACGCGGCAGGGTCTCGATAAATCGCGGCGTCTCGGAGGAGTCGCCGAGCACACAGACGATAAGGCCGCACCTATGCAGAGGCCATCGCGGAAACAAGACCAGTTCCAGTTCGATTTCGAGCTTAGTTCGCTCTTCCTTTCGCTTTTCCTTGAATGCCTTTTAATTTCTTCTTTCTGAGAAAAAAGAAGGAAAGCAAGTAGCGCGGCAATCGCCGTGGCGAAGAATACTGCAATGGATATCGCGAAGACTGGTCAGGGCTCAGCTTGATTATAGGCTGAACATGCTGCGCCAAGTTCGACTTTTCATCGCCTGTACTCGTATTGCCCGATTGGACAAACCGTACCATTCGCACGTCTGCGCTACGAGTTCACAATTCAGCCAGGAAAATCGCAACAACTGTTCCTGGCGGGCGCAGAAATGAAAATCAAGCGTGCCGTAGCAACAACTGCAATTCTTGGCGGTCTGGCATCATTGGCTTACGCACAACGGCCATCAGCCATTTGTCCAGTGCATCATGTTTCGGGAAGCCCCACTGGCGCCCCAATCAACGACAAAGGGCAATGTGAGTTCGAGCATTCAATGAACGGGGGCAATTCAATTCATTATTTTCGAGCTTCTTGCTACTACTAAGCACGGATTGTGCAGGTGGCGAGCCGCGTAGCGGTCTTGTGCGAACACGCTTCGCAGCACCGAATTGAAATTCGAATACTCGTCTTAGGGGGACGCGTCATGTTAGACGAGATGGAACCACACTCCAGATCAGGGGTAGGGCTGGAACAATTTGCAGAGTGTCTAAGACACTTTCATGATGGACACAAGGGCATAGCACTCGCCCACATCCGCCGCGCTCTCAAGGCGGAGCCGCAAAACCCGTTTTATCTTTTCGTACGTGGGCATGCTCTGCGCTGTAGCTGAGAAGCGTTATGTCGTTGGCGAAAGAATGTGCCGCGAAGCCCTCGAAATAAAATGCAATCACGCCCAACTCTATCTAAATCTCGCTGAGGTATACCGCCAAGAAGGGCGTGATGGCGATGCGATAAAGACGCTTCGAAAGGGATTCATCTCCACAGGCTACGATTTACGAATTCGCAAGGCACTTGAAAAATTCGGAGGGCATCGCCGCCCAATAATGTCGAGGCTCGAACGCAGCCACTTTTTGAATCAGCTTTTAGGTCGATTGCGGCACAGTGTAATAGGGCCCGCAGCTTAGGCTGGGTTCTTGCCATTGAATCTGTCACCTGAGAAATTCTTAGTTACTCCCTGACATAAATATGCTATAAGTACTAGCGTGATGACCTACTCTACCCAGCAGACGGCCAAGAGAGTCGGCATCCATTGGGTCACTCTCTATCGTTGGTTGGCCGCAAAGAAGATACGACCCAGCGTTGCCATCCCAATCGACGGCGGCAAAACTCTCTGGCGATGGACAGACAAGGACATGGCGAAGCTGGAGAAGCTGAAGAAAGCGACTTACAGAAAAGGGCGCGGCAGGAAGCCGAAGGGAAGGAAGCAGGAACTGAAATGAAGAAGAGAGCAGCAGTGCCAACGCTCATCTGATCGACGAAGTGCTCTCGACCGCCCCGTTCCAAAAGGGTGGCTACCAGTACACGTACACGCCCAACGGCGTGCTGCAGCTGACCGCCGGTGTTCCAGCAGCCTGCGGAGCTTCCGGTGACACAGGGTTCTCGGTTAGCACTGGTCCGATCACTTTGAACACCGGTACTGCAGCGTATTGCATCGATGAGACGGGCGTCATTCGCGTTAACTCGGCAGCAGCTGGCGGCGGTGCAGGTCCAGCGGCCCCGTGCGCGACGTCGGGTTTTCCTCCGTTGCAGTAGTCTTTGTATACCCTGGCAAACGGAAGGGAGGAAGCTATAGGCTTCCTCCCTTTGTATTTTAGATGGCGCGGTCGATGCAGACTGCGATGCCGTCCCGCCGCTTCCGCAGTAACATTGTCTCTACAACATGCCACTAGGCGTTCCGCGACAGTCGCTTTGGCATAACGGTCCGTGTCAGCTGGTTGTTCTTGCTGCGCTCAGGGGCGGGAGGTCGTAGGTTCAAATCCACCCCCCCAACTAACCTTTTCTTCCGCAACGCTCGTCCGCTTATCCGAAGAAATCTACTGCCACGCGAAGATCCCCGCGTGCTGATATCTTTTTCGACCTTTGTCAGGCGCGATACTCGCTAGGTGGGCTCTGAACGTCTAAACTTGTTTGGAGCTAGAACTTTTAAGATACAGGGGAAAGTGTCCATTTCCCCAAAGGTGGCTCGGCACTTTGATTGACGTCCTCAAGAATCTTTTTCAACAACGCTTCCAGGTAGCGGTCGAGAAGGTACAGCCGCTGCAGGGAGAATTGGGCGCGTCGGGGCGGAAGATCATTCGGCTGAGTGGCGGGAAGTTCAGCGCAATCGGCATTCTGTACAACGTGCGCGAAGAGAACGTGGCTTTTTTTGAGTTTTCCAGACATTTTCGCGCGCATGGCCTGCCCGTGCCGGAAATCTACGGCGAAGATTTGAGCCGCGGCGCCTACCTGGAAGAGGATTTCGGCGATACGACGCTTTTTGAATTCCTGTCGGCAAATCGCGCGGGCAGCAAAATTTCTCTACCCACAATCGAAGCGTATCGAAAAGTAGTAACACTGCTTCCGCGATTTCAGATCGACGCGGGACGCGGCCTGAATTACAAGGCCTGCTACCCGCGCGCGGAGTTTGACGAGCAATCGATCGCTTGGGACCTGAACTATTTCAAATATTATTTCCTCAAGCTGGCGGGCATTCCATTCAACGAGCAGTTGCTGGAAGATGATTTCAAGCGGCTCACTGCCTTCCTGCTGAGCGCGCGCTCCGATTTCTTTCTCTATCGCGATTTTCAATCGCGCAACATCATGCTGCGCGACGGCCAGCCGTTCTTTCTCGATTACCAGGGCGGGCGCAAAGGCGCGCTCCAGTACGACATCGCTTCACTCTTATTCGACTCAAAAGCCGATTTGCCGGCGGCGTTGCGCCAGGAATTCCTCGATCTCTACATTCATCGTGCCGGCGATTTCGTTCCGCTCGAGCATTCTGTGTTTATGCACCACTACTACGCATACGTGTATGTCCGCATGATGCAGGCATTGGGGGCTTACGGATTTCGTGGATTCTATGAGCGCAAGAGTCATTTTTTGCAGAGTGTCCCTTACGCGCTGAAGAACTTGGAGTGGTTGCTTCAGAATGTGGAACTGCCGATCGCGATTCCCACGCTGATAGACGCTTTCAAAAGAATGCAAGATTCCGAGAAGCTGCGAGAGGTCGCTTCCAAGGAAGTTCCGGCATTGGGCGCGGTTGCTTCCGCAGATTCGCGAGTTGTTCCAGGTAAAAAAGACCGTCTGACCGTGCGAGTGTTCAGCTTTTCTTATCGCCGCGGCATCCCGAAGGATGAGACCGGCCACGGCGGCGGATTCGTCTTCGACGCGCGCAGCGTGCCGAATCCGGGGCGCGACGAAAGGTTCAAGCCTTTGACGGGAAAAGACGCGCCGGTGATCGAATATCTGGATCAGCAGGAGAGCGCGCATCAATTTCTCGGCAGCGTCGTGTCGCTGGTTGACGCAAGTGTAAAGACTTATCAGAAGCGTGGTTTTACGAGCTTGACCGTCTCATTCGGATGCACCGGCGGGCAGCATCGCTCGGTCTATTTCGCCGAGCAATTGGCAAAGCGTCTGAACGGCAGGAGCGGTGTGGAAGTTGTCGTTCGGCATCTTGAGCTGGAGAATCGGCACAAGTGAGAGCGATGATTCTGGCTGCCGGCCTCGGGACGCGTCTGCGTCCCCTCACCGACGATCGGCCCAAAGCGCTGGTGGGTGTGGGCGGCCGTACCATGTTGGAAATCACGCTAGCGCGGCTGCGTGCGTTTGGCATTCGCGAGGTGATCATCAATGTCCACTACTTCGCTGAGATGATCGTCGATTACCTGAAAAAAAATGACAACTTCGGTATGAACATCGAGGTTTCGCGCGAAGATGTGTTGCTCGATACCGGCGGCGGCTTGAAGAAGGTGGCCGATTTCTTCCTCAAAGATCAGCGAGATCGCGAAACGCCCTTCATACTTCACAACGTGGACGTTGTGAGCACGATCGATTTAGGCCTCATGGCACGATTTCATCGCGAAAATCGGGCTCTTGCAACCCTTGCGGTACAAGATCGTGAGACGTTCCGCTACCTGCTCTTCGATGAGCGTCATTGGCTGTGTGGCCATCGAATCGGCCGCGATCAGGAAGACGAACTGGTGGGGTCAGCGAAGCCAGCAGAGGCGCGGGCTTTCTCCGGCATCCATATTATTTCTCCGCGCCTCTTCGAGCTGATGCGGGAGACCGGCGCCTTTTCTATCGTTACTGCCTATCTGCAGCTGGCCGCGCAAGGAGAAAAAATTCTGGCGTTCCGGGCGGACGATTACTACTGGCGTGATTTGGGTAGGCCGGGCGACGTGATCCAGGCGGCACAAGACCTGAAGCAGCAAACCCTATCATGATCTCGGCTCTGCAGTGCGGCGCTGAGTGTTGTCGTCATCTAGCCTCGAATCAGCGGCCGGGCAGTGAGGCATGGGCCTTCGGACAATCGGATTCTTGACGCGTTCCCAGCGGCGGAAGTCGGGTGGCCTCAGCGAGGAATGCTTCGCAACGCGGCGAGGATGCAAGGCCGTCTTGGACGCATGCCGCGAAGCGTCCTTCTAAACGGCACATCGCTGCTTGAAATCTCGTCACAGGCGCCCGCAATTCCAAAGTTTGTGACGAACAGCCCGCCGTTCGCGAGAACACGACCGTCCTGGTCCGTATTGCTCAGCAGGAATGCCACCACGTTGCCCGCGTTGTCCGATGCAAAAGCCTCCAGAACATCACCACTGGCCATGCTTGGACCGTATGCCTTTGCCGTCAAAGAAGCGATCGTCATCGTCGAAAAGCATACGTTTGCTCCTGCGATCGGCGCCACCGTCCCGGTGACGTTAAAAATTCACTGAAAACTGCAGTGGTAGAGTTACTTGCTTGCATAACGGTTTGCGCCGAGGAAATGCAACGAGACGTAGGGGACATCGCCGACCACCCAACTATCGTGCCCGGGAGGGCCGGGCGGAATGTAGAAGAGTGTGCCGGCACGAAGTTCGTGGATGGTGCCGTCTTCCATAGCGGCAGTGGCGCATCCGGAGAGCACCAGGCCAACGTGCTCCACATTGCATCGCGAGGCGCCTACGGTCGGTCCGACATGAACGGACCACTTCCATTCTGGCTGATAGGTAGCGCGACCGATAGTCAGGTCCCCGATGTGGACAAGCTCAAATTTTCCTTTTTCGAATGTGCGTACTTCGTCGGGTTCTTCAAAGCGCTTCAAAACAGCATCAAGCATGGAGATAACTCCGTTGTGAGCCAGGCTGGAGGAAGTGAAACAATCATACCAGCTCGAGCCGCCTAGACTTCGTGCCGTCCCAACGTCGCGCTCGAATCACGCCCTCATTCCGTGCGCAGGGCGCGCATCGGATCGAGAGTGGCCGCGCGACGCGCCGGTATTACGGCGGCGAGAAACGCGGCAAACGCCAGCGCTGCGGTGGTAAGAAGCAAGATTCTAGGATCGTAAGGTTTCACGCCAAAAAGCTGTGTAGCCATGGCGTGGCCGGCGGCAATCGTCACCGGAATCCCGATGACGAGGGCGATTCCCATCTGCAGCAAGGCTCCCTGAAGCACCAGCTTCAATACGCTAAGCCTTCCGGCTCCCAGCGCCATTCGAACTCCGATTTCGTTCGTGCGGCGTTCCACCGAGTAGGCCGTCACTCCGTAGAGTCCTACCGATGCGAGGACGAGCGCGAGCAGTCCAAAGAGGGAAGTGAGTTTCGCAATCATCTTCTGCTTCGAAAAATTATTGTCCACTTGTTCGCCAAAGCTCTTGAAATCGATCACCGCAAGATCGGGATTCACGTCCGCAAGCACGTGACGCACTTGCGCCTCGAGGTAGGGCACTTTCCCGAGCGTTCTTAGCTCAATGGCGTTCAGGACATGATTCCGCTCTTCAAAGGCGGTGAAGCGAGGATTGTTGAATGCCATGCCCTGCGTTTCAGACAAGAAAAACATGGGCGGGATTTTTCGTGTCGGCTCCCGATATTGTGTGTCTTCTGTTACGCCCACGATTTCATATGAATCCGCGTGTTGCATGTCGATATATCCGAAATGGTGCCCGAGCGGGTTCGCATCTTTGAAGAATTTCCTGGCGAAGGCTTCGTTTATGACAGCGACGCGCTGTGAGCTCGGTGTGTCTTGATCGCTGATAGAGCGGCCTTGAATGATTTTGGTGCCCAGGGTCTCAAAGTATCCGGCGCTCACACGCAGCCAGGAAGCGTTATTCTCATTGGAATCGGGCGGCGGAGGCGCCTGCCCTTCGATATAGACCGTTTCGCCCCAATTGTCTCCTTCCATCGGAGTGTAAAGAGAAAAGCTCACCTGGCCCACGCCCGGTATCGCCGCGAGCGAATCGTGAAGCTGGCGAAAAAGCGCTTCCATCTGCGCGGGCTTGTATCCCGCCATTTGCGGATCAATGTGGGCGATGTAGCGATTGGGTGTTTCGAAACCAAAATGCTGGCCCTGCATATTGCGCAGGCTTTGAATCAGCAGGCCTGCGGCGGAAAGAAGCACGAGTGAGAGCGCGGCCTGCGCGATAACAAGCGATTTCTGCGTCCAGCCACCACTGCCGGCGCTGGAGCGCCCGGCGCCACGCAGAGCGTCGGCTGGGGCGGCGTTGGCGGTGATCCATGCGGGGCCTACACCGAAGAGGACCCCGGTCAGCAGAGACACCGCGAATGTAAAAGCGAGCACCGGCAGCGATGGCGAGGCATGAATCGCCACATCGGTGACCGGGAATGCGAGCCGAAGGATGAGATGTGTTCCGATGAAGGCTATGGCCACACCCGCGATTCCCCCGAGGACCGCCAGCACAACGCTTTCGGTGAGCACTTGGCGGATTTGCCGCGAGGGCGAGGCGCCGAGCGCCGCGCGTATGGAAGTTTGCAGCTTTCGCGTGGTGGCTCGGACGAGCATCAGGTTCGCGACGTTCGCACACGCGATGGTCAAAACAAGCGCGGAAATCCACATCAGAAGATGCAGGCTGGAAAGATATTCATCGCGCAGGTGCTGAACGCCGGCCCCACCTGGGGCGAGGCGCAGGGTCTGCTTGGCCACGGCATCGCGCTCTCCGAGCTGAAGCTGTGCGACGGGACTCAGAAGCCACTGCTGCAACTCCACCTGCATGTGCGCGCCGATCTGTTTTGGATCCGCACCCGGCGTGATGCGTCCGATGATGTCGAGCCAATCCTGCTGAGGAAAATCGACGATCGCTCCGGGTCCGTCAATGAGCGGCTCGTCAGCAATTGGAATCCAGAAAGCAGCCGGATCGGTGAGGCGATCGCCAAAGAAAGCGGCCGGCGCAATGCCAACCACGGTGAAAGGCTGGCCGTTCAAAGTTAACGAGGCCCCGACAATCGAGGGATCGCCGCCGAACTGCTGTTGCCACGCGCGATAACTGATCACAGTTGCCGGAGGCGCGCCTTTGCGGTCGTCGTCGGGAGTGATCACCCGCCCGGCGTACGGACCAATGCCAAACATGGCGAAGTAGTTTCCGGAAACAAATTCGCTTCGCATCGACCGTGCGGCTTCGCTCGAGCCGGAGCGGCGCACGCCGATCAGATCGTGCCCTGCCTGGAAAGCGGCGAGTTCAGCGAAGCCGGGCGTATTGTCGCGAAACGTCTTGTACTTGTCGTAGGAGAAGAGCGACCAGTTGTCCTGAAGACCGCCATTCACGCAGCAATTTTCAACATCGCCGACACGATAGAGTTCACTCGGTTTGGCCACCGGGAGGGAATTGAGAAGCACAGCATGTACCAGCGTAAAAATCGCCGTGGTCGCGCCGATTCCAAGTGCGAGCGTCAAGACTGCGGTAACTGTAAAAACCGGTGCATTTGCAAATTGCCGCAGCGCGTAACGGATATCCTTCATCGGTTTCGACTCCCTCCTCTAGCTCATACGAAGAGGCGCCGCAGTTTGTTCAATCCTTTTTGTGACAGAAGATCGTGTCCTGCCCCAGCTGGAAATGGAGAAGGCATTCACCCGTTTAGATAGAGGGGAGCGAACGCATGATGTTGCTCGGCGGCGGAAACTTTCTCGAACGGCTCACATCCTAAAACATAGGGTTGCTGGTTGTTCTCAGAAAGGAGCACTTTGTGCGTAACGATATTCCGCTGATCCTGGCGGCTCTCATAGCTGTGGGGATCATTGTTATTGGTTGCTTCTATCTTGCATCTCCTGAACGAATCTCAGGATCATTTGGTCTGAAGCCGCCTGCATCCGACGCCGACACTCGTGCCTGGCTGCGTCTTAAGGGAATTCGAGACGTGGCAGCTGGATTGGTGGTGCTGGCAATGATGCTGGCCGCGGACCCGCGGTCGGTAGGCATAGCTCTACTCGTTGAAGCCGTCATTCCTTTCGGCGACATGTCAATCATTCTGGGGTCAAGCGGGTCGAGGTCGCGAGCGTTCTCCGTTCATGGCGTCACCTGCGCGGTGATGCTTGTCGCCGGCCTCTTGTTGATCCATGCCAGTTGAGAGAAATGCCCTGATTTGCGCTCGTGGTTTCGTGGCGCGGATTGCATGCCGCCAAGCCGAATTAGGATTTGTGGCTGGGAATTCCGGTCATCTCGGTGTTTGGCGCATGACTGGTGAGCTCGGTGCCCGTAATAATCGCGTTTCGGATCTGGCCGAAGAGGTCCGTGAGCGTGTTCGGCGTATGAGGAATCAGAATCGCATTGCTATGATCGTTGGCCGCGATGTCCTTCAGTGTGTCGAAATACTGCGTCATCAGAACAAGCTGCATCACATCCTGGGGAGTGGAACCTGGAACTGTTTTCGCGAAATCCTCCACCGAATCTTTCAGTCCCGTAATGATCGCTTTCCTCTGATTGGCAATTCCTTCTCCCTGCAGCCTTTTCGATTCCGCCTCCGCTTCCGCCTGCTTCACTAGAAGCAGCTTGTTTGTCTCCGCGCGTGAGACCGTGGCCTCCCTCTCCCGTTGTGCCGCATTGATGTCATTCATCGCGGCCTTCACCTTTTGGTCGGGAACAATGTCGGAAATCAGGACCTTGACGATCGAGTAGCCATATTCCTTCATCGAGGCATCCAGACTATCCCTCAAATCCCCGGCAATATCGGCCTGGTTGAGGAAGGTGTCATCTAACTTCATTTTCGGCACGTGGCCGAGCACCACGTTGTAGACCATGGACTCGATCTGTTTCACGGGGTCGGATAACTTGTAGAATGCCGCCTCGACCGCGTCGGGTATCACCTTGTACTGGATCGAGACAGGGATCTGAACGAACACGTTGTCCTGAGTTTTTGTCTCCACCTGCACGTCGAACTGTTGCACCTTCATACTCAAGCGGTAAACCACCGTTTCGAGGTACGGCGTCTTCCAGTTCAGGCCGGGGCCGGCAACGCGGGCAAACTTTCCCAGCCTCTGAACGATGGCCACCTGGGCTGTTTCAACCGTGAAAAACGAACCTAGCAATACGCTCAAGGCAAAGAGAACAATCAGACCGATTAGAAACAAAAAAGCAGAGGCCACGTTACTCCTCCTATGTTTTCGCTAACGCCGATCTCTGCCGCCCACCCCTTCCGAAGGCGCGGTATTCGAGTTTCTCGAAAATTGTGTAGTGGGAAATGATCTGGATCGGCAAACTCTGTGTGTATGTCCGGCATGTTGCGGGATGATAGGCGACGCCCCAAGCCAAGTCAACGAGCTAAGTCAACGAGCCAAGTCCACGCGCACGTACTGCTTTGTTCCTAGATTGCCCGCACCGTAGACGTAGCCCAATTCTAAAAAAAGACACCTTCGCCGCCTCCGAAACCGTCGCCAAGAATCTAAGCCATCCCGTTTCAGTAAATTACCAGCTTGCAAGGCGCGGACTTCGGGACTACAGTTCCGGTCAGGAGCGCTGCCAGAATTCTGAATCACTTGCGCAGCGTTCGCACTCCAATAACAATGACAATCCAGATGCTTGTATTCCCGCGAAGCAGGATTTTCTGAGGAGAAGAAAACGATGATTAACAGAATTGCGCCCATTCTTCTGGTGGCGGGCGTTGCGGCCGCGTTTGCTGGACGGCCGGCTCCGCCCAACGGCTCCTGGAAGGTTGACAATGGTCATTCCGATGCCCGCTTTACCGTGGATGGCACAACGAATTTCGGCAAGACTGCGACTACCTTCACAGTCGGTTTCACCAGAGCGATAGGAACCGTTCGTCTCGATAAAGACGATTCCGCCAAATCCGTGGTCGATTTCAAGCTCTATCCCGCCGGTTCCATGATGCCTCCCATTGACGAAGACGGAAAAGTGAAAACGAGTTACCTTGTCACCATGGCGAATCAAACTCTCATCTGCTTCCATTCCAAGAGCGTTACCACTGACTCGGACGGCAGAATAAAAGCGGCCGGAACTCTCACCGTGACTCGTGTGGATCGCAACGTGGAATTGACGCCCAACGAGGCCTATGCGGGCCCGGTGTATGGTCCGCCCGTAATTCACCGCACTTCGCGCGATGCTACTTTCGTCTTTCACGCGCCAAAGACCGGCGAAGCAAGCGGCGCGTTTCTCCTGAAGGGATCAACCAACGTGGTTCGCGAGGATTTCCCGCAACTGGTGGCCTCCGTGATCAACACGTATTGGCCACCCGTCGTGGAGGACAAGAAGTGTGAAGCATCCTCCAGCACCAGCGCGGAAGATTACGCCGGCGCTCAATGCTCGGGGAAACTTGTGGATGACGGATCGTCTCTTCCGCAAGCTCCGACAGGAGCCAGCCAGGAAGATTATCCGGGAGCCCCGAACTTCAATGCCGTTGTCGGCCAGCATCTCAACATTCACGTTCATCTGAAACTCGTGCCGGCCGGCACCGCTGTTGCCCAAGAAACGGGCCAGTAAGAGGAAAAAACTCGAATGCGCCGGACGGAACCTCGTAATTCTCGGCTTCGGAGTGACGGCTGGCCAAAATAGAGCAACTCCCGGTCAGGTCTCACTGCGCAGGTTCCGTTCGGTCTTCGATTGCAAATCTTCTATGGCAAACTGCTGCGTACCGGCTTCTTTTCGCGTCTCGTTCGCCTCACTGGATAGCCTGCCTGCTGGGTGCAGCCACGCAACCACAAGCTACGTAGAAGGCGGCGACGCCGCCGAGCGAATGGCGAACCTTTCGAAATTATAAGGCGCTCATTCGCGAGCTTGACCGTCATCGGACTCGTGTGCTTTCATGCCTCGGCCTTCAGACCGGCCACAGGAGAAACCACGATGATCGAGGGATTAATCTCCGCCAGTCCTCGCCGCGCTTCCACACGCCGCCAAATGATCGCCGGTGTAGCAGCCGCGCTCGGCGGGCTTGCTGCCGGCAGGAATGTTTGGGCTCGCGGGGGGCAGCAGCAAAACGCTAAAGAAGCTCCCAGCGCCTCTGCAAATCAGGCTCGCACCTCGCTTCACCAGGAAATCGAATTGAAGGCCGCTCCTCAGCGCATCTACGAAATTCTCCTCGATTCGAAGCAGTTCGCAGCCTTCACCGGTACGCCGGCCACGATCGATCCCCCGGCTGGCGGCGCTTTTTCGATGTTTGGCGAAATGATCGTAGGGAGAAACGTCGAACTCATCCCCGGCCAGCGAATCGTCCAGGCCTGGCGCCCCACGCACTGGGATCCCGGCGTCTATTCAGTCGTGAAATTTGAATTGAAACCGCAGGGCAGCGGCACGCTGCTGATCCTCGACCACACCGGTTTTCCGGAAGGGGAGTACGATTCGCTCTTCAAGGGTTGGGGCAGCCACTATTGGGACCCGCTGAAAAAATATCTGGGATAAAGCGAGCGAAACTCTGCTTGTGGCGCGGAGGAAGTTACCAGGTGCTGTACGGTGTGTTCTCGAAGGGTGAAACTTTGTCCGATGCGGAATGAACCGAGCAAATTCCCGTCGTAGTTTGGTCAGGGTCCATCAACGTGTCGCAATTCACCGTGACCCAATCCTTCGTGCTCGTCATCGGGTCGTCCGGTATTGCGCCCAGATACTGCCCGGAAACGAGATCGTCCAGCGATTGCGGCGCGGCTTCCTTGTCCCTCGTGTAGTAATTGATCGCATCGTTCATCACCTTGAGATCGGTCTTCAGCACTGCTTCGCGCGAGCGAAGCACCGCATTCCGGTAATGCACGCTGGCGATTGTCGCGAGTACCAGGATAATCGCCATCACGATCATCAGTTCGATCAACGTAAACCCGCGCTGAATCGATTCGCGCCACCTGCGAGACGATTTATGCTGAGAAAGTTTCATCGCATCCGGGAAAAGAACGGCTTGGCTACCAGTCCGAATATTTCGTTCCGTCCAGCGCCGTTCCTATGGACTTCGAGTAGACGTCAAATACATCCTGCCCGCCCCAGGAGGTCGAATCCGTGTCGTCCTGAACCGAACGCAGTCCCCAATCAGCCGTGCCGGTCATCGGGTCCTTCGGAATTTCCCGCAGGAAACGCACGTGCTGGCTCTTCGCGCCGGTTAGTTGAACGCCTTTCACCAAGGTATCGAGGTCGGGAGGGTAGCCCTCGGTTCCCGCCTTCACCTGAATCAAGTTCTTGTCCGCCGCATCCTTGTAACGGTCAATCGCTGTGCGCATTTCGCGAAGATCGTAGCGTAGGTCGGCTTCTTTTCTGCGTTTTACCGCCACGCGCGCCAGCGGCACTGCCACGGCCGCCAGCACGAAAAGAATCGAGCACGCCAGGATTAACTCGATCAGCGTGAAACCCTTGGCGAGCATCCGGATTCTTCGGCCGCTGCAGCGTCTATGCGCCGGCCTTAAAGCGAAGGCGCGAGAGCCCAGAAAACGGGAGGCCATATTGCGATTTGCGCCGCTCATAGTGCCTCACTGCACCTGGATGGCGGCTTCTCCGGAAACCATGGGAATATTTCGCTGTTGAGAATCATGCGCGTTGACCTGAAGAATTTGCAGCACCGTGTTTCCCGGCGCCACCGCGCGCACAACGATTCCGAGCAGTGTTCCAGTTCCATTCACGCCCGGAGTATTCGGCTGGCGCGTCGCGGAAATAATCACTTCGCCGCGCTGCTCGTCAATTCGTTGCACGATCGCAATTTCTTGCGTGCCGCCTGATAAAAACCCTCCATTGCGTACTTCTTCCACCTGCACCACGGCTGGGTTGTAGTGAATCAGCAAGGGAATCGAGTATAGATCGGTCACGTTGGAGACGCTCAGCCCCAGTGTCATCTTGTCGCCCGGCTTCATCGCTACACTGGGCGGATCGAAACGAAGTTGAGACGCGGGAGTCGCGCCTTGCAGGTTGGCTGCTGCGACGCCTTGCACAGGTGCAGCAGGCGCCGGATTCGCGGCGGAGGGTCCTGCTTTCGAGCCCGCATCAACATCGGCGTCGCCCCGGTACACTCGCACGTTCGAATCGGTTCCTGCTGCTATCGTACGGAGGTTTGCGGCGCTGATCGAGGGCAGCCGAACGATGTGCGGCGTCAGCACGATCAGCACCTCCTGATCCACAACGTCGGTGCTATTGTCAGAAAATAGATATTTCGCCAGCGGCACGGCCACCAAACCCGGAATCCCGTTCTGACTCTTGGTCTCGGAATGTTGAATCAAGCCGCCCAGCACGCTGACCTCGCCTTCTTTCAGCCGAACATCGTGCTCGATTTTGTTCTGCGAAATAACCGGTTGTTGGATCCCGCCGATATTTGTAAACGAAGCGATTGAGGAAATGTCTACGGTCAGCTTCATGCTCACTTCGTTGTCCGGATGTACTCTCGGTGTCACGTCCACGTTCACGCCCACATCGAGATACTGGAATTGTGTGTTCACCAGGGGGTTCACAACGCCGGCACCGCCGCCCACGCCCACTCCTACGCCCGCCTGGAAGCTGCCTGTCGCCACCGGAACACGCTGGCCGATTTTCAGCGATGCCTTCTGGCCGTCCGTAATTCGGATTTCGGGGTCCTGAATGATCTTCGTTTTGCTGTCCGTCGCGATTGCGTTTGCGGTTGCGCCTGGAAGCGTGATGCTGTAATCAGCCGTCGAAAGATGCTGCAAATTGTTCAACGTGATTTGCGGAATCGTCGTCCCGGTACTCGTCGTCGAAGTGGTCGACGTAGTCGAGGTGGTTGACGTTGTGCTGGTCGTACTCGTCGTGCTGTTCGGCTGCACCGACGCTCGCGGGGTGAAGGCCAGCGAAACACTTTGACCGGGCAGTATGCCCAAATCCCTTAACCGGGAGATGTTTGCTGACATCACCTGAACGTGTATCAACACTTCCGGCTTCGATTTATCAATGTCCCGAATAATTTTGCCCGCCAGCACCAGCTTGTCCGGCGTATCGCGGATCACGATCGCGTTTTGAGAGTTCACTTGTTGAATGCGCCGCAGATCCAGAAGCTGTCGAAGTCCGGTCACGATTTCCGTCAAATCCTGCGGCGTCAAAGTGTTGGAGACGTAAAACGTCTTCACCACTTCGTCTTCCACGTCTTTGCGCTTCTGCGGATTATCGGGCGCCACGAAGATCACGCTGGGCGTAATCGGCTTCCAAAAGGATTTGCTTTCGAGCGCCACCGCATCCAGTGCTTGCTCGAGCGTCACGTTGGGCAGTTCGGCCGTGATTCGTCTCGACGTAAAATCCGGATCGAATATCACGCTCAGCCCCGCGAGTTTGGCGATCGTCTCGTACACCACGCGAGTGTCGTTCGTCATCTTCAAGTTGATGGGTTCGCGCGAAAGAGGCTTCAGTTCGGGAGGTTCCGAGAGCATCCCGTCATCTTGCGGATTATAGTTCATCGCCTTGGGAGCTTCGGATGCGTTCTGCGCCGCGATCTTCTCAAGCGTCCGCTTCACTTCCTGATCCGCAATCGAACTCGAAGGATCGACGGCCTGCGCCTTTTCAAACTCGGTCAGCGCCCGCTGCAGGTCGCCCTTTTGCTCAGCCGCTCGGCCCTGCCGGATGTGGAATTGGCCGTCCTCGAACCGCATTTGCGAGGCGCGCAGCTTGTACTCCGCGTTCGTCGGGTCTTCGCGCAGGGCCCGCTCGTAGTAGACGAGCGCGGTGTCATAGTCCTGCACCGCTTCGGCCTTCTTGGCAGTCTGGAAGTCCGAGTTGGACTTCGGGCACCCCACGAGCAGCGCCGCAATAAGCGCCAGGGATGACCCTAAAGTGAGGATTCGAAAGGGAGTTCTGGGATGTTTGGCGTTCCCGTGAATGGAACGCTCCGCGCGCACTGAAGATATTAGACCGTTTCTACAAAGCAAACACGCCCTCCGAAATCGGCTGTCTCAGAACTTTCGCTGTCTTAAGACCAGGCTGTCTCAGGACTTGAAAAGTCTAGCACCCGCTCTGTGATGCGGCAACAAATCCCCGCGTTGCCGTACTTAGAAACTAATACCCCCCGCCGCGGCCCTTTGAGGCCGATAGATGAACGACCGAGGCTGCTTGGAACTCGGGGCGAATCCGTGACTTGCGAGACCTCTCGCTCCGCGGCTATCATGTTTGGTTCATGAAATCGGCGGCGAAGAAGCAGCACTATGAAGGCCTGAAGATCGTCGCGCAGAATCGCACGGCTTCGTACAACTACACCCTTGGCGATAAGTTCGAAGCGGGCCTCGTGCTTGTCGGCACCGAAGTGAAAACGCTTCGCGAGGGCAAAGCCGCGTTGCGGGACGCCTTCGCCGAGATTCGCGGCACTGAGGCCTGGCTGGTGAACTCTCATATTCCGGAGTATTTGCCGGGCGGTTCGCGGAACCACGACCCGCTGCGCAAGCGCAAACTTCTCCTGAACCGGCGCGAGATCGATAAGCTCCAGGTTCAGATTCAGCAGAAAGGCATGACCATTGTCCCGCTGAAGTTTTACTTCCGCGACGGGATGGCCAAGTGCGAACTCGCGGTCGGCAAAGGCAAGAAGTTCCACGACCGCCGCGAATCCGAGAAACAAAAAGAAGCAAAACGGGAAGCCAGCGAAGCGATCAGCCGCTCTCGCCGCCGATAAAATCGAAAGATTCGATCGGCGATAAATCGAAAGGAAAACATGCAGATCCAGGTTGACTCTGAGCCGTACTCTTCAATTCAAAGCGATGCGCTCGTAACGTATGTTTTTGACGAAGGCAACAAAATCGAGGGCCTTCTAGCCGATATCGACCGCCGCATGACGGGCGGGCTCGCCACGCTGGTCTCGAGTGGTGAGCTCACGGGAAAAGCTCTCGAAACCGTGCTGCTGCATTTTCCCGAGGGCATGGACGCGAAGCGCTTGCTCCTCGTCGGGGCAGGTAAGCCCGGAAAATTCGCGGTCGGCGATCTGCGAAAAATCGCCGGCGCGGCACTGCGCTACTTGAAATCGCGCGGCGTGAAGAATTTCGCATTTCTTACGCGCGAGGGCGAACGAAGCCCGGCCGCCGCGCAAGCTATCACGGAAGGCCTGCTGGTTGCTGATTTCGAGTCCGACAAGTACCGCTCGGAGAAAAAGAACAACAAAGAGATTCAATCCGTCTCGCTCGCAGGATTCGAAAACGGTTCGTCCTCCGGGGTCAACGAGGCCATCGAGCGCGGGCGCGTGATCGCCGAATCGCAGAATTTCGCGCGTGACCTGATCAACGAGCCTTCCAACCGCCTGACGCCGCGCATGCTGGCAGCCAAGGCCGAGGCGATGGCCAAGGAAGTTGGCCTGGGCGTCGAAATTCTCGACGACCGCAAAATCACCGAGCTGAAAATGGGAGCATTGCTGGGAGTGGCGCAGGGAAGCGTGGAGCCGCCGCGCGTAATCGTGTTGCGCTACGAACCGCAAACGCCGCGCCCGGGCGCGCCGGTGCTCGGGCTTGTCGGCAAAGGGGTGACGTTTGACACGGGCGGCATTTCCATCAAGCCCGCCGACAACATGGAAAAGATGAAGTACGACATGGGCGGCGCCGCCACGATGATCGGCGCGATGCGCGCTTTGGCTTTCCTGAAGCCATCGATTTCGGTAATCGCCGTGATGCCCGCGACAGAGAACATGCCGGGCGGGCGCGCGCAGAAGCCGGGCGACGTGCAGGTCGCCATGTCCGGGAAAACGATCGAGGTGATCAACACGGACGCCGAAGGCCGCATGGTACTGGCCGACGGACTCACTTACGCGAAGAAACTCGGAGTGACGCACATCATTGACGCAGCCACGCTCACCGGCGCGATTCAGGTGGCGCTCGCGAATGTTCACGTGGGCGCGTTCGGCACGCCGCGCGAATATCTCGATCAGTTCCTCGAGAGCGCAAGAGCCGCGGGCGAAAAGATGTGGCCGATGCCTATTGACGACGAATACCAGGAAATGATCAAGAGCAACATCGCGGACATTCGCAACACAGGCACCGGCAAGGGCGGCGGCGCGATCACAGGAGCGTGGTTCATCAAGGAGTTTGCGGAAGACACTCCGTGGATTCACCTGGACATTGCGGCGACGTGCTGGGTGGATGAAGGCCGCCCGTGGCTGGCCAAAGGCCCGACGGGCGTTGCGATTCGTTCGATCGTGGATTTCGCGATGAACCTGAAGTAGCCGCCGCCCGCGGACGGAGTTTCGTCGCCTGATCCAGTCGAACCCTGCGGATTTGAGCATCGGGTCACATTTTTTCCGGGGCTGTAATTCCCATCAATGCGAGCGCTGCTTCGAGCTGGTCATGTACGATCCCAGTCAAGCGGAGTAAGAATGATTTTCGTTCCGGGTTTTCTTCGCTCAGGATCGGATGCTTGTGGTAGAAATTGTTGAACGCCTGCGCTAATTCAAATGCATATCGCGCGAGGAAAGCTGGCTCCTGCGCCGATACGGCTTGATGTACTCGCCCTTCGAGCGAACCAGCCAGCAGCAGAAGCTCCCACAGGTCATCACCAGTGGGTGCGCTGAGGAATTGCTCGGAATCGAAGCTCCCGCGTTCCATGCGAACGTAGTTATCGATGTCAGGTTTTTTAGCGGCATTCTCGAGCGCATGCCATTTCCGACCAATGCCGTTGATGCGGACGACGGCGTATTGGACGTAGGGGCCGGTTTCGCCTTCGAAGCTGAGGGCGTCTTTGAAATCGAAGGCGATGACCGTTGAGCGCGTGAAGCGCAGCAGGAAGTAGCGAAGCGCGCCGACGGCTACCGCGTGCCCGATTGCTTGGCGGTCGGCTTCGGGCTCCTCGGGATGGCGGGCGTCCACTTCGGCTTGGGCGCTTTCTTCGAGTCGGTCGAGCAGGTCGTCGGCTTTCACGCCCTGGCCTTTACGGCCGCTTACTTCGACGTACGGTTTCTTGGCGTCTTCTTCGGGAATCTCGTAGCCCATTTCGCGAGCGCAGCGCGGCGTGAGAGCGACGACGTTGTAGGCGAAATGTTTTAAGTGGTCCGCTTGCTCGGTGTAGCCGAGGGCGCGGAGGCCCGTTGCGACTACTTGCTGCGGATACGCCTGGCGCGAATCCACCACGTTGAAAACTTCCTTTGCGTGGCCGAAATGAGGCGCGCCCGCATCGCTGCGGTCGCTCGCTGTGACCCAGGCTTCGTGTCCATCGGGATGCGTGTGGAAACGCTGGTAGTGAAAATCGCGGTTGAGGAGGCCGAACTTCCAGAGGTGGTAGGCGATGTCTTTTCCGACGTAGGTGACGGTGCCGTTGGAGCGGACGATGATTTTCGCTTCGTTCACCTCGGTGTTTTCTTCCTCGGCTTCGGCCGGCTCGGCGCTATCTTTGTTCTCTTGTTTGTTTTGTTCTTTGTCCTGATCTTTGTCCCGTTCCTTGTCCTTCGGAAGCTGCATGACCCAGCAGCCGGCGTTTTTTCCTGTGGTTGCGAGCTGAATTGCGCCGCTCTTTTTTAGCATGTCGAAGGCGGCGTCCCAGAATTTGAGGTGCAGGATTTCGCTTTCCTGCGTGAGGAGGTCGTAATCGATTCCGAGGCGGTCGAGCGTTTCGAGATGGCGATGAACGATGGCGGTGGCCACCGGAGCGGCCATTCGCGCGGCTTCGCCATGGCCTTCCTCGATTTCTTTCAAGGTGCGCGCGCGCAGCTCGAGACGGGACTTGTCTTCGGCGAGAAATTGCGTGACGCGCGTGTAGAGGTCCCAGCAAACGTAGTCGAAGCGCGGCTGAAGGGTGAGGGCGCGAACCTCGTCGATTGATTTTTTCTCGAGGTGGAGAAATCCGAGAACTACGTCGGCGACCTGGACGCCGGTATTGTCGACGTAATTCTGAATCTCGACATTGCGCCCGGCATGGCGCAGCAGTCGCACAAAGGTGTCGCCGAGGACGGCATTGCGAAGGTGGCCTATGTGTGCGGCTTTGTTGGGGTTGATCGCGGTGTGCTCGACGATTGTCTTGGGCGCATCGGGGCCGGCGGCCGCGGATTTCTGGGCCGACTCCTTGAATGCGCCTTTGAAAAATTCCGTGCGGTCGAAGAAAAAATTCAGGTAGCCGGCGCCGGCCACGTCGACGCGCGCGACGCCGTCAATGGGGGCGAGCGAATTGGCGATTTCCTGAGCGAGAGCGCGGGGCGGCTTTTTGAGGCGCTTGGCCAGCTCGAAACAGACCGGCGAGGCCGCTTCACCCATGGCGAGCTTCGGGGGGCGCTCGGTGGCGATGGGCACGTCGGTCTTGTAACGCTCGTGGATATGGTGGCGCAGCGCTATGCGGATGCGGTCTTCGACGACTTTGTACACAAGCCTCCTACGGACGCGCTGAAAGAATCCGCGATTATAGGGAATGCGGCGAGGGGCGTCAAAGCGGGAGGGGAGCCAAGGAGGCCGTGTGGATAGGACGGCAAAAGCGCAAACCGAAAAGGCGGTTTTGTTACGATTAGAAATTGCGGGGAGCGAGTGTTTTCTATGAGTTACGGGAAATTCTAATCGCGGCGTTACGATTAGAATCTTGAGGCGTTTTGGGGGTCTTATCTCGCCCACGCTCCGGAGAGCGGGGCTGAGAGGATCGCGGGAGGTCTTGATCCTCGTTCATCGCGGCTCAGCTACTTTCTGGCCGTAATTACTTGAAGCCGATCGAAAAACGGCGCGTATTAACTCTGAAGTAACTATCAATCCAATTGAGCTAGCTGGCCAATGAGGTGACGACAGACGCTTCCAACTTGATTGTGGCGGGCGGGTCTGAGACCCGCCTCTACTGAGCAAATTATCATTTTTTCCAATGCCATAGTCAGGATGAGGAGGGAGCCACGCGCACGCCTGCGTAGAAGCCGGATTTGACAGGACTTAGAGGGCAGACTAACATCATTTTTTCGGCCTTGCCGCGAGGACTCTGGCAGTGCACTCATGAAAAGTTTGCGGATCGCGTACTTCGACTGTTTTTCGGGCATCAGCGGGGACATGGTGCTGGGCGCGCTGGTGGACGCGGGTGTGGAGCTGCGCGAGATCGAAGCCGGCCTGCGAGGGCTCGGGCTCGAGAATTGGAGCATCGCGGCCTCGAAGGTGCAGCGCGGAGCGATTTCCGCGACGCAAGTGAGAGTCGAGGCGCGGGAGGAGCACCATCATCGCGGGCTTGCGGTGATTTTGAAGCGGATCGAGCAGGCTCATCTGGCGCCGCGGGCGGCTGCGCGCGCGAAGAAAATTTTCGAGAGGTTGGCGGCGGCCGAAGCGAAGGTGCACAACATGGAAGTGGAAAAGCTGCATTTCCATGAAGTGGGGGCGGCGGATTCGATTGTGGATATTGTGGGGTCGGCGATCGGATTCGACCTGTTGGGGATTGATGAGTTCGCGTGTTCGCGATTCGACGTAGGCGGAGGGCAGGTAAGAACCGCGCACGGAGTGCTTCCCGTGCCGGCGCCGGCGACTGCGGAATTGCTGCGGGGCGCGCCAGCGTATTCGAGCGGAATCGAGAGGGAGCTGGTGACGCCGACGGGAGCGGCGATTGCGACGACGCTGGCGACGCGCTATGAAGAAATTCCGCCGATGACGCTGCGAACGATTGGTTATGGGGCGGGGTCGGCCGATCTGAAAGAGAAGGCCAACGTGCTGCGGCTGTTGATTGGCGATGCGGATTCGACGGACGCCGCAGAATCGAAAGCGGACGGGCGCTGGGATTCGCCGGTTACGGTGATCGAGACGAATGTGGACGACATGAGTCCGCAGATATACGGCTACTTTGCCGAACGGGCGCTGGCGGCAGGAGCGCTGGACGTGTTTTCGACGCCGGCGCAGATGAAGAAGAACCGGCCCGGGCAGCTTGTGACGCTATTGAGCGATCCGAAGAATGTGGCGCGGTTGATGGATTTGATCTTTGCGGAGACGACGACGATTGGCGTTCGCACGTATGATGTACGCCGGAAAACGCTGCAGCGCGAGTTTGTGCCGGTGGAAACGCCGCTGGGTTCGGTGCGGATGAAGGTTTCACGCATGAATGGGACGATCTTGAATGCGACGCCGGAGTACGAGGATTGCTTGAAGATCGCGGCTGAGCGCGGCGTGCCGCTGAAGCAGGTGATGGCGGCGGCGAGCTTTGAATTTGAGGCAAAGAGGCAAGGAAACAAGAAAGCAAGGAAGCAGCGAAACGCAAGCGAGCCGGTAATTTATGGAAAATCCGACCATTCTTGATAGCAGGACGAAGTACTACCTTACGACGCCGATTTACTATGCGAATTCGCGGCCGCACGTGGGGTCTGCGTATACGACGATCGTGTGCGACGTGATCGCGCGGCACAGACGGATGACGGGCTTTGATGTGGCGTACCTGACGGGCACGGATGAGCACGGCGTGAATATTGAACGTGCGGCGGAGAAGGCGCGGATCTCGCCTGCAGAGCTGGTGGATCGGAACCAGCAGATATTTGTCGAGCTTTGGAAGCTGCTGGGGATCAGTTATACGCGTTTCGTCCGCACGACTTCGATGCACCATGCGCGGTCGGTTCAGACTCTTGTCCGGCGCACGCTGCGACGTTCACCGAATGCGATTTACAAAGCGAAATATGAAGGCCGCTACTGCATTTACGACAATCTGTACATCAGCGACACGCCGGAGCCGGCGGATTGTCCTACCTGCGGGAGGCCGGGAGAGCTGATTTCCGAGGAAAATTATTTCTTCCGGCTTTCGGCATATGCGGACCGTTTGCTGGGGCTTTACAAAAGCTGTCCCGAGTTTGTTCAACCCGCTTTCCGGCTGAATGAAGTGAGGAGCTTCGTGGAGAGCGGGCTGAAAGATATTTCCATCAGCCGCAAATCGATCAAATGGGGAATTCCCTGGCCGGATGATCCGGAGCACGTGTTTTACGTGTGGTACGACGCCTTGACGAGCTACATGACCGGGATCGGATTTGGAGAGGGCGACGAAGGCAGCGAAGAATTCCGGAGATACTGGCCGGCGAATCTGCACATGGTCGGGAAGGAAATTATTCGTTTCCACGCGGTGTACTGGCCGGCATTCCTGATGGCAGCGGAGTTGCCGCTGCCGCGTCACGTGTTCGCGCACGGGTGGCTGCTTTTCGAACAGGAAAAAATGAGCAAGTCGAAAGGGAACGTGGCGTACACCGAACCGATTGTAAAGGTGCTGGGGAATGACGCGTTGCGCTATTACCTGTTGCGCGAAGTGGTTTTCGGGCAGGACGGAAATTTTTCGCGCGATGCACTGATTACGCGTTACAACGCCGATCTCGCCAATGGCCTTGGCAATCTGGTGAGCCGCATTCTGACCATGGTGGAGAAGTACCGCGAGGGGAAGATTCCCGATCCGCCGTTTCCACCATCGAGCGATCAGGTGATTTCGGTGAAGTGTGCAGGGGTGAGGGGCGAGGCGCGGGCGCTGATAGAC